>Ga0190267_10000176_pt1 | contig 13602 bp, 14 predicted proteins | sample Popmic239T_FD_140332 | JGI IMG/M metagenome (GOLD analysis project Ga0190267, IMG submission 140332) | Populus adjacent soil microbial communities from riparian zone of Oak Creek, Arizona, USA - 239 T | ecosystem: Environmental > Terrestrial > Soil > Riparian zone | place: USA: Arizona... | reverse complement strand
CGCGATCGCCCAGCGCGCCGGCTACTCCCGCCGCGAGGAGGAGCTGGTCCACATCGCCGCGCTGCTGCACGACATCGGCAAGTTCATCCTTCCCGACCGGATCCTCAAGGCCAACGTGCCGCTCACCGACGAGGACTGGATGCTGATCAAGCGCCACCCGCAGCAGGGCGCTCGCGTCGTCTCCTCGCTCGACGGTTACGGCCCGGTGGCGGAGATCATCCTCGCCCACCACGAGCGGATCGACGGCAAAGGCTATCCCCGCGGGCTGGCCGGAGATGAGATCCCAGAGCTGGCGCGGATCATCTCCGTCGCCGACACCTACGACGTGATGACCGCGCGCGACTCCTACCGGACGCCGATGTCGAGCTACGACGCGATCGTCGAGCTCCGCCGCGTCGCCGGCAAACAGCTCGACGCCCGCTTCGTCGAGATCTTCATCGAGCTGCTCGAGGGCAAGGACGTCTCCTTCCAGCACGGCGAGGCGGCCGACTTCGAGAAAGAGCTGGCGCTGGAGGCGCGGATCGAAGAGACCGCCAGCCCCGGTGGCGAAAAAAGCCGCTTCCAGGTCGCCGGCGTCAGCAGCTGACCCGGTAGCGTTCGGCGCCGCATGCGCGCCGTCACCTTCCAGGCACCCGAGCAGGTGCGGATCGAGGAGAAGCCCGATCCCGAGATCGGTGCGGCCGACGAGGCGCTCGTCCGGGTCGAGGCGAGCGGCATCTGCGGCTCCGACCTCCACATCTACCACGGCCGGGTGCCGGTCGAGCCGGGGTTCACGATCGGCCACGAGTTCGTCGGCACGGTCCTCGCGGCGGGGGACGACGTCGAGCGGGTCGCGGTTGGCGACCGCGTCCTCGGCACCTTTCACACCGCCTGCGCGACCTGCGCCTCCTGCCTGCGCGGCGACTACCACCGCTGCCGCAACGGGCAGACCTTCGGCCACGGCAAGAACCTCGGCGACCTCCAGGGCGCCCAGGCGGAGCTGCTGCTGGTGCCACGCGCCAACCTGACCTTGCGGCGGGTGCCGGAGGGGATGTCGGCCGACGTCGCCCTCTTCGCCGGCGACGTGATGGGGACCGGCTACCACGCCGTCGCCCACGCGGAGATGCGCGCCGGCGATACCGTCGCGGTGCTGGGCCTGGGGCCGGTCGGCCTCTGCGCGGTGCAGGCGGCGCTGGCCGGCGGCGCCGTCGAGGTCTTCGCGATCGACACCGTCGCCGAACGGCTGCAGATGGCGGAGCGCTTCGGCGCCACGCCGCTGCACCTGACCGAGGACGAGCCGAAGAAGGCGATCCGCGCCGCCACCGAAGGGCTCGGCGTCGACGTCGTGGTCGACGCGGTGGGGGACCCGGGCCCCCTGGCGCTGGCGGTCAGCCTCGCCCGCGACGCCGGCACCGTCTCCGGGATCGGCGCCTACGCGGGTAAGGGCGAGGTCCCGCTCGGCCTCGCCTGGCTCAAGGGCCTGCAGCTGCGCCTCGGCCTCGCCAACGTGATCGCCCACGTCGACCGCGTCCTCGCCTTAATGGAGGCCGGCAAGCTCGACCCCAGCCCCCTCGTCACCCACCACATGTCGCTCGACCAGGTGAGTGAGGCCTACGAGATCTACGACAACCGGGAAGCGCTGAAGATCGTTCTAACGCCCTAGCTGTTCTAGTTGACTCGCACAGTAATGGGAGCTACTGTGCGAGCTGGTGACACAGTTTGAGACGACTCCTTTCTTGCTGGACCCCGATGATGAGCTGCCGGTCGGGCTGCAGCTCAGCTGGCGCCTTCGCGCCCTGATCCGCACCGGCGAGCTGAGGGCGGGGGAGCGGCTGCCGAGCTTCCGCCGGCTCGCCGAGTGGGCGGGGGTGAACGTGGGGACGGTGCGCGCCGTCTACGAGGGGTTGGAGCGGGACGGGCTCGTCGTCAGCCGCCACGGGCAGGGGACCTTCGTTGCCGAGGGAGTGGAGGCGGCGCCGGAGCTGGAGGGGATCGCCGCCGAGGCGCTGGAGCGGGCGCGTGAGGCCGGGGTCACTCCGCGCGACCTCGCGATCGTGGCGATGGCTTGTGCCGGCCTCCCGGAGGAGCTCGGGCGCGAGAGCGCAGCCGAAGAGCTGCCGGACCCGGAGGCGGAGAGCGAAGCGATCGAGGTGCGCCAGGAGCTGCGCCGGCAGATCGCCCGGCTCGAGGCCGAGCTCGCCTCCTACACCGCCCACCTCCAGGCCGACCTGCCGACCGCGCCGCGCCGTGCCGTCGCCCACGTCGCCGGGGTCGAAGAGCTCGAGCAGACGCGCGACACGCTGATCGCGCAGCTTGCCGCGGCACAGCAGGAGAGCGAGCAGGAGGTGCGCCAACGGGCTCGCAGTCGCGGCCCCCTCGGCAGGGCGATGAGCCGGTGGCGGGCGAAGCGCTGAGCAAGGGGACCGGCGCCGTCACCAGCCTCTTCACCGAGGTCGGGACGATGGTGATCCTGACCACGCGGACGATCGTCTCGGCGGTGCGACCGCCGTTCCCCTACGGCGAGGAGCTGGCCGACCAGTTCTACTTCACCCTGCGGCTTTGCTGGTTCCCCTTGCTGGTCTCGACCTTCGCGCTCTGCCTCGGTGCGCCGGGCCTGCAGGCGGCGGGGCCGCTGCAGATCTTCGGCGCCCTCGACCGTCTCGGCGGCTTCTTCGTCCTCACCGCGATCCGCTGGATCGGCCCGGTCGTCACCGCCGTGGTCGTCGCCGGCGTCGCCGGCACGGCGATCACCGCCGACCTCGGCGCCCGCAAGATCCGCGAGGAGCTCGACGCGCTCCAGGTGCTCGGGGTCGACCCCGTCAAGAACCTGGTCGTGCCGCGCTTCCTGGCGCTGATGCTGGTGACGGCGCTGCTCGACATCTTCGCGATCGTCTTCGGCCTCACCGCCGGGATCGCGGTCGAGCTTCTCTACCACCAGAAGCTCGGCGGCTTCTTCGCGACGCTCTTCTCCAACGCCTCGGTCACCGACCTCTGGGGCTCGGTCCTGATGTGCACGATGTTCGGCGCGATCATCGCCGTCGTCTGCTCCTACAAAGGGATGACCGCCTCGGGTGGGGCGGCGGGAGTGGGGCGCGCCGTCAACCAGGCGGTCGTGATCGCCCTCGTCGGCGTCTTCGCCTTCAACTACGTCTTCACCGCAGTGCTGCTGGCGACCAACCCCGAGCTGCAGGCGATCCGGTGAGGGGCGGGCGATGAACGCCTGGCTCGAAGCGCCGCGGGGGTTGCTGGATGCCTTTGGTGAGATCGGCCGCTTCGGGGTGCGGGTGGGGGGGCTTGTCTACTCGGGCCGGGTGCTGCGCTTCTTCGGCGAGTCGATCCGCCAGGCCGGCATCCTCATCCTCGGCTCGGCGCTGATCATCTGGGCCTTCGTCTTCATCCTCGGCCTCCAGTGCGGGATCCAGGGCGCCTACTTCTTCCGCGCCCAGGGGGTGCCCCAGTACGCCGGTCTCTTCGCCGCCTGGTGCGACCTGCGCGAGGCGCTCCCCTACGCCTTCGGCTACATCCTGTCGGCCAAGGTCGGGACCGGGATCGTCGCCGAGCTCGGGGCGATGCGGATCTCCGACGAGATCGACGCCCTGGAAGTGATGGGGGTGCCGCCGATCACCTTCCTCTGCGCCACCCGCCTGCTCGCCGCCTGGATCGCCCTGCCGTTCCTCTACCTGGTCTCGATCGGGGTGATGTACCTGGCCAGCTACTTCTCCGTCGTCAAGCAGGTCGCCGATACCTCCTCCGGCGGCTACTCGCTGATCTTCTGGATGTTCCAGGACCCCACCGACCTGATCTTCAGCCTGATCAAGGGGATGGCGATGGCGACCGTGATCGTGCTGGTCGGCTGCTACTACGGCTACACCGCCTCCGGCGGCCCTGTCGGCGTCGGCACTGCCACCGCCAAGTCGATGGTCTTCAACATCGTCGCCGTCCACATCCTCGGCATGCTCGGCACCGTGATCTTCTGGGGCGCCAACCCCCGCGCCCCGATCGGGGGGTGACTAGAAGCCTTTGGCGAAGATCGTCCCCATCAGGACGACCCACCCAGTTGCGGCGCCGATAATGAAGCGATTGAGGGTTGCCTGTACCGAAAGCAATCCCTGTTTCAGTTCGCGGATATCGCCTTCGATTCGGTCGAACCGCTTGTCAACTTGCTCGAACCGCTTGTCAACTTGCTCGAACCGCTTGTCGACCTGCACGAACCGCTCGTCGATTCGCTCAAGGCGCTCTTCGAGTTTGCCGTCCGTCCACTCCATGGTTCGCATACTGCCAGGCTACCGATCAAGGCGCAACTTTTTGTCGCAGAAGCAAAATCTTCTGAAGAGCCTTTGTGGAGGAAGTGAAACTTCTACCGGTGGAGGCGGAACGTCTCTTCGACCCAGCGGTAGCCCGGGCGGTTGCTGAGGCTCTGGCGGAAGCGATCGAAGGCGGGCGGCTGAGGCAGCTCGGGTGAGAGTGGGCCCTCGGGAGGGACGACCAGCGGGTAGAAGAGCGAGGCGGCGGTGACGTCGGCGACGCTGAGGTGGTCGCCGACGAGGAACTCGCCGTCGCCCTTTGCCAGCTCGGCCTCGAGCTTGTCCAGCGCCGCGACGATTCCCTCCCGCGCGCGCTCGGCGTCGTCGCTCTTGTTGGCGCCCCAGCGCAGGCTCGTGTAGACGCGGCCGTAGACGCTCAGCACCGGCTTCGCTTTCGCCAACGGACCGGGCACGTTCTCGGCGGCGACCTCGGCGAAGATCTCGGGCTCCTGGATCAGCTCGTAGAAGGGCAGCAGCCGGGCATGCGGCCCGAGGTTCTCGTCGAACCAGTCCTCGAGCTCGAGCGCGTGGGCGCGCTCCTGCGGCTTCGAGGGGTAGAGCGGCCGGTCGAGGTATTTCGCGTCGAGGGCGGCGATGATCGCGGTCGAGTCGCCGATCGAGCGCCCGTCCATCGTCAGCACAGGAACGGTCGGCTGCGCGCCGCGGGTGAGGAAGAGCGCGATCGGGATGTGGCTGCCCGGCAGCAGAGAGCGGCGGACGTGGTCGACTTCCTTGTAATCGAGCGCCCAGCGGACCTTCTCGGCGTAGTGCGAGATGTCGATCTGCCAGAGGACCGGCTTCTGCCCGGATTGCGTCGCCATCGTTCGCCTGCCAGCATAAGCGCGTGGCGCTGCTGAGTGATTCGGAGGTGCAGGAAAAGCTGGCCGGCCTCTCCGGCTGGGAGCGCTCCGGCGAGGCGATCCGCAAGAGCTTCGAGCGCGGCGATTTCGTTGGGTCCGTCAAGTTCGTCGCCAGCCTGGTCGAGCCGGCGGAGGCGATGAACCACCATCCGGACGTAGCGGTCTCCTGGGACACGGTCACGGTCACGATCTCCACCCACTCCGAGGGCGGGTTGACCGCCGCCGACTTCGAGCTGGCCAGCAAGATCGACGCTCTGGCCTGAGCGGTGGCGAAGCGGAAGAAGCAGCGGCGCCCGCGCGAGAAGGCGCCGACTGTCGACTACACCGACCCGGAGGGCAACGTCCTCACCCTGCGGCAGACGCTCAGCGCCGCGACGATCGCCAAGGTGGGGGAGCCGCCGGCGGGGCAGGCTGCCTCCCAGGACGATGCCTGGCACCGCCGCTCCGAGGCGCTGTTCGAGCGCCTCGCGGTGCGCTGGGAGATCGCCGGCCTGCCGCTTGACGACCAGAAGATGTTGCTCGGCCGCTACCGGATGGCCGATGCCGAGACGCAGCGGTGGGTGCGGCAGACGATCGCCCAGCACCTCGAGCGCCACATCCCCGAGCTCGCGGGCTGAGGTCGTGGCCGACGAGCTGAGGATCGACGAGCGGCTCTCGCTGCCGCTGGCGGAGATCGAGCTGCGCACCAGCCGCTCCTCTGGCCCCGGCGGCCAGCATGCCAACGTCACCGCCTCGCGGGTGGAAGCGGTCTTCGAGGTCGAGGCTTCGGCAACCTTGGACGACAGGCAGCGGACGCGGCTGCTGGAGCGGCTCGGCCCGGTCGTCACCGCGGTCGCCCAGGACGCGCGGGGGCAGGCGCGGAACCGCGACTTGGCGCTGCAGCGGCTGGCGGCGAAGATCGCGGGCGGGCTGCGGGTGCAGCGCAAGCGGCGGCCGACGCGGCCGACGCGGGCCTCGAAGCAGCGGAGGCTTGAGCAAAAGCGCCGGACCGGGGAGCGCAAGCGCAGCCGCGGCCGGCCGTCCCCGGACGAATAGAACCTGACAGCCGCGGCCGAAGGCGTTCTAATAAGGAGAACCCGGCGCAAGAACGACCGAGAGGAGCAAGGGAGAGATGCTCAGCACGAGTAAGGCGACTAGTGGGTTCGCCGTCAACGACCTGAACAAGGCGAGGGAGTTCTACGAGGGCACCCTGGGCCTGGGCGTCGAGGTGCTCGACGAGGAGCACGGCGTGACGAGACTGAAGCTGGCCGAGGAATGCGACGTGCTGATGTATCTCAGCGCCGACATGACGCCCGCCAGCTACACGATGCTCAACTTCGAGGTCGACGACATCGACGCCGCCGTCGATGCCCTGTCCGAGCGCGGGGTCAGCTTCGAGCGCTACGAGGGCTTCGACCACGACGAGAAAGGCATCGTGCGCGGAGCGGGACCACAGATCGCCTGGTTCGAGGACCCCTCCGGAAACATCCTCTCGGTTCTGCAGCAGCCGTAAAAGCGGGGGGCGGGCGGGTTTAAGCCCGCCCCAGCTCCCGCGCCACCGCGTCGCGGCGGTAGTCGAAGATCCGCTTCAGGTCCCGCCGCACCAGTAACCGCTCGGCGAGCTCCCCCAACGGCCCGAACGGGATCGAGTAGCGCACCCGGTCCCGAATGATCGTCGCCCCCGGGCCGTCCTCCTCGAACGTGTGCGTGTGCTCCCAGAGCGCGTAGGGCCCTCGCACCTGCGCGTCGACGAAGCGCCGCGGCGGCTCCCACGCCTCGATCCGCGTCCGCCACCGCACCGGCACCCGGTGCAGTCGCAGCTTGTACTCGATCAGCGTCCCGACCCCCATCTCGATCGGTTCCGGCGTCGTCACCTCGAAGCCAAGCCACGGCGGCGTGATCCGCTCGAGGTTGTGCGCGTCGCCGTAAAAGGCGAAGGCTGCGTCGATCGACAGGGGGACGCGTTGGCGGCGTTCGAGGCTATGGGTTTGCTGCATTAGTTTCGGGCGCAGCGCTGGCTTAGTTTTCGTCTCGTCGGACAAGCAAGACCTTTTGCCAATGCGCATCTCCTCGAAACTGACCGGTATTCAGGCGGGTTTGCAGCAGCTCCACAACCCGGTTGGCGGTTCGCCCAGGTTCTTTTATCACCTCGAAGTCCCAAACCCGTAGGACTGCCCAGTCTATTTCTGCGAGGGCGGTATCGACTGCTCTGTCTCTAGCTACGTTCCCGGCGATCTTTGTGTCCCAATACTTGCCAGATCGCCCAGGTTTATGGCGAGAAGGGTGTCCATGCCAAAAAGCCCCATCTACAAAGACGGCCACCCGTAGAGCAGGCCATGCGAGATCGGGTCGGCCTGGGGCTTTGCGGTAATCGCAGCGCCACCCTCTCACTCCTCGCTCGTAGAGCAAGCGCCGTAACTCAAGCTCGGGCACGGTGTCCTTGCGCCGGACTGCGGCCATAATCTTGCGGCGTTGCTCGGGCGTGCGCGTATCCGTCATTGGCTTCTATTTTCCAGGATCCGCAGCTGTTTCTCGCATTGGGCGGAATAGACGATCAACAGCGGCCGAGCGGATCGATACTCTGGCCTCATGCACGAGTCCACCCCGGCAGTCGGGCAATTTTCCCCTGCAAATAAACAAGGTAGACCAGGTAGACGGCGACCCATCGCCGTAGACCTCTTTTCAGGCGCCGGGGGCCTCTCGCTCGGCTTTGAGCAGGCGGGCTTCGACATCTTGACCTCGGTGGAGTACGACCCTATCCACGCTGCTGTTCATTCCTACAACTTTCCTAAGACGACGACGATCTGCGCAGATATCTCGGATCTATCGGCGGCGAAGATCAAGGCTGGGATCAAGAAGGGTTGGCGGACGCACGGTCGCAGCGGTAGCTGGGACGGAGAGGTGGACGTGGTTATAGGCGGCCCTCCTTGTCAGGGCTTTTCTTTGATCGGCAAGCGCCAGTTCGACGACGTTCGGAATCAGCTCGTCTTTAACTTCGCTCGGGTCGTCGGCGAACTAAAGCCTCGATACTTCGTCATGGAGAACGTTCCGGGCATGGCCAGTCTTTTATCGAGCGCCGAAGCAGATGCCCCTTTGCTACTAGACCTTCTGGTAAGTGAGTTCAAAGGATTGGGATATGGGGTTCTTGAGCCGAAGGTGCTCAACGCGTGCGAATTTGGAGTTCCGCAAGATCGTCGGCGGCTGATCATGTTGGGGGCGCGCGAGGGCTTGCCCCTGCCTTCATATCCCAAAGCGATAACTCGGCCAATTATGCGTCGTCCGACCCTCCTTCCGGCAGATGATGGCCCCGATCTTCCGCTCTGCCCTAATGTGCGGGAAGCAATCGGCGACTTACCTGATGTCGAACACTATCCCGGACTTCGAGACACCGATGAGGTTGCCCTCGACCCGAAGGTAACTGAGGAACTCGAGAGTCAAGCGAGTGTTTACGTGCGGATCTTGCGTGAGCTGGAAGAGAACCCTGATGATCGCTCTCGTCCGCGTGAATGGGATCTAGACCTTCTGACCTCCTCTCGACGGACGATTCATACGAGTGAGGTCACCAAGCGTTTTTCGAACGTCCTCCCTGGAAGTATCGAGTCGGTCAGTCGCTTGTTTCGACTCCATCCAGAAGGAGTCAGTCCCACTCTGCGAGCCGGAACCCACTACGAACGTGGTTCCTTTAACGCGGCGCGACCGATTCATCCCAAGTACCCTCGGGTCATCTCTGTTCGCGAGGCGGCGCGGTTGCATTCGTTTCCAGATTGGTTCCGTCTGCACAGAACGAAGTGGCACGGTTTTCGGCAGATCGGGAATTCGCTTCCGCCGAGGGTGGGTCAAGCGGTTGGCGTAGAGATCTGCCGTGCCCTCAATGTCGTGCCCAGCCGGGTGTCGAAGACCATAGATCTGACCAACACCTCCCTGCTGGCACTTACCACGCTCGAGGCGGCGGAGTATTTCGAAGCCGATCTATCTCGGATACCCCGCAGCGAATTGCGGACGCGACCTTCGCAGCTGGAGGCTGCGAAGGTCGCGGCATAGCGCCTTAGTGTTTGAGGAGCTGGCGGAGGTTGAACGACATGTCCTCGCGCATGCGAGCGGCAAAGGCCGTCTGCTCGTCGTCGACCGCTCGTAGCTCGGCGGCAGACAAGCTCCATACCAAGTAGTCGATCGCGCTCAGCTGCCCCCGGTTCTCGCGGTTCTCGAGGATGAGACGCTCGTAGGCAGGGTGGCGGGCGTTGTACGTAACTACAACTTGCTTACCGTCGAGGCTGGGCTCGAAGAAGGGGTCGTAGTCTCCGAGTTCTTTGGCCTCGAACCGAACTTCGGTGGCCAAGCGCTGCTTCGCGGTGGTAGATCCGCTCTTCGAAGACGAGCGGCCCCCACCGTTCTTTTTACCCGAGGCCTGCCGGTCCTTGCTTTCCGAGCTGTTCTCCTCGGACTCGGGGGTCCGCAGCAGTGCTGCCTTTCCCTTGATCTGCTTCGCGGCCTCCTCGTGTGGAACCTGGACTTTTGCGTCCTTCCTCGACTTGCGGGAGCGCTCCTGAGACTGCCGTCTGTACGGTGACGATGCTTCCTTGATCTTGTCCTTGAGCGCCTGAGAGGGATTGAGCGCCACTGCGCTCTTAAGAAACGTCACTCCGAGCTGGTCGTCAAGCGTGCCCGGAAAGGAAAGCTCTGCCCTAAAACGAATTACCTCATTGTGTCGCCGGTAGAGCTTGAGGGTGGTATGGGGGACGATCTCCCGGTTGTTCCGCAGGACATAGAAGCCGGAAGTATCGATCGTGATTCCAGCTTTTTTATTGGCCTCGGGTCCCCCGAAGTCAGGCACATGAGCCACGACGATTCCGAAGCGCTCGAACTGCTTGTTCCCCTCTGGATCCGTGTATGAGAATTTCACCGTGTCGTCCAGAAGGATCTCGGTATCGGGGTGATCCCGCATCAGGGGATCCGCGGGAGCCACCTTGTCGCCGTTGACGCGGATCGTTACCTCTCCGTTCGGCTTGAGGAAGCGTCGGTAGGTAGAGGCAAAGCTCTTGCTCACCGAACGTGCGGCAGGGGGAACTTGAGTGCGATTTACTCGGTCTCCCTTGCCGATGAGGACAACCGTGCCGGAAGCCGGCACCGGACGACCGTAGCGCGCGAATGCGGCTTCGAACATCGCTTTCTCGACCTCGGACGCTGCATCGAGGTGCTTGACGAAGCACCTCTTTTCCTCGATGACATCGATGTCCCAGATTGCGGAGAGGAGACCATCTGGACCCTTAGTGAGCACATGCTTGCGCCTGGCAATTGCAAGGGTGGCGGTGTCGGACCCAATTCCAAAGGCACCGAGATCCGTCTCGAGATCGTGCTCCGTTCTGCTCCCCAAACGCATCATCTGGTCTAGCGTCGGACGGTCCATGCCGGAGCCGTCGTCGGCGACGTAGAGGGTCCACTCGTCGCTCTTGCCGTCATGCTCGAGATGAACGAGGATGTCTTTTGCCCCTGCGTCTATCGAGTTGTCGCAGTGATCCTCAAGAGTTGCCTCCAGCGAGTAGCCAGAAACACGTAGCGAACGCATCAGGATCTCTGCGTTCGGCTCATTGAGGTTGTCGAACGACAGGTTTAAATTGCGCTCGACCCGACCCACGGTGGCAGGGGCCTTTTTAGGCTTCGTAATAGCCATGTTTTCCTTTCCTGGCCTCCAAGGTGTCTCGAAGGCTGTGGATTATTTAATTCGCGATTCCATGCAGCGCACGAAATCGATTGAACGGTACCAGGTCCCGCATCGGGCACGCTGACCTCAGCGCGCGGACCTTCTCTATCGGCAGCATCTAGTAGGCGAGGGGAGCTGCCTGTAGCGGGGACCTCGATGGAGGGATCTATCTTCCACGCTCACGCTTGATGTTTTTCTTCCCGCGGTGGCCGGCGCGCGAAGGTTCGAGCTGATACTGGAGCAGGCGGCCAGGGAGGAGGGCACGCTCCGCGGCGCTTTTCTTATGGCTCTTCCACGGTCCTGCTGAGCCGTTCTTGTCGGAGGCGATTTACCGCTTCGAGCACGGCTCTAGGTGTGGCTCGCGGCAAAACTCAGGCAGTTCAAACGGAAGACCGACTGCGTAAAGGTCGTTTTGTCATGGGCACGGCTGGTTTCGAACCAGCGACCTCTCGCGTGTGAAGCGAGCGCTCTCCCACTGAGCTACGCGCCCGGGACGGCCCGAATCATACGACGGCGGAAGCGACTTCTCCGGCGGTGGGGGGAGGTTCGTCCTCGGGTTCTTCGGTCGCGCCTTTGCGCAGGGCCATCGCGACGAAGGGATAGATCAGGGTCGAGAGCATCGCGGCGCCGACCAGGCCCGCAGCGGTGGAAGAGCGCATCTCGCCGGTGTCGATCGCGATCGTCGTGATCGCGACCACGAGGGGCAGCTCGGTGGCGCAGTAGAAGGCGAGGGCGGCGCGGTCGCGGAGGGACAGCGCGCTGCGGTAGAGCAGTAGCGCCGGGACGCCGCGCACGACCAGGAAGAGGGCGAAGAAGAGGGCCAGCTTGGCCAGGGCGCCCGCCGAGGCCAGGGCGCCGAGGTCGAAGGAGATACCGCTCGTGACGAAGAAGAAGGGGACGAAGAATCCGAAGCCGACGGCGGTCAGCTTCGACTCGAAGACCGCCAGCTCCTGGCCCTTCAGCGCTAGGCGGGTGATCATCCCGGCGACGAAGCCGCCGAGGAGGATGTCGAGGCCGAGGTCGCCGGCCAGCAGGACGAGGCCGAAGATCAGCACCACCGTGATCCGCACCGCCAGCTGACTGCTCGCCTCGAAGGTCCGCTCCAGCGCCGGCCAGCCGCGCCAGGCGTAGCGGACCGAGAGGACCGCCAGGGCCAGCGCCAGGACGACGAAGCCGAGCAGGATCGCCGCCTCGTGCAGCGGGTTGGTGGTCGAGAGGACCATCGTCACCAGCAGGATCGGCCCGAACTCGCCCGCCGCGCCCGCCGCCAGCAGGTGGGTGCCGAAGCGGGTCTTCAGCTCGCCGTTGTCGCGGAGGATCGGGATCAGCGTCCCGATTGCCGTCGTCGCCATCGCCGAGCCGGTGTAGAGGTAGGAGACGACGATCCCGGCGGCCGCGAGCAGGCCGCCGATCGCGTAGGCGAGGGCGACCGAGAGCAGCCAGCCGAGCGCTCCCAGCCGCATCGGCCGGCCCCTGATCCGCTCGAAGTCGATCTCGTAGCCGGCGAAGAAGAAGAGCATCCCGAGTCCGAGGTTGGCGAAGAAGTCGACGAAGTCGTCGGTGTGGGCGAGCCCCAGGACTTCCGGCCCGATCAGGATCCCCAGGACCAGCTCGAGGACGACGACGGGCGGCGCGAACCGCTTCGGGACGGCGGCGACGATGATCGCGGCGAGGGCGGCGATGACGACGATCGCAAAGAACGAGTCGGTGTCGACCGTGATCACGCGTTGATCCTATGCAGACCGGGTACGATCACAAATGGACCGTGCTAGGCGGGGAACCAGCGGTGCCCTGTAACCCGCAATCCGCTTAGCGGGGCCGACTACCGTTCCGAGGAGCTGACCGTCGGGGTCAGTGCGTCGCGGCGGCGTTGACGGCCGGGTCCTGTGCGACGTGGGCACGCGAATCAGGTCAGGTCCGGAAGGAAGCAGCCTTAAGCGGATGCCGCGGGTGCCGCAGGAGAGCCCGACCCGAGCCTTAAACGACGGACACGCCCGGTGATCTCGCTTCGAAGGCGGGTGCACGGTCCATAACTTCAGCGGCGTTCGTCCTTTGTAGCCCGTCCGGGGCACAAAGGACGAACGCCGCCAATCGCAGCGCCGCTCAGTCGATCAGGCGCTTGCGCATCTGGTGGACGGCGACCCGCCAGGTGACGAGCGCGAAGCAGACGAGGAAGGCGAAGCGCAGGAGGTCGACCGCCTCGAAGCCGAAGGCGCCGGCGCGGACCAGTTCGACCAGCTGGTGCAGGGGGTTGACCTGCGCCACCACCTGCACTCCCTCGGGCAGGCCGTCGATCGGGAAGAAGGTGCCGGCGACGAGGAAGAGCGGCGTCACGAAGAGCGCGGTCACGTAGTTGAACTGGTCGATCTTGGCGACGGTCGCCGCCATCGCCACCCCGAAGCCGGCAAACCCGAGCGCGGTGACGAAGCAGAAGAGCGGCACGAGCAGCATCCCTGGGGCCGGGTCGAGCCCGAAGGCGATCGTGACCAGCAGCGGGACGCAGCCGTAGATGCCCGCGCGGATCCCGATCCAGAGCATCTCGGCGCTGACCAGCTCCTCGACGTCGACCGGGGCGGCGAGGATCGCGTCGTAGGTGTTCTGGAAGCGGTGCTTGACGAAGGTGCCGAACATCGCGGGGAGCGCGCTGGAGAAGATCACCGCGGTCGCGACCATGCCGGTGCCGACGAACTCCACGTATTCGAGGCCGTCCACGCGGTCGACGATGGTCGCCCCCAGGCCGAGGCCGAAGGCGAGCAGGTACACGACCGGCTCAAGGATGCTG
>Ga0190267_10000175_pt1 | contig 13683 bp, 12 predicted proteins | sample Popmic239T_FD_140332 | JGI IMG/M metagenome (GOLD analysis project Ga0190267, IMG submission 140332) | Populus adjacent soil microbial communities from riparian zone of Oak Creek, Arizona, USA - 239 T | ecosystem: Environmental > Terrestrial > Soil > Riparian zone | place: USA: Arizona... | reverse complement strand
GTGGGGCGGTGACGACGACGACATCCGCGGCGGCGACGGCAAGGACGTGCTCCGCGGCGGCGACGGCGCCGACATCCTCGAGGGCGACGCCGGCAACGATCGGATCTACTCCGGCGGGGGTGAGGGCGGCCACGCGAGCACGGCGGTCGCCGGGCACCTCACGGCGCTCCACCAGGCCGCGCGACTCCAGCCGGCTCACCAGGTACGTGGCGCCGCCGCTGGACACGCGCACGCGCCGCTGCACCTGGCCCACGGACAGCGGGCCTTTGCGGCGAAGCGTATCCAGCACCTGCAGCTCGCCCGTGCTCAGCCCGTGGCGCGCCGCCTCCTCGCCCGCGGCGGCGGAGAGCGCGGCATGGGCGCGGTCGAGCGCCCGCCACACCTTCAGTGGCAGGGCGCCCGAATCGCGCTCCGCAGCCGGGTCCTCTCGCTTTCGCTCCGCCATTGCTCACCACTAAGGTACTCTGTCACGGCGTCGTATCCAAGGATCCTGATTCACCCGCGTTTGAGGCGCGGCCAATCACAATTCACCGATCGACCTCGCCCACCGGGTCGCGTGGTCAGCCCCGTCATCCCGCATTCGCTGACGGCACTGCACCCGTCGGCGAAGGCCGACATCGCGTTTTCCCAGCCGCGAATTCATTCGCCCCGGGATTCGCCCCGGGATTCGTCCTGATATTCCCCCGGGGACCCCCGGATATTCGCCCGATCCGGCCCGATCCCGCACCCAACCGTCCGAATCCGCCTGCCCCGGTGCAACCTTTGCGGGCCCGACGCGTCGCGACGTACTTTGAGCCGCGGACACTTTCGCACTTTCGCACTTTCGCACTTTCGCACTGGCCTTCCCGTGCATCGCGCCCAGGAGCTCATCCGCAGCCTCCGCCTGCAGCCGCACCCGGAGGGCGGGCACTACCGCGAGATCCACCGCTCCATGCTGGGCGTGCGGCCGGAGGACGGGCGGCGCACCCGCAGCGCGCTCACGCTCATCTACTTTCTGCTGGATGCGCAGGGGCAGAGCCGCTGGCACCGCGTGGGCTCCGACGAGGCGTGGCAGTACGTGGAGGGCGCGCCGCTGGAGCTGTTTCGCATCGACGCCGCGTTCAGCGAGTGCGAGCGCACGCTGGTGGGCGCGCACGGCGAGGGGGCGGAGCCGGTACGCGTGATCCCGGCCGGGCACTGGCAGGCGGCGCGCACCACCGGCGCCTACACGCTGGTCTGCTGCGCTGTGGGGCCCGGCTTCGACTTTGCCGACTTCACCATGCTGTGCGACCACCCCACGGACGCGGAGCAGGTGCGGCGGCGCTTTCCCGCCGTGGCGTCGCTGGTATGACGCGCATCCACCGCCGCATCGCCACCCGTACCACGAACGGATGAGGATGACGATCCACCGATCCCTGCTGGCGGCCGCCACGCTGCTGCTGGGTGCCTGCGCGGCGCCGCGGCCGCAATCCGCCGCATCGCCCGCCGCGCAGCCGCTGTCGCGTATCGCGTTCGGCTCGTGCAGCGACGAGAGCCGGCCGCAGCCGCTGTGGATGCCGATCCTGAACCAGCGTCCGGCGCTGTGGATCTGGCTGGGCGACAACGTCTACGCCGACACCGCCGACGTGGCGGCCGCGCGCCAGGCGTTCGACAGGGGCAAGGCGAACCCGGGGTACCAGGCGCTGCGCTCCACCACCCCCGTCATCGGCACGTGGGACGACCACGACTACGGGCTGAACGACGGGGGGCGGGAATGGCGGATGAAGGGCGCGTACCAGCAGGCGCTGCTCGACTTCCTCGATGAGCCGGCCGACAGCCCGCGTCGGCGGCGCGCCGGCGTCTACGAGTCGTACACGTACGGCCCGCCGGGGCGGCAGGTGAAGGTGATCCTGCTGGACACGCGCTACCACCGCGACCCGCGCGACACCGTCAACTTCACAGGCGACGTGCTGGGCGAGGAGCAGTGGGCGTGGCTGGAGCGCGAGCTGCGCGGCAGCACGGCGCAGGTGCACCTCATCGGCAGCAGCATCCAGGTGGTGCCGGAGGAGCACCGCTTCGAGAAGTGGGCGAACTTTCCCGCCGCCCGCGAGCGGCTGTTCCGGCTCATCGGGCAGACGCGCGCGCCGGGCGTCGTCTTCCTCAGCGGCGACCGCCACATCGCCGAGATCTCGCGCGTGGACGGCACGGCGGCGGGGTATCCCATGTACGACATCACCTCCAGCGGCCTTACGCACACCTGGAGGTCCGACACCCCGGAAGCCAACCGCCACCGCATCGGCGAAAAGCTGGTGGCGCTCAACTTCGGGATGCTGGAGATCGACTGGAACGCGCGGCCCGTTACGCTGCGCTTCACCATCATCGACGACCGAGAGCAGGTGCGGCTGGAGCGGACCATCCCGCTGACGGAGCTGCAGCCATAGGGGGTACGAAGGGTACGAGGGTACGGGGTACGAAGGTGCGGATCGGATGACCTGGTCCGCGGGATGAAAATCGCGCTCCGCCGCGCACGCCGCGCGAGGAGGGGCAGGAGAGGGGGCAGATGTCGGACGTCGGCACATCATCCACCGCGACCATGCGGGTGGCGGTCAGCGGGTCCAGCGGGCTCATCGGCGCCGCGCTGGTGGAGCGGCTGCGGCGCGAGGGGCACACCGTCGCGCGCCTGGTGCGCTCCTCCAGGGGCGCGGCCGCCGGGGACGTCGCCTGGGACCCGGAGGCGGGGACCATCGACGCGGCGGCGCTGGAGGGGATGGACGCCGTGGTGCACCTGGCGGGCGAGAACGTGGGCACGCGCTGGACGGACGAGAAGAAGCGCCGCATCCGCGACAGCCGCGTGAACGGCACCCGCCTGCTGGCCGAGACCATCTCGCGGCTGGCGCGCCCGCCGCGCGTGCTGGTGCAGGCCAGCGCCACCGGCATCTACGGCGACCGCGGCGACGAGGTGGTGGACGAGGCGTCGGCGCCGGGCACCGGCTTTCTGGCGGACGTGGGGCGCGACTGGGAGGGCGCCTCCGGCCACGCGGAGTCCGCGGGGATCCGCGTGGTCAAGCTGCGCTTCGGCGTGGTGCTGACGGCAAAGGGCGGCGCCGTGGAGCGGCTGATGCTGCCCTTCAAGATGGGCGTGGGCGGACGCATCGGCAGCGGGCGGCAGTGGATGCCGTGGATCTCGCTGGAAGACGCCGTGGAGGTCATCGTCCGCGCCCTGCGCGACGAGCGCCTGCGGGGCCCGGTGAACGCGGTCGTGGGCTCCGTGCGCAACGAGGACTTCACCGAGGCCTTTGCCCGCGCCCTCCACCGGCCGGCGCTCTTCCCCGTCCCGGGCTTCGGGCTGCGCGCCGTCTTCGGGCAGATGGCGGACGAGGCGCTGCTCGCCGGCCAGCGCGTGGAGCCCACTCGGCTGCGCGAGATCGGCCACGTCTTCCATCATCCCACCCTCGACACCGCCCTGGCCGCCGCGCTGCGACAGAGCTGAGCGCCTCCGCGATCCCTGAATGGCATCCCGCCCGGCGCGTCTCTCGATGCGCCGGGCGGATTCCGTTACAATCAGAAAAGCTCGGTTGTAACGAGCAGAGATCACCGAACCCGCAAGAAGAACAGGCCTCACACAGAGTCAGCAGAGTCAACAGAGTTTTCTCGTGCCGCCCGGCCGAGAACGGTGATAGCCGGACCGTGCAACTCGACGGACGTACTCAGAAGTTTGGTTGTAGCTCTCCGGAACCGGCAGCATATTCATTTTCGTCCATGATTATCTCGATCGACTTTTAGCCGGGAGCGTATGATGAACCGATTGATCCAGTGGAACGAGGATGCACAGATCCGGCAGATGACGCCGGACGGGCAGAAGGGCGACGGCGACTGCCAGCAGACCAGCGTCCGCTTTCTCGCCGGCAGCGGGATCACCGACGCCTCGGGGAACTGGACGATGAACGTGGCGGACGTGGTGTGCGAGCAGGTGGGGCTGGTGGGCGCCGTGTCGTTCGTGGCCACCGGCACCTTCGATCCGCGCATCGACAGCCTTCAGCCTCCCGGCATCATCACCGTGGGCCACACCGCGTCCGGCGGCTACGTGACGCTCTACGCGCGCAGCTGGGACTGCGCCTGCGAGCCCAAGCCGGATACGCCCTTCGACTACCACGTCGCCATCTCGTACGACTTCGTCACGAAGATGTAGCCGGGGAGCGGACCGGGATCACACGAGAGCGGGGGAAGGCAGGCTGCCCTCCCCGCTCGTTCGTCATCCTCCCGAGCTTACATACTCCACGATCGCCTGAACCGGCGTGCGGCCACCCACCCGCGGATGCGGCGTGTTCTCCCACTCGCGCTGACGGGTGAGGAGCACGTCCTCCAGCTCGCCGTAGTCCGTCATTCCGCCGCGCACCAGCTCGTCGTACCACAGCAGCCAGCGGCGCTGCAGCTCCTCGCGAAGCTGCGCCACCTCCGGGCTCATCAGGTCCGGCCAGCCGCCGGAATCGGGGAGCATCACCCGCGTATCCAGGTCGTCGTACACATCGTACGACAGGATGCGCAGCGTCTCCTCCAGCGGCTCGTCCATCTCCCGCCCCCGCGCCACGATGCGCTCCAGTTCGTCCAGCACGCCGGCGGCGAACGGATAGCGGATCCCCTCGCGCTCCTCCAGCCACTGGAACATGCGCCGCATGGAGCGCGGCAGGCCGCGCACGGCCTCTGGCGTGGGATCGGTCTTGCGCAGGTACAGGTCGTACAGGAACAGGCGCAGGTCGTACTCCGTGACCGCGGCGGGGGAGCCCAGGCCCACGACGGTCCAGTTCCAGGCATCCGCGTTCTCCCCGTCGATCTTCGCCTCCTCTTCCGGCACGCCCTGCTCCCGCAGCCATTGGGCGAACCGGCCCGTGCGCTCCTGCTCCGCCGCCTTCGTGGCTTCGAACCCTTCCAGCGAAACGTCCCACGTACCCACGCGCGGCTCCGCCTCCGCCCCGGCACCCTCCGCGCGGATCGGCGAAGCCTCCTCGGGGGCGTTGAACCAGTCCAGCCGGCTCTCTTCCTCCGCCTCCGGATCGAACGGCGTTACGCCGACGCCCGTTTCCGCCAGCGGATCGCCGCCGCGCGCAAAGACGGCGATCGCCCGCAGCGCCAGCGTAGCCAGCCGCACGTCGTGCGGGCGAATCCAGCGGCCGGGCAGACTCAGGCCGAACAGGCGCGGATACGCACGCGAGCCCGCGATGGGCCATCCCGCGGCCGCGATCTCCCGCTGCATCGTGCGGGTGAGCTCGCTCTTGCGGTCGAAGTCCACCGTCAGCGAGAACCCGATCCCCTCCGTGTACGCCCGAAGCGGGTCGGTGGCGGTCAGGATCTCGGCAAGGTCGGAAGGCTGGGAGTGCAGCACCACTCCAAAGCTCTCTCCCATGCTGCCCATCACGCTGGCGGCCCAGTCGGTTCGATCCGAGAGCCCCAGCTCCTCAACACCCTCCAAATGCTCGCGGGGCAGGTTCAGCAGGAGCGGACTCTCGGTTGCTTCCGAGGTCCATGGAGCAGCGGTGAAGAACGCCGCGGCCGCCTGGTGAAAGTCCCTCAGCTCCTGGGGCGTGGCCTCCGTCTCGCGCCAGGTGAGCGCAACGCTCATGCGCCCCTGCGCCGGGCTGGGGTCCGTCTGCGCGAGCGTGGTGTCGATGAGCTCCGCCAGGTGCTGCGAATCCCCCATCGCCACCGTGATCCCGCGCCCTTCCAGCTGCCGGCCCAGCTCCGCGACCACGTCGCGGTGCGACACCTCCACCCGCTCCGGGAGCACGCCCAACACCCGCGCCGCCGCGTTCACGGACGCCGCAAGATCCCGGGCGCGCTCGGCCACCCCCGCCGGCCGGTGCGCGAGCACCTCGGTGTGCGCCACCCATTCCCCCGCCATCACCATCGCCAGCGAGGCCCCGTCGGGTGCCTCGCGAAAGTGACCCGCGGCCGGCACGATGTCGGCGGCCCACACCTTCTCCGCGCGCGCGGCGGCCATCCACTCCGCCTCGGCCGCGTCGAACGCCGCTTCGCCGACGATGGAGCGCGCCCGCTCGCGGGCCTGGTCCCGGCCCATGCAGCAGGCCTTGTACTTCTTTCCCGACCCGCAGGGGCAGGGATCGTTGCGCGAAGTCTTCATCGTGTACGCACGGTGGCTGAATCGGTGGTGCTACAAAAGCGGAGCGGGGGAAGGCTTTCGCCCTCCCCCGCTCGTCCGTTCGCCGCGGCGAAGCCGTCCATCGGTCCCCTCAGCTCAGCAGGCGCAGGGGCATGACCAGGCACAGGTAGTCCGGGGTGTCCTCGTTGCCGATGGGCATCATCGTCGCCGCGCGCTCCGGCGCCTTGAAGCTCATCTTGACCTCATCGGTGGGCATGTAGCGCAGCAGCTCCAGCAGGTACTGCGCGTTGAAGCCGATCTCCAGCGGGTCGCCGTCGAACTCCACCGGCAGCTCCTCGGTGGCCGTGCCCACGTCCGGCGTCTCCACGGCGAACTTGAGCATGGCGCCGCCCAGGGAGAGGCGAATGCGGTGCGTCTGGTCGCTGGCCACGATGGCCATGCGCCGCACCGCCGCCTGCAGCGCGCCCTTGTCGGCCACCATGTGCTTGTCGTTGTCGCGCGGAATAACCTGCTCGTAGTTGGGGTACGGCCCCTCGATGAGCCGCGTGAAGATCTGCACGTCGCTGCCGCGGAAGCCGATGTGGTTCTCCGACCGCCCCACCTCGACCGTGTCGTCCTTGCGGAACAGGCGCTGCACCTGGGCCAGGGCCCGCGGGTGGACGATGAAGTCGCCCGCCGGCGTGCCGTCGCCGCCGGTGGTCTCCACGGGCAGCGTCATCTTGGCCAGCCGGTGGCCGTTGGTGGCCACCATCCGCATCTCCCCCTCCCCCAGCTGCCACAGCACGCCGTTCAGGATCGGCCGCGTCTCTTCCGTCGACGCGGCGAACGAGACGGAGCTGATGAGCTGCTGCAGGCTCTCACCCGTGACCCGCCAGCTCTCCGCGAAGTCCACCTTGGGGAACGCGGGGAACTCGTCGCGGGGCAGGCCGTTCAGCCGGTAGCGGGTGCGGCCGCTGGTGATCTGGATGGCGTCGCCCTGCGTGTTGAACTCCACGGCGCCGGGGAGCTCCCGGGCGATCTCCTGGAGCTTCTTGGCCGGCGCGGTGATGGCGCCCGGCTCCGCCACGTCCGCGGCCACGCGCACCGAGACCGCCGTGTCCAGGTCCGTGCCGCTCATCCGCACGGCGCCGTCCTCGGCCTCGATGAGGATGTTGGAGAGCACGGGCAGCGTGGTGCGCGACGGAATGCTCCCCGCCACCGCCCCCAGCCCCTGCTGCAGGTTCTCACGCGTGATCGTGAATCGCATACGGTTCTGTTCCGCGAATCGCTTGGGGGTGACCCGGTTCTCCACGGGGAAGTCTTCTTCCACCAATAGAGATATACAAATCAGTAATAACAGTAGAGGGCGTGGGAACGTGTACATCTCCCTCGTCGGCCCTCCCAACCCGCTGCACCGCAACCACCTGCGCCCTGCCTACCCGGTGTGGACAACGTGTGTGGGAAACCGGGGTTGTCCCCAGACGCTCCACGTTCCCACACCGCCGGCGCGTTCCCCACAACTTCTCCCCAGACTCTCCACACCGGTTGTCCACGCCGTTGCCGGACGCATGTACCGACTCTGTGGAACCCTGTCAAGCACCCGTCCCTTTGTGCGCTTTCCTCGCGCCCTCGGGAGGAACGGTGATTCCGATCTCCGCCGACTTCGTCCCGAGCGGTTAGATCGATCGCGCGAATCTAACGGAGCAACGTGCCGTCCGCTCGCGGGAGCGGATGAATTCGCCGGTGCGAATCTGAACCGGTAACCTGCCGTCCGCCTGCGGAGCGAATGAATTCGCCGCTGGAACATCACAAAGTCCGCCTGCGCGGACTCGGCGGCCCGGCTGCATGCGGCGCTCCACGCACCTGCGCGTCCGCTGCCGCTACGCCCGGATCCCGTCGTCGCGCCCCGCACGTTCGGCCACAGTCCACGAAGGTGGACTTCGCGCCTTCCAGCGGCGAATTCATTCGCTCCTGGAGCGGACTCGCGTCACGGCCTGCCGGCGCGCTCCTCCGGGGCTCGCGCTGATCCCTGCCACATCAACGCGATCTTCTTCTGCCGCGGGATGCGCGCCGATCCGTCCGCGGCCTGCCGAATCCCGTACCTTCGTACCTCCCGTACCTCCCGTACCTTCGTACCTCTCGTACCGCCCCTACGCCCGCAGCGAATCCCGCAGTTCGCCCACACGCCGGCGGAACGCCTCGTCGGTGACCATGTCCTCCTCCACCTTGGCGATGGAGTGGATCACCGTGGAATGGTCGCGCCCGCCGAACAGCTTGCCGATCTCCACCAGCGAAAGGTCGAACATCTCCTTGAGCAGGTACATCGCCACCTGCCGCGGGATGGTCAGGTCCTTGGTGCGCTTCTTGGACTGCAGCGCATCGGGGGTGGTGCCCCACGCCTCGGCCACCCTGTCGCGCACCTTCTGCGGCGTGAGCCCGCCTGCCGTCCCGCCGTCGCCGCCGGCCAGCCCCGTGCCCAGCGCCTCGTGGGCCAGGCTCAGGTCGATGGGCCGGCGCGTGAGCGACGAGTAGGCCAGCAGCTTGATCATGGCCCCCTCGATCTCGCGCACCGACGAGGTGCGGTTGCGCGCGATGAAGGTCAGCACCTCGTCCATGTCGTGGATGTCCAGCCGGTCCTCTTCCACCTTGCGGCGCAGGATGGCCACGCGGGTCTCGAAGTCGGGCGGCTTGATGTCGGCCACCATCCCCCACTCGAAGCGGCTCACCAGGCGGTCCTCCAGCCCCGTGGCGCTGGGCGGCCGGTCGCTGGTGAGCACGATCTGCCGCTGGCCGTCGTGCAGCGCGTTGAAGGTGTGGAAGAACTCCTCCTGCGTGCGCTCCTTGCCCTCCAGGAACTGGATGTCGTCCACCAGCAGCAGGTCGCACGCCCGGTACTGGCGGCGGAACTCGGCCATGGAGCCGTCCTGGATGGCGCTCACCAGCTCGTTGGTAAAGCGCTCGCTGGACAGGTACATCACCCGCTTGCCGGCGTCGCGCTCCAGCATGGCGTGCCCGATGGCGTGCATCAGGTGCGTCTTGCCCAGCCCCACGCCGCCGTAGATGAACAGCGGGTTGTACAGCCGCGCCGGCGACTCGGCCACGCCGTGGGCCGCCGCGGCCGCCAGCTGGTTGTTGTTGCCCACCACGAACCGGTCGAAGACGTAGCGCGGGTTCAGCGGGGGCAGCGGGCGCGCGTTGTCCGCGGCCGCCGTGTGCGCGGCCGGGGCGCTCTCGGCGCGCAGGGGCGCGGCGGGGGGTGGAGCAGGCGCGAGGTCGATGGGGGGCACGGACGCGGCCTTGCCGTTTCCCTGGTACTGGACGGACAGCGTAAAGCGCCGGCCAAAGAGGTGCTCACCGATGCTGGTGAGCAGGCCGGCGTACTTGTCCTCCACCCAGTCCACGGCGAACGGGTTGGGAGTGGAGACTACGAGCAGGTCGTTCGAGACGGCCACCGCCTGCGTGGGAGCCAGCCAGGTGCGGAACGCCTGCTCCGGAAGCGCGGTTTTGGCACTCTCCAGAATGCGCGACCAGATTTCCCCGGCGGTGAGCTCCATCAACCACTCGTGCGGCGAGACGGCAGGACCATAGAGACGGCACGCGCAACGTAGAAACGGGGTGTGGAAAAGTCAAGAAAGCCACGTAAGTGCTTGTATTTGGCCGCTGTTTTCAGGGGCTTGCGCAAAGCCCCGGCAGTGCTCCGGCAGTATGGCTCCTGCGGATGTGGCAGAGGTCCGAAGCTCCCCCGAAAAGATGATCGTAGACAGTCCCAGGATTGTCCAAACCGCATACTTTCCGACACACCACCGCCGAGCTTGACGGACGGCCGCTGCCGCCCACAATTACCCCCTCCGTCCGCACACGCCCGACCCGAGGAGATGACGATGACCGCTCGAAAGCTGACGCCCGTGCTGGTGGTGGACCGCGTGGAGCCCGCCGTGGCGTTCTGGCGCGAGCGGCTGGGGTTCGAGCAGCAGTTCGAGGTGCCGCACGGCGAGGGGATCGGCTTCGTGAGCCTGACGCAGGGCGGCGTGGAGATCATGTATCAGACCCGCGCCAGCGTGGCCGACGACCTGCCGGCGCTGGCGCAGGGGGAGCACCGCACCGTTCTGTTCATCGAGGTGGATGACCTGGACGCGGTGGAGCGGGCGATGCAGGGCGTGGAGATCGTCCACCCGCGCCGCACCACCTTCTACGGCATGCACGAGCTCGCCGTCCGCGAACCCGGTGGCAACGTCGTCGTCTTCGCCCAGCCCACCGGCGAGGCACCGGAGCAGGTCGACTCCGGGGGCGGCACGGTGTCATCCTGAGTCATTCGCGGCTACGCCAACCATGGTGGATGAGAGCGGCGGCTGTCATTCCGAGGCCCGGCCACGCAGATCCGTCCTTTCGCCGCGGGTGGGCAGGGCCGAGGAATCTACCGTCGGCCCGCTGGAGGGTGGACGCGGCAGCCCGCGTTGAAGCCGCGGCCAGGACGCAGCCCGACGGGGCCGCGGGCGGACGCCGTGAGTACCGGGCGGTACGAAAGGTCACCAGCAGCCGACGGTAGATTCCTCGGGCGCGCGCCATCTACTGAGGTGGGGCAGAGTGTCGGGTGGGCGCTTCCTCGGAATGACAGAACGTCCACCCGTGCAGAGTCCTGCGCTGCGCGAGGGGCCGCCCGTTGACGAAACCGGGATCCGTGGGTAGATTCACCGTCTTTGCCGCGAGCCCGCAGGGCCGTTTCAGCCATACGCGCAGCACCCGAAGGGGTTGACCGATGAAGCCGAGTTATCGTCCGCGCAACCGCAAGCGGATCAACAAGCATGGGTTCCGCGCCCGCATGGCCACCAAGGGCGGCCGCGAGGTGCTGAACAACCGCCGCCGCAAGGGCCGGCACAAGATCGCCGTTACGGTTCCCAGCAAGTACTGACCGCCGGTCCGCCGCGCCGCGCCGTGGAGCCCGAGGGGCCAGACGCGCGGGCGGGGTCCGGGCTGCCACGGCGGGCCCGGATCACCGCGTCGGACGAGATCCGGTCGCTGTTCAGACGGGGGAAGAGGAGCAAGACGCGCCACCTGGACGCGTTCGTCTCCCCTTCCCCCGCTGGCGTTCCCCGGCTGGGGGTGGTGGTGCCCAAGCACAAGCGCACCATCGTGCTGCGCAACCGCCTCAAGCGGAGGCTGCGCGAGCTGGGGCGCACCGTGCTGCTGCCGGGGCTGCGAAACCACGGCGCCGTGCTGGACGTAATGCTGCGGGCCCGCCCCGAGGCCTACACCGCCGCGTTCGCCGACCTGCGCGACGAGGTAGCGGCGCTCACGGAGGAACTGTGCTCACGCGCGCGATGATCGCGGCCATCCGCTTCTACCGGAAGGGGATCTCGCCGCTCAAGCCGCCGGTGTGCCGCTTTCATCCCACCTGCTCGGCGTACGGGCTGGAGGCGATCGAAAAGTACGGCGCGGCGCGCGGCGGATGGCTGCTGGTGAAGCGGCTGGCCCGGTGCCAGCCGTTCTGCAAGGGCGGCTTCGACCCCGTTCCCTGACCCGGGGGCGGGGACCTGACATTTTTGAATACGGTTGATCCAGGCTGATGGACCAGACCAGACGGCTCGTCCTGTTTCTCGTCGTGTCCGCGGTGGTGCTCCTGGGGTGGAACCTCCTGTTCCCGCCCCCGCAGCCCGCCATGCGCCCCGCCGGGCCCGACAGCGCCACGGCCGCCGCGCCCGCCGTACGGGGCCCGGCGCAGGCCGCCGCGCCGCGGCTGGGCCAGGCGGCTTCGTCCGGCACCGCGCCGGAGCGCCTGGTGACGGTGCGCTCGCCGCTGTACGAGTACCGCTTCAGCACCCGCGGCGCGGCGCTCAACGCGGCCACGCTGCTGCGCTTCGAGAGCTACGTGCAGAAGGACGGCAGCGTGCAGCTGGTGCCCCGCAGCGCGCGCGACGTGCTGGCGCACCGGCTGGTGGTGGGCCGCGACACGCTGGACTTCCGCAACGTCACCTTCGTCCCCAGCGCCGAGCGCATCGACCTGCGCGACGGCGACACGCCCCGGCAGCTGCGCTTCGTCTCGTCCAACCCCGGCCCCATTCGCCAGGAGGTCACCTACACCTTCCGGCCCGACGGCTACCTGGTGGACGTGCAGGGGCGCTTTACGGGCGCGCCGCGGGGCGCGCAGCTCATCACCGAGCTGGGCACCGGGCTGGCGCCGCACGACTCGCCCAAGCACGGCAGCGCCCGCGAGCTGGCCTTCGTGGGCTGGGACCGGCAGAAGATCCGCCGCACCTACCTGCGCAAGGTGCAGGTCCCCGACACCACCGCCGGGCCGCTGGTGTGGACGGCCGTCAAGGACCGCTACTTCCTGATCGCCCTAATCCAGGCCGGCCAGGCGCGGTTCAGCCGGCTGGAGATGGAGCCCGCGCGCGACGTGATCTACACCGTGGGCCGCGAGACGGTGGCTTCATCGCGGGCGCGCGGCCGGGTGGTGCAGACGCTGCCGGCGGACGGCGCGTTCCGCATGCAGGCGTACCTGGGCCCGCAGGAGCACGCGCGCCTGGCCGCGGTGGGGCACGAGCTGGAGGAGGTGAACCCCTACGGCTACCGCTGGCTGCGCCCCGTGGTGCGGCCGATCGCCGCCGTGGTGCTGTGGGCGCTCAAGGCGCTGCACGACCTGGGGCTCACCTACGGCCTGGTGCTCATCCTGTTCGGCTTCATCGTGCGGCTTGCCACCTGGCCGCTGAACGCGCGGGCCATGCGCGCGCAGATGAAGAACATGGCCATCCAGCCGCAGCTGCAGGCGCGGGTCAAGGAGGTGCAGGCCAAGCACGCGGGCGACCCGGCGCGCATGAACCAGGAGATGATGAAGGTCTACTCCGACCTGGGCGTGAGCCCGCTCTCCATGATGTCGGGGTGCGTGCCGCTGCTCATCCCCATGCCGGTGCTCATCACGCTCTTCTTCGTCTTCCAGAGCGCCATCGAGTTCCGGGGGACGAGCTTCGCCTGGCTGCCGGACCTGTCGCTGCAGGACCCGCTGTACATCCTTCCGCTGTTCCTGATGGTGTCGATGTTCGGGCTGCAGTACGTGAGCACCAAGCTCAGCGGAATGGAGCAGAACGAGCAGACGCGGATGATGATGTACACCATGCCGCTGGTTATGGGCTTCGTGTTCTTCGTCATGCCGTCGGGGCTCAACCTGTACTACGCGTCCACCAACGTGGCGTCGTTCCCGCAGCAGGTGCTCATCGCCCGCGAGCGCAGGCGCGCCACCGAGGCGCAGAAGGCGGCGGACGCGGCCAAGAAGAAGACGGCGCAGGGACCCAAGCACATCCCCGGCAACCGCGCCCGCAAGCGCTGACCGCCCGGATGGCTGGTTGACGAACGAAGCGCCCGCTCTCCATCAGGAGGGCGGGCGCTTCTCTGTTCACGCGGAGTCCGGAAAAACAACATCGGAAGAGTACGCCCAATTATGATACCGATCCCCGGGATTCGCTGTGCACTGAGAGGTCTACTGCCGGTCTCACGCGGAGACGCGGAGGACGCGGAGACGCGGAGAACAGCACGCTTTCTCCGCGTCTCCGCGTCCTCCGTGTCTCCGCGTGAGCTCCAGTCGTAGAGACCGGAATGCACAGCAAATTCGCAGAAACGGTATGAGACGGGGACTTTCG
>Ga0190267_10000174_pt1 | contig 13685 bp, 12 predicted proteins | sample Popmic239T_FD_140332 | JGI IMG/M metagenome (GOLD analysis project Ga0190267, IMG submission 140332) | Populus adjacent soil microbial communities from riparian zone of Oak Creek, Arizona, USA - 239 T | ecosystem: Environmental > Terrestrial > Soil > Riparian zone | place: USA: Arizona... | reverse complement strand
TACGGCATCCAGGGCCGCGGCTACCGCGTGGGCGCGGACGACGACTTCGCCATGGCCTCGCTGGTGGTGCAGTGGAACGCCTTCAACGGCGGGCAGACGGGCGCGCGGCGGCAGCAGGCGCGCATCGCGGCGGACCAGGCCCGCGCCGGCCGCGCGCAGGCGGAGCAGCAGATCGAGCTGCAGGTGCGCACGGCGTGGCGCTCGGCGCAGGTGGCGCGCGGCGCCATCTCCACCGCGGAGGAGCGGCTGGCGGCGGCGCGGCGCACCTGGGAGCTGGTGGAGCGCCGCTACCAGGAAGGCATCGCGCCGCAGATCGAGCTCATCGACGCGCGCACCGCCTACACCAGCGCGGGGCTGAACCTGATCCTGACGCGCTACGACTACGCCGCGCGGTGGGTGCAGGTGGAGCGGGCGGCGGCGCTGCGGGAGCTGGGGAACTGAAGTGCGTGAGTGCGTGAGTGCGGGAGTGCGAAAGTGCGAAAGTGCGAAGCGAAAGTGACGGCGAGTAGTTCTCCCCCTCTCCGCGAGGAACAAGCGGGGAGGGGGCCGGGGGGAGGGGCACTCCGCCGTGGGGCGCGAGCGTCAACCATCGAGACGAAAGGGAGGGTGCGATGCATAGAGCGATGACGATCCTGCCGCTGCTGGTCCTGGCCGCCTGCGGGCGCTCGGCCAAGGCGGAGCCGGCGCAGGTCGCTGAGGCGGTGGCGGTGCGCACGGCGCCGGTGGCGCGCGAGTGGGTCACCCGGCCGGTGGAGGCCACCGGCACGCTGCACAGCAAGGACGAGCTGCAGCTTTCGTTCAAGATGCCCGGCGTGGTGGCCCGCGTCCTCGTCGCCGAGGGGCAGCAGGTGCGCCGCGGGCAGACGCTCGCCACGCTGGACCTGCGCGAGATCGACGCGCAGGTGGCCGCGGCGCGCAGCGGGGTGGACAAGGCCCAGCGGGACCTGGAGCGCGCGGAGACCCTGTACGCCGACAGCGTCGCCACGCTGGCGCAGGTGCAGGATGCCCGCACGGGCGCGGAGGTGGCCCGCAGCGGCCTGCAGGCGGCGGCGTTCAACCGGCGCTACGCGGCGATCGTGGCCCCGGCGGACGGGGTGGTGCTGCGCCGGCTGGCGGAGGGCGGCGAGCTGGTCTCGCCCGGGCAGCCGGTGCTGGTGCTGGGGAGCAGCGAGCGCGGGCAGGTGCTGCGCGTGGGCGTGGCGGACCGCGACGCCGTGCGGCTGAAGCCCGGCGACGCCGCCACGGTGCGCTTCGACGCCTTTCCCGGCGAGCAGTTCGCCGGCAGCGTGCGCGAGGTGGCCCCGGCGGCGGACCCCATGACGGGGACCTACCAGGTGGAGGTGTCGGTGGATGGCGGCGGCAGGCCGCTGTCGTCGGGGCTCGTCGGACGCGTGGAGCTGCGGCCGGCCGCGGGGACGGAGATGGCGCTGGTCCCCATCCAGGCGATCCTGGAGGCGGACGGCGACGCGGCGACGGTCTACACCCTCACCGCGGACGGCAAGCGGGCGCGGCGGCTGCCGGTGACGGTCGGCTTCATCAGCGGGGAGCGGGTGGCGGTCAGCGGCGGGCTGGACGGCGTGGGGAGCGTGGTGACGGACGGCGCGGCGTACCTGGGCGACGGAGCGGCCGTGCAGGTGGTGCCATGATCAGCCGCATCACCGAGTTCTTCGTCGACCGCTATCAATTGACGGTCGTGCTCTTCCTGATGCTGGCGGTGATGGGCGTCACCTCGTGGATGAGCATCCCCAAGGCGGAAGATCCCGCCATCCCCATCCCCACCTACATCATCGTCGCCGTCTACCCGGGCGCGCGGCCGGGGGACGTGGAGCAGCTGGTGGTCGATCCCATCGAGGAGCGGATGGGGGAGCTGGACGACCTCAAGAAGATCGAGTCGGTGGTGGAGGACGGCCTGGCCGTGCTGACCGTGGAGTTCGAGGCGGAGGAGGACGCGGACAGGAAGTACGACGAGGTGCTGCGCGAGGTGAACGCGCTGCGCCCCTCGCTGCCCGCGGACATGCACTCCGTGGAGGTGCGAAAGGTGAGCGCCAGCGAGGTGAACATCGTGCAGCTGGCGCTGGTGAGCGAGACGCTGCCCTGGCACGACCTGCAGCAGCGCGCGGAGCGGCTGGAGGAGCGCATCGAGTCCGTCCCCGGCGTAAGGAGCGCGGAGGCGTGGGCGTTCCCCCAGCGCGAGGTGGGCGTCCGCCTGGACCTCGGCCGGCTGGCGCAGCTGCGGGTGCCGCCGGGACAGGTGCTGCAGGCCATCGGCAGCGACAACGCCAACCTGCCGGGGGGCACGGTGGACGCCGGCAGCCGCCGCTTGAGCGTAAAGACCAGCGGCGAGTACGCGTCGCTGGACGAGGTGCGCAACACGGTGGTCCGCGCGGCCGGCGGCAACGTCACCTTTCTCCGCGACGTGGCGCAGGTGGACTGGAGCTACGGCGACCCCACGCACGTGGCGCGCTTCAACGGCCGCCGCGCGGTGTTCGTGACCGCCAACCAGCAGCCGGACGTCAACATCTCCGCCGTTCGCAACGGCATCTGGAAGGAGCTGGACGCCTTCGAAAAGACGCTGCCGCCGGGCGTGAAGCTGGAGCGCGGCTTCGACCAGTCCAGGAACGTGAGCGAGCGGCTGAGCCACCTGGGCCGCGACTTCGCCATCGCCATCGTCCTGGTGCTGCTGACGCTGCTGCCGCTGGGGGTGCGCGCCGCGGGGATCGTGATGGTCAGCATCCCCCTCTCCCTGGCGATGGGGCTCACGGCGCTGAACCTGACCGGGTTCACCATCAACCAGCTTTCCATCGTCGGCTTCGTGATCGCGCTGGGGCTGCTGGTGGACGACTCCATCGTCGTGGTGGAGAACATCAGCCGCTTCCTGCGCGAAGGCCGGTCGCGGCGCGAGGCGGCGCTGATGGCTACGCGGCAGATCTCCGTGGCGGTGGTGGGATGCACGGCCACGCTCATCTTCGCCTTCCTGCCGCTCATCTTCCTTCCCGGCAACGCGGGCAAGTTCATCCGGGTGATGCCGCTGACCGTGGTCTACACGGTGCTGGCGTCGCTCGTCGTGTCGCTGACCATCGTCCCCTGGCTGGCCAGCCGGACGCTGTCGCGGACGGAGGACCCGGAGGGCAACGTCTTCATGCGGTGGATGCACCGCGCCATCGGCGCCACCTACGCGCCGGTGCTGCACCGCGCGCTGGCGCGTCCCGGGCGCACACTGGCGGGCGCGGCGGCGCTGTTCGTGGCGTCGCTGGCGCTGGTGCCCGTCGTCGGCTTCTCGCTCTTTCCCAAGGCCGGCACGCCGCAGTTCCTGGTGGACGTGGAGACGCCGCAGGGAAGCAGCCTGGCCGAGACGGACCGCGCCGCCCGCTTCGCCGAGCGCATCGTCGCGCGGCAGCACGGCGTGCGGTCGGTGATGACCAACGTGGGGCGCGACAACCCGCAGGTGTACTACAACGTCATCCCCCGCAACGAGAACGCGGGCGTGGCGCAGCTCTTCGTGACCCTGGACGAGTACGATTCGCGCGCCACGCCGGCGATGTTCGACACCCTGCGCGCGCGGTTCGCGGCGTATCCCAACGCGCGCATCGAGGTGCGCGAGTTCGAGAACGGCCCGCCGATCGACGCGCCCGTGGCCATCCGCCTTACCGGGCCGGACCTGGACACGCTGCGCGCGCTGGCGGCGCGGGTGGAGCGCGTCATCAGCGCCACGCCGGGGTCGATGTACGTAGACAACCCGGTGCGCCTGGCGCGGACCGACCTCAAGGTGGACGTGGACCAGCACAAGGCGGGGATGTTCGGCATCCCGGCGGTGGAGGTGGACCGGACGATACGGCTGGGCGTGGCGGGGCTGAACGCGGGCGTGTTCCGCGACGGCAGCGGCGAGGAGTACCCCATCCGCGTGCGCCTGCCGCACCAGGGAATGCCCACCGTAGAGGCGCTGGACCGCGTCTACGTGGCCTCGCTGACGGGCGCCACGGTGCCGCTGCGGCAGGTGGCCGACGTGCGCTTCGCCAGCTCGCCGCCCCGCATCGCGCACCACGAGCAGCAGCGCGCGGTGACGGTGACGTCGTACGTGCGCTCCGGGTACAACACCGACCGGGTGACGCGCGCCGTGCTGGAAAAGCTGGAAGGGATGCGGATGCCCGACGGCTACCGCTGGACGGCCGCGGGGGAGATCGAGAGCCGGCAGGAGAGCTTCGGCGGGGTGGGCGGCGCGGTGATCCTGGCCACGTTCATGATCCTGGCGATCCTGGTGCTGGAGTTCCGCACCTTCCGCAGCACGCTGATCGTGGCCTCGGTGATCCCGCTGGGGCTCGTCGGCGGCATCGTGGCGCTCTGGCTGACGGGGCACACGCTGTCGTTCACGGCGACCATCGGCTTCGTGGCGCTGATCGGCATCGAGATCAAGACGAGCATCCTGCTGGTGGACTTCACCAACCAGCTGCGCGAGGAGGGGATGGGGCTGGTGGACGCCATCCAGAAGGCCGGCGAGATCCGCTTCGTCCCCATCGTGCTGACGACGCTGACGGCCATCGGCGGGCTGCTGCCGCTGGCGCTGGAGGGCTCGTCGCTCTACTCGCCGCTGGCGTGGGTCATCATTGGCGGCCTGATCTCGTCCACCATCCTCGCCCGTCTGGTGACGCCGGTGATGTACAGGCTGCTCGCGCCGGCGGTGGAGGTGCGGACGGCGCTGGCCAGCTGAAGGTGCCGAACCTCCACCCGTGATTGACTTCCTGAGGGAGGCGCCATTCCGCAACCTGCTTGTACACTGCACCTTGGCGCCGACCGAAGGACCTCGCCGGCAGAACCGCGGGGCTGGCTTCCATGCCCGGCAGCCAGCCCCACGCGAGGGCAGGCGAGGTCCTTCGGTCGCGCGCAAGCGGTTGTGCGGGTGCAGGTTCCGCGTGGCGCTCCCTCAGGAAGTCACCGCTTCGCTGTGAATTTGGGGGATAGGCGGGCGCTGTTCGCGTGAGGCAGCTGACGGCGTGGGTCGTGCAATCGCACGTGCGGGTCCGGGGCCGGCCGAAGTGCCGGCTCCACGATGCGTGATCGCCCTCTGCCTGCTGAACTGCCATGCCCGACCCGCGGACGACGGACTTCGACTGGTCTCGATACGCCGATGCCACGCTGGCCGGGCTTTCCGTGCTGATTCCCATCCCGTTCGTGGACGACGCCTTCGAGGCGTTCTTCCGCAAGCGCATTCCCGGGGCGGTGGCGCGCTCTCGCGGGCGCACGCTCCCCGGCGAGGTGCGGGCGGTGCTGGAGGCGGATGACGGCGGGGGCGGGTGCGCCACACTCCCGGCGCGCATCGTCGTCGGGCTGTTCAAGCGCCTGTCGCGCAAGCTGCTGTACTTCCTCACGGTCAAACAGGCCACCGACCGGCTGAGCTACTACTGGTACCGCGCGTTCCTCGTGGACCACATGCTGGCCTCGGGGCACCTGGAGAGCACCGATTCCGCGCGGGTGGCGCAGCAGGCCATGGATGAGCTGCTGGCCACCACCGCGGGTCCGCTCCCCCGGCTCGCGCAGCAGATGGTGGCGCAGATGCGCAACGTGTGGCCCGCGCTCCGCCGGGCCCGGCAGGGCGAGGAGTCCGACGAGGTGCGGCAGACGCGCAACCAGCTGGAGCGGCGGTGGAACGAGCTCTCGGATCACCTGGACGCCATGGCGGCCCGCTACGACGAGGCGTACGCGCGAAAGCAGGGCGTTTGAGCCTTTTCGATGCGGGGAGTGGACGGCGGATGGATTCAACGCGATATTGGCGCCTCCATCATCCTCCAACACGACCACTTCATAGAACTCCGATGCGCCTCTTCACACTTGCCGCCGCCGCGCTGCTGCTCGCCACCCCCGCCGCCGCCCAGCAGCGCGCCGACGGGCTCACCGGCACCCGCGTCCGCGTGACGGCGCCGAACTTCATCCCCGCGCCGGTGACGGGCACGGTGGCCGCCTACACGCAGCAGGGCATCGTCGTCGTCGACGAGCTCACGGGCGACTCCATCCGGCTGCCGCTGCGCTCCGTGTCGCGCCTGGACGAGTACGCCGGCGGCAGCGCGGCCTCCACGGCCTGGTACCGCGGCCGCGTCGGCGCCTTCATCGGTGGGGGGCTGGGGCTGATCGCCGGGCCGGTGCTCTCCAAGGTGGTGGGCGGCGACATGGTGGAGAACACGCTGATCGGCGGGGCCGTGGGGATGACGGGCGGCTTTGCCGTCGGCGCCCTGACCGGCGCGGCCGCGCCCCGCGAGCGCTGGAAGTGGACCCTGCAGCCCTGGGGCTACGACCCCACTCTGCGCCCCACGCAGCGGTAGGCGCGCGCCGCCCGCGGGAGCGAGTAAACTCGCCGCAACGACGGCGGAAAGCCCCGCAAACTGCGCGGGGCTTCAACTGCGAGAAGAAACTCAACGCCCCGCGAGCACAACTGCTCGCGGGGCGTTCTCATCCCTGCTTGGCGTGGTCCAGGGAGTGCGCCGCACCTGGATGGTGGTGCAGGTGGATGGTTCTCGAGATCGCGCATCAGGTGGTGCGGATGGCCGGATCCTGTGCGCTGCACGGATCATCGGCCGATCCGCGTACTCCTCAAAAACCTGAGCTGTTCCAGAAGCACGGTGTCATCCTGAGGGAGCGCACGCGTGTAACCGTCATCACCACAGAAGCTTGCGCGCGACCGAAGGATCTTTATCGGGTCGCGCGAGGCCAAGCCTTCGGGAGCCGTTCAAGTCCGTCAATTCTCATGGCCCCCTGCCGCATTCCACCCCTCTCCCGTTCCCGATCCCCCCGCCGGCTCGTGCCTCGTCGACCTGCGCGCCATGCCTCCGCTCACTACCAGTCAGGCCTCGCGCCGTGAGAGCAGCGGAAACGGCACGAGAAAACTCTGTTGACTCTGCTGACTCTGTGTGAGGCCAATCTTCTTTTGTGGATATGAGACGCGGCGAGGGCCGCCCCCGCGCAGTGGCGGAGGCGGCCCTCGTCGTGTGGAGCGTGCTGGTGATCAGTGCGGGAAGTCGCTCTTCCACTGCAGGTTGACCCAGCCGATGTTGTTCATGTTCTGGTCCTTGAGCTGGAACGTCTGCGGCGTGGTGCCGATGTCGCTCAGCCCGGCCGTCATCCCCGCGAACTCGTCGTTGCCCGTGATGATGGACTTGAAGGCGACGTACGCGTTGGCGATCTTGACGATCCACTGCCCGTTCTCCCACTCCTTGGACTTCAGGGCCTTGTAGGCGCTGTACGCGTTGCTCAGCGCGTCGGCGGCCAGCTTGGGATAGTCCTTGTCGTCCTTCACCACGCAGCGGGTGTCGTCGTCCTCGTACAGGTAGATCGAGAACGGCTGGCCCTGCGGCAGCTCCGTCTCATCCGCGATCAGGAACGCGTTGTAGTAGTTGGTGCCGTCCATGTTGAAGCGGTACGGCTCGATGGAGCTGTCCTCCTCGGCGCACACGGCCTTGGCGCGCGTGGTGGCGTTCTCCAGGTGCATCTCGAACTCCGGGTCGCCCTTGGTCCAGGGCTCGTACTCCTGGCTGGTGTGGACCTCGTTCACCCACAGCCCCGTCCAGCTGCCGTCGGGGTTCATCCCCAGCCTGGGCTGCACGCCCGCCACCGCGATGCTGGCGCTGGAGCGCATGCCGCCGGCCACGCTGCCGTACGCCCGGCCCGTCTCGTCGAAGCTCTCCGCCGGCACCAGCGAGATCACCGGCGTGGTGGGCTCGGTCTCCAGCGAAAGCGACAGGGTGCGGCCCTGCAGGTCCACGCCGAACGGAGCCTCCTCTTCCACAAGCTGCGCGGCCACGATCACGTTGTCGCCGCCCTTCCACGCGGCGCGGTGCGCGTCCACCGGCAGGTACATCTCCAGCGCGCCGGTCTGGGCGATCAGGCCCAGGACCTCGGCCTGCGACACGCCGCCGGCCCGCGCCATGGCGCGCAGCAGCGGGTTGCCCTGCCCCTTCAGGTAGTCCGACAGGTACAGCTTGCCCTCCTTGACCGGGGAGCTGGCGACGGCCGCGTGAAGCTGGGCGCGCACCGAGGGATCGCGCAGCGAGGTCGCCACCAGGCGGGCGAGCTGCTGCATGGCCGGCTCCGCGGCGCTCTGCGCGGCGGGCGCCGTGGTCTCCGGGGTAAAGGGCTGCTCGGAATCGCCGCAGGCGGCGAGGGTGAGCACGGCCGCCATGGTGGCGGCGCCGAAGAAGGAACGCTTGAAAGACTGCATGGGTCCTCTGCGTAAGTGACTGTGGTGTTGGTGTTTACGCCGCTCGTTCCGGCGTGCCACAATATTACGCCACCCGCAGTGCGGGCCCAACCGCAGATTGTCCAATCTCCGGAAATTTGTCCTGCTGCCCCCGCGCCAGACACGAGAGGACGGTTTTTTCGAACTGCGAGGCCACGGCGCCCTGCCCGCCGGCGCACAGGTCGCGCAGCGGACAGCCGGTGAGCTGCTGCGCCAGCCGGCCCAGCGTGTCGGGGTGCACGCCCACGTCTCCCGCCACGGCGGCCCAGGACCGCGACGCCGTCTTGCGCCCGGTGGCGCGCATCAGCACCAGCCAGTGCAGAAAGTCCTGCAGGCGCAGGTCGGTGCCTTCGTCGTCCATCACCTTCTTCCACTGCGTCCACAGCGTCCGGCGGTCGCACCCCACGCTGGCGGCCAGCTTGTGCACGGTGTGGATGGGGCGCTCGCTCTCGCAGGCACGGGCCAGTGCCTCGCGCAGCTTGGCGGGGATCGCCCGGTTGGTGCGCAGCCCCTCGGCCAGCCTGCGGGTCTGGCTCAGCACGCAGGTTCGCCCCACGGCGTCGCTCAGCTCGCGGTCGATCTCCCGCGTCCACACCACGTCGTCCACCACCACCGCCTTGAGGTCACGCAGGTTCTCCAGGTCCCCGTGCGTCACCAGCACCAGGGGATGCAGCGGGTGCAGCGCCCGGAACAGCGACAGCCCCTTGAGCGCCGGATCCCCCGACAGCCAGGGGATCACGGCGACGGAGCAGCTGGCGCACGCGGCGGCGAGCTCGAACTCGTCCCAGTCGTCCAGCACCTGGACCTGCGCGCGCACCTCCAGGGCGCGGCGAACCTTTTCGCGATACGTCTGTTCTCTGCAGTACACCGCCAGCATGGCTGCGCCGATCGAGCATGGGGAGCAGGCATCCGGCCGTGGGGCACCGATCCGTGCCGCCACCGCCGCCGCGGCGTTGGGGGGAAGCCGCGCGCGCCTGCAGGTGCGGGGGCGTTTTGCAATCAGCAGGCCACAGAAACAGACACGTAGTGTGGAAACAATCGATATTGCCACAGTCGGTGCGGAACCTGGATGAATGCACGTATCCTGTTGCAAATGCGGATGATGCGTGTCCGCGGCTTCCTCTGCTGTTCGTCGCGGGGGATGGGCAGGAGACGGATTGCGATACCTATACGCCGCGACGGTGATGGCGCAACGCGCTTGGCCCACGGGAGCGAGTGAACTCGCCGCAACGACAGCGGAAAGCCCCGCAAACTGCGCGGGGCTTCAACCGCGAACATCGCGGAGACGGGCTGCACCTGCCGATGCCTCCACACCCGTCCGCGAAGGCGGACATCGCGTTTTCCCAGCCGCGAATTCATTCGCCCGGCGGGCGGGTCGCGGCGATCTCGGCCCGTGACGGGTTGACCGACAATCCGCCGCACTCCGCCCACGGGAGCGAGTGAACTCGCCGCAACGACTGCGGAAAGCCCCGCAAACTGCGCGGGGCTCAACCGCGAACATCGCGGAGACGCGCTGCACCTGCCGATGCCGCCGCACCCGTCCGCGCAGGCGGACATCGCGTTTTCCCAGCCGCGAATTCATTCGCCCGGCGGGCGGGGCGCGACGATCCCGGCCGTGCCGGGTTGACCGACAGTACGACGCACTCCGCCTGCGGGAGCGAGTGAACTCGCCGCAACGACTGCGGAAAGCCCCGCAAACTGCGCGGGCTTCAACCGCGAACATCGCGGAGACGAGATGCACGTTCCGATGCCGCCGCACCCGTCCGCGCAGGCGAACATCGCGTTTCCCCAGCCGCGAATTATGCCCGTTGCGAATCTGATCCGGCAATCTCGTGGGAGCGGACGCGGCGACGATGCGTGGGAGCGGGCGCGCGGCTACCTGGGCGTGCTGGAGGCGGCCGGCGGCTTTCGCACCTTCGATCCGCAGACCGGGGTCGTGCTGGACGTGCACGCGGGGCCGTTCCCGGCGGACACGGCGGGATCCCGGCGCGGCAACGCCGTCATCCAGCGGATCCTGGACGTGTCGGACCCTCCGCGCGGCGAGTGACGGAAGGCGGGCAGCCTTGCCCGCCGCACCCCGCCGGCCCATCTTCGGCGCGTCAGAACAACGTTTGCCGAAGGAGCGAAAACCAGTTGCAGGCACTCATCATCATCGGCCACGGGTCGCACCTGAACGCCGAGAGCAGCGCGCCCGTCTACGCGCACGCCGCCGCCATCCGCGCGACGGGCGCGTTCCACGAGGTGCGCGAGTGCTTCTGGAAGGAAGAGCCCTCCATGCGCGAGGTGTTCGACCTGGTGGAGGCCGACGACGTCTACGTGGTCCCCCTCTTCATCTCCGAAGGCTACTTCACCGAAGAGGTGATCCCGCGCGAGCTGGGGCTGGACGGGCCCGCGCCCTCCGTGACCCGCAAGCTGGGCAAGACGATCCGCTACACCGGGCCGGTGGGCACGCACCCCTCCATGTCGCGGATGATCCTGCGCCGCGCGGAGGAGAGCGCGGGGCTCACCGACGAGCAGGCGCGGCGGGCGGGGCTCATCATCATCGGCCACGGCACGGAGCGGAACAGCAACTCGGCGGAGGTCATCTACCGCGTGAGCCGCGAGGCCGACGAGGCGGGGGTGTTCGGCCACGTGCGCACCGGGTTCCTGGACCAGGAGCCGGAGGTGGGCGAGGTGCTGGAGGCGATGGAGGAGCGCAGCGTCGTCCTGGTCCCCTTCTTCGTCGCGGAGGGGTGGCACACGCAGGAGACCATCCCCGACGACCTGGGCATCAACCGCCCCGCCGTCAGCCCCGTGACGGAAAAGGACGGGCGGACGGTCTTCTACGCGTCGCCGGTGGGCACCTTTCCCGAGATCGCGCGCATCGTGCTGGAGCGCGCCCGCGAGGCAGGCGCCCACATCCCCGATGGCGTGGCGGTGGGGGAGGCGGCCGGTGTCTGACGCCCCGCGGGTGCGCGGCGCCCACGCGCCCGGCGGCATTCCCGACGCGCGCCGGGCGCTGGTGGAGTGGGTCGATGCCGCCGGCGACGCGGGGCGCACCTTCCTCCAGGTCCGCCTGCTGCGCACGGGGGACGGGCTCTACGAGATCCGGCACGCGCGCGACGTCCATCGATCGATCCTGTCGCTGGAGACGGTGACCAGCGACCCGTACGCGGCGCGCCCCATCGCGCAGATGACCAACGGCGGCGAGCACCGGCCGCTCAAGACGGCGCCCAACCTGCGGCAGGGGTGGGCGCTGGTGGACCTGGACGCGCGGGCGCTGTGGACGGCGCTGGATTATCTCTATCCCGCCTGCGCGCTGCACTGGCACGCGGAGCTGGCCGGCACCCTGCGGGTCACGCACTGGCGCGAGGTCGCCGCCCGGCAGAGCGGGATGTACGGCGCGGTGAAGCTGCTGCCGGCGGACGTGGTGCGGAACACGGTGCGCGCCTGCTGCGGCGACGCCGTCTGCCTGCGCCGGGTGGCGTGGAACGTGGATGCGGATACGCCGCTGGACCTGCCGAGCGAGGGAGAGACGACGGGCGAGGCGCTGGTGCCGTGCCCGGAGGCGTGCTCCATGTTCGTCTCCTTCGCGCGGCAGGTGCTGGTGCTGGAGCGTGCGCCCCGGATGGAGCTGACGGGGCTGGGCCGGCTGGGGGTGGAGGAGATCGAGCAGGTGCGCGAGATCGCCACCGCCGCGGCCGCGGGAACGCTGGGCGCCGCGCGCGAGGGCGAGTTCGGCGAGGGGACGAATTCGCGGCGGATGCGCTACCTGGCCCTGCGCCTGGCGGAGGAGAAGGCGCGCATCGGCGACCTGCCCGCGCCCGAGCTTCCCTGCGAGGGGTGTCCCAAGGCCGTGCCCTGCCGCGGCTGTCCGATGGTGGCGTGAGATGGTCTGCGAGCACCTGGCCCCGGTGGAGGCCGAGCTCAAGGCCCAGGGCGTCCGCATCACCTTTCGCGGCCAGGCATGGAGCGACAACTGCCGCGAGTGGGTCTACTTCGACTGCGTGCTGAACCGCGACGACCTGCGCCGGCGCTTCCGGCTGGCGCCGTGCGTGGTCGACCACGAGAACCGAGATCCGCGCAGCGGCATGGAGCTGGGCCTGGTCTGCACCCGCGACCACGACGCCATCATCGGCCGCCACCCCGCCGCGTGACGAGCATCCCGCCCTCCGCAGCCCCACACGACCAACCGATGCCCGACGCCACCCCGATCGACGTCACCCCATTCGAGCTCCCGGACCCGGACGGCGGGCCGCCGGTGCGCGGTGACGTGCACCTGCGGCGGGGGCACGCGCCGGAGGCGGCCATCGTGCTGATCCACGGCTTCAAGGGCTTTCGCACCTTCGGGTTCTTTCCCAGCCTGGCGCGCGCGGCGGCGGAGCAGGGCTTCGCGGCCGTCACCTTCGACTTTTCGCACAACGGCGTGGGCGCGGACGGGGCCGACACCTTCAGCGCCATGCACCTGTTCGCGGAGCAGACGCACACGCGCAATGTGGCCGAGATCCGCCGCGTGGTGGACGTGCTCCTGGACGGCGACCTGCTGCCGCGGCCCGCGCGCCGCATCGGGCTGCTGGGGCACTCGCGCGGCGGCGGCGAGGCGGTGCTGGCCGCGGCGGAAGACCCGCGCGTGGAGGCGCTGGTCACCTGGGCCGCCATCGCCTCCATCGCGGAGCGCTGGACGCCGCAGCAGGTGGCCACCTGGCAGGCCGGGGGGACGGTGGAGATCGAGAACGCGCGCACGAAGCAGATGATGCCGGTGGGCCCGGGCTACTGGCGCGACGTGGAGCAGAACCGCGCCCGCCTCGACGTCCCCGCCGCCGCGGCGCGCCTGGCCATCCCCTGGCTCATCGTCCACGGCGACGCCGACGGCTCGGTGCCGGTGGACGAGGGGCGGCGGCTGTTCGACGCGGCGGGCGAGGAGGCGGAGCTGCTGGTGGTGGAGGGCGCGGACCACGGCTTCAACGGAAAGCACCCGTACGCCGGCCCCACCCCCGAGCTGCGGCTGGTGACGGACGCCTCGCTGGACTGGTTCCGCACGCACCTGGAGTAGGCGTTTCGAACGATCGTTCGACACCCGGTGGACAACCGCCCGGAGCATCGTTATCATACCGCTTCCGGTGCATGCTTAGCAGACCATGCCGGCCCTGACCCCTGCTGGAGAACCTGATGCCCTACGTGATCGCGGAGCCCTGCATCGGCACCAAGGACGCGAGCTGCGTCGAAGTATGCCCGGTGGATTGCATCTACGAGGCGGAAGATCAGTACTACATCAACCCCGACGAGTGCATCGACTGCGGCGCCTGCGAGCCGGAGTGCCCCGTGCAGGCGATCTTTCCCGACAGCGACGTGCCGCCGGAGTGGACGGACTACATCGAGAAGAACCGCGTTCTCTCCGAGCACTGAGCCTCGCGGATCGCTGGATCGCGCAGGGGGCCGCCTCTCACTTCGGGAGGCGGCCCCTTGCTTTCGTCCCGAGTCCCCG
>Ga0190267_10000173_pt1 | contig 13693 bp, 13 predicted proteins | sample Popmic239T_FD_140332 | JGI IMG/M metagenome (GOLD analysis project Ga0190267, IMG submission 140332) | Populus adjacent soil microbial communities from riparian zone of Oak Creek, Arizona, USA - 239 T | ecosystem: Environmental > Terrestrial > Soil > Riparian zone | place: USA: Arizona... | reverse complement strand
GACCGGCAGGGGCACGATCTAACCCTAGGGTTCAACACCCGGCGGACGTCAGTGCTCACCTACCGGTGGCTCAGCGCCAGCTTCACCCGGTTGTCAGGTGCGCTGGTCGATCCCCATTAGCGGTCGTCGATGACGACGGTGCCGGCCAGGCGGTCCCACAGGGCTTGGCGCTTGGGACTCCACAGGGGCATGAACAGCAAGACGAACACGGTCAGCACGATCGGGATCCAGCACAGCGGCTTGGCGATGACCTCGCGGATCGCCATCGTCCCCCAGTTGGCAGGCCGGCCGTCGTACTCCTCGATGACCCGCATGCCGAGGATCTGCTTGGCCGGGGTCTTGCCCTCGTTCCACACGATCAGCGCCCATACCAGCCACCCGATCCCGCACGTCGCGATCGACAGGACGAAGTCCAGCAAGGCGGCGCCGATCCGCCGGCCCGGTGACGAGAGCGGCCGGCCCACGCCCGTCGGCGGAGGTGGCGCGGCGCTGGCGGCGTCGGCCTCGACGTCCCACTCCCAGCTCTGACCGTCGGTCATGTTCGGCAGCCTACGTGGGGCTGTTCGGCGGGCAGGCGCACGCCGGTACCCTGCGAAACTGTGATCCGCATTGCGCGCCTGGCGGCGCCGCTCCTCAGCCTGGCCCTCGTCCTGTCCGCCTGCTCCGACGACGGCGAGCGCGTCGAGACGGCCGACAACCCGCCGACGACGGTCGAGGAGACGACGACCACCACCGAGGCGCCCACCACGACGACTGAGGCCCCCACGACCACGACGCCGCCTACCGTCGCCGCCCCGCCGCCCACGACGGCCAAGCCGAAGCCGACCACGACCACCACGACGATCCCCGCCGACCACGCCGCGGTGACAATCGTCAACGACTATCCGTCCGCGGTCACCGTCATCATCCAGGGCGTGCGCCACGACGTGCCGAAGGGCGGCCGCAAGGGTCCGTTCGCGGTCAAGCCGAAGGCGGTCGACGGCAACGACACGATCACCATCGAGCGGGCCGACGACCGCACGTGCGGGCTTGGCGGCGCCGGCGACTGGTTCAACGCCGGCGGCAAGCACGAGCTCAAGGTCTACGCCGACTCGACCACCGGTTGCGGGAGCGCCGCCGCGGGCCCCGGCATCCGCGGCGTCGTCAACCCCGGCAACAAAAGCGTCTAGGTCCTCGGCGTCGAAGCCGTCGGCGTCTAGGCGTAGTAGCGGTAGACGACCTGGGCGACGCAGGCGGGCTTGTCCTTGCCCTCGACCTCGAACGTCACGTCCATCGTCACCTGCGCCCCGCCAGGGATCTCCTCGACGTTGGCCAGCGTCGCCCCCGCCCGCAGCTTGCCGCCGACCGGCACCGGCGTCGGGAACCGCAGCTTGTTGATCCCGTAGTTCACGCCCATCGAGATGCCCCGCACCTGCACCACCTGCGGCAGCAGCATGGGCGCCAGCGAGATGGTCAGGTACCCGTGCGCGATCGGCCCGCCGAACGGCGACTCCTTGGCCGCCCGCTCCGGGTCGACGTGGATCCACTGGTGGTCGCCGGTCGCGTCGGCGAAGAGGTTCACCTGCTCCTGCGTGACCTCGTGCCAGTCGCTGTAGCCGAGGTGCTCGCCGACCTTCTCGTTCAGCCCGGCGATGCCTTCGATGATCGTCGTCATGGCGCCGACACTATCGACCTGGGATCGAGGGCCCGCTTAGGGGCCCCACGTGTATTTCAGCGTGATCTGCTCGCCGTCGATCGCGACGAGCTTCGGACACTCGGCGGTACCGACCGTCGCTTGATCCGACAACGTCACCTTGCACGGCTCGAGGAGGTAGTTGTACCGCTTCTCGACCAGCGGCGGGCCCTCGTTGATGAACGTCACCGATCCGACGCTGACGGCGCTGGTGCTCGTGGCGGGAAACGGCACAGTTGGACCAGTGGTCGGCGCCTGACCGAGACCGGCCGGGATCTCGTAAGTTCCGTCGCCGGTGTAGATGCCGACGATGCCGATCTCAGGCTTGATGATCGTGCCGTCAGGGAGACGGAGCTGGTCGAGGGGCTCGATGGCGGCAACAGAAAACTCCTTGTGCTCGCCAGCAGTCACCCTGGTCAACGCTTTGATCTTTACGCTGCCCTCGAATTTGCCGGTGCGCGCGCCGGTTACCTCAACAATGAGCTTGCGCACAGGGTCGCGGTTCACGACAGTCCGGATGCCGGTCGGGTCCTCCGGACTGATCGTGGCTTCGGTGGTCGTCGGCGAGGACTGTTTCTTGTCGTCGCTTCCACAGGCGGCGCCCACCACCACCAACGAGAGCAGCACGGCGCCGGCCCGGACCCAACAAGTGATCAACACGACTCGTCCACCTTCATCCAGAACGTTCCTTGCGCGGTATCGCCATTTGATTTCGCCTCGTACTCGTTCACCGGTGTGCGGTCTTGGCCCAGGATGTACAGTCTCGTCCATCCGGGCGGGGCCTGCGGCGGCACCACAAACGTCCACGTCCAGCGGCCGTCCCGATCGGCAGAGCCGATCCCCGTCGTGTCGTGAGCTTCCTTGTCGGCGTACTGCGCCATGCTCGCCATCGACGCGAACGGCCGTGTGGTGACTTGCACCTTCACGGTATCCCCCCGCCAGACACACTTGGGAAGAACTTCGGCGTGCAAGGGCAATTTGCCACTAACTTCTGCCTTCGGCTCGCCGCCGTCCGAAGGCGGAACAGTGAAAGCAGTCGTCGATGTCGTACCGCCCACAGACGGTTGCGACGAGTTCGGGGGCGTCGGCTCGGGGTTCGCGTTCGGGGTGCCACTGCCATCACCCGGTTGCGGCGTCGCGTCGTGCGAAGCACCCGGCGACGTCGTCGTTGTGGTGGTGGCGTCCGGCAGAACGTCGCTGGCTTGCCTCGGTGGCTTACCACTGGAACCGCATGCCCCCAGGACGAAGGCGGCAACAATGACGGCTGCGACGACCCGTCTCACGACCGCGCCTCACGTACACGCGATCGGCTGCGCCGCTGGCTCGACGCCCCGTCCCCCTTCGGCTTGGCTGAAGCATGCGACACTTCGGCCTCGCCGAGATAACTGGCGATGAGGTCTGGATCGTCGAGCAAGCCCTGCGAGGGTCCTGACATCACGACTTCACCCTTGGCCAGCACATACGCCCGATCGCTGTTTCCGAGCGCCATGTGCACGAACTGTTCGACGAGAAGGACGGCGGTTCCGTCGCGGTTCACGTCGCGAAGAATGTCGAACAACTGCGTGACGATCATCGGGGCCAGGCCAAGCGACAACTCGTCGACCAGCAAGAGCTTGGGAGAAGACATCAGCGCCCGGGCCACGCCTAGCATCTGCTGCTCCCCACCTGAGAGCGTCCCTGCCGCTTGCGCGCGTCGCTCGCGCAGCCGCGGGAAGTAGTCCATGACCCGCTCGAGCTGGCGCTTGAAGTCACCCCGGTCTCGCCGCCTCGTCCAATGCCCGTACTTGAGGTTCTCCTCAACCGAAAGGGACGGGAAGAGGTCTCTGCCCTCTGGGAGATGGGCTACCCCGCGGCTCACCAACCGGTATGCAGGCACGCCGCCGATCTCGTCACCATCGAATTCGATCGTGCCGGCGGTCGGCGTGAGCAGTCCGGAGATCGTACGAAGGGTCGTTGTCTTCCCGGCTCCATTTGCACCCAAGAGCGCGATCATCTCGCCCTCCTGGACCTCCAAAGACAATCCACGCAACGCTTGGACGGCACCGTAGTGAACGTTCAGGTCCTGCACTCGCAGCAGCGTCACCCCGCCACCGCCTCGGTGTCTACGTCGTCCGCGCTCTGCCCCAAATAGGCCGCGATCACGCGAGGATCGCGCTGGATCTCGGCCGGCGTTCCCTGTGCCAACAGCGTCCCCTGGTCAAGGACGTACATGTAGTCCGATACGGATGTCACCATTTGGACGTCATGCTCGATGAGAAGCAGCGTGACACCGAGCTTTCGAACGAACTGAAGCATCTCCGCCAGTCGTTGGGTCTCGTTGTTGTCGAGACCCGAAGCGGGCTCATCGAGCATGATCAGGCGTGAACCGGTCACCAGCGCCCGCGCCAACTCCACCATCCGAAGCACGCCGAACGGCAGGTCCCGTACGCGGCGCTCGAGGTACTGATCCACTTCCAACAGGGCAGCAACCTGCCGGACCTGCCGGCGAGCGTCGCGTTCGGCCACGGCGGTCGACGGTCCCACGAAGAGGTGGGAAAGGAAGCCGGAGTTGTTGTGGACGTGGGTCGCTACCAACAGGTTGTCGAAGACCGACAGTTGCGGCAGGAGCTGGATCGCCTGGAACGTGCGGCCGACTCCGAGGCGGGCCCGCTCGTCGACCGTCCAGTCGGTCACGTCCTTACCATAGATCTCCACCCGCCCGGCGGCAGGGACATTCAGTCCGGCGATGGCATTGAACGTGGTCGTCTTGCCTGCGCCGTTCGGCCCGATCAAGCCGACGATCTCGTGCTCACGCACCGACAGCGTCACGTTGTTGGCGGCTACGAGCCCGCCGAAGCGAACCGTCACCCCGTCCACATCGATGAGCGGCCGGCGGGCGTCGCGGGCTGGCGGCAGGTTCACCGCCGGCAGCTCGATGCTGCGCCACGTAACGACGGGGGACTCGGATGCGACGGTGGGTGCAGCATCCTGGGGGTCAGGTACGACTTCGGGCTCTGTCGCACGAGGCAATTCGATCGTGGGCGATGGCGACACACTGCCAAGCACAGCGTCCAGATCAAGCCGGGTCTCGATTTCAGGTTCTGGCACGGCGGACCGCTTCATGGGAAGCTTCGCCAAAGGCCCGGGGAGACGAGCGAGCAGACCGCCGTTGCCATCCGTGGCCGCTATCCCGATGGCCGTCCCAGGGCGTTGCACAACGTGCCACCCGCGCTCGATCACGCGTCGAACGCCGCCATAGACGCCTTGCGCGATCGGCCGCCACCAGCGTTCAATGCGCTCAGCCCCCGTCTTGACCTGTTCGCCCCAGCGATTGAGGAACGCCTCCGGCAATGCGGCCAGGCCGCCCCGATAGGCGAGCAGCACCACGGTCAAGAGGATCGGCGGCACCACCTCGAGCCACCCCGCGAGGGCGTCGACACGAAAGAAGACCTCATTGAGTGCTGCGAACACGATCGACGCGGCAACGGCACCGCCAAGACTCGACAGCCCACCGACGACGGCGATCGCGAGGAAGAAGAGCGACGTCTCGACTTTGAATGCGTCGGGAGTGACGACTTGGTCCCGGATCATCAACAGGTTGCCTGCAGCACCGGCTAAGGCACCGGAGACGGCGAAGGCAAGAAGTTTCGTGCGCTGAACACTGATCCCGAGCGATGCCGCCGCGACCTCGCTGCCTCGGACCGCGAAGAACGCCCGACCCGTCTTGGAGTCCCTGAGGTTTGCGGCAAGGAGCACCGCTGCGGCGACTGCGGCCCACCCTGCGTAGAAGAACGTGCGTCGTGCCGTCCAGTCAAAGTACGGGAAGGTGCCCGGCTCTCCGAACGCCTTGACGTTGGCGGTGCCAGAGCCTGTAACCCAGTCCTGGCGGAACAGGAATTCGCTGGCCGTCCAAGAGAAGATGAGGGTTGCAACTGCGAGGTAGAGGCCACGCACCCGCACGGCGACAGTGCCTAGAATCGCCGCCACAGCGGCGCCAGCGGCCATGGCCCACAAAATGTTGATCGGGAACGTGACTTTCCAACCGCTCGCGACATGGCCGGTGACGTACGCGCCTACGCCGACCAGACCTGCGTGCCCGAGCGAGATCTGGCCCACCCAGCCGGTCACGACGACGAGTGACACGGCCACCATCGCGTAGTAGATGGCAAGGTTCGCGCTGCCGAGCAGCGAGAACGACACGAACGGCAGGGACGGAAACGCCAATACGAAAAGGCCGACGACAACGCCGATGATTCCCAGCCGGCGTCTGCGAGCAAAGGCCACGGCGGCGCTCATAGCCCCGCTCCGCGCACGTCAGTGGCGACATAACGCTCACCGCGGGCCGCCATCACGCCGAGGGCCAATACGGCGAGCAGGGCCTGGGCGCTCCCTTCCACGGACTGGAGCGAGGGGACCGCAGGCACAAGTCCCTGTGTCCCTCCGACAATGGCCGCCCCGACGAGCGCGCCGGGCAGACTGCCAAGTCCGCCGATAAGGGCGGCGACGAGCGCCGGCACCGCCTGGATCGAGAGCACAACGGGATGCAGCGTCGTCACCGCAGCGAGCAGGATCCCGGCGATGGCGGCAGTGCCGCCGCCAAGCACCCATGCCGCCGACGTCGCCAATTGCGGGTTGACGCCCATCAGCGCCGCTGCCCGCGGATTGTCAGCCGCGCCTCGCATGGCCAAGCCGACGCCCGTGTACTGCAGCAGCGCATACAGCCCTGCCGCCACGAGGATCATCACGAAGAACAGGCCCAACTCGCCGTAGCGGATCCCGGAGTCGGCAATTGACACCTGGCCCGCCGGGAATACCCGAGGGGCAGCCCGGCCGCCGGTGCCCCAGATCTTCCCGGCAAGCGAGACGAGGACGCCGAGGGCCGCCACCGTGCCGACGGTCTGCGCCGTCGCGGACACCGTTCGCAACGGCCGGACGTAGACACGCTCGATCAGGTAGCCAAGACCGCCGCCGATCACCACGCCGACAGGCAGGGCCAGCAGGGTCGGGAGGCCCCAGCCGCGCATCTCCGCAAAGGCGTACGCGGGCACCATCGCCATCGCGCCGTGTGCGAGGTTGAGCACCTTTGAAGCTCGGTAGATCACCACGATCCCAAGCGAAAAGATCGCGTACGCGCCGATCAGCGGCAGCGACAACAGCAGGAAGACGAGAATGCGACTCACCGGGCCTACTTGGGCACGACGCCGGGCGTCGGGTCCTTGAGGAAGCCGGTACCCGCCTCGGCGAACCCGGCGAAGCTGCCAGAGGCAGTGATGATGCGGAATGCCTGTGCCGTCTGATTCGCAAACCGTTGCTTCGAGGTCCACGTCAGCGTCGACGACAGGTCGGACTGGTAGTCCATCGAGTTGAGCGTGTCCCGCAACGCGGCGCGGGTCAGGTTCGGACCGACCCTCTCCAGGGCATCGACAAAGACCTGCATGCCGAGGTATGCCCCCTCAAGGAACTGATTGTTGACGTCCACGCCAGGATCGACGGATCGGACGTCGTTCACGTACGCCGCCACAGACGGCTTGCTGGCCAGTGCGCCGATCGGCGGGTTATAGCCGGTCCAGACGAGCATGCTGTCGCACGGGCGGCCGCAGTCGCGAGCGAATCGCTCGTTGAACAGCGGTTGGGCGCCCCCCGTGAGAAGCCGGCCGAATCCCTGGCGTCGTCCGTCCTTGTCGACCTGGCTTGAGATGTAGGTGTTCGCCGTGGTGGGGTCCAGGAGCATGGCGACGAAGTCGCAGCCGGTCGGACCGCAGTCGTTGTTGAACTTGTTGGCGTCGCCGGAATAGTTGGCGCGACCCGGCGTGATGCCGACAAAGGCCTTCGGCTCCTGTCCCGTGAGCTCGCGGACGTACTGCTTGAATGCAGCCGCTCCCTCTTTGCCGAACTTGTACTGCTGGTCGTACACGATGCCAAATGACGTGGCGCCCTTGTCCTTGGCGTGCTTCGTCATGACGCGGATGGTGCTCACGGTCGACGTTGCCACCGGCCAGACCCACGGGTCGTTGTACTGTTCCTTGAGCATGCCGTCCGAGCCGACCACCGGTATTCCAGACGCATCGATCGTGCCGTTCGTAATCGCCTGAGTCAGCCCTTCAGACGAAGGAACGACGGGGAGCGCGAAATAATCGTCCTTGGCGAAGCTCTGCAGGAACGTGGCGCCCCGCGCCGCCTCCCACGCGTCATCAACCAGACGCAGTTCCAGCAGACGGCCGCAGATGCCACCCTTGCTGTTCACCCGGTTCACGACCGCCTGCATGCCGATGTAGGAGGTGCCGAGGAACGACGAGCCGATGCCCGAACGGACATTGGTGGCAGCCAACTTGATCCGGTTGCCCGACACTCCCTTGTCGGTGCGCCCCCCGTTGGCCCCCGGCTTGCACTCGTACTTCTTGCCATTGGCGCCACCGCCGCCAGCTGGGCCACCGCCTCCTGCCGAACCGTCGCCACCTCCTGCCGAGCCGTCGCCGCCTCCTGCGGGGCCTCCGTCCGATGCGCCGGCGCCGTCGTCAACCCCGTCCTCGCCATCAACGACATCCGCAGCATCGTCGCCCCCGCCGCCGGCAGCCAGCTGCTCGCGCTTGTTCGGCGGCTCAATCGCGATAAACGACACCAGCAGGAGACCGACAACGACCGCGATCGCGGTCCGCCAGGCTCGGGTCTTCGAATTCACAGCAGTTCCTCCAACGGGTGCAGCGAGCGGTCAGCCCAGCTCGGCGAGAGTCAGGCGGCGTTTGTACAGAACCGCAGGAAGTATGAAGAGGGCCCAGCCCGTGAGCAGCAACATGGCGTGTCGAGGACTGGTAAAGAACAGCCGGGCGCCTCGGCCTACCGCGCGGAAGGCGCGCTTGATCCGGTCGATGATGCCGTCGCCGCCGTCGTCGTCACCCGAACCGCCGCCAGTGTCGACGCCGCTATCTGGGATGCCGCCATCGACACCGCCCGGGACGCCGCCGTCGATGCCGTCGATCCCGTCGCTAAGGGCATCGTCAAGGAGATCGCTGAAGTCGCCCGATTTCGGCACCCCAACGATGTTGTACGTCGAGGACGTAGCAACACCGGCGAACTGGTAGAGCTGGCGGGCGCGACCCCACTTGCTGTTGTCGTTGTAGACGACCATCTCCAGGCCCGGGATCTCGGTGGTGAAGTCGCCGACGAGGGACTGGTCCGAAACCTGCCGTTCAGGAGACTTCTGGACGGCCGTAAGCGCACCACGGTCGGAGCCGTCAACCAAACCGGCATCTGCGGCACCGGTGCCGGTGCGGAACTGCGCCCGCCCCGCAAGCACGCGGTTCAGGACATCGACGACTTGGCTGACGTCGCACACGCCGCAGATCTTCACCCGGCCGGTGGCGGCTCCTACGCCAAGTTGCTTGCGGAGGTCGTTTGACAAGAGGTCCGCGTCGATCTCGAGTCCCTCCACGGTCACCACATGTTTCGACATCTCGTCCTTCTGAGGCCTGCCGTGCGCGAAGGACGTGGCCGTCGACCGGATCTCAGATATCCAGATGCCGCCACCCAGACGAACGTCGCTGGCGACAGCCTCTGCGCGCGAGCGGATTCCGGGTCCGTCCCGCGAGATCGACGTACGAGCGAGGGCATCGCCAACCGAGACGGGTCCGCTCAACTTCGCTTGTGCAGAGCTGGACAGGTCACCCTTGCCCGGCGTCGGGCAATCCACTTCGCTCGTGCCCAGTGGAGTTGCGCCGTGATCGTTTCCGACCGCCTTCTCCCGCTGATCGCCCTCGCTGGTTGAGCACACTGCAGGATCGCGGTTCCACCGGGGTTCGCGGCCCTCGGGATTGTCGAACGGCTCGGGAGTGGTCGCGAAGATCTCTTCGAGGCGGTCGGTCCCATTTTGGTCCTTGCCATAGGGCTCACAACGAGACGGCTTCTCGAGATCGAGCTTGGTGCGAGGGTCCAAGTCGACAGCGATGGCTTCTGCAAGGGTCGTGCCAGTATCCGCCTCAGACTTCTTGACCCGTCCAGCGAGAAGCTCTCGGTCGGAGAAGCCGCACTTGGGGTTGAGGTTGTTGGCCAATGCATCCGCCGTTGGGGCCAGGTCGCCAACGGACGGGGCGGGAGCCAGCGTGGAGACGCCGTTGGCGAGCACCACTCGGGTGCCATAGCCACTGGCGCTGGCGTTATAGCGACCCTCAGACACGCCTGGGACCTCGGGCTGGTCGGTCGTGTTGCCATCGGGATCCGGAGGCGGCGGTGGAACCGGCGCCTCGGGCAACTCGTAGATCGTGTAGGCATAGTCCTTCTCCACTGCGGCCCCGGTGAGTACGAACAAGCGCTTCGTTGGCGCATCTGCGATCAACCGCTCTTGGCCCGGCGCTATGAGGTCAAGGCGCGTCTTGGCTTGCGGGATCGGGAAGAAACGGCCGTCTACGACGCCGAGCCCGAAGGTCTCGGATTGAAAGAACAAGCGGCCCGTCACCGGGTCCACGCCGTAACCCAATCTGGCGCCGATGTCCCGATCGGAGTTGGCGCCGACAACGCCTACGAACGACATCGATGCCGTATCGAAGGCCCAGATCTCACCTCGGAGGGTGATGAGGAACATCCGACCACTGCCAGTGTCGGTGAGTACGGTTGCGAGGTTGGTGGGGCCGACGACAACCTCCTCCGCACTCGCGGGATCCCACATCGTGTTCCGTTCAATTCGAATCACTGACCCACTGTTGCCAGAGCGCTGACACGGCACGTATACGTACTTGCCATCCGCTACATACGGAGCCACCTGGTAGGTCGTTCCGTTCTCCGTAGAGGGCAGTGGTCCGTTGCACGAACGGACGGGGCGCGGGGTCGAGTACTCCCCCGTTGTCGGGTTCACCTGGTAGAGCGTCGTTTGGGCATTACCGACGCTCGTCCCGCCCAAGCCAGCGAACACCAGTATTACGCGATCCTGGTGGGGGTCGTACACCATGCCCCCAAGCGGCGGGAGCCCAAGTTGCTCAGGCCGATTGAATTGCCGAACCTCGAATGAGCGCGTGTCCACAACAATCACGCTGCGGTTGGCCGCGGCGAGGAACACTCGATGCTTGCCGTCCGAGGCCGAGATCCACTCGCCACCGAAATTGCTGGAGGCACCTCGGCGAATCGTGCCATTGATGACGAACGTGTCCAGGATCTTGAGCGTGTCGAGACTACGGACCGCCACCGCCGTCTTCGTCCCGTTGTCGTCATATTCGAAGAACTGCCAGAGTTGGCGAGCATGCGGCACCTCTAGCAGCGTGCCTGAGTACGCAGTCCGCTGCGACGAGCTGCGCTCGGTTGAGCCGATCGGAGCGAAAAAATCCGGCGGAACGATCTTGTCGCCGAGCGCCTTGATGGCGTCAGCGGGCATCCGCTCGAGGCGGTCTACGGCACGCAGTCCGCCTTCTTCGACCAACGTTTGAGAAAGCGCTGGCAGCACGCCAAACGAAGTGGCGATGAGCGACAGTACGACCAACCCGCGCAGTGGAGCATGCAGGGCATGACGGGTCATGGTTGCGAACTTGCGTAGTGCGAGTGACACGTCAACTCCAGAGGAGGCCAGATAAACGATGTGCCCGCTCGATCAAAAGCGGCCTTTGCCGAGATCTACTCGACGGATGAGCTTGCAATCTGAGCAGTGTACGAAGAATGAAGAAGGGTGGAGGGACCCCAATGGGGTCCCTCCACCCCTTTTGTCGCTTAGTGTTTAGAGAACCCGCTCGAGAACCGTGGTCACCAGGAAGACCCTGGCCGTGCCGTTGACGCAGCTGTTGTTGGCAACGGTAACGTCGGAAACCGCATTGGCGACGCCCGCATAGCCAGCCGCCCCCACGGGGTTCGGGATGATGATCAGAATCGAGGCACCAGACTGATAGCTGAAGCCAGCAGTACCAGCGGGCGTGGTGATGCTGCCGCTACCGGTTGAGCGGCCGCAGGCGCCCTGCAGGTTACCCGATGCCGACACACTGGCGCCAACGCCGCCATTGACGCAGACCGACACATCTGCGCCGATAGTGAACGACGCGCTCACGCTCGACGGGGGAAGACCGAGACCGGCGCTGAGGTTGGCGCGGCCCTGGGCAACACATGTCTGAGCATTCTGCGCGTTGGCAGCGGTGGGAGCCGCGAAGCTGAGGCCCGTGAGGACCAGCGCCGCGGCAACGAAAGAAGCGAAACGCTTCATCATGGCCATTTTCTCCTTGAGTTTTTGTTCGGTGGAGCGATTGCTCCCGGTCAATCGTGTCCCCGAGTTTTCGGGCGGAAAGGTCTGCCCGATGCTCCTGCGCGCGGCGGAGGCCGACCCGCTGGTCCCGCTTCGTCACCTCTAACGAAGCATGGTTGCCGGTTCCCCCGAGGCAGGTTGCTTTGGTGTTCCCTCCCACCCGTTACTACGACCGACGATGACCGGGGTGTCAGGATTTTTTCGATTCTTCACGCACACCCCAATAACACGAGACGGGACTGCTGCACGATCCGGTGACAAGTTGGGTTAGGCGGCCTGGGTGGCCTGTGGGGTCATGATCGCTTCGAACTCGACGGGGGTCAATCGGCCGAGGGCGGTCTGCCGGCGGCGGCGGCGGTGGTAGGTGCGCTCGATCCATGTGACGATCGCGATTCGCAGCTCGTCGCGGGTGGCCCAGCTCTGGCGGTTGAGGACGTTCTTCTGGAGCAGCGCGAAGAACGACTCCATCGCGGCGTTGTCGCCGGCGGAGCCGACCTGGCCCATGGAGCCGACCATGCGATGGCGGGCCAGGGCCCGGTGGACCTTCCGAGCGCGGAACTGGCTGCCCCTGTCGGAGTGGACGATGCAGCCCGCCACGTCGCCTCGGCGGGCGGCGGCCATCTCGACCGCTGCGACGACGAGCCTGGCCTTCATCCGCGAGCCGATGGACCAGCCGACGATCCGGTTGGAGAACAGGTCCTTGACCGCGCAGCAGTAGAGCCTCCCCTCCGCGGTGCGGTGCTCGGTGATGTCGGCAAGCCACACCCGGTTCGGTGCGTCGGCGGCGAAGTTCCGGCGGACCAGGTCGTCGTGCGCCGGCGTGCCGGGCTTGCCCGCTTTGCGGCCCTTCGGCTTGCCGAACGCCGACCACCAGCCGTTGTCCCGGCAGACCTTCCAGACCGTGCGCTCGCACACGGCGAAGCCGGCGCCGCGGACCTCGTCGGCGAGGAACCGGTAGCCGAACTCGGGGTCGTCGCGGTGCGCGTCGAACACCGCGTTGGCGAGATGGGCGTCGTCGAGCTCGGCGTCGGTGACCGGGCTCGCGAGCCAGCGGCAGTAGGGCTGGCGGGCGATCTTGAGGACCCGGCACGTCACCGTGACGGGGATCCCGTCGCCGGCGAGCTCTCGGACGAGCGGGCACATCATTTTCCCGGCAGGTTCGCCTGTGACAGATAGGCGGCGGCCCGGCGCAGCACCTCGTTCTCCTGCTCGAGCAGGCGGAGCCGCTTCTTGAGCTCGCGGTTCTCGGCGTGCTCCGCTCCGGTGGCGCCGGGCTTGACGCCGTCCTCGACGTCGGCGGCCTTGAGCCAGTTCGTCAGACACGACTCGGAGATCCCGAAGTCCTTCGCGATGTCAGCGAGCCGCGTGCCGGGCTCGCGGTTCCGGGCGACCCGGATCACGTCCTCACGGAACTCTCGGGGGTGGGGCCTGGGCATGGTGAGCATCCTTCCAGCGGCGCCTCACGGCACCACAGATCAGATGTCACCGGATCGTGCAGCAGTCCGGTAATTACGTCGGCCCTCGTGGGAACCGCGAAGCTCGGGCTGGTGAGTACCAGCGCCGCGGCGACAAAAGAGCCGAAACGTTTCGTCACGGGCTTCTCTCTCTAGAGATTTCTTCGGTGCTCAATTTGTTCGGAGCGCCGATTGACTTGCCGACGGTCCGAGACTGCAGCACTCGCGTCCCGAGCTGAGAGTTCGCGAGGGGAACTGACCTGACCCCCTGAAATCGGTCCACCCGTGACGAGAGCCCGTTGCCCCACGATCTGGGGCGAAGGAGGATCATCACGAATGGCACGACGCAGGCACACGCCCGAGCAGATCGTCCGCAAG
>Ga0190267_10000172_pt1 | contig 13771 bp, 3 predicted proteins | sample Popmic239T_FD_140332 | JGI IMG/M metagenome (GOLD analysis project Ga0190267, IMG submission 140332) | Populus adjacent soil microbial communities from riparian zone of Oak Creek, Arizona, USA - 239 T | ecosystem: Environmental > Terrestrial > Soil > Riparian zone | place: USA: Arizona... | reverse complement strand
CCACCTGCACGAACTCGGCGGCGACCTGCCCGCGGCAGCGACCGCGTACGCCGAGGCCGCCCGCCGCGCCACGAACGTCGCCGAGCGCGACCACCTGGTCCGTCAGGCCGCCCGCGCGCGAGCCGCCGAGCTATGTAGAAAAAGTCCTCTCACTCAGCGTCCTTCATAGGCTCGCGTACCCAGCTATACCGTGATTGGTTGAGCAACTCATCGCTGGTCGTCCGGGCGCAGATCGCGATGATGGAGACCCCCGACGGCCACGGACGGCTCGAGCTGACGAAGTTTCACGCCCCGCCCGGTCCCGGCGGCGACCAGCACGCGCCGGCGAACACCCCGGGCATCCGCCATCTCGCATTCGCAGTCGACGACATCGTCGCTAGCTTGCGAGCCCGCAAACGCGCAGCTCGTTGGCGAGCTGGAGCGCTACGAAGACGGCTACCGGCTCTGCTACATCCGCGGCCCGGAGAGGATCATCGTCGAGCTGGCCGAGCAGATCGGCTGAGGGCTCCGACCGGCCGCCAACCGCCTCGCTCGTCAGTGGTCGTCCCGGGGCAGGATCCTCACCGGGACGCCAGCCAGCGCCACATAACGACGCGAATTTCACCGCCATCTACCGATCAGGGTCACAGGTCAAGCATCTCTTGACATCAGGCGCGCCAGAACGGTCTTTCCCAATGTGACCGCGACAGGTGCCTCCCGCGGCGCCTGGACGCTGCGGGCTCAGGAACGGCGGAAAACGGACCACAAACCACGCCATCAGGCGCTCGACCGGTTTGAGCGTCGACGTCATCGTCGGTCTACTGAGCAAGGCTGCCGCCGCTGACCGGCTCGCAGCCCGGTCCGTGCGGGGGGAGCAGCTGCAGCTTGCGTCAGCGCCCTCAATAACTCGTCTTGAAGAGTGGACAAGAGGATCCGCGCATCCGGCTCGACGCAGGCGGCGGAGCCCAGGGTGCCGAACGCATCTACCTTCTGCGTCGCCGCCGAACCGAAGAGGACGAGATCGCCGCTCGCGCCGTTTCCGCAGAGCTCGACCCGCTGTTGACCCTGGGCTGCCCCGTCGACATAGAACGGGTCTTTCCGGCGGGAGCTTTGCCAACCTAGGCGGCAACGGCGCCGGGGCGAGCATGTTGCTCCACCCCTCGAGCGGGGTCTAGAGCCCCGCGCGTCTCAAGCCGCCACCAGCTCAGACTGCCAGCCCTGAACTGAGCGCGGGGCGCCAAGGCGCCCGCAGCCGCTGGCGCCGAAACAGACCCCCCGATGCCGCCGCACCGACCGTGAGACCCCGATCGCCGGACCCCGACCCCGCGCAATTTGTGCAACAGCCTCCATGGAAAGCGGCAGTCATGACTGGGCGATAACCGGCTGTTCTTTGCCAAAGCGGACGCGATCAGACTGCGGCGCGCTTCGGCTCTTGATGCCCACGGGCCGGGTCGGTTTACCAGATAGCGTCCGGCGCATCGATGACGACGAGTAGGAGACCCATTCATGAGCAGCGACCAATCCGTGACCCCGACCCAAGAGGTCCGCCTCGGGAAGACAGGCGTCTGGACGGCCGCCCTCACCGCGCTCGACGTTGGAGCTCTCGGCGAAGCGGCCCGCGAGATCGAGGAGCTCGGCTACGGCACCATCTGGTCGGGCGAGGCCCCGGGCCTGCGCGACGTGTTCACCCAGGCACTCGCCCTGCTCGGTGCAACGCATCGGCTGGCCGTTGCCACCGGGATCATGAACATCTACTTCCGTGACGCTGGCACCGCGAACGCCGCGGCGAGGACTGTGTCGCCGCGCTGCACGCGGGCCGCTTCGTCCACGGCGTCGGTGTAAGCCACCAGCCGCTCATCGAGGGAATGCTCGGCCTGAAGTACGGCAAGCCGCTTGCGACGATGCGGACATACCTCGACGCGATGGAGGCCGCGCCGTTCGGCGCGCCCGAGGCCCGGACCCCCGGGCCGCCGCTCCTGATCGCAGCCCTCGGCCCGAAGATGCTCGAGCTCGCGCGCGATCGCACGCAGGGCTCGCATCCGTACCTCGTGACGCCGGAGCACACGCGCAGGGCGCGGGCGATCCTCGGCGCAGGCAAGACCCTCGCTGTCGAGCAGGGCGTCGTCTTGACGACGAACCGCGCGGTCGGCCTCGCCCGCGGCCGCCAGCACCTCGAGCCCTACAAGAGCCTGCCGAACTACCGCAACAACTGGCTCCGGCTCGGCTTCACCGAGGAGGAGACCAAGGGCGAGCTCTCGGACCGGCTCGTGGAGGCGCTCGTCGTCTGGGGCGACGAGAACGCCATCGCCGCCCGCGTGGCGGAGCACCACGAGGCGGGCGCCGACCACGTCTGCGTCCAGGTCTTCGGCGAGGATCTGTTGGCGCTGGCGCTGCCCGAGCTCCGCCGCTTGGCCCCGGCACTCACCGGTGCCTGAGGCTGCCGATGCGGCGAGTCCCTGGGGACCGGGACACCGAACCCACACACGCACAACCAGCGCCGCCTGAGGCCTCCCAACCACCCTTTTGCAACCTCAGACCTAGAGGTCCGGATTAGACCGCAATCCGGTTTCACGCTTGGCAAAGTCCTGATGACCAGCACGGGCCATGACAGCAACCAGCGTGTGTAGACTCGCCGCGGATGTCGACCCCGCCGGCAGCCGAGTTCCAACCGAAATGCGGTGTGCTGGTCATCGGCGTCAGTCCTTTCGAGCGGCCCGACGCCCGGCTCGTCGCGTCTGTTTGCCGTGCCGGTGGGATCGGCGTGCTCGACCTGGGCGCCGGTGACCGCCACACCCGAGAGGCCCTCGAGCAGACCGGGAGGTGGGCCCCGGGGCCCTTCGGCGTCCGCGTCACGACGGGCTGCGCGCTGGGGCCGACCGACCTGCCGGCAGAGGTGGACACCGTGCTGCTTGGCGCGAGGTCGCCGTGGCCGCCGGCGGACCTCATCCAGCGCTACCGCGTGCTCGCCGAGGTCACGGACGTCGAGGGCGCGCAGCGGGCGGCGCGGCAGGGCGTGCACGGTCTCGTGGCCCGCGGGCATGAAGCCGCCGGCGAGGTCGGTGAGCTGGGCTCGTTCGTGCTGCTGCAGAGGCTGCTCGGCGAGCATGGACTCTCGCTGCCTGTGTGGCTCTGGGGCGGCATCGGGCTACGGGCCGCAGCCGCGGCGGTCGTCGGCGGCGCGGCCGGGGTGGTGCTCGATAGCCAGCTCGCCCTGCTGACGGAGTCCGATCTGCCGGACGAGGTCGCTTCCGTCATCGCAACGATGGATGGCTCCGAAACCGTGGTGATCGCCGGTCGCCGTGTTCTGCTTCGCCGGGGACCAGGTGGCGCACAAGCAGCCGCGGATCCGACCGACGCGAAGACGCCTTTCAGGCTCGGCCCCGCGGATCTGGCGACGCGGCCGCTTCCGATCGGCCAGGACGACTTCCTCGCTACGCGCTTCGCAAACCGATTTCGCACGGTCGGCGGAGCCGTGCGAGCCGTGCGCGCGTCCATCCTCGACGCGCTGCGCGACGACACGGCGGGGGGCATCCTGCGTGCCGGTTCGCCGCTGTCCCGGGCGCTGCGAACCAAGCTCCCGATCGCCCAAGGCCCGATGACGAGGGTCAGCGACCGGTCGCGCTTTGCCGCGGCCGTCGCCGAGCACGGCGCGATGCCCTTCGTCGCGCTGGCGCTGGCCGACGCCGGCCAGACTCGCGCCCTGTTGCACGAAACCCGTGACGCGCTCGGCGACCGGCCGTGGGGCGTAGGCGTGCTGGGATTCGCACCCGACGAGACACGCGCCGCCCAGCTGGAGGTCATCCGCGAGGTGCGTCCGTCGTGCGCGGTAATCGCCGGTGGCCGGCCGGCCCAGGCGGCCACGCTGGAAGAGGCCGGAATCGACGCGTTCCTGCACGTACCGTCCCCTGGCCTGCTCAGGCAGTTTCTTGGGGCCGGCGCGCGCAAGTTCGTCTTCGAAGGTTCTGAATGTGGTGGTCACGTCGGGCCGCGCTCAAGCTTCTCGCTCTGGGAGGCGCAGCTCATCGTGCTGGACGAGTATCTCGATGCGCAGCCGGACGAGTCCGTGGCTGGCGAGATTCAGGTGCTCTTCGCCGGCGGGATCCACGACGCGCGTTCTGCCGCGATGGTCGCGGTCCTCGCCGCGCCGTTGGGCCGGCGGGGTGCCGCCGTCGGGCTGCTGATGGGAACCGCATACCTGTTCACCGAGGAAGCGGTTGGCTGCGGCGCGATTCAGGCGATGTTCCAGAGCCAGTTGCGGGTGGCCGATAGGACAGAGCTGCTGGAGACTGCGCCGGGTCACGTCACGCGTTGCCTGGCGAGCCCGTTCACACGAAGTTTTGGGGCCATCAAGAGCGATCTGCGGGCGCGGGGTGTGCCCGACCGGCAGATGTGGGAGGAGCTGGAGCGGCTCAATCTCGGTCGGCTGCGTATCGCAAGCAAGGGCGTGCAGCGGCTCAGTGCCGACCTGATCGCTGTCGACGAGGCGCAGCAGCTGGCCGAAGGCCTGTACATGGCCGGCCAGGTCGCGATGCTGCGCTCTCAGACCACGACGATCGCCGCGGTGCACGCTTCGGTGAGCGAAGGGGCTGCGGAATTTCTCACCGCCCGCGTTGCACGGCTGCGCCGTCAATTCGGCGTGACCCGCGGGGAGGTGAACGAGCGGACCGCCGCCCCCCCGCTCGACGTGGCGATCATCGGAATGGCGTGCGTGTTCGCGGGCTCCCCCGACCTGTCCAGCTTCTGGGCGAACGTCGTCGGCGGCGTGGACCTGGTCACCGAGGTTCCCGCCGATCGCTGGGACCCCGAGATCTATTACTCGCGCGAGCCCGCCGACGGTATCGGCGGCGACCGGACCCCGTCGAAGTGGGGCGGCTTTCTGCCCAGAGTCCCATTCGACCCGCTCCGCTACGGCATCCCGCCCGCGTCGCTGGCCAGCATCGAGCCGGTGCAGCTCCTGGCGCTCGAGACCGCGCAGCGGGCTCTGGCGGACGCGGGCTACGCCGAGCGGGACTACGATCGCGCCCGCACAGCCGTCGTGTTCGGTGCCGAGGCCGGCAGCGACCTGTCGAACGCGGGGGTGCTGCGGTCGCTGCTGCCCTCCTACCTCGGGGCCGTCCCCGCGGAGCTGGCCGACCAGATGCCCCGCCTGACCGAGGACTCGTTTCCGGGAATGTTGAGCAACGTCATCGCGGGGCGGATCGCCAACCGGCTGGACCTCGGCGGCGCGAGCTACACCGTCGACGCGGCGTGCGCGTCCTCGCTCGCTGCGATCGACCTGGGCTGCAAGGAGCTGGCCGGCGGCACCACCGACCTCGTGCTCTGCGGTGGGGCAGACCTGCACAACGCCATTTACGACTACCTCCTCTTTGCCTCCGTGGGGGCGCTGTCGCCCACCGGCCGATGTTGCACGTTTGACAACTCGGCCGACGGGATCGTCCTCGGCGAGGGAGTCGCCTGCGTGCTGCTCAAGCGCTTGGCGGACGCCGAGCGCGACGACGACCGGATCTACGCGGTGATCAAGGGCGTCGGCAGCTCCAGCGATGGCAGGTCGCTCGGCCTGACCGCGCCAAGCCCAGAAGGCCAGCGCAGCGCTCTGGAGCGCGCGTACCGCAACGCTCACATCTCGGGCGCCGAGGTGGGGCTGGTCGAGGCGCACGGAACCGGCACCGTGGTGGGCGATCGCACGGAGCTGGCAACGCTCAACACGATGTTCACCGCGGCCGGCGCTGCGCCAGGAAGCTGCGCACTGGGATCGGTGAAATCCCAGATCGGACACACGAAGTGCGCGGCGGGCCTAGCCGGGCTGATCAAGGCAGTCCTCGCACTGCATACGGGTGTCCGGCCGCCCACGCTGCACCTCGACGAGCCAAACTCGGTGTGGCAGCCGAACTCCAGCCCGTTCTCGTTCTTCCGCGAGGCGCAACCCTGGGCGGCGCCGCCGGCGGACCGGGTCGCGGGCGTGAGCGCCTTCGGCTTCGGCGGCACGAACTTCCACGTGGTGCTGCGAGCCCACGACGCCACCCATTCCCCCCGACACGGTCTGGATGAGTGGCCGGCGGAGCTGTTTACGTTTCGCGGAGCCGACCACGACCACGCTCGCCAGTCGATCGAGCAGCTGCTGGAGCTGATCGAGACCAACGACGTCAACCACCGCCCGTGGACGCTGCGGGACCTGGCCCGAACGGTCTCCCGCCGGTCTGACCAGCGCAGCGAGCGGGTGCAGGTGGCGATCGTCGCCGCCGGCCTCGACGACCTGACCGACCTGCTGCGTCGGGCGGTCGACGGCGAGCGCGATCCGCGCGCCGGGCTGTTCGTCGCGGACGGGTGCGAGCCCGGCAAGCTGGCCGTGCTGTTCGCCGGACAGGGCAGCCAGCGCCCGGGGATGCTCGCAGAGCTGTTCGTTGCCTTCCCGGAGGTGCAGCAGTACCTCCAGCTCGGCCGGAAGTGGGCCGACGCCCTGTTTCCGGCCGCGGCCTTCGACGCCGAGGTCGTCCGCGAGCAGGAGGCGCGGCTGCGCGATACGCGGTTCGCACAACCCACTCTGGGCATCGCGGGGCTTGCCGTCGGTCACCTGCTCGGTCGCTTGGAGGTGTGCCCCGAGATGCTCGCCGGGCACAGCTACGGCGAGCTCGTCGCGCTGTGCTGCGCGGGCGCGTTCGACGCGGCCGCGCTCCTGCGCCTCAGCGAGGCCAGGGCCGAGGCGATCCTCGCGGCGGCCGGTGACGATCCCGGGACGATGGCGGCGGTGTCGGCAACCGCCGCGGATGTCGAGCGGGCGCTGCGGCAGACGGGGCTCACCGAGCACGTCGTCATCGCAAACCACAACGCGCCGCGACAGGTGGTGATCTCTGGACCGACCGCGGCGGTCGAGCGCGCGATCGTGCAGCTGCGAGCAGCGGGGCATACCAGCACGCGGATTCCGGTGGCATGCGCGTTCCACAGCCCGGCGGTCGCCGGCGCCTGCTCGGCGTTCGCGCGCGTGCTGGCCGACGAGCCGGTATGGGACCTCGAGCTGCCGGTCTGGTCAAACCGAACTGCGGGCCGTTATCCGCAGGGCGCGGACGACGTGCGCGCCGAACTGGCCGCTCAGATCGGCGCCCCCGTGCGCTTCGTCGAGCAGATCGAGGCGATGTACGCCGACGGTGCCAGGATCTTCCTGGAGGCAGGCCCGGGCCGCGTCCTGACCGGCGCGGTCGCGGCGATCCTGGATGATCGCCCCCATGTCGCCGTGGCCTGCGAAGGGCCGGCGAGGCGCGGGCTCCCAGGCTTTCTCGCCGCCGTCGCTCAGCTCGCGGTAGCCGGGGTGAGCCTTCGCACGGGCTGGCTTTTCAGCGGGCGCGACGCCGTGGATGTATCCACGGCGACGGCGCCCCCACCAGCGGGCTGGACGGTGGACGGCCAGATGGTGCGCACGAGCGACGGCGCCTGCCTGCCCGGCGGTCTCGCCCCTGCCCGCCGGGTCGCGGGACTGGCGACGAGGCATGCCGGCAACGGCGCGGCCGCGCCGCACGAGGAGCTGGTCGCAGAGTTCCTGCGCACGAGCCGGGAGATCGTGGCTGCCCAGCGCGACGTGCTGTTGAGCTACTTCGATCCCGCGCACGCTGTGCTTCCGGCGGCTGCGCCACCTGAGCCACCCGTGCTGGCGCAGGCCGCCGCAGAGGTCTCCTCTGCGGCCGTCGCCTCGGCACCCGAGGGCGCGCCGAATGTCCTGCACGCCGTGCTGGAGATCATCAGCGAGCGCACGGGCTACCCGATCGACATGATCGAGCCGGACCTCGACCTCGAAGCGGATCTCTCGATCGACTCCATCAAGCGCACGGAGATCGTTGGCGAGCTTGGCATCCGCCTGGGGATCGGCACCAACGCCGACGAGCTCTCCGACGTCGACCTCAGCGGAGCGGTCCTCGCCCGCACGGCAACCGCGATCGCTGACTGGCTCAGCGTCGCGAGGAACGGCGGCGCGGCCACCGAGCTTCCAGTCGCTCAGCAGAACGGACGCGGCCACGGACAGGCATCCGCGGAGGCTGCCCCGACCGTCGCTTCGCCCAAGCGGTTCGTGCTGGAGCACAGGCCGCTCGACGGCCGAGCGGCCCAGACGGCGGTGCTCGCCGGTAGTCGCTTCGTGGTCTTCGGCGGCGGTCGCGTCGGCGCCGAGCTGGCCGCAGAGCTGAGCGGACACGGCGCTGTGATCGGCGCTGCCGAGCATGCACGGGCGCTGACCGACGCGGACGGTCCTGTGGACGGCGTGATTTACCTCGATGCGCTCGCGGCGGCTGACAAGCCATTGCTGCCCGACTCGTTTCCGATCTTCCAGGCGGCGCTGGCGCAGAGCCCGCGCTGGCTGCTGGCCGCCTGCCCGATCGAGGCGAGCAACGGCCACCCGCCGTTTCGCCGTGACCAAGTTGGCGGCCTGCGCGGCCTGTTCCGTACCATCGCCCGGGAGCGCCCGGACGTTCATGCCGCGCTGGTGGAGGTCGACGCGGCGGCATCGCCGACCGTCACCGCTCGCCTTCTGGTCGGCGAGCTGCTGGCCGAAGATCGCCACCCTCTGGTACGGCACGTCGACGGGCGGAGGCACACGCTGGACATGGTCGAGACCCCGCTGCGGTCGCCCGGCAACGGGGCGAGCGCGGCCCATGATGGTGCGAGCGCCGCAGCCGCGCTGGGCCTGCATCGCGATTCGGTCGTGTTGCTGGTCGGCGGCGCACGAGGGATCACCGCCCATCTCGCTGGGGCGCTGGCCGCCGCGAGCGGCTGTCGGCTCGAGCTGGTCGGTCGCACCTCGCTGCCAGCCGAGCCGGAGGATCCGATCATCGCGGCGGCCGGCGATCGACCGGCGCTGCGAGCGGCCTTGGTCAAGCTTGGCCAGCGTTCCACGTCGGAGGTCGAACGCACGGTCAGCCGGATCCTGGCGCAGCGCGAGATCCAGCGAACCCTCGCCGAGCTGCGCGCGCTCGGCAGCCCGGTCCGCTACCACGCGCTGGACGCGCTGGATCGCGACCGGATGCGGCTCGTCGTCGAGCAGATCGAGGCGGAGTACGGCCGCTTAGACGGCGCCATCTACGGCGCCGGCGTGATCGACGACCGGCTGCTGGCCGAGAAGGATCCGGCGTCCTTCAGCTTGGTGTTCAACACGAAGGTGGATGGCGCCGCTGCGCTGCTGGACGCCGTCGAGGGACTCTCCGACGGTCCTGGGTTCGTGGTGCTGTTCGGCAGCATCGCCGCGGTGGTCGGCAACCGTGGCCAGGCCGACTACGCGGCGGGCAACGACGCGCTGGAGTCGCTCGGCGCGTCATGGGCGGCCCGCACGAATCGGCGCGTGCTGACCGTGCACTGGGGGCCTTGGGCCCCCAGTGGTGGGCACGCAGGAATGGTGACGCCCGAGCTGCAGGAGGAGTACGGCCGGCGCGGGATCGCGCTGATCGATCCGCAGGAGGGACCGCTGTGCCTGCTGCGCGAGCTCGCTTGGGGCAAGGAGGCGCAGCGCGCCGTCGTCTACGCGGCTTCACCGTGGTAGCGGTGGGATGAGGCAGCACGCGGCAGCGGTTGGGGCACAGCCACCGATCGCCATCGTCGGCATGGCCGTCCTGTTTCCCGGTGCGCCGGACCTCACGTCGTACTGGCAGAACCTCGTCAACGGCGTCGACTCGATCACCGAGGTTCCAGAGCACCGCTGGGACCCCTGCTTCTTCGACCTCGATGCGGCCGTCGGCCCGGCGCGGGCCGACGCGATCTACTGCCGCCGAGGCGGCTTCGTCGACGGTCTCGCGGAGATCGATCCGATCGAGTTCGGGATCATGCCCGGCTCGTTGCCCGCGACCGAGCCCGATCAGCTGATCGCGCTCGCGGTGGCGGCGGACGCGATCGCCGACGCGGGCGGCGAGGAGCGGCTACCGCAGCGCGACCGGATCGGAGTGATCCTCGGCCGCGGGGGCTACCTCACGCCCGGGCTGGTCCGGCTCGACCAGCGGCTGCGCACCGCACGCCAGCTCGTGCGCACGCTCGAAGAGCTCGTACCCGACATCTCGGTGGAGCACCTCGACCGGGTCAGGGCCGCGTTCGCCGAGCAGCTCGGGCCGCACGACCCGGCTTCCGCGATCGGCCTCGTGCCCAATCTCGCCGCCTCCCGCATCGCCAACCGGCTCGACCTCCGCGGCCCGGCCTACACAGTCGACGCCGCGTGCGCATCGTCCTTGATCGCCGTCGACCACGCGGTCGGCGAGCTGGTGGGCGGCCGCTGCGACGTCGTGCTGGCTGGCGGCGTGCACCACTGCCACGACGTCACCTTGTGGAGCGTCTTCGCCCAGCTGCGCGCGCTGTCTCCCAGCCAGCGCATTCGCCCGTTCGACTGCGCCGCGGACGGCCTTCTGATCGGTGAGGGGACCGGGATCGTCGTGCTCAAGCGGCTGGCCGACGCAGAGCAGGACGGTGACCGTATCTACGCGGTGATCCGTGGGACGGGGATCGCCAGCGACGGCAGAAGTGCGAGCCTCTTTCGCCCCGAGCCGGACGGCCAGGTACTCGCCCTGCAGCGGGCGTGGCAGGCCGCCGGCCTGGACCCCGCCGAGCCCGGCTCGCTCGGGCTGCTGGAGGCGCACGGTACCGCGACTCCGGCCGGTGACCAGGCCGAGCTCGCCACGCTGGAACGGGTCTTCGGCGGGCACGCCGGGGGCAGCGCCGTGATCGGCTCCGTGAAGTCGATGATCGGGCACGCCATGCCCGCCGCCGGGATCGCCGGTCTCGTCAAGGTGGCGCTCGCCACGCACCGTGGCATCCTGCTGCCGACGCTGCACTGCGAGGACCCGCATCCGGGGCTGACCCGTACCCGGTTTCGTCCGATCCGATCGTCGCAGCCGTGGGAGCTCGCCGAGCGTCAGGCAGTGCGCCGGGCGGCGGTCAACGCCTTCGGCTTCGGAGGCATCAACGCGCACGTCGTGCTCGAGCAGCATGCGCCCCCCTGCCCCGTCGGCACCCGCGGCCGGGCGGTCGTGGTCAGCGAGCCCGAGCAGGTTCTGCTGGTGTCGGCGGCGAGCCAGGCCGGGCTCGCCGAGCTGCTCGACCGAGACGACGCCGCGGTGCGCTCGCTGGGAGACAGCGCGTGCAAGATGGACGGCTGCCGGCTGGGCATCGTCGACCCGACCCCGAAGCGCCTCGCGCTCGCCAGGAAGGTCGTCGCGAGGGGGAGGGCGTGGCGCGGGCGCAACGACGTGTGGTTCAGCCCGCGGCCGCTACTCATGGCACGATTCCGCGCGCACATCGGGTTCGTCTTTCCAGGAGCCGAGGCCGAGTTCAAACCGAACGTGGACGACGTAGCCGCTCGTCTGGGACGGCCGCGCCCGGAGATCTCGGGGGAGGGCATCGGCCGGCAGGCGGCGGCCGTGGTGAGCGTCGGCCGGCTGCTGGACCGGGCGCTGCGCGGGCTGCGGGTCGTGCCGGACGCCGTCGCCGGACACAGCATCGGCGAGTGGACGGCGATGATCTCCGCCGGGATCTACTCCGACGCCGAGGTCGACCGGTTCCTGGATTCCCTCGATCCCGACGCGCTGCGCCTGCCGGACGTCGTCTTCGCGGTCCTCGGGTGCGGCGTCGACCGCACGCGCGACGCCATCGCCGACCGGCCCGAGATCGTGATCTCACACGACAACTCGCCCAGCCAGTCGATCGTTTGTGGACCAGCCGCTGCAGTCGAGGAGCTCGTCGGCTGGTTGCGCAGGCGGAACGTGATCGCGCAGGTGCTCCCCTTCCGCTCGGGCTTTCACACGCCGATGCTCGAGCCCTACCTGACTCCGATCCGCGAAGCGACCGAAAAATTCCGGCTGCGCCCGCCCACCGTGCCGATCTGGTCGGCGACCCTGGCCGGCCTCTATCCGGCGGACGAGGACGCCGTGCGGGAGCTGTTCGTGCGCCACCTGCTGGAGCCGGTGCGCTTCCGGCCCCTCGTCGAGGCCATGTACGCGGCCGGGGTGCGGGTGTTCGTGCAGGTCGGAGCCGGACAGCTCAGCACGCTGATCGACGACACCCTGCGCGGCCGCGAGCACCTGTCGGTGGCTGCCAGCTCACCCCACCGCGGGGGCGTCGACCAACTGCGGCGCGTCGTGACCGCGCTGTGGGTCGACGGTGGATCTCCGAGCCCGATCGATGTGTCCTCCCGTCCGCAGCCGGCGTCTCGCCGCCGGCCGGTCAAGCTGGATCTCTCTGCGACTCTGGTCTCGCTGGGGAGCGTCACCGAGCCGCGGATCCACGGGCTTGCGCCGAGCGAAGCGCAGGAGCCGGCCCTGATTCGCGCGCTGTCGACGTCGCCGCCCGGACTCGAGCAGCTGGCGATGCGGTCTGCGCTGATGGAGGAACTGCGAGGGCTGCTGCAGGAAACCGCGGACACAGCCGTCGCCGTGGTCGCTGCCGCCACCCCGTCGGACCCGATGGCCGCACGGCGGGACAGCATCCTGCAGGTGTCGATGGCGACCATGCCGTACCTGCGCGACCACTGCTTGTGCCCGCAGCGCCAGGACTGGCCCGACGACAGCGACCGCTGGCCGATCGTCCCCGCCACCACCCTGATCGGGCACATGCTCGACGCCGCCCAGCGGATCGCCCCCGGGCGCCACCCGATCGCCGTCCACGAAGCGCAGCTGAACCGCTGGGTCGTCGCCGCACCGCCGGTTGACATCACGGTGACAGCGGTGTCCGAAGGTGCCGATCGGGTCCGTGTCGTCGTTGGAGAGCACGCGCAGGCGGTGATCGAGCTGCGCGAGCGCTACCCCGTCGACTCGCCGCGACCGTGGCCGGTGCGCGCTGGCACCGAGCGGACGCCCGAGATCACCGCCGAAGAGCTCTACACCAAACGGTGGATGTTCCACGGGCCGCAGTTTCAGGGCATCACCGACCTCACGGCAATGGGGGAGAAGCACGTCCGTGGGGTGATCACGACGCCGGCGGCTCCCGGAGGTCTGCTCGACAACGCCGGTCAGCTGCTCGGCTCCTGGATGATGTCGACCCATCAGACCAGGCAGGTTGCGTTGCCGGTCGGCGTGCGACGACTGCGCTTCTTCGGCCCGCCTCCCGCCATCGGCACCGAGGTTCAGTGCATGGTGCGGATTCAGACGGACACCCAGGCGATGCTGGAGGCCGAGATGCAACTCGTCCACGAGGGGCGAGTCTGGGCCCAGATCGAGGGGTGGCAGGACCGCCGCTTCGACGTCGACGTCTCGCTGGGACGCTCGCCCGAGACCACCACGCTGTCGGAGTTCCGGCCCGGTGGCTGGGCCGTGCTCTTCGAGCGATGGCCCGATCTCGCGTCGCGCGACCTGATCGCACGCAACCAGCTCAGCGCGCCGGAGCGCGCGGACCACGACCGCTGTCCTCCACGCAACCGGCGGCGCTGGCTGCTCGGCCGGATCGCGCTCAAAGACGCCGTGCGCCGAACGTTGTGGGAGGCGGGGTCCGGGCCGATCTTTCCCGCCGAGGTGCAGATATACAACGACGACAGCGGCGCGCCGCGGGTCATCGGGCGACACGGCGCGATCCTGCCGCAGCTCGAGGTGTCACTGGCGCACTGTCGCGAGGTCGCGGTTGCCATCGCCCGGCCGACTGCGACACCCGGCGGCACGGGGGCTGGCATAGATGTCGAAGAGATCATCGAACGCGACGACAGCACGCGCGACTTCGCGCTGTCGCCGCAGGAGACCTCGCTGCTGGTCGCGCGCTGCGCGGAGACGAGCGAGTCGAGCGCGGTCTGGTTCACCCGCTTCTGGACCGCCAAGGAGGCAGTCGCGAAGGCCGAAGGCACCGGCCT
>Ga0190267_10000171_pt1 | contig 13856 bp, 14 predicted proteins | sample Popmic239T_FD_140332 | JGI IMG/M metagenome (GOLD analysis project Ga0190267, IMG submission 140332) | Populus adjacent soil microbial communities from riparian zone of Oak Creek, Arizona, USA - 239 T | ecosystem: Environmental > Terrestrial > Soil > Riparian zone | place: USA: Arizona... | reverse complement strand
TGCCTTTTTTCCATATGGATGATATTGCCCGGGAATCTGCGCTTTGCCGGTTCACTGGCCTGCTCTCGCTAGTCTCACTAAACGCAGCGGGCGAGCCTTACACAACTCCTGGCCCGAAGGCTAAGATCCATTTGGTACTGGCGAGGGAGGTTAAGAGGTATCACCAATGATCCCTCCCAGATTCAGGAAATTCGCAGAGGAGAATTCGTCGTTTTAGCCTGCTCGCGCATTGAGTGTTCAGGTTCCCCCACGGTTTAACCAGCAACTCCCCTGCGGTGCCTTCTCGGTAGCTCGAAATGGGACTTTGAATGTTCCAGCTTTGCCGTAACAATGTGGGAAATGAGCCGTTCACGATGGATAAGGTAGCGATCAGGAACATGGATTTGCACGCTGAAAACTTCGCCGTTCCAGAGACGATTTCTCGCCGTTCTCGCACGTTATCCACTCGGCCGCTGTCACTCCCAGAAGTCAGCAAGCGTAGTGTCGACTTCACCATTGCAGCATTGGCCCTCTTCCTCCTGCTGCCCTTGCTGATCATCGTTGCGCTTGCGATCAAGCTTGACTCTCGTGGCCCTGTTTTCTTCTGGCAAAGCCGCAGGGGGCTCCACGGTCACCCTTTCAAGATCATCAAATTCAGAACCATGAGCGTCATGGAAGATGGGAGCCTCGTTCAACAGGCGAAACGGTTTGACAGCCGGGTAACTCGCGTTGGGCGGTGGCTCCGCCGCACGAGCATCGATGAGTTGCCGCAACTCATTAATGTCCTCAGGGGGGAAATGTCGCTGGTCGGGCCCCGCCCGCATGCGTTGGCCCATGACGAATATTACGGTCAGCTCATCGACAATTACAACGGCCGCCAAGCCGTCAAACCGGGCATCACGGGATGGGCTCAAGTCAACGGGGCCCGTGGTGAAACGCCGGAGATCTCAGATATGAGGCGCCGGGTAGAGTTCGACCTCTGGTATGTACGCCGTAGATCGCTGACTCTAGACGTCAAGATCATCATTTTGACGGCAGTTCAGGTCCTTAGGAGCCCTGATGCATTTTAGGTGGGGCTCTTGTTGCAGAACCGCGCGTTCGACATGACCAACAGAGCTGTGACAACGCTGCATATATCTCTATCGATCCAAGCCTGAACGCGGGTCGCGGGCACAACAACCTACGAGTGTACTCGGTTCGCCACTGTTTGGAGTGATAAAGCGCATGAATCGTTTTGTCGTGACTTACCATCAAGGCAGGTGGTTAGTGATAAATGCGGATTGCAGCGAATCCTTCTCCACTCGGGAAGGAGCCGAAAGTGCCGCGTTCATTGCCGCGGACACGCTGGCCTTTGATGGCCAGGCTGTGTCGATCGTGATAATGCCGCAAGAGATTGACTCAGCTTTCCAGGATCACACCGCGATATCAGAATGCCCTTCTTTGCTGGACGATGTCCAACAATTATCAAGCCCTTACCTCTTGCAGCCCCAGAATTGAGCGGGTAGCGCCTCCCAGTTCAAAATAGGCGGCGCTGTCATCATCACGATCAATGCGAATCCGCCAATCGATGTTCAACCCGATCCTAAACGGTTTCGCCTGTCGACGGTTTGAGAGAGGGCGGTTCGCGTCGAGGAGGGACACGAATTGAATATCCCACACAGCTTGGCTGCCGGCCAGCAATTCCTGAAATGAAATTGAGGCTTCAGTTACCAAAGGTGTACGAGAGGTTCGCAGACCACCATTTGAATCTGTGCCAATGAAGTCTCTACCCCCATGCGCTACCGGTCGAGCATCACTACGGTCCGGTGAACCCGACCGGAGCAGAAGTAATGAATGCCTGAGTAACGATGGTAACTACTATCTCGCTGGACATCCCCAATCCCTTGATCTGAAGACCGGAGCCACGCGCCACGTTTGTCGATAGATCCGTGCACCTCCCAACCATGGTTATCCAGGCGACTTAAAACTTTGCGAGACAATCCTAGGTATGATGACCTATCACAAGAGGTTAGTCTATCGCACCACGTAGGCATTGGAGCAGTCGCTATAAGGCGAGCAAGAAAGAACCTAAGTAGGCGGCCACCTAGCTTAACAGTACAGACGTCAAGGAAATAACAAGATGCGCATTCTCATTGCCCATAACCGATATCAACAAATGGGGGGCGAAGATGTTGTTTTCGACTTTGAAAGCAAGGCTTTAGAAGATGCAGGGCATGATGTTGAGCGGTTCGTCATGGATAACTCTTCAATTCAGAATTGGTATGACAAAGCGCGTGTAGCCATAAATGTGTCGAACAATAAGAACTCAGTCGAGCAGTTTCGGGGAAGACTTGAAAGTTTTAACCCAGAAATCGTCCATTTCCATAATTTCTTCCCATTAATAACTCCCGCTGCCCTTTCTGAAGCCGCCAGTTCTGGGCTGCCTACGATTCAAACTCTTCATAACTACAGAGCCCTCTGCGCAAACGGTCTTTTTTTCCGCGACGGCCGGGTATGTCAGGCCTGTACACCAGGATCTTATCTTCCAGCCGGTCTCCATCGATGCTATCGGGGCTCGGTCCCCGGATCTCTCGCCGTCGGCCGAATGGGCCAGCAGCTCCGTATAATTTCCCACCGCTTCCCGAAACTCATTACCTTTATTGCGATGACGAAATTTTCGAAGTCGCGCTTCGTCAAAGGCGGCTTTGATGAGCATCAAATCGTGATCAAGGAACATGCCATCATGGATCCAGGGGAGGGTAATCAATCCCGAGAGCGGAAAATCCTCTTTGTTGGACGACTGAGTCATGAAAAAGGGGCTGATCTCCTGTGCCGTGTAGCGCCACGCATTGACGCTGAATTCATCATCATTGGGGGTGGGCCAGAGTACGATGCGCTTGCACGCATCAAACCGCACAATGTTACGTTGCTTGGGCCATTACCACGGGAAGTCATGTTCAAGCATATGAAATCCGCAACTGCGGTCGCTGTGCCATCACGTTGGTTTGAAACTGGTCCTCTTACCGTCCTTGAAGCTTTCGCCACCGGCACTCCTGTCGTTGCCTCTGATCTCGGCACGCCGACAGAGCTTGTTACTCATGGCGTGACAGGGCTTTTGGCTGCCCCAGACGACGACGTGGCTTGGGAGAACGCTTTTAGAGAGTTGTTGTCTTCGCCAGATGCTACGCGGGAAATGGGCCGAAATGCCAGAGCTGCCTACTTGCAACGCTTCACTGAAGAAGCCAACCTCCGTCGGCTCACCGAAATCTACGAGGCGGCGATCGAGAAATCTCGAGCCTCATGCGCTTAACCGGTAGAAGCTCGATATGATGGCCCGCAGGTCGGCAAAAGCTGTTGCCATCTGGTAGCTGATGAAAAAAGCGGTTGTATAAAACAAGGCAGGAGACCTGTTTTCCCACACGAGCAGAGCACGTCCGAGGGCAATGCCCCAGGAGATCTGGCTGATCCATACAAAAAAGGCGGCGATTGCAACGCTTCCCAAGAGGTCGGCCGGGTAATGCAGCCCCAAATAGATGCGGGCTGTATCGACCATGAGCGTATAGGCGACCGCGAGCAGACCCAACCTTGGACGCACCAGGAATATGACGATCGCCAAGCCGGCGAACAGAGTGGCGCGCTCGCTCGGAAAGGTGTTCGCAGCCGATGTGATGAATTCACCGATCGAACCGCCTTGCGACTGCAGGGCTGGATCGTAGATCGGTCGAGGATAAGTGGGGAAATGACGCTGGAGAAAGCGACTGAGGATCCCGGCAAAGATGGCCCCTAATACACCGACACCAATCACCCTGCGTGCAGCAGCCCCATCCTTGAACCAGCAGTACCATAATAAGGCGACGATGATGACCCCATGCAAGGTAGAGTTCTCGGAGAGGATCTTGGCCAGTTCGGTCGCAAGTTGGAGATCCTTCGCCAGGACAGCCAGAAGCCTTGCGACCGGCCTGTTGAACCATTCCGGATTTAGCGTAAGGATGATCGCTCCCATGAGCAGGAGCAAAGATCCGAAAGCGTTACGCTTGTAGCGATAATCATCGGGCCCACCTAGGGTCAGATTGGCCTCGGTAGGACTTTCATACGCTCGGCTCATCAACAATTACTCCAGGAATCTAAGCCAACGGCCTCTATGCCCAAGCTCATTGGTGCTTGGGCTCGTTCTTTAACACTGTGGCTCCGCTTGGGTTCTCAGGGCAGTCGTCACATATGTCGCCAAAGGCGTATTTATAAGGTTCTTCAATGTGCCTACAGGCTATAGCCTCATGCGATATAGGGCGCTGAACCCCAACAGGGTGTAGTAAAGATGCCCAAACGAGGTACTTTGCATAAGCGATCTCGTTCCTAAACATAGGCCTAAGGCATCTGATCTTTAAGGGGTATTATTATGGAGATCCGACATGGAGGCGAGGTGGGTGCTTTTGGAAGCATCCGAGCGGCCTTGCAAGCCATGATCTCGATCCAGGAAGAAAAAGCCCTCGATCATACACGTCAGCTCGCAGACTGCAGGGATATTTAAGTGCATGCGCAAAATCATTCCAGTTCTCATGTCCGGTGGAAACGGAAGCCGGTTGTGGCCATTGTCCCGCGAGGCTTATCCAAAGCAGTTGCTTCCCCTCCTGGGCGAGAGCAGCCTCCTACAGGAGACAGCAAAGAGGGTTCTCGACTCGCCGCTTTTCGAGCCGGTCATGGTGATCGCCAATACGGAGCATCGCTTCATCATTGCGGAGCAGCTCCGTAAGATTGGATGTCCGGAATGCAAAATCATCTTGGAGCCCACGGGCCGTAATACAGGGCCGGCAGCAGCAGTCGCCGCCATCCTTGCTGCGCGCCGCGACCCGGACAGCATCATTCTTCTGATGCCGGCCGACCACAGTATCGACGACGTCCCTGCATTTCATGCCGCAGTAGAAGCCGGCCTGCATGCAGCAAAGGACGGCTCCCTTGTGCTGTTTGGCGTCACGCCGACAAGTCCCGTGACCGGCTATGGCTATATCCACTATGGCAAGACAGCTTACAGCGACAACGTGCATCAGGTCATCAGCTTCAAGGAGAAGCCCGACCGCAGGACTGCGGAGGAATACCTGGCCTCCGGCCAGCACGCCTGGAACAGCGGCATATTCCTGTTGCCGGCACGGGAATTCCTGAAGGAACTTGAGCGCCAGAATCCGCAGATCCTTCAAGCGTGCATCGATGCCGTCGAAGGTGCAGTGACCGATCTCGATTTCCTGCGCCTCGCCCCGGAGGCCTTCCAGAAAGCCCCCAATATTTCAATTGACCATGCCGTCATGGAAGGAACTTCAAAGGCGGTCGTGGTTTCTGTCGACTTTAGCTGGTCAGATATCGGCAGTTGGTCAGCCCTCCATGAGAAGGCGAAGCAGGACAAAGACGGAACCGCATCCATAGGTGATGTCGTAGCGATCGACACGAAAGGTTGCTATATCCGGTCTGACGGCCCGCTTGTTGGCACACTCGGCGTCGAGGATCTCCTTATCGTTGCAACAAGTGACGCCATTCTGGTTGCTCACAAGGATCGCGACCAGGACGTCAAGAAGCTGGTGGACAAGCTCAAGTCTGCTGGCCACTCCGCAGCGTTGAGTACGCCTCGGGTACACCGCCCCTGGGGCTACTTCGAGTCGCTTGAACTTGGAGATCGATTCCAGGTCAAGCGGATCACGGTCGAGCCCGGGGCAAAGCTATCTCTGCAGAAGCATTTTCATCGCTCCGAGCATTGGGTCGTCGTTAGCGGCACGGCTCTCGTCACTCGCGATGATGAGGTAACGCTGCTGCGCGAGAACGAGTCGATCTATCTCCCCTTGGGATGCATGCATCGGCTGGAGAATCCAGGACGAGTTCCGCTTGATCTCATCGAGGTTCAATCCGGAGCTTATCTGGGAGAGGATGACATCGTCCGGGTCGAGGATGTTTATGCCCGGAAGTGAGAGAGCGCTTCATCAATCATCCTGAACGCGCAAGGCTTGGAGCCGACTCCCCTCACATGGAGTCGGCTCTTCTCCTTTGTGACGCCGGCTTTTCGATAGGGATCCCAACCCCCTCACCAAGAATGCTCCAGGCAAATAAAAAGGAGGCGGTGAGCCTCCTTTTTCTGCTTCAGGAACTAGCGACCTGCCGGTTCAAGAGTAAGCGACCATCCTTTCGGCTACCGGTCTCGACAGCGGAGAGTTTCCGAAGAAATGGACATCCTGCTCGGCGCGGAGTGTGTCGCAGAGGCGTCCGGCAGGCACATCGACGTCGTCATATGTCAGGATCTCGTCCTTCTTGATGTCGCGCCGGAGGGTGCAGCCTTCCGCCAGCCCAATTGGAAGCAGGCGGTCGGAGTGAACCAGATCCGAGTTCTCGCACAACCCATAGGTCATATAATGGCCGAGGCCATCTATGACCTCGCCGGCCGACAGATCTCTCTTGGCCGCCGTGATGACATCCACACACGGGCGATCGATGGGAGCAATCGCCGCATCGCCGAAGATAACCGCTCTGGCGACGGTGAACGGCACCTCGAAATGACACAGGTGATAGGGCCAGTAGAAGCAGTAGAGAGGCCCAGGCCCCATTTTATACAGGGACAGGTAGTGCTTCTCGACCTGGTCCTCGGTGGTTCCAAGAACGAAAATTCCCGGATTCGGCATGGCGCCGACGCAGTAATCGACAATGCCGGGTCCATTGAGGAGTTCTTCCAGAGGATACCAGTTCACGGCTTCCTGGATGGGAGTTCCTGTCTCAACCGTGGGGCCATACATGCCGCGCTTCGCAACGCGCATGCCGGTTGCATTGGCCACAATGGCGTTCTCGAAGGAGATCTTGGTCCCGTCGGCAAAGGAGGTCACCATCGGCGCCTTCATGCCCCATTTCTTCGCGAACCCCTCCTGAGTGGTCGGGTTGCGATAGGGGTCATGAAGCCCCTTGATGTTCCCGCAGAGCACAGGCTTGACGCCCAGCCCTTTCACCCAACGGTAGAGATTCATGATCACACCGGGCTGATCGCCTTCGGTGTTGGTGAAGACGACACCGGCGCGATCTGCATAGACCTTGAGGATCGGCCCGAGCGTCCCGTCCAGTTCGGCATTCATGGTAATGATATGCTTGCGCTTGGCTATGCCCCGCATGACCACGTTGGCCGCATAGTCGATGGATCCGGTCACTTCAAGGATCGCATCAACTCCTTCGGCATCGCACAGGATCATCGGATCATTCGTGATCGCGCGCTGGCCGCGAGCTATGGCCTCATCGAGTTCAGCGGCTGAACGGACAACTTTCGCATTCTCCTCGCCGGACTCGGCATAGGCCTGATGAGCGGCATCGATATTCCGGTTGGAAATCGCCACCAGTTCCATGCCCTGCACGTATTGCAGCATCTGCCTTGCAATGCCCTTAGCCATGAACCCGGCGCCAATCATTCCGACGCGAATGCGCTTTCCTGAACGCTCCAGCTTCTCAAGTTCCCGATCGACAATGAACATAAAATCCCCTTTCCCTCCGTATAGGCGCTATTCGACTCAATCGTTTCGGTATGCCTAATCCTTGAAATCCGGCCAGCTTTGGTCCTTGTCGGAGATGACAGCGGGTTCGCTGACGGGCCAATTGATCCCGAAAGCAGGGTCGTTCCAGCGAATGCCCCTCTCCGCCTCCGGAGTATAGAACTGCGACACGAAGTAGGTCACCTCGGTCTCGTCCTCGAGGGTCAGAAAGGCGTTCGCGCATCCTTTCGGCACGAGAAGGCTGCGGTAATTTTCAGCGCTGAGAGTCAGGGAGATGTGATGCTTGTAGGTCGGAGAATCCGGCCGGAGATCAATCAATACGTCGTGCACCGCACCTCTTATGCAGCGTAGAAGCTTATCCTCCTGAAACGGAGCAACCTGGTAGTGGAATCCACGTAGGGTATGCTTGTACTTGTTGTAGGAGATGTTGACCTGAGCAATGCGATCCGGAAGCCCCTGCTGGCTGAACTCCGTTTGACACCACCCTCGAGCGAAGAATCCCCGCTCGTCAACTCGCTTATCCAGTTCGACCGTGTAGGCGCCAGGAATTTCAGTACGCTCAAAGAACACTTCGCAATCTCCATGCAAGTTGACATTCGCGGACATGCCGTCAGCCAAGAGCCACTTCAGTCCTGAAGTATGGAATTCCGCATGTGCCTTACGGCAGCGCACGGAATCCTTTGTATCTACGCTCTCGTCTTGGAGTCACCTACGTAGTACGCCCGCTCTTGTTCTTAAGTTCAGACTGTTGAGGGATAGAGGACGCAGGATCCATGAACCTCGAAACCCAGTGACACGCACGCGAGTTCCGCAAGGGCTTGACGCACCCGCTCCCGGTTCTCTGGCATCACGATGAACATGAGAAATCCGCCGCCGCCGGCGCCGCAGAGCTTTCCGCCTTCCGCGCCTGCCGCCATGGCTCGGTCATATAGATCGTTGATGAACTGGTTGGAGATGGATGAGGCGAGCTTCCGCTTGACCTCCCAGCCCTGGTTCATAATCCGCCCTAGCTGCTTTGCATCGATGATCGGCCCGGAGCAGAGCGATCGAAGCTCATAGGCGTCGTCACGGATTTTCCGCAGCATCTCGACATTGCGCGAGGTATTCGCCTTCTGCTCGCTCAGGATCGCGCTGGCAGGACGTTGGTGTCCAGTCCAGAACATCATGAGATTGCTGAACAGGAGGGGCACTGCGCCGTTCGAAGGATGCTGCGCCTCGACGCTCACCGTACCGTCAGCCCGGAAGCGGAACAGGTTCAACCCACCGTAAGCGGCTGCATATTGATCCTGCTTTCCGATCGGCTGCTTGAGCACCTGCATTTCGATGTAGCAGGCCTCCTCCGCAAGCTGCCCAGCGGTGACACGCTCGCCACGGAAGGTATGGAGTGCGTTCAACAGACCGACAGCGAAGGCGCTCGATCCTCCCATGCCGGTCGACGCCGGCATATCGGCAACGGTGCTGATGTAGATGGGCGGGTCGATCTCGAGGAACCGCAGGCATTCGCGAGCAATGTCGTTCTGGATCTCGTCGATCGTGTTGACCTGCTCTGTTTGCGAGTAGTTGATCCGGATCGGTTCGTTGAACAACTCGCTATGCCGTTTCACGGTCACATAGACATATTTGTCGACCGTTGCGCTCAGGACAGCTCCGCCCTCCAGACGATAGAAGTCTGGGATGTCGGTACCGCCGCCGCCGAAGCTCACGCGGACCGGAGTCCGCGTGACGACCATGGATACCGTCCGCTGGTTGGCAATATGTGGCTTCACGGCCCACTCGCTGATCGACATTGTGCTTACTCCGCTGCCACGGCAGGTTTAGCCTCAACATTGGCGCCTTTCGTCCAATGCAGGGATTCGTTGAGAGATCCGTTCTGCATCAGATGCCGCAGCCAGTTCAGCCTCGTGAACCGTTTGTCTGTGTAATCTTGATGGGTCAGACCAACGGTCCGGAACGCCTGGTAGAGCTCCTGAGCCCCCTTCTCCGGCGTCCACTTGAAGCGGAACTCCGGGAAAGTTCGGCTGAACTTGCCGAAATCGGCCTTGTAGGTCCTCTGATCGGCTCCGGGTTGCGGATCCATAATCAGCTCGCAGCCTGGAACGGTCCGCAGCACGATCTCAGCCAACTCGCGCACTTGGTGGTTCAGCTCGTTCGTACCCGTGTTGAACGCCTGATCGTGAATGTCCTCGAGCGGAGCCTCAAGCACCGCCTGGAATGCGCGGGCCACGTCCTGAACGTGAACCACGGGACGCCACGGGGTCCCATCGCTCTGAATCACCACTCGACCCTTGGTGAAGGCGATGCCCATGAGGTTGTTCAACACGGTGTCGAACCGCATGCGTGGCGAGAGACCGTAGACGGTGCCATTGCGGCAGAGTGTGGGAGAGAAGCGATCGTCCGCCAGTTCGCGGAGCCCTTCTTCGGCCTGAACTTTCGAGCGCGCGTAGACAGTCTGGGGAGCGAGAGGTGAGGTTTCGTCAACGTCCGAGGCTTCGGACATGCCGTACATGATGCAAGACGAGGAGAAGATGAACCGGCGTGTTCCCGCTTCCTTCGCCATCTCTGCAAGGCGGATGGTCCCCTGCCAGTTGATCTCGCTGGTCCATTCCTCGTTGAGATTGCCAATCGGGTCATTGCTCAGGGCAGCCAGATGGATGATCGCGTCGAAGCCCTGGACATCCTCGCGTTCGATCTCGCGAATGTCTTTCCGGATCGTCGGAATCTCGGCGAGGTCTGGCACGAGGGTGCAGCCCTGGAAGTAGTCGGTATCCAGGCCCACGACATCGTAGCCTTGGCTCTTCAGCCAAGGGGCCATGACCGATCCGATGTAGCCTTTGTTGCCGGTGACCAAAATGCGCTTTGCGTCAGACATGGGTTTGCTGGTTCCGTGTTGCTAGTAGATCTTGGGTGATATCGAGAAGAGATCTCGTCTCGGTTACTTGCTCGAACGGGCATTCCGCCGCGTTTGCAGCAATTCCATCACGATCATCGTCACCGATGAAGGTTGTGCGGGTCAGGTCCAGGCGGAGGTCCTTCTGCGCCTGGAAGAGCATGCCGGGTTTAGGCTTGCGGCATTCGCAGCCCTCGTCCCAGTCATGGGGACAGTGATAGATGGCATCGATACGCCCGCCATGGCGTTCCGCTTCGGCCCTCATGGTGTCGTGAATATGCTGAAGATCGCCCTCGGTCATTGCGCCACGGCCAATGCCTGCCTGGTTCGTGATCACGATAATCCGGAAGCCCGCTTGCGTGAACAACCGGAGCGCATCGAGTGCGCCCGGCATCCATTCCCATTCGCTCCAGTTTCGAACATACTGCGCCCGAGGCCGCTTCTTGTTGAGAACGCCGTCCCGATCCAGAATGATCGTCGGCTGCCGCTTCATGAAGATCTCTGTTTCCGGCAAGCGATTGAGAGAGCCAACGCTGTAGTAGCGATGGTCGCTCACATAGGCGGCCAGCCGCCCCTGTTGGGCCAGCGGTGTATAGACCGCTTCCTCGAAGAGCACCTGCTCTTCCTCGTCGGGGAGCAGTTCGAAGACCAGATCCGTCAGAATGGCGTAGCTGAGTTCGACGCCTTGCAGACCAGGCGTCGTGCGGAGCCTGTCGAACACCTGCACGTCACCGGCGTCGCCGACACGCACGCTTCCTTTGGAATAGCTGTCCTTGTTGCTGTAGACCGTGATGAGCGCAGGCTTCCCAGCCTGTTGAAACTGCGCCCACATGCGATCCATCTTCATCGGCCAATAATTGTCGCAGTAAAGGAGCATGAAGCAGGGATCGATCAGATGACGAGCATGGGAGATGCGCTTGGATGTAAGATCATCGGGCTCGGTCACCGAGTATTCGATCTTGACGCCCCAGCGGCTCCCGTCGCCGAAATACTCCATGACAACCTCTGGAAGATATCCCAGAAGCAGGAGGACGCGATCGAAGCCTTCGTCGTGAAGCTGCTCAATCTGATACTCTAGGAACGGCTTTCCAAGGATAGGCACCATGGGCTTGGGCCTGTCGTCGGTGATAGGCCGCATCCGAGTCCCTCGACCACCTGCAAGGATGACCGCCTGCCGGGGACGCTCGTAGGCTCGCCCTTCGATATAGGCTGCGTCTGCAGGATACAGGCTCGCCAGCATCAAGCTGCCTCCGACCGGTCGAGAATCAAGCACCGGGTGATCGCGTGGCAGACGATCGAATGAGCATCTTCGACCAACTCATAGGCCCCTTTCTGGGACTTGATCACGACGGCTTCGTCCACAAGGCCTTTCAATGCGCCCCCGTCGAAGCCGAGCAGGGCAACCGTTTTCACCTTGCGTCGTGCAGCGACTTCGACGGCCTGGATCAGATTTGGCGAGTTGCCGCTTGCGGATATGCAGACCAACACGTCCCCAGGATTCGCAAAGTTCTCCAACTGCCCGGAGAAGACCCGGTCGTAGCCTTCGTCATTGCCGAGAGCCGAGAACCACGACACGTTGTCAGATAGGGACATGACCCTGATCGGCGGCCGGCCGGAGCGCTTCGTGGCCTTGCCCAAGTCATTGACCCAGTGAGACGCCGTCGACGCGCTTCCGCCATTGCCCGCGATATAGATCGTTCCGCGGCTGTCACGGACATCCCGAAAGATTTGAACGATGCGCTGAACAGCATCGAGATCGAGTTCATTCAAAGCGCTGCCCACACTCTCGATATGAGACGAAATGAGTGCCTGGGGTGAATAGGCATTTTGCTCTGCTGTAAGCATGAAGTTCAGCCCTATGAAAAACTGATCTGTAAGAGGATGTTGAAAGCCTTACATTGACCTAATATTTACATGTTTTCGGACTTACGGCTGTGCCTCTCTTGAGGGCACGTCATGGAGCAAAATGGGTATATGGTGTTTTAATGGCGATCAGGGATCAGAACTGCCATGATGATGCCGAAATATGCGCAATCCGCGGAGGTTGTGATTCTGGACAATTCAGGCCATGACTGGATCCTTGGTCTTAAGGAACAAAGGCTGTCGGACACGCCAAGCTATACATCTCGAAGTATCCGCTTGCGCCGCTCAAATCAGCATGAACACTTGACGCAATAGGCTCCATATCAGACAGCTCAGGCAACGCAGAAAAGCCTCGTGGTCGCTAGCGAGTGGCGGTTACGAGCGCGGGCGCTGCGCTCAAAAGCGAGGCCTCAGCAGCATCGGCGATCTGATGCAGCTTTTGCTTCCTCTCTTGAACCTTCGTCGAGGGCTCAAGTCCGATAGCTTCGAGCATCTTCTCCCACCGATAGATCCAATCATGACGCCTGAGCGACTGGAGCGCATTGGTCCGCCGCACACGTTCCATGCGAGCAGGCTGGGAATCCAGTTCCTGCAGGATATCGCGTACATTATCGGGGTTCGGCGAAATTTTGATAACAGCATCAGGCCAATCAAAAAGCTCGTCGAACTCCGGGCATTGCGGAGCCTCGCCAATCATAACTGAACCTCCGGCGGCGCCTTCAAACAGGCGGCTTGGCAGCACCTGTTCGTCCCTTATCTTACCTGCCCTGAATGTTGCTATCGCGGCCGGGCTGAACGCTATGAAGTACCGGCTGCGCTTGATGTTGTTCGCGACCAGAAGACGATGCTCCCGCCAACTCTTCATGCGCGAGTCAGAACTGGACAAGGAGTCGTACAAATAGAAGATTTCCTGGTGCTCTGCCAGACTCACAAGCTTCTTGTGCAATCCCTCGGGCCGGTTTCCAATGGAATAGACGTCAATGACGCGCTCGGGGGAAGACGGATAGGGGGTCGTGGTCAGGCAGTCCGTGCCCGTCGGCATGAATGAGCACGGAGCGCTTGTGTATTTCTGGAGTGGCGTGACACTTGCGCGATGGAGCAGGAACACATGATCGAACTGGTTCAGTAGCTTGAGATACTCCTGGTCACGCTCGATTGTGCTTGCCCAGAGTTCATGCATGAACACCACAGCCTTCGAGCATCTTTGACGCCAGTTGCGTATGCGGGAGAGCTCGACGAGAGCCTGAGGGCTCCAGGCTATGTAGACAAAAAGCTCGTAGTCCTTGTTCAAGTCCATGGGTGCTATCGTTGGGGCGTTCTTCAGCCCTAGCCCCTTTCGGACACCGTTTACGAGGCGGTTGAAATCCCGCTGTACACCATGCTCATCATGTGAGGGCAAAAAGCGTCCTAGATGTTTCTCGATGTAGTTGTAAATCGGTGGCGCAACCAGGTCGGCCTCTTCACACTCTGCAATCACTTGACAGAATTCATACGACAACGTGAAGTGCGCGCGTTCTTTGGAGTTGTAGTCGGATGCGATCAGTACGCGAGCATTCACTTTTTGTCTCCGTTCACTGAAGATTTTTGATATTGTCTCGGCGTACTGTTATTGCCATCAACCCGGTCGCTCTCATCGTAAAGGC
>Ga0190267_10000170_pt1 | contig 13861 bp, 7 predicted proteins | sample Popmic239T_FD_140332 | JGI IMG/M metagenome (GOLD analysis project Ga0190267, IMG submission 140332) | Populus adjacent soil microbial communities from riparian zone of Oak Creek, Arizona, USA - 239 T | ecosystem: Environmental > Terrestrial > Soil > Riparian zone | place: USA: Arizona... | reverse complement strand
GTTGCCCTCCACCCGCTCGGCCAGCGTCTTGGTGATGGCGGCGGTGAGCGTCGTCTTGCCGTGGTCGATGTGCCCCATCGTGCCGATGTTGAGGTGGGGCTTCGTGCGCTCGAACTTCTGCTTCGCCATGGTTGGCAGTCCTCTTTCCTAGACCCGGTTACTCGCCGCGGACCCGAGCGACGATCTCTTTCGAGATGTTCTCGGGCACCTGCTGATACGAATGGAATTGCATGGTGTAGGTCGCCCGACCCTGGGTCCGGGACCGAAGGTCGGTAGCGTAACCGAACATCTCCGACAGCGGCACCTGGGCTCGGACAACCTGCGAGGTACCCCGCTGGTCCATGCCCTCGACGCGGCCTCGCCGCTTGTTGAGGTCGCCGACGACGTCGCCGAGGTACTCGTCCGGCGTCACCACCTCGACGTGCATGATCGGCTCGAGCAGCGCGGGCTTGGCCTTCTTGGCCGCTTCCTTCAACGCCATCGAGCCGGCGATCTTGAACGCCATCTCCGAAGAGTCGACGTCGTGGTACGAGCCGAACGTCAGCGTGGCCCGCACGTCGACCATCGGGTACCCGGCCACGACGCCCGAGGTGAGGGCGTCCTGGATGCCGGCGTCGACCGACGGGATGTACTCCTTGGGCACGACGCCGCCGGTGATCTTGTCGACGAACTCGTAGCCGCCGCCGGGGCCGGTGGGCTCCAGGCTGATGACGACGTGGCCGTACTGGCCGCGGCCGCCGGTCTGGCGGATGTAGCGGACCTCGACCTTTTCGACCGAGGCGGTGATCGTCTCGCGGTAGGCGACCTGCGGCTTGCCGACGTTGGCGTCGACCCGGAACTCGCGCAGCATCCGGTCGACCAGCACTTCGAGGTGCAGCTCGCCCATGCCGCCGATGACGGTCTGGGCGGTCTCGTCGTCGGTGTGGACCTGGAAGGTCGGGTCCTCTTCGGACAGCGCCTGGAGGGCCTTGGACAGCTTGTCCTGGTCGGCCTTGGTCTTCGGCTCGACGGCGACGTGGATGACCGGCTCGGGGAACTCGAGCGACTCCAGCACGATCGGCGCGCTCGGCTCGCACAGCGTGTCGCCGGTGGTGGTCTGCTTGAGGCCGACCAAGGCGACGATGTCCCCTGCGAAGGCGGCATCGCGGTCCTCGCGGTGGTTGGCGTGCATCTGGAGGATGCGGCCCGCCCGCTCCTTGCGGTCCTTGGTGGAGTTGAGGATCGTGCCGCCCTTTTCCAGCTTGCCGCTGTACACGCGGGCGTAGGTCAGCTTGCCCATGTGGGGGTCGGTCATGATCTTGAAGGCCAGTGCCGCGAAGGGCTCGCTGTCGTCGGCCTTGCGCTCCAGCTCCTCAATGCCCTTGATGTCCATGCCCTTGGTGGGCGGGATGTCGAGCGGGCTCGGGAGGTAGTCGACGACGGCGTCGAGCATGGGCTGCACGCCCTTGTTCTTGAACGCCGAGCCGCACAGGACCGGGACGACCTCGCTGGCGATGGTGCTCTTGCGCAGCGCCCGCTTGAGATCCGCGGTGGTGATCTCCTCGTCGCCGAGGTACTTCTCGGTGAGCTCGTCGTCGAAGTTCGACAGGGCGTCGATCAGCTCGCTCCGCCACTTCTCGGCTTCGCCCTGGAGGTCCTCGGGGATCGGGTGCGTGTTGTAGGCCTCGCCGTTGGGCGAGGTCTCGTCCCAGATCAGCGCCTGCATCTCGACCAGGTCGACCAGGCCCTTGTAGTGGCCCTCGGCGCCGATCGGCACCTGGATCACGGCGACGGTGGCGTCGAGCCGGTCGCGGATCATGTCGATCGAGCGGTAGAAGTCGGCGCCGATCCGGTCCATCTTGTTGATGAAGCAGATGCGGGGGACGCCGTACTTGTTGGCCTGGCGCCAGACGGTCTCGGTCTGGGGCTCGACGCCGGCCACCGCGTCGAACACGGCGACGGCGCCGTCGAGCACGCGCAGCGACCGCTCGACCTCGACCGTGAAGTCGACGTGGCCGGGGGTGTCGATGATGTTGATCAGCGCGTCCCGCCACATGCAGGTCGTGGCGGCCGAGGTGATGGTGATCCCGCGCTCTTGCTCCTGGACCATCCAGTCCATGGTCGCGGCGCCTTCGTGGACCTCGCCGATCTTGTAGTTCTTGCCCGTGTAATAGAGGATCCGCTCGGTCGTCGTGGTCTTGCCCGCGTCGATGTGGGCCATGATCCCGATGTTCCGGGTCCTGGCCAGAGGGATCTCTCGCTTGAGGGGTGCGTCAGCCATGTCTTGCGTTCCTTGGAGCGCGCACGAGGGCCCGAAGGCCCTCGTCGATCAGTGGTGGGGAAGCTCGCTGGGTTCGGTCCCGCTACCAGCGATAGTGGGCGAAGGCCTTGTTGGACTCGGCCATCTTGTGCATGTCCTCACGGCGCTTGACTGCGGCGCCGATGCCGTTGCCGGCGTCGAGCAACTCGTTGGCCAGCCGCTGCGCCATCGTCTTCTCCCGGCGCTGCCGCGAGTAGCCGACGATCCAGCGGATGCTCAGCGTGGTGGCCCGGCGGGGGCGCACCTCGACCGGGACCTGGTAGGTGGCGCCGCCGACTCGGCGGCTCTTGACCTCGAGGGCCGGCTTGGTGTTGTCGACCGCCCGCTTCAGGGTGGCGATCGGCTCGGCGCCGGTCTTGTCCTTCACGATGTCGAGCGCGTCGTAGACGATCTTCTCGGCGATCGAGCGCTTGCCGCGGGTCAGGACCTTGTTGACGAGCTGGGTCACGAGCACGGACCGGTAGATCGGGTCCGGCATGAGTTCACGGCGAGGGGCGGGGCCTTTGCGGGGCATACGTCTGGCTCCTAGCTCTCGCGCTTGGCGCCGTAGCGGCTGCGGGCCTGCTTGCGGTCACGGACCCCGCTGGCGTCGAGGGCGCCGCGGACGATCTTGTAGCGCACGCCGGGGAGGTCCTTCACTCGGCCGCCGCGCACGAGCACGATCGAGTGCTCCTGGAGGTTGTGGCCGACGCCCGGGATGTACGCCGTCACCTCGACCCCGCTGGTCAGGCGCACACGGGCGACCTTGCGCAGCGCCGAGTTCGGCTTCTTCGGGGTGTTGGTGTAGACGCGGGTGCAGACGCCGCGACGCTGCGGGGCGCCCTTGAGCGCCGGCGTCTTGGTCTTCGTCTGCTTGGTTTCGCGGCCCTTGCGGACCAGCTGGGCGATAGTGGGCAAACCAAACCTCTCGTAGGACTTCTTTCGGGGTTGGCTCGTCGCCGCGAGGGCGCGCAGAGCCGACGGATCAGGATACGCGTGCAGGAGGTTCCTGGCAAACGCCGCCCGTCTGCACCCGCCCCCCGAACGCGGCTCTGGAGGACATAGGGCACCGTTTTGGTGCGCTATGTCCTCCAGAGTTCGGGACGGCGGGGTGGAGCTAGACGGCGGTGTCGGCGTCCTGGGCGCCATCGCCGGCGCCGGCAGCGTCGCCGTCGCCAGGGGCGGTGGTGCCGATGTTGGCCAGCCAGGCGGCCAGGTCCTCGGTCTCCTGCTCGGTGTCCGACGACCAGAACGTCAGCCGCTCCGCCTCCGGCGCGTCCATCCCGATGTCGCGGTACCGGGTCATGCCGGTGCCCGCGGGGATGAGCTTGCCGATGATGATGTTCTCCTTCAGGCCGAAGAGCTGGTCCGACTTGCCCTCGATGGCGGCCTCCGTGAGGACCCTGGTGGTCTCCTGGAACGACGCCGCCGAGAGCCACGAGTCGGTGGCCAGCGAGGCCTTCGTGATGCCCATCAGCTCGGGCCGGCCTTCAGCAGGGCGCTTGCCCTCCTGCACCAGCCGCCGGTTGGTCTCCGCATAGACACGGGAGTCGACCCGCTCGCCGGGCAGGAACGTCGACTCGCCCGGCTCGGCCACCGAGACCCGGCGCAGCATCTGCCGCACGATGAGCTCGATGTGCTTGTCGTGGATCGACACGCCCTGGTCGCGGTACACCTTCTGGACCTCTTCGACGAGGTACTGCTGGGTCTCGCGGATGCCCTTGATCTCCAGCAGCTCCTTCGGGTCCTTCGGGCCCTCGACCAGCGCATCGCCCGCCTGCACCTCCTGGCCCTCGCGGACCTCGAGGTGCGCTCGGGACGAAACGGCGTAGGAGTCCTCGGTGCCGTCGTCGCCGACCACGGTGATGCGCCGCCCGTTCTCCTCCTCGGTGATGCGCACCACGCCGGACGTGCGGGCGAGGACCGCGGCGCCCTTCGGCGTGCGGGCCTCGAACAGCTCGACGACGCGGGGCAGGCCGTGGGTGATGTCCTCACCGGCGATACCACCGGTGTGGAAGGTCCGCATGGTGAGCTGGGTGCCGGGCTCGCCGATCGACTGGGCCGCGATGACGCCGACCGCCTCGCCGAGCTCGATGCCCTTCAACGTGGCCAGCGAGCGGCCGTAGCAGGCGGCGCAGATGCCGTGCTCGGCCTCGCAGGTCAGCACCGTGCGGACACGGAGCCGGGTGACGTCCGGGTTGTCCCGGAGCGACGCCATCTCCACATCGCCCACGTCGGTGCCCGCCTTGAAGCCGCCCGCGTCCTCGGCCAGCACGCGGCCGAACAGGCGGGTCTCCAGGTACGAGCGCTTGTTGGGCTGGTCGGGGACGATGTCTTCGAGCCAGATGCCACGCGACGTGCCGCAGTCGTCCTCGCGGACGATGAGCTCCTGGGCCACGTCGACCAGACGACGGGTCAGGTAGCCGGAGTCGGCGGTCCGCAGGGCGGTGTCGGCCAGGCCCTTGCGGGCGCCGTGGGTGGAGATGAAGTACTCCAGCACCGACAGGCCCTCACGGAACGAGGACTTGATCGGACGGGGGATCATCTCGCCCCGCGGGTTCGACACCAGGCCCTTCATGCCGGCGATCTGGCGGACCTGCTGCGAGTTCCCTCGGGCACCCGAGCCGACCATCATGTCGAGCGGGTTGAACGAGATCTTCGACAGCGCCGCGTCCATCGCCCGGCCCACCTCCGAGTTGGCGGAGGTCCAGATCTCGATCTCCTTCTGGCGCCGCTCGTCGTCGGTGATGATGCCCCGCTTGAACTGCGTCTCCGCCTTTTCGGCCTCCTTCTCGTACTTGTCGAGGATGGCCTTCTTCTCCGGCGGGGTGCGGACGTCGTCGATCGAGATCGTCAGGCCCGACTGGGTCGCATAGCGGAACCCGAGGTCCTTGATCTTGTCGAGCGACTGGGCCACGACCGTCTTCGGGTAGTTGTCGGCGATCTCCTCGACGATCGAGGCGATCGACCGGGCCTTCTTCGACACCAACTCGTTGACGAACGGGAAGTCGTCCGGCAGCGCGGTGTTGAACAGCAGCCGTCCCGCGGTGGTCTCGACCTCGACGTTCTCGGTGTCGCCGTTGGTCCCGACCGTGGTGCGCAGCTTGATCTTGGCGTGCAGGTCGATATCGCCGTGCTCGAAGGCCTGCTCCACCTCGTGCAGGTGGCGGAACGCCCGGCCCTCGCCCTTGGCACCGTCGACGGTGAGGGTGAGGTAGTAGGCGCCGAACACCATGTCGTGCGAGGGGACGGCGATGGGCCGGCCGGTCGCGGGCGACAGGATGTTGTGGGCCGACAGCATGAGGATCCGCGCCTCGGCCTGGGCCTCTGCCGACAGGGGCAGGTGCACGGCCATCTGGTCCCCGTCGAAGTCGGCGTTGAACGCCGCGCACACCAGCGGGTGGATCTGGATGGCCTTGCCCTCGACCAGGATCGGCTCGAAGGCCTGGATGCCCAGGCGGTGGAGGGTCGGGGCTCGGTTCAGGAGGACCGGGTGCTCCTTGATGACCTCTTCCAGGACGTCCCACACCTGCGCCCGCCGGCGCTCGACCATGCGCTTGGCCGACTTGATGTTCTGGGCCAGCTCGGAGTCGACGAGCCGCTTCATCACGAAGGGCTTGAACAGCTCCAGCGCCATCTGCTTGGGCAGGCCGCACTGGTGCAGCTTCAGCGTGGGGCCGACGACGATGACCGAACGGCCGGAGTAGTCGACGCGCTTGCCGAGCAGGTTCTGGCGGAACCGGCCCTGCTTGCCCTTGAGCATGTCCGACAGCGACTTGAGCGGGCGGTTGCCCGGGCCGGTGACGGGGCGGCCGCGGCGGCCGTTGTCGAACAGCGCGTCGACGGCCTCCTGCAGCATCCGCTTTTCGTTGTTGACGATGATCTCGGGCGCGCCCAGGTCGAGCAGCCGCTTGAGCCGGTTGTTCCGGTTGATCACGCGCCGGTACAGGTCGTTGAGGTCCGACGTGGCGAAGCGGCCGCCGTCGAGCTGGACCATCGGGCGCAGCTCCGGCGGGATCACCGGCACCGCGTCGAGGATCATCGCTCGGGGGTCGTTGATCCGACGGCCGTTCTCGTCCCTGCGGTTGAAGGCGGAGACGATCTTGAGCCGCTTGATCGCCTTCTGCTTGCGCTGGGCGCTCAGCGGGCGCTTGCCCTCCGGCGGGTCGATGTTGTCGCGGAGCTTGACCTCTTCTTCGTCGAGGTCGATGCGGTCGATGAGCCGGGCGATGGCCTCGGCGCCCATGCCGCCCTCGAAGTAGTCGCCGTAGCGGTCGCGCAGCTCGCGCCACAGCAGCTCGTCCTCGATGATCTTGCGGGCGTGCAGGTCCTTGAACTCGTCGAAGGCGCGCTGCACGAGCTCGAGCTGGGCCTGGGCCCGCTCGCGCATCGCGGTGAGCTCCTTCTCGGCCGCCTTCTGGCGGGCGCGGATCTCGGACTCCTTGGCGCCCTCCTTCTCCAGTTGGGCGACCTCGTCCTCCAGCGCCTTGAAGCGCCGGTCGACGTCGAGGTCCCGCTCCTTCTCGATCTCCTGGAGCTCCTCGGCCAGCTCGGCCTCCATGTTGGCGAGGTCGCCGTGGCGGCGCTCCTCGTCGACCCAGGTGACCAGGTTGGCGGCGAAGTAGATGACCTTTTCGAGCTGCTTGGCCTTCAGCTCCTCACGGGCCTCGGTGCCCATGAGCAGGTAGGCAAGCCACGACCGGGTGCCGCGCAGGTACCAGATGTGCACGACGGGGGCGGCCAGCTCGATGTGGCCCATGCGCTCGCGCCGGACCTTCGAGCGGGTGACCTCGACGCCGCAGCGCTCGCAGATGATCCCGCGGAACCGGACGCGCTTGTACTTGCCGCAGTAGCACTCCCAGTCCTTGGTCGGGCCGAAGATCTTCTCGCAGAAGAGCCCGTCCTTCTCCGGACGCAGGGTGCGGTAGTTGATGGTCTCCGGCTTCTTGACCTCGCCGTTGGACCACGCCCGAATCGAATCGGCGGTGGCCAGCCCAATCCGGATCTGTTCGAAATCGTTCACATCAAGCATGCAGTGCCCTCACTGAAGTGGTGATCCTCCCGTTTTGGGCACGGAATCGGCGGTATATCGCCGAAAACGTGCCCAAAACGGTTGGGCTACGTCTTTAGAAACCGGTGCGCTCGCTGCGTTCGGCAGCACGGCGCTCGTCTTCTTCGTCCGACCCTCGTTCGGGCCGGCTGATGTCGATGCCGAGCTCCTCGGCAGTCCGGAACACGTCCTCGTCGAGGTCCCGCATCTCGATCTCCGCGCCCGTGGTGGAGAGGACCTCCACGTTGAGGCAGAGCGACTGCATCTCCTTGATCAGGACCTTGAAGCTCTCCGGGATGCCCGGCTCGGGGATGTTCTCGCCCTTGACGATGGCCTCGTAGACCTTCACGCGGCCGAGCACGTCGTCGGACTTGATGGTGAGCAGCTCCTGCAGGGCGTAGGCGGCGCCGTAGGCCTCGAGGGCCCACACCTCCATCTCGCCGAACCGCTGGCCGCCGAACTGCGCCTTCCCGCCCAGCGGCTGCTGGGTGATCATCGAGTACGGGCCAGTGGACCGGGCGTGGATCTTGTCGTCCACGAGGTGCGAGAGCTTCAGGATGTACATGTAGCCAACCGCGATCCGGTTGTCGTACTTCTCGCCGGTGCGGCCGTTGTAGAGCTCGGCCTTGCCGTCGGTGCCGATCAGCCGGTCGCCGTCGTTGCTCTCCGGGTTGATGTTCTCGAAGATGCGCTGGATGGTCGGGTGCCGGCCGGCGTCGTCCTCCTCGTCCCAGTGGGCGCCGTCGAACACCGGCGTGGAGATCCACGTGGCGGGCTCGGTGCGGGGCCGGGTCTTGGACTCGGTGCCGCGCAGCGGGTTGGCGCCGACCGCGTTGCCGTCGACCTCCCAGCCCCAGCGGGCGGCCCAGCCGAGGTGCGCCTCGAGCACCTGGCCGACGTTCATCCGGGACGGCACGCCGAACGGCGAGAGGATGATGTCGACCGGGGTGCCGTCGGCGAGGTACGGCATGTCCTCGACCGGGAGGATCTTGGCGATGACGCCCTTGTTGCCGTGGCGGCCGGCCAGCTTGTCGCCCTCGCTGATCTTGCGCTTCTGGGCCACGTAGACCCGGACCAACTGGTTGACGCCGGGCGGCAGCTCGTGCTGGTCCTCCCGGGAGAAGACCCGGACGTCGATGACCTTGCCCTGCTCGCCGTGCGGGACCTTGAGCGACGTGTCGCGGACCTCACGAGCCTTCTCACCGAAGATGGCCCGCAGGAGGCGCTCTTCAGGGGTCAGCTCGGTCTCGCCCTTCGGGGTGACCTTGCCGACCAGCACGTCGCCAGGGCCGACCTCGGCGCCGATGCGGATGATGCCGCGCTCGTCGAGGTCCTTGAGGATCTCCTCGGACAGGTTGGGGATGTCCCTGGTGATCTCCTCGGCGCCCAGCTTGGTGTCGCGGGCGTCGACCTCGTGCTCGTCGATGTGGATCGACGTGAGGACGTCGTCTTTGACCAGCCGCTCCGACAGGATGATGGCGTCTTCGAAGTTGTAGCCCTCCCACGGCATGAAGGCCACGAGCAGGTTCTTGCCCAGGGCCAACTCGCCCTGATGGGTCGACGGGCCGTCGGCGAGGATGTCGCCGGTCTTGACCTTCTGGCCCTCTTCGACGAGCGGCTTCTGGTTGATGCAGGTGTTCTGGTTGGACCGGCGGAACTTGGCCAGCTTGTAGACCTTGCGGCCCAGCGGATGGCCGAGCCGGTCCTTCTGGTTGGCGTTGTACTCGACGGTGATGATGTCGCCGGTGACCTCGGTGATCGTGCCGTCGCCCTCGGCGATGACCACGTCGCCCGCGTCCTGGGCGGCCCGGCCCTCGACGCCGGTGCCAATGAACGGCGCCTCCGGCTTGATGAGCGGGACGGCCTGCTTCTGCATGTTGGCGCCCATCAGCGCGCGGTTGGCGTCGTCGTGCTCGATGAACGGGATCAGCGCGGTGGAGATCGAGATGACCTGCTTCGGCGAGACGTCCATCAGGTCGACCTCGGTCGGCGGGACGTAGTCGATCTCCGACGTGGTGCCGTAGCTCGTGGTGACCGCGCCGACGCGCACCCCGGCCCCTTGCGGGCCGCGGCGGACGAGCACCCGCTCGTCGGTGAAGTTCCCCTGGTCGTCCAGGCCGGCGTTGGCCTGGGCGATGACGTACTCCTCTTCCTCGTCGGCCGTCATGTAGACGATCTCGTCGGTGACCTTGCCGTTCGTCACCCGGCGGTACGGCGTCTCGATGAAGCCGTAGTCGTTGACCCGGGCGTAGGTGGCGAGGGCGCCGATCAGGCCGATGTTCGGGCCTTCCGGGGTCTCGATGGGGCACATCCGGCCGTAGTGGGAGCCGTGCACGTCTCGGACCTCGAAGCCCGCCCGCTCACGGGACAGGCCGCCCGGGCCCAGCGCGCTCAGGCGGCGCTTGTGGGTCAGGCCCGACAGCGGGTTGGTCTGGTCCATGAACTGCGAGAGCTGCGAGGTGCCGAAGAACTCCTTGATCGCCGCCACCACCGGGCGGATGTTGATCAGGGTTTGCGGGGTGATGGCCTCGACGTCCTGGGTGGTCATGCGCTCGCGCACGACCCGCTCCATGCGGGACAGGCCGACGCGGACCTGGTTCTGGATCAGCTCGCCGACGCTGCGGATGCGGCGGTTGGCGAAGTGGTCCTGGTCGTCGAGCCGGTAGCCGGGCTCGCCGTTGGCCAGGTGCAGCATGTAGGTGGCGGCGGCCAGCATCTCGCTCTGCGACAGCACCGACTGGCCCTCTTCGGGGCGCTCGAGGTCGATGTCGAGCAGGCCCGCGATCTTCTCGATCTCGGGGCCGAGCTTCCGCTTGAGCTTGTAGCGGCCGACCCGGGTGAGGTCGTAGCGCTTCGGGTTGAAGAAGGCGTTCTCGAAATAGGCGCGGGCCGACTCGATCGACGGCGGCTCGCCCGGACGGGCCCGCTTGTAGATCTCGATCAGCGCCTCTTCACGGGTGGGGGCGAGCTCGCGCTCTTTCTCCCACTGGCCTTCGAGGAAGTCGAAGTGGCGGACGAACCGCTGGAGGAAGGCCTCGTCCTCGTAGCCGAGGGCCCGGAGCAGGACGAACAGGCTGAGCCGGCGCTTGCGGGCGACGCGGGTGCCGGCGGTGATGTCCTTGCCCGGCTTGGCCTCGACGTCGAACTCGATCCACTCGCCGCGGTAGGGGTGGATGGTGCCGGTGACGATGGTCTTGGCGTCACGGCCGGGCTGGAAGATCACGCCCGGCGAGCGGACGAGCTGGGACACGACGACGCGCTCGGTGCCGTTGATCACGAACGTGCCCTTGTCCGTCATCATCGGGAAGTCCCCCATGAAGACGGTCTGCTCCTTGATCTCGCCGGTGGTGGCGTTCATGAAGCGGGCGCGCACGAAGATCGGCGCGCTGTAGGTCATGTCCTTTTCCTTGCACTCCTCCACCGTGAACTTGGGCGGCGGGCGCAGGTCGATGTCAGTGGGGTCGAACTCCAGCTCCAGCCGAAGCTGGCCGGTGAAGTCCTCGATGGGGCTGATGTCGCGGAAAGTCTCCGCCAGACCGTTTTCGAGGAACCACTGGAACGAGTCGCGCTGAACGGCGATCAGGTCCGGCAGCGGCAGAGCCTCGTCGAGGTTGGCGAAGGAGAAGCGTTCCCGGGCGGTGGGACGAGCGGGCAAAAGACCTACTCCTCAAGAGGAAGGATGTGCGTGGAGGCCGTCCGGGCGCGCGAAAACGCCGTCACTGAAGAGAGAGGCGCGAGGCGGGCGAGCACGGCAACCGTGCAGCATACGCCCGCGCGCACGGGAAAGCAACCCCCTACCCGCTGGGGTTGCAGGGAGGGTAAGACGAAGGCCCGCTCAGGTCAAGCGTTTGTGCCCCCCGATCGAGGGGTCCCCTCAGGCCGCGGGGAGGGCGACGGAGCGCAGGATCGCGTCCCACTCGCCCTGCATCCGACCGCTGCCGCCGTCGGTGACCACGACGATCCAGACCGTGGAGCCCTGCGGGACGTACAGGATGCGGGCCCGTTCGCCGTCTTCGTGCAGGTCGACGGCCGCCGCCGGCCCCATCGGGTAGTCATAGGTGAGCACGGCCTGGGCAGGCAGCACCGCTGATGCGTTGAGGTTGGCGATGAAGGCGTCGACGCCCACGGTCTGGCCGTCGGGAAGGGTCATGGACGCCACGATCAGGGCGCCCCCGGACGGGCTGCCGGCGGCAAGCAGCAAGTTGCTGCCCTCGCTGGCGAAGGCGTCGGCGGCGTCCGGGATCTCGTCCCGTGACAGCTCCTGCCACGAACCAGGGACCTTGGCCGTCACGCCGTCGTTGTCGACACGCTGCGCCGGCCCCCAGGCGACCATCACCGCGGTCACCACGATCACGCCGTTGAACGCGGCGTGGGCGGCGATCGACGCCACGAGGCCGCGTTTCACGTACAGGGCGAAGAACACCAGCCCGCCCACGAAGTAGTAGATGAACGGCGTCATGAAGACGGCCTTGCCGGTCGCCAGGGTGACGATCAGGCCTGCCAGTGCACCGCCGTGGGCGACGGAGAACAGCACCGAGCTGATGACCGCCCCCTTCGCCAGGCTGCGCTGGCGGATGCCTTCACCGATCGTGCCTCGGAACAGCAGCTCCTCGACGAGCGGGGCCGCCACCCCGGCGGTGAGGAACGCCAGCACGACGTGGAGCGGCGACCTTCCCCCCACAAGGGCCAAGACGCCCTCGTCGACGCTCACCCGGCCGTTTGCGGGCCGGACCAGGACCAATAGGGCCGTGATGAGGCCGCCGCCGACCAAGACGCCTATGAGGATCGACTCGATCTTGTCGCCGACGGTCCAGGCGGGCGCGAACGACGAGTTCCGCAGCCGGTTCTTCGCCCGGTCGTGGACGAAGGCGTAGACCATGAGCGACCACAGGAGCGACCCGATGATCGCCACCTGGTTGCCGTAGCCGAGGAAGAACACGACCCCGAGCGCCCCCACGAAGGTGAACACCAGGATCATGCGGATCCCGAACCAGACCAGGCCGGACCCGGCGTGGAGCGGGCTGACCTGATAGGGCACCGTGTCGGCCGGCGACGTCCAGGCCCCACTCGAAGCGGCACCGCCAGACCACCCCTGCCCGTAGCCGGCGTCTCTGGCGTAGCCGGCCGAGCGGGCGCCGGGCGACGCGGCGGCAGGCTCAGGCGAACCCCACGACTCCCACGCCGACCGGCGAGCCGGCACCGGCTGCAACGGGACGTCGCCGTCAGCGCCGGCCCCTGCGGGCACGCCCACTGGCGGCGCCATGACCGCGGCAGGGGCGGGCATCGTCGACGGGACCGAGGCCTCCACTGCATCAGACGCAGGCGCGAAGCACTGCGTACACCAATCGGCGCCCGCGAAGACGCGTGCGCCGCACCCCCCACATACCAAATTCATGAGTAGGTGTATCGGCCCCCGAACGCGACTCTGGAGGACATAGCGACACCTATGTGGTGGCTATGTCCTCCAGAGGGCGGTTTGTCCGGAAACTACTTGACTTCGACGGTGGCGCCGGCCCCTTCGAGCTGCGCCTTCGCCTTCTCGGCGTCTTCCTTGTTGACCTTCTCCAGGACCGGCTTGGGAGCGCCGTCGACCAGGTCCTTGGCCTCCTTCAGGCCGAGGTTGGTGAGGGCGCGCACCTCCTTGATGACCTGGATCTTCTTGTCACCGGCGCCGGTGAGGATGACGTCGAACTCGTCCTTCTCCTCCTCGGCCGGAGCGGCGTCGCCGCCACCGCCGGCAGCGGGGGCCGCGGCCATGGCCACGGGCGCCGCCGCGGTCACGCCGAAGCGCTCCTCGAAGTCCTTCAACAGCTCGGACAGCTCGAGGACGGTCATCGACGAGATGGCGTCGAGGATCTCTTCCTTGGTGGGCATTGGTTCTCCTTACTCAGATTCGGTTGGCTCGCTCGCAGGCTCGCTCGCCGTTTCCTCGGCGGCGGGCTCTGCGGGCGCATCGGCAGGGATGGGTTCGTCAGCAGGGGCCGAAGGGGCCTCGACGGCCTCTTCAGCGGGGGCATCAGCAGGGGTGGTATCGGCGTTTGGCTCGCTCGCAGGCTCGCTCGCCGCTGGGGCCTCCTCGGCGGAGACCGCCTCGGCAGAAGGTTCCTCGGCTGCGGCGGGCTCTGCTGCGGCGGCCGGTTCGGCTGCCTCGGCTGCCTCAGCGGGTGCCGCGGGCTCGGCCTCGGTCGCAGGCTCTGCTGCGGCGGTCGGCTCGGGTGCCGGTGCTGCCTCGGGCTCAGCGGCGGGAGCGGCCTCCGGCGCGTCGCCGGAACCGCCCTTGTCGATGAGGGCCTTGAGGCCGTAGGCGAAGTTGCGGGGCAGGGCCTGCAACAGGCCGGCGAACTGCACCATCGGCGCAGCCAGGCCGCCCGCGATGCGGGCCAGCAGCACCTCGCGGCTCGGCATGTCGGCCAGAGCGCCCGCCGACTTGGCGTCGAGCACGCTGGTGCCGAGCACGCCGCCCTTGACGACCAGTGCCGGGTTGGTCCTGGCGTAGTCGCGAAGGGCCTTGGCCACCGCCACGGCGTCGCCAT
>Ga0190267_10000169_pt1 | contig 13876 bp, 9 predicted proteins | sample Popmic239T_FD_140332 | JGI IMG/M metagenome (GOLD analysis project Ga0190267, IMG submission 140332) | Populus adjacent soil microbial communities from riparian zone of Oak Creek, Arizona, USA - 239 T | ecosystem: Environmental > Terrestrial > Soil > Riparian zone | place: USA: Arizona... | reverse complement strand
TGCCGGCGGCGCTTCGCGCCCTCCCTCGAAGAGAAGGACCTCGCTGTCGGGGAGGAACCACTGCACCGCGTAGAGGCCGATCGTGTCGTAGCGGTCGAGGTCGTAGGCGACGCTTTCCCCGCTGGCGACTGCTTGCGGGCTCTCCCAGCCGGCGGGGTAGACGGCGCGCTCGGAGCTGCGCACCGGGTTCCAGGCCCCGTAGGCGACCACGGCGAGGAAGAGGCCGATCGCGACCGGGCCGAGCACGTGGCTCCCGAGCCTGGAAGCGCGCAGCAGGAGCCAGGCCCCGGCGGCGGCGATCAACGCGGCGCCGATCAGGACCCCCGCGCCCAGCTGCACGGTGACGAAGGGCAGGGCGGAGATGTTCCAGCGGTTCGGCGCGTCCGGGTCCGAGGCGGTGACGCGGATCAGGACCACGAGCGCGGTCAGCGCGCCGAAGCCGAGCAGCGGCCAGGCGAATCGCCGCGGGAACCGGGCGCGGGCGAGCGCGGCGAGGCCGAAGGCGATCAGCGCCGGTGCCACCACCTCGGCGTAGCGGCCGTAGATCAGCATGTCGGGACGGCTCCGTTCCGGGAAGGCGGAGGCGGAGATCAGCAGCAGCAACGCGGTCAGCGCCAGCAGCACGCCGAGCACGGGCGCCGGTCGCTCCGCCGCGCCGCCGTCGCGCGAGCCGCCGAAGAAGCCCCAGGCGGCGGCCGCTGCCAGCCCGAAGGTCGCCACCAGCAGGTACCAGCTCTGGCCGATCAGGTTCGCCAGGGCGGTGCGCATGCCCCCGAACCGGAGCAGCTCGTCCATCCGTTCGCTCAATTCGTCCGGCGCCGAGCCGGCGTAGTTGTGGTCGATCAGGTAACCATCGAGCAGGTGGACGCCGAAGAAGGCGACGGCGATCACCAGCAGCCCGACGGCGAGAGCTGCGGGCGCCAGCCGCCTCCGCGCCGCCTGCCAGGCCAGCCCGGCGACGGCGATCGCGACGGCGACGATCATCCGGTTGTGGATCGCCCAGAGCGCGCCGGTGGCGGCGCCGAGCCCCGCGGCCCAGGCCAGGCCGCTGCCCCGGCCCTCCGCCGCCGCCAGCAACCCGCCGAAAGCGATCAGCCAGACGCAGACGAGCGGGAAGAGGGCGTTCTCCGACATCGCCACCTGCGAGAGGACGGTCAGCGCCGGATAGACGGCTCCCGCCAGCGCCGCCCAGATCGCCAGCTCCGGCCGCACCCCGCCGAAGCGGGTCAGCAGCAGGTAGAGGAGGGGGAAGACCGCGGCGGCCAGCGCCGCGTTGAGGACGAGGACGAGGTGGTAGGCGAAGCTCGGCGAGCCGATTTCGACCAGCGGCGCGAGCAGCAGCGAGTAGCCGCCGCGGTAGAAGGGCGCCTGCTCGAGCTGGCCGGCGACGCCGCCGGCGATCACCCGGGCGTTGCTGAGGTAGCCGATCTCGTCGGCTACGAGGACCGGGCCGGTGCGGATCAGCGAGAGAACCAGCCGCGCCGCGAAGAGGACGAACGTGCCGGCCAGGAGCCGGTTCCGCATGGTCACGCCTTCAAGCGGCCTTCGCCTGGTGGGTTTCGAGGGCGAGCTCATAGGCCTGCTCGAACTTCGGCACGATCGCCTCGGGGCTGAACTCCCGAGACCGTTGCTGCGCCGCGGCGCCAAGCCGCGCTCGCAGCTCCCCGTCCGCGATCATCCTCTGCAGCGCTCCGGCGAGCGCGTCGCGGTCTTCCGGCGGCACCAGCAGGCCGGTCTCGCCGTCGACGACGATGTCGCGCAGCCCGCCCATCGCGGTGGCGACGATCGGCTTCCCGGCCGCCGCCGCCTCCAGCGCGACGAGCCCGAACGGCTCCGGCCACAGCGACGGCGCGACGCTGAACAGCGAGCGCCGCAGCGCCTCGATCGCCACGTGATGCGGCCACGGTCCCATCACATGCACGCCGGGTCTGCCTTCGAGCTGGTCGATGTAGCAGCGGCCGATGAGGACGAGCGGCGGCGGGTTATCGAGCGTCCGGTAGGCCTCGGCCAGGGCCCAGGCGCCCTTGTCGACGGTGACGTCGCCGAAGAAGAGGATGAAGGGCTCGTCCGGGAGCTGCGCCAGGCGGGGATCGTCGAGCGGCGCTCGCGGCAGCTCGCCGATGAAGTTGGGGATGACGCGGGAGACCTCGCCCTCGCGGATCCGGCAGAGCTCCTCGACGGTCGAGCTGACCGGGAGGAAGACATCGACGTGGCGGCGCAGCCGCGACTCGCGGGAGCGGGTGCCGAAGGCAGCCACCAGCCCCTTCGTCACCCCGTAGTGCTCGCTCGCACAGACCTGGCACTTGACCGGCGCCGGCCCCGAGCAGACGTGGTCTTTGCGCCGCAGCCGCTTGGTCGCGCAGATCAGGCCGTAGTCGTGCAGCGAGAGCGCGAGGGCGCTGTGGGCGCCGCGCGCCAGCGGCAGGTAGGAGTGGACGATCCAGTTGTGGGCGTGGACGATCTGCGGCCGCTCGCGCCGCAGCACCCGGCTCAGGTCCATCACCGTCTCCGGGTCGGGCGCGGGGGGCGCGTGGCGACGCTCGGTGTCGCGGTTGGTCCGCGCCACCCGGTAGCTGCTGCTGCGCAGGGGGTGGATCTTCGCCCCGGCCACCTTGCCGACCGGCAGGTCGCCCGGCTGCTGCAGCGTCGCGATCGAGACGTCGTGGCCGCGGCCGACCAGCTCTCGCGTCAGATCCTCGACCACGCGCTCTTCGCCGCCGACGATCGGGGCGAAGGATTGGGCGAGCATCAGGATTCGCATCGTCAAAGACTGTCAGGGGGTGGGGCGGTGGGCGTGCCAGAATCCCGCCGGTGCCGAGCGAGCCGCCCACCATCTCGGTCGTCGTCTGCGCCTACACGCGCGACCGTCTAGAGGTTCTAAGCGAAGCCGTCGACTCCTTGCGGGGCCAGACGCTGCCGCCGCACGAGATCGTCCTCGTGATCGACCACGCGCCGGAGCTGCTGGAGAAGGCGCGGGGGCTCTGGCCGGACCTGAAGATCGTCGCCAACCGCGAGCGCAAGGGTCTCTCGGGCGCTCGCAACAGCGGCGTCGCCGAGGCGACGGGGGAGGTGGTCGCCTTCCTCGACGACGACGCGATCGCCGCGCCCGACTGGCTGGCGCGGCTGGCCGGCGCCTATGCCGACCCCAAGGTGATGGGGGCGGGGGGGACGGTGCGGCCGCGCTGGGTCGAGGGCAAGCCCGGCTGGTTCCCGCCCGAGTTCGACTGGGTCGTCGGCTGCACCCACTCCGGGATGCCGCAGGAGCTCGAACCGGTCCGCAACCTGGTCGGCGCCAACATGTCCTTCCGCCGCCAGCCACTCCTTGAGGTCGGCGGCTTCAGCCACGATCTCGGCCGGGTCGGGACGCTGCCGGTCGGCTGCGAGGAGACCGACCTCAGCATCCGCGTCCACCAGCGCTGGCCCGAGGCGGAGATCCTCTATGACCCCGCCGCCGCGGTCGAACACGTCGTCCCCTCCGCCCGCGGCAAGCTGCGCTACTTCCTCGACCGCTGCCGCGCCGAGGGTCGCTCGAAGGCGGTCCTCAGCGGCATGGTCGGGACCGAGGACGGCCTCTCCTCTGAGCGCTCCTACGTCAGGCGCACGCTGCCGCTCGGCGTCCTCCGCGACCTCGGCGACGCCGCCAGGGGCGACGCCCGCGGGCTCGGCCGGGCGGCGATGATCGTCGTCGGCCTGACGGCGACGACGGTCGACTACCTGCGCGTCCGCACCGGCCTCGCCAAGCCCGACCAGACCGAAGCCGCGCACCCGAGCTCGAACGGGGGCGCGCCGCGGGTGCTGATGGTCACCCCGCGCAGCCCGCTGGAGCAGGGCGGGGTGGAGCGTCACGTGCTGGAGGTGAGCCGGAGGATGGCCGCCGCCGGGATGCGGGTCGAGGTGATCTGCACCGACCCGGACTCCAGCCAGGCGAGCGACGAGACCCACGAGGGGGTCCGCATCCGCACCCTGCGCGCCTGGCCCCGCGGCCGCGACTGGCACTTCGCGCCGGGGATCTGGCGGGAGATGGGGCGCGAGAAGTGGGACCTCGTCCACGTCCAGAGCTACCACACGCTCGTCGCCCCGCTGGCGATGCTGCGGGCGCTCACCCTGCGCATCCCCTACGTCGTCACCTTCCACGGCGGCGGCCACTCGCTAGAGCACCGCAACCGCGCCCGCGGCGTCCAGATGCGGCTGCTGCGGCCGCTGCTGCGGCGGGCGACGCGGCTCGTCGCGATCGCCCGCTTCGAGGTCGAGCAGTACGGCCGCGCCCTCGGCGTCCCGCCCGAGCGCTTCGTCTTCATCCCCAACGGGACCGACCTCAGCTTCTCCGACGGCGACGTCGCGAGCGCGGAGCCGGCGGTGCCGACGCTGGCTTCGATCGGCCGGCTCGAGCGCTACAAGGGCCACCACCGGGTGCTCGAGGCCTTCCCGCTGGTGCTGGAGCGGGTGCCGGCCGCGCGGCTGCTGATCGTCGGCAAGGGCCCCTACGAAGAGGAGCTGCGGCGGCGGGCGGCGGAGCTCGGCCTCGGCGACAGCGTCGAGGTCACCAGCGTCCCCCCGGGCGACCCGCAGGGGATGGCCTCGCTGCTGGGCCGCGTCTCCCTCGTCGTCCTGATGAGCGAGTTCGAGAGCCATCCGCTGGTCGCGCTCGAGGCCGCCGCCGCCCGCCGCCGGCTGCTGGTCGCCGACGCCGGCGGGCTCTCCGAGATCGCCGCCGACGGCTTCGGCCGCGCGATCCCGCTCGACTCCTCGCCGCGGCAGATCGCCGCCGCCGCGCTCGAGGAGCTCGCCCAGCCGCAGCCGCAGCGCTCCCCGAGCCTCACCTCGTGGGACGAGTGCGCCGCGGCGCTGATCGACCTTTACGGGTCGGTCGCAAAAGTGGCCTGACGTTCGAGGGTTAAACCTCCGACGGACGTACGTCCAGGGACAAACGTCCAGCTCTCTTGCCCTTCCTGCATGAGTGGCAGGGGCGGTCGATGAGAGCCGGGCAATGGCTACCACTCGACATCTCCCCAAATTCATCGTCCTCTCCTTCGCGCTGATCGCGCTGCTCGCCCCGAACGCCCTTGCCGCCGAAGGCATATCCCCCGCCAAGTCGCTGGGCTCCGACAAGACCACGACCCCGACCACCTCCACCGCTACCAGCAGCGGCGGCAACAAGGAAGTCCTCTCGATCTCCACCGTGAAGCCGAGCAACGGCCAGACCGTCGCCGGCCAGATCGGCTGGGAAGTATCGGTCTCCGCCGGCTCGCCCAGCCGGATCGATTTCATCGTCGACGGCTCGACCAAGTTCGCCGACTCCTTCGCCCCCTACAGCGGCACCCTCGATACGACCGCGCTCGGCAACGGCAACCACACCCTCAGCGCCACCGCGTACGGTTCGCGTGGCGTGAAGACGACGACGCAGGTGACGGTGAAGGTCTCCAACACCACCTCCTCCGGGCCTGCCCCCGCGCCGGCTCCCACGCCCGAAGTGGAACCGGTTCCCTCGACCGGCACCGGCGGGGACGTCTACTGGGGCGCCACGATCGGCACCCATCTCACCGGCGGGCAGCCGCCTTGGGACATGGGCGCGGTCACCAAATTCGAGGAACAGGCCGGCAAGAAGGTCTCGATGGTGCAGTTCTTCCAGCCCTTCGCCAACTGCAACCCCGGCTGCTCCTTCTACGGCTTCCCGGCCGGGCCGCTGGAAAACATCCGCCTCCACGGCTCGATCCCGGTCCTGAGCTGGAGCTCGCAGTCGATCCCCTCGTACAAGAACGAGCCCGACTTCCAGCTCTCCGACGTAATCTCCGGTCGCTACGACAGCTACATCCGTGAATTCGCGACCAAAGCGAAAGCCTGGGGCCACCCCTTCATGCTCCGCTTCAACTGGGAGATGAACGGCAAGTGGTTCCCCTGGAACGAGGGTGTCAACGGCAACCAGCCCGGTGAGTTCGTCACCGCCTGGCGCCACGTCCACGACATCTTCACCGCGGTCGGCGTCACCAACGCGACCTGGGTCTGGTGCCCGAACATCCAGTTCAACGGCGAAACCCCGATCGCCTCGATGTACCCCGGCGACGCCTACGTCGACTGGACCGGCATCGACGGCTACAACCGCGGCACCAACCCGACCAACCCGGAAGGATGGAAGACCTTCAACCAGGTCTACCGCTCGACCTACAACTCGATCGTCGGCTCGATCGCCCCCTCGAAGCCGGTGATGATCGGCGAGGTCGCCTCCAGCGAGTACGGCGGCTCCAAGTCCACTTGGATCAAAGACATGATGGCCCGGATCCCGGCCGAATACCCGAAGATCCGCGCCCTCCTCTACTTCGACAAGTTCGACAGCAACATGGACTGGCCCCTGGAGACCTCGACCAGCGCCGTCACCGCTTTCGCCTAAGGCGTACAGAACTCGGCCTACGTCGGCAACACCTTCGCCAGCCTCCCGGCGACGAAGATCCTGCCGCTCGGCTAACGCCTCCAACTACCTGTGCCGCCGCCTCTGCTGACGGAGGCGGCGGCAATGGTCCGTCCCTCCTTGGACGAGCTGCTACTCCGTCGGCTTCTTTGGTGCCGGTGACAGCGGGACGAGGTTAGTCGGCGCTGGCGGATTCTTGGGCGTGCTGCTCGGAGTCAGCGATGCATGCTCTTCTAGCGGCAACCCCACGGGGGGCGCCGGCCGCTTCTTATTTGAGGCCGAGTTCATTTACCTCCGGCCGCTCTGCTTTTGGCTGGCGTAAGAGGCACGAGTTTGGGCGGCGTTGGCGGGTTGTTCGGAGTCTTCAAAGCGCTCAAAGCACCCTCTTGGAGGCGCTTGTTATTCGAATCGCTCATGACTGCAGGGTACTGGGTCCTTCGGGCACGAGATCAACGCGCGCTATCTGAGTCGCGGCTATATAGACGCCTCGCTCAGGATCGATTCGCGAGGAGAGGCTGCGAACGCCGTTCTCATCCTCGGTCACGGTGCAAAGCGACTCAAGGTAGATGTCGTGCGGGGACGGCGTTTGCCCCACCGCCGAGCGTTGTCCGTAGATACCTCCGACCAGCCGAGGGAAATCAGGGCTGTGGCCGACCAACTCGACAATCACGTAGACGCCGTTACGGCGTCTACGTTGGTAGGCGTAATCAAAGGCATCTCTGGCCTCCCCGCCACCCAGGCTGGCGGCAAAGAGGTTGGGCGGCCCATCCTGGGCCTCGACGAAGGCGAGGTAGCGATTCAGGCCGATGCCGATCGCGATCGGCACGCCTAAGAGAACAATCGCGACGTAGGCGCTAATCGCTATGACGTGATCGATCCAATTGTTCGGGGACCCAATCGACTTCATGAGATGTGCGGTCCAGAAGCCGAAGACGAGGTGGAGGATCAGCGTGTAGGCCAACGCTCTCAACGCGAGTTCGAGATCGCTTCGGGAGGAGCGCGCTGAGCGGGCCACGCTGAGCTCCGCGACGATGAAACCTGGCATCAGCAGAGCGATGGCAGCAAGGATTGAGACAGCCGTCTGCAGCATCTTTCGTTCCTATCAACAGGCAAGGACGCGCTTAGGCCGAGGCGGCAGGCCAATGCACCGGTTAAACCGCTTTCTGGACGGATGTTCTAGGTGGGGGAGGAACTGCTGAAACACCCGGCCAGGGCGCCGATGGGCTTGTATGGCCCAAACTTCTTCAAGCCGCCGCGCGCTCCGGGTCGTCTGGATTGCAGCGGCGATCTTCCTGCTCAGCGCGGGCATCGCCTTCGCCAACTCGGGCGGCGGCAAGCCGGCCCCCCGCAAGCACGCGAAACTGGCCGAGGCCCGCGCGCTCGGCAGCGTCGACCGTTGTGCCCGCGCTGCGCGTGCCGCTCGCGCCGCTCGCGCCAAGCGGGTCAACCCCGCTGGCGTCCGGCGCCGTTGCGGCGGCAGCAAACCCGCCGAGGTCAGCCGCACCCCGGAGCCGCTCTATTGGGGCGCCACGATCGGCGATCACGTGACCGGCGAACAGGCCCCCTGGGACATGGGCGCCGTCGCCAAGCTCGAGGAAGAGGCCGGCAAGTCCGCCTCGATGGTGCAGTTCTTCCAGCCTTTCGCCGAGTGCGACCCGACCTGTGGCTTCTACGAGTTCCCGACCAACCCGATGGAGGACATCCGCACCCACGGCTCGATCCCGGTGCTGAGCTGGAGCTCGCAGGCGATCCCCTCCGGCCTCGACCAGCCCGACTTCCAGCTCGGCGACGTGATCGAAGGCCGCTACGACGAGTTCATCCGCGAATTCGCCGAAGAAGCCCGCGACTGGGGCCACCCCTTCTTCCTCCGCTTCAACTGGGAGATGAACGGCGACTGGTTCCCCTGGGCCGAGGGCGTCAACGGCAACCAGTCCGGCGAGTACGTCGCCGCCTGGCGCCACGTCCACGACATCTTCGCCGCGGTCGGCGCCAGCAACGTCTCCTGGGTCTGGTGCCCGTTCGTCGACCCCGCCGGTTCGATGGCGGACCTTGCCTCGCTCTACCCCGGCGACGCCTACGTCGACTGGACCGGCCTCGACGGCTACAACTGGGGCACCAACCCCGCCTCGCCGCGCGGCTGGCGCAGCTTCGACCAGCTCTTCGCCGACAGCTACGCGGAGATCGCCGAAGGCATCGCCCCCTCGAAGCCGATGATGATCGGCGAGGTCGGCTCCAGCGAGCAGGGCGGCGACAAGGCGGAATGGATCCGCGACGCCCTCGCCCGCATCCCCGCCGAATACCCGCAGGTCCGCTCCCTCCTCTGGTTCGACAAATTCGACGATGGCATGGACTGGCCGATCGAGACCTCCGGCACCGCCACCGCGGCCTTCGCCGAAGGGATCCAGCAGTCGGCCTACGTCGGCGCCGCCTACTCGGAACTACCGGGCGGCGCGATCCAGCCGCCGAGCTGAGCAGGCGGCCCGAGTTTTGCCGACGAACCCGTTCCCTAGACTGGCGCCTCTGTTTTCGAGGTCACACTTGCGGCGCCTAGGTGGGGCGCGTCTACTGGTCTTGCTGCTCCTGGCGATGCTGGGCTGCGGCCTGCTGGCGAGTGCCGCAAGCGCGGCGGGACAGCAGGACCGCCCGGCCAAGCGCGTCCATCGCAAGGTCAAGCCGCACCCCCTCTACTGGGGCGCCTGGATCGGCGAGCAGCTGACCGGCACCGACGCGCCCTGGGACATGAACGCGGTCTCGATCTTCGAGCAGGTCGTCGGCAAGGGGATGTCGCTGATCGAGTTCTCCTCGCCGTTCCTGGATTGCAGCCGCCGGCCCTGCCGCTATTTCCGCTTTCCCGAAGAGCCGATGAACGACATCCGCGCCCACGGCTCGATCCCGGTCTTCAGCTGGGGCGCGGAAGCGTCGGCGGGCGGGGGGGCCTACCAGCCGGATTTCCAGCTCGCCGACATCATCGCCGGCGCTTACGATCCCTACGTCGCCCAGTTCGCCGCCGAAGCCCGCGACTGGGGCCACCCCTTCTTCCTCCGCTTCAACTGGGAGATGAACGGCAACTGGTTCCCCTGGTCGGAGGGGGTCAACGGCAACGCGCCGGGCCAGTACGTCGCCGCCTGGCGCCGCGTCCACGACATCTTCACCGCCGTGGGGGCGACCAACGCCACCTGGGTCTGGTGCCCTTATGCGGACGGCGGCAAGCGCAGAGGCCAGCCGTTGAGGCAGGTCTACCCGGGCACCGCCTACGTCGACTGGACCTGCATGGACGGCTACAACTGGGGCAACAACCCGGTCAACCCGCAGAAATGGCGCAGCTTCGCCGAACTCTTCGAACTGACCTACAAAGCGCTGACGAAGAAGATCGCGCCGGACAAGCCGCTGATGCTGGGCGAGTTCGCCACCACTCCCTACGGCGGCCACAAGGCCCTCTGGCTTCGACAGATGTTCGAACAGCTCCCGCGCGAATACCCGCGAATCCGTGCTCTGATCTACTTCAACTCGTTCGATCGGGGCGTGGATTGGCCCCTGGAGACCTCGGCGACCGCTGCGAGGACGTTTGCGCGGGGAATCCAGAAGGGCATATACGCCAACAACCGATTTGGCGAAATAGCGACCAGTCCAATTCCGCCGCTGCGCTGATCCCGACAGCCCGCCCCTCCGTATCAAGGGCCAACGGTTTGCGCAGCGAATGTCTCCGAACCGGGTTTCCAGGGAAATGAACAGCACCAACAGCAAAGGGCGCATCTCCAGGTCTCGGCTCCTGCGCCGGGGCCTCGCCTCGTTGCTGGCCTCTTCGCTGCTGCTCGCGCCGGCGGCGGCGGCCAAGAAGCCGCCCAACTCGCTCTACTGGGGCGCCCAGATCGGCGACCAGATGACCGGCGAAGCGGCCCCCTGGGACATGAACCCGGTCTACCGCTTCGAGCAGATCGCCGGCAAGGGTCTCTCGCTGATCGAGTTCGGCTCGCCCTTCGCCGAATGCGGCAGCAGCGGCTGCACGATGACGAAATTCCCCACCACGCCGCTGGAAAACGCCCGCCGCTACGGCGCGATCCCGGTCTTCAGCTGGAACTCGAGCGCCAGCCCACCCGCCCTCGACCAGCCCGGATTCAGCCTCGGCACCCTGATCGGCGGCACCTACGACGCCTACATCCGCGAATTCGCGCTCAAAGCGAAGGCCTGGGGTCACCCCTTCTTCCTCCGCTTCGACTGGGAGATGAACGGCTTCTGGTTCCCCTGGGCCGAGGGCGTCAACGGCAACACGCCGGGCCAGTTCGTCGCCGCCTGGCGCCATGTCCACGACATCTTCACCTCGGTCGGGGCGAACAACGTCACCTGGGTCTGGTGCCCGAACGTCGACCTCTACAGCACCCTGACGCCGCTTGGCAGGCTCTATCCCGGCGACGCCTACGTCGATTGGACCGGGCTCGACGGCTTCAACTGGGGCAAGCGCCGCGGCTCCCCCGGTTGGCAGAACTTCAACCAGGTCTTCCACCGCACCTACAAGCGGATCGTCAGCCGGGTGGCGCCCCACAAGCCGATGATGCTGGCCGAGGTCGCCGCCAGCGACAGGGGCGGCAGCAAGCCCGCCTGGATCAAGAACATGCTCGTCACCGTCCGCCACGACTACCGCAAGGTCCGCGCGGTGATCTGGTACGACGTCGACGATCGCGGCACCAACTGGCCGATCGAGCGCCGCAAGCAGGACGGCAACGCCTTCCGCGCCGGAATCCGCGCCGGCGCCTACCGCCCCAACGAGTTCGGCGGCATCGTCAACAGCCCGATCCCGCCGCCCGCGCGGCATCGCTAGCGCCCGCCTAGCTCTGACGCCCTTCCAGCTCTTCAACCAGCTCTAAGAGCCTCCCCAAGGGCACCTCAAGCCCTTTGGCGATCCGGCGCAGGTCACCCCACGTCGGTTCGTGCCGCCCCGCCTCGATCGCGGAGATCGATTGCGGGCGGAGCTCGGCCCGCTCGTCCAGGGCGGCTTGGGTCAGGCTCGCACGCTCCCGCAGTGCCCGGATCGCGGCTCCAAGCGCCACGTTTGGGTCGAGCTCGCGCTCGCCTGTGAGGTTTCCGTCGTTCATCGGCGCCCCGAGGCTAGCGACGAGCGCTGCGGAATCGTCCTCTTGCTCAGCGCCGACTTAAGCGGCAGCGCGAGCGCGTTGCTGTTCGGCGACCTCGGGCGAGGGCGCGTGCGGGCGCTGGTGGCGGAGGCTGCGGCTGCGCCGGGCCTCGCGGAAGATCGTGCCGAGGACGCGGAAGCCGTCGCGGAAGGTCTTCAGGTTGCTTTCGCCGTAGGTGCGCTCTTTCTCGTAGCTCGGCACCTCGGTGATCTTCATCCCGGCGGAGGCCATCCGCACGTTGATCAGCGTCTCCACCTCGAAGCCGGGGACGTCGAGCGAGATGAAGGGGAGGCAGCGGGCCCAGAAGGCGTTGTAGCCGTAGCAGAGGTCGGTGAAGTTGGTGCCGTGGAGGAGGTTGGCGGTGCCGCTGAGGACGGTGTTGCCGAGGCTGCGCAGCTTGGTGATGTCGGCGCTGCCGCCGCCCTCCATGTAGCGGGAGCCCTTGGCGAAGTCGGCGCCGGCCTCGAGGGCGGCGACGAAGCGGGGGATCTCGGCCGGGTCGGCGGAGCCGTCGGCGTCGAGCATGACGACGAGGTTGCCGGTGACGGCGGCGAAGCCGGTGCGGAAGGCGTCGCCCTTGCCGCGACCGCTCTGGGTGGTGACGCGAATCTCGGGGTAGGCCTGGCGGGCGGCCTCGATCGTGTTGTCCTTCGAGTTGCCGTCGACGAGGATCACCTCGTGCAGGCCCTCGGGCAGCGCTTCGAGGACCGGCCCGATGTTCTTTTCCTCGTTCATCGCCGGGACGACGACGCTGACCTTGGTGTTGCGGGTGCTGCGCCGGTCGGGCCCCTTGTAGGGGGCGGCGCTGCGGGCGGCGAGCGCCTCGACCTCGATCAGCGGCACGCCGCCGACGCGGTTGGGGGACTGGGCCTCGAGCAGGTCGAGCGGGCGCGGCAGCAGGCTGACCGGGACGCCGATCGATTTGAAGGCGCGGACCAGCTCCAGCAGCCCTTCGTCGTCGGCGTGCTGGGTGGAGATGACGACGCGGTCGGCGTGGTAGCGCTCGACCACCTCGAGGGCGGCGACGCGGCCGGCCGTTCCGGGGTCCTTCTCGGCCGGCGGCACGGTGCCGACGACGTTCGCGTATTTCTTCAGCGGCGCGTAGGCACGCAGGCGTTCGGCGGTGTCGTCGTCGCCGACGAGCACCCAGCGCTCCTGCGGGTTGTGGCGTTCCAGGTAAGGCGTGAGGAGGGCGCGGCAGACGCTGTCGAGGGCGACGAAGCCGAGCCACAGTCCCAACTGGTCGATCGTCCCGAGCGGGGTCACGAGCGAGGCCGACCAGGCGAAGGCGCCGGCGACGAGGACACGGATGATCGGCCAGCCGGCGCCGGCCTCCTTGGCCCGCGCCGAGCGCGGGCCGTAGACGCCGAGCAGGGCGTAGACGAAGAGGAGGACGAGCGGTGCGAGCGGGAAGGCGGGGAAGAGGGCGACGCCGTCGAGCGCCGCCACCGCCGCCAGCACGGCGGAGGAGGAGGCGAAGTCGGCGAGGGGGAGGAGCCAGAACCCGGGGCCGCGGCGGGTCATCGGCATCGCGCCCAGGGTGGGACGGTCCTGGACCAGGCCTTCGCGGGCCACCGGCTGGGCCTGGAAGGGTCGGTCTAGGGGAACGTCAGTGGAAGATTGCATTGGCTGGGAGAGGGATTGGACTGGCGTTATCTGTGTAAGGCGTGAACGGAGCGATGGTTGCGGTTGTCAACGCAAACTCCGTATCGGCAGGGGCTCTGGATCACATGAGCCGCTGCAAGGAGAGGATCGTCTTCCCGCAGATTACGGGAATAAGAAACGGAAAAATAGGCTTTCCCAAAAACTGGGGATGCCCAGCAAACCGGGATGTAAAGCGGGCTACGCCCCGTTTATTTATACGCCTCGGCGAGTTCTGGATCCTTCTCGGCCAGCATCTCGGCGAGCTCCACCATCACCTTGCACTGCTTCCAGGTTGCGTCGTCCTGCATCTTGCCGTCGATCATGTGGACGCCGCGGCCGTCCGGGATCGCCTCGATCACTTTCTTGGCGAACTTGACCTCGTCCGGCGGCGGGCTGAAGACCTTCTTCGCGATCCCGATCTGGACCGGGTGCAGCGACCAGGCGCCGACGCAGCCCATCAGGAAGGCGGCGCGGAACTGGGTCTCGCACCCCGCCGTGTCCTTGATGTCGCCGAAGGGCCCGTAGAAGGGGAGGATGCCGGCGGAGGTGCAGGCGTCGACCATGCGGGCGATCGAGTAGTGCCAGAGGTCCTGCTGGGCGCTGACGCGGTCGGCCTCGGGGTTCTCCGGGTCGTCGGGGTCCTCCATCACGCGGTAGCCGGGGTGGCCGCCGCCGACGCGGGTCGTCTTCATCCGCCGCG
>Ga0190267_10000168_pt1 | contig 13894 bp, 17 predicted proteins | sample Popmic239T_FD_140332 | JGI IMG/M metagenome (GOLD analysis project Ga0190267, IMG submission 140332) | Populus adjacent soil microbial communities from riparian zone of Oak Creek, Arizona, USA - 239 T | ecosystem: Environmental > Terrestrial > Soil > Riparian zone | place: USA: Arizona... | reverse complement strand
GGCGGCGACGACCGCGGCGGGCGTGGCGGGCGCGGCGGCGGGCGTGGCGGCGAGGGCCGCGGCGGGCAGGCCGGCGGGCGCGAGAGCGACCTGAAGGAGAACGTGGTCCACATCAACCGCGTGGCCAAGGTGGTGAAGGGCGGCCGGCGGTTCAGCTTCACGGCGCTCGTGGCCGTGGGCGACCAGGCAGGCAAGGTGGGCATCGGCACCGGCAAGGCCAACGAGGTGTCCGAGGCGGTGCGCAAGGCCATCGACTCGGCGCGCCGGGCCATGGTCAAGGTGCAGGTGCGCAACGGCACGGTGCCCCACGACATCGTGGGCGAGCACGGCGCCGGGCGGGTGCTGCTGCGTCCGGCGGCCACCGGTACCGGCGTGATCGCCGGCGGCCCGGTGCGCGCGGTGCTGGAGTGCGTGGGCATCCACGACATCCTCACCAAGTCGCTGGGGAGCAACAACCCGTTCAACATGGTGCACGCCACCATGGACGCGCTGGTGAACCTGACCACGCGCGAGCAGCTGGCGCTGGAGCGCGGGGTGCCCGTGGAGGCGCTGGGGGGAGGTTCCCGTGGCTAAGCTCCGGATCACGCAGACCAAGAGCTACAGCGGCGCGCCCGAGAAGCACCGCCGTACGCTCCAGGCGCTGGGACTCAAGCACCAGCGTTCCGTGGAGCTGGAGGACAACGCGGCCATCCGCGGGATGATCTTTCAGGTCCGCCACATGGTGAAGGTGGAAGAGACCGAAGGGCAGGAGAACAATGGCTGACCTGAGCAACCTGCGCCGCCCCGAGGGGTCGCACCGCGACACCAAGCGCCTGGGCCGCGGCCCCGGCAGCGGCACCGGCAAGACGGCGGGCAAGGGCCACAAGGGCTCCAAGGCGCGCGCCGGCCACCACGGCCCCGGCGGCGGCAAGCCCGGCTACGAGGGCGGCCAGATGCCGCTGCACCGGCGGCTTCCCAAGCGGGGGTTCACCCCGCTGAACCGCACCGAGTACCAGGTGGTGAACCTGTACCAGCTGGAGACGCTGGAGGGCGAGGGCCCGGTCACGCCCGAGAGCCTCAAGGCCAGCGGCCTCATCGGCCACGCCGGCCGCCCGGTGAAGGTGCTGGGCACGGGCGAGCTGACGCGCAAGCTGGACGTTTCGGCCCACAAGTTCAGCCAGGCGGCGCGTGACAAGATCGCGGCGCTGGGCGGCACCGTGCAGGAGATCGGCTGACCATGGCCAATCCCGTAGCGACCCTGTGGCGCATCCCGGAGCTCCGGGCGAAGATCCTGTTCACGCTGCTGTGCCTGGTGGTGTACCGCATCGGCGCGCACATCACGGCGCCCTGGATCGACGTGGCGGCGCTGCGCGAGTACGCCGGCACGCTGCAGGGCACCGCCTTCGGGATCTACGACATGTTCGTGGGGGGCGGGCTGTCCCGGGCGACGGTGTTCGCCCTGGGCATCATGCCCTACATCAGCGCCAGCATCATGTTCCAGCTGGCGGCGGCGGTGGTGCCGTCGGTGGAGAAGATGCAGAAGGAGGGCGAGGACGGGCGCAAGAAGCTGACGCAGTGGACGCGCTACGCGACCGTGCTGCTGTCGGTATTCCAGGCGTACGGCTTCGCCATGTTCATCGAGTCGCAGGTGCCGGGGGCGGTGCAGAACCCGGGGCTGGCGTTCCGGCTGATGATGATCCTGACGCTCACCACGGGCGCCATCTTCATCATGTGGCTGGGCGAGCAGATCACCGAGCGCGGCATCGGCAACGGGATGAGCCTGCTCATCTTCTTCGGCATCATCGAGGGGCTGCCGGCGGCGCTGTACGAGACCGGCCGCCTGGTGGGGCTGGGGCAGGTGAACCCGGTGGCGCTCATCGTGCTGGCCGCGGCGCTGGCCATCATCATCGCGGGCACCGTGGCCGTGACCATGGCGGCCCGCAAGATCCCGGTGCAGATCCCGCAGAAGGTGATGGGGCGGGGGCGCATCCGGCAGGGGCAGAAGTCGTTCATCCCGCTGCGCATCAACATGGCGGGCGTCATGCCCATCATCTTCGCGCAGTCCATCATGATCGTGCCCGCCACGCTGGGGCAGATCACCGACTCGGGGTGGATGAACTCGCTGGCCGACACCTTCGCGGTGAACAGCTGGCCGTACTACCTGGCGTTCACGGTGCTCATCATCTTCTTCACGTACTTCTACACGGCGATCATCTACAACCCCGTGGATATCGCCGAGAACCTGAAGAAGCAGGGCGCGTTCGTGCCGGGGATCAAGCCGGGCGCGCGCACGGCCGAGTACATCGACCGGGTGATGAGCCGCATCTCGCTGCCGGGCGCCATCTTCCTGGCGGCGATCGCGCTGATCCCGTCGGCCATGCTCACGGCGGCCGGCGTGGGCAACCTGAGCCAGGTGCTGGGCGGCACGGGGCTGCTGATCTGCGTGGGCGTGGCGCTGGACACCGTTCAGCAGATGCAGCAGCACCTGCTGCTGCGCCGCTACGACGGCTTCATGAAGAAGGGCCGCGTGAAGTTCCGCGGACGGCAGGAAAGATACATCTAGGTTACAGGGGACAGGGTACAGGGTACAGCCCGCGGGCCGCGCATCGCGGTGGCAGGCTGTAACCTGTCCCTTTGTACCCTGTCCCCTTTTTTGTTTGCGCAGTCAAACGATTGTTCTGGCTTTTCATTCACTGACGCAGACCGGATCTCCCTCAATGGATCTCGTTCTCCTTGGCGCCCCGGGTGCCGGCAAGGGCACCCAGGGCGCCCTGCTTGCCACCCGGCTGGGCGTTCCCAAGATCGCCACGGGCGACATGCTGCGCGACGCGGTGCGGCAGGGAACGGAGCTGGGGCTGAAGGCCAAGCAGGTGATGGACGCGGGGCAGCTGGTCTCCGACGACATCGTGCTGGGGCTGGTGCGCGAGCGGCTGGCGACGGACGCGGCCGAGGGCGCGGTGTTCGACGGCTACCCCCGCAACGTGGCGCAGGCGCGCGCGCTGGAGGGGCTGCTGGCCGAGGACGGGCGGCGGATCGACGCGGTGGTCTACATCGACGTGGACGACGACGCCATCGTGCGGCGGATGAGCGGGCGGCGCACCGACCCCGAGACGGGGACCGTGTACCACGTGGAGCACGCCCCGCCCCCGGCCGACGTCGCCCCGCGCTGCGTGCAGCGCGAGGACGACCGCGAGGAGACGGTGCGCCACCGGCTGGAGGTGTACCGCGAGAGCACGGCGCCGCTGGTGGAGCACTACCGCCAGGCGGGGGTGCCGGTGCACACGGTGGACGGGGGCCGCGCCATCGACGCGGTGCAGGCGGAGATCCTGGGGCTGCTGGGACGGTGATCCACCTGAAGTCCGCGGCCGAGATCGACACGATCGCCCGGGCCGGGGCGATCCTGGCCGAGCTGTACCGGCGGGCGCCCGCCGAGGTGCGGCCGGGGGTGACCACCGCGCAGCTGGACCGTTGGGCCGAGGACTTCATCCGGTCCCACCGCGGCGCCGAGCCGGCCTTCAAGGGATTGTACGGCTTCCCCGCCACGCTGTGCATCAGCGTGAACCACGAGGTGGTGCACGGCATTCCCTCGGTGCGCCGGGTGCTCAAGGACGGCGACGTGGTGAGCGTGGACTGCGGGGTCAAGCTGGAGGGGTTCTACGCCGACGCGGCGGTCACGCTGCCGGTGGGCCCCATCGACCCCGAGGTGCAGGCGCTGCTGGACCGTACGCGCGAGGCGCTGGCCGCCGGCATCGACCAGGCACGCCCCGGGCGGCGGCTGGGCGACATGGGCGCGGCGATCCAGGCGGTGGCCGACGCGGCGGGGTACGGCGTGGTGCGCGAGCTGGTGGGCCACGGCGTGGGCCGCCAGCCGCACGAGGAGCCCCAGGTGCCCAACTTCGGCACGGCGGGGAAGGGGCTCAAGCTGCTGGAGGGGATGGTGCTGGCCATCGAGCCCATGTTCAACCTGGGCACGGCCGGCGTGCGCACCCTGCCGGACCGCTGGACGGTGGTCACGGCCGACCGCAAGGTGAGCGCCCACTTCGAGCACACGGTGGCGGTGACGGCGGACGGGCCGCGAATCCTTACGGCCTAGGTTACAGGTTACAGGTTACAGGTTATAGGTTATAGCGGGAATGGGCTCAGGGTTCGTTCTGGCTGTAACCTGTCCCCTGTAACCTGTCCCCTGCAGTTCGATTCCGTGCCCCCCAAGGGGTTGCGGGATCGTGGAATTCCGGTTAGTTTCTCAGGCTCTGTTCATTCAGGATACAGCGAGGCGAACATGAAGGTCCGCGCGAGCGTAAAGCCGATCTGCGAGCACTGCAAGGTGGTGCGGCGGCGGGGCGTGATCCATATCATCTGCAAGAAGAACCCGCGCCACAAGCAGCGCCAGGGCTAATCCCCCAGACTCGGCAACAGGAGAACAGCAGGATGGCTCGTATCGCCGGTGTCGACCTTCCGCGTGAGAAGCGCGTGGAGATCGGCCTTACCTACATCTTCGGGATCGGCCGCGCCACGTCGCGCCGCATCCTGGGCGAGGCGGGGATCAACCCCGACACGCGCGTGCACGCCCTCAGCGACGAGGACGTGAACAAGCTGCGGCGCCTGATCGACGCGAACATTCGCGTGGAGGGCGTGCTGCGCTCGGAGATCGCGCGCAACATCAAGCGGCTGATGGACATCGGCTCGTACCGCGGGCTGCGCCACCGCCGCGGGCTGCCGGTTCGCGGCCAGCGCACGCACACCAACGCGCGCACCAAGAAGGGCCCGCGCCGCGCCATCGCCGGCAAGAAGAAGCCGGGCAAGAAGTAAGAGAAGTTCCTAGTGCCAAGTGCCCAGTGCCCAGTGGTTCGTCCTCTGGGCACTCGGTACTGGGCACTGGCACTTTCTCCTGTGATCGGCGGGCGCGCGAGCGGCCGCCGATGACCACTCCGCCGGAAGTGCCGGCGGGGAGCCGTACCGAAGGCGCGGTAGGCCGCGCACCAACGTAGAGAGATTCACGCATGGCAAAGCCGAAGCAGGCGGGGCGCCCCAAGACCAAGCGCCACGTCGAGAGCGAGGGCATCGCCCACGTCAAGGCGACCTTCAACAACACGCTGGTGAGCATCACCGACATGGCCGGCAACTCGGTCGTGTGGGGAAGCGCCGGCAAGGCGGGCTTCAAGGGGAGCAAGAAGAGCACGCCCTTCGCCGCCACCGTGGCGGCCGAGCAGGCCGCCCGCGAGGCGCTGCAGCTGGGCGTGAAGCGCGTGCACGTGTACGTGCAGGGGCCCGGCAGCGGCCGCGAGAGCGCCATCCAGGCGCTGGCCGCCAGCGGGCTGGGCATCCGCAGCATCCGCGACGTGACGCCCATTCCGCACAACGGCTGCCGTCCGCCCAAGAAGCGCCGCGTGTAAGGACGAGGGTACAGGTGACAGGGGACAGGTTGCAGCGGGCTTGCTGTAACCTGTAACCTGTTCCCTATCCCCTCGCAGTTCTGGCGTAAACCCTCGCGACCGTCGGGGGGACGAAGCCGAGAGTGACTCACAACCGACACGGTTAGACCAGACATGGCCCGTTATACCGGACCCGTATGCAAGCTCTGCCGCCGCGAGGGGCAGAAGCTGTTTCTGAAGGGCACCAAGTGCTTTACCGAGAAGTGCCCGGTGGAGCGCCGCCCGTACGCCCCCGGCCAGCACGGCCAGAGCGGCGGCGGCCGCCGCAAGAAGGCCAGCGAGTACGCGCACCAGCTGCGTGAGAAGCAGAAGGTGAAGCGCATCTACGGCGTGGCCGAGCGTCCGTTCCGCAACCTGTTCGAAAAGGCCGCGCACCAGACCGGCGTCACGGGCGAGAACCTGCTGGTGGCCCTGGAGAGCCGTCTGGACAACGTGGTGTACCGCATGGGCTTCGGCAGCAGCCGCAAGGAGGCGCGCCAGCTCATCCGCCACCGCCACGTTCACGTGAACGGCCGTCTGGTGGACGTCCCCAGCGCCCAGGTGGGGCCGGGCGACGAGGTGCGCATCGCGCCCAAGAGCAAGGACATCCTGCCCGTGCAGGCTTCGCTTGCCGCCAAGACCAAGCCCAGCACGGTGGGCTGGCTGGCGGTGGACGAGGGCTCGCGCACCGGCCGGATGGTGAGCCGTCCCACCCGCGCGGACATCCCGCTGGCGGTGCAGGAGCAGCTCATCGTCGAGCTCTACAGCAAGTAAGCGTGAGGACTGGACCCGACGCGGCGGGGGGCGCCTTGAAGGCGCCTCCGCCGCCCGGGTCTTTCCCGCATCCTGTCCACATCGGGGAGGGGACAATAGTGGAACTCGATATTACCGGCCTGCAGATGCCGAACCTGCCGGAGCAGCCGCGCACGGGCCAGATCGTGCTGCGGCCGCTGGAGCGGGGCTTTGGCCATACGCTGGGCAATACCATTCGCCGCATCCTGCTGAGCAGCCTTCGCGGCTCGGCGGTGTGGGCGTTCCGCTCGGACGGCGTGCTGCACGAGCACCAGACCGTGGGCGGCGTGGTGGAAGACGTGCACGAGATCATCCGCAACCTGAAGTCGCTGGTGCTGCGGATGGACGACGACGCCGAAGAGGCGGTGCTGGAGCTGCGGGCCAACCGGGCGGGCCCGGTCACGGCGCGCGGCATCACGGGGCACCCGTCGGTGGACGTCATCAACCCCGACCACCACATCCTCGAGCTGCAGGACGACCGCGACCTGCGCATCGAGCTGTACGTGAACAAGGGGCGGGGCTACGTGCCCGCCGAGGCGCACCCCATCCCCCGCGGCATGCCGGCGGACCTGGTGCGGGTGGACGCCATCTACAACCCCGTCACGCGCGCCAACTTCGTGGTCGAGGAGACCCGGGTGGGCCAGCGGACGGACTTCGACCGGCTGGTGCTGGAGGTGGAGACCAACGGCGCCATCGACGTGCCGTCGGCGGTGCAGTACTCCGCGCGGCTGGCCATCGAGCACCTGGCCTTTCTGGCCGGGGGCACGCCGGAGTGGCGCGGCGACCGCAGCTGGGGCGACACGGGGGGCAACGGCGCCTCGGTCCCGGCCGGGCGCTCGCCCATTCCGCCGCGCCTGCAGGAGCTGCTGAACCGGCCCATCGAGGACCTGGCGGAGCTCTCCGTGCGCAGCCGCAACTCGCTGCAGAAGGAGAACATCCACACGGTGCGCGACCTGGTGCAGCGCACTGAGCAGCAGATGCTGGCCATCGACAACTTCGGCAAGAAGTCGCTTCAGGAGATCAGCGACTTCCTGGCGGGGCACGGCCTGCGCTTCGGCAGCTCGCTGGAGGCGGACGAGGGCGGCACCCTGTGGTGGGTGGTTCGCGACGAGGACAACAACGAGCAGAACGGGGGCGACGCGCCCGCCGGGGAGCTGTAAGCCATGAGACACGGAAACAAGGGCCGCGCGCTCGGCCGCACTTCGGAGCACAAGCTGGCCCTGCTCCGGAACATGGCGACCAGCCTGTTCCGCCACGGCCGCATCGAGACCACCACCGCCAAGGCCAAGGAGCTTCGTCCGTTCGCGGAGAAGCTGATCACCCTGGCCAAGCGGGGCGACCTGCACAGCAAGCGCCTGGCGGCTCGGCACATCCAGGACCGCGACACGCTGGTGCGCCTGTTCGACAGCATCGGTCCGGCGTCGGCCACGCGCGTGGGCGGCTACACCCGCATCCTCAAGACGGGCTTTCGCCAGGGCGACGGCGCCGAGACGGCGCTGATCGAGCTGGTGGACCGCTCCGCCGCCGAGGCCACGCCCGCCGCGACGCGGTAACGCATCGTCGGTGGATGGATGAACGAGCCCCGCGGCTTCCTTCACTGGAGGCCGCGGGGTTCTTCGTTGTTCAGGAAAAAGCATTGGCCTCACACAGAGTCAACAGAGTTAACAGAGTGCCATGTCCTCTGTTGACTCCGTTGACTCTGTGTAAGGCCTTCTTTTCAGGGCTTCGCGGACGACTTGGCGCCGGCGGAGAAGGCGGGGCTCAGGTTGAAGTCGATGTCGCCGGCGTAGTCGGTGACGAAGGTGACGTCCACGTCCACGATGTCGCCGGGGACGTCGTCGCTCTCGCCGCGGAAGCTGGCGCGGCCGGTGATGCCGGCGCCGCGCACGTCGTCCAGGTCGATGAAGCCGTCCAGCGAGTCGAAGTACTCGCCGGTGTCCAGCACCCGCACGTACGCCGTGACGTCGTCGTTGCCCACGAAGGGGTCGCCGATGGCGTAGCGGCCCTCGGTGAACTCGCCGCTGGCGTGGTAGAAGGCGATCTCCAGCCCCTGCTCGTAGTCGGTGAGCACGATGGCGTCGTGCAGGTTCAGCACGGTGCTGCCGGACAGGGCCTCGCCGTCAAGGCGGCCGTTCAGACTGCCCGAGATTACACCCTCGAACTGTCCATCACGGAGGTCATCCGGGTCCGTGAGCCCGTCGCGGTCGCAGGCGGCGAGCGACAGGGCCGAGGCCAGGGCCAGGACGGAAATCTTGAGCATTCGCACGGTATTTCTCCGGTTGGCGGCGTTGGGGTGGAGAGCGGAGTGCGCCTCTCTCGCGCCGCCCGGCGACGGACGGCTCGGGGGTGGAAGGCGCAAGCCGGATACCGTACCGCGGCCATCCGCCGCCACGCGCGGGAGGGCCGCCTTTCCCTCGTCCCGCGGGTTGCGCATCTTGTCGCGATCCGTGTTTGATGCCGGACGTCCGGCGGCGCCGCGAGGGAGCGCCGTCATCCACTCCCGCAGCTGATCCATGCCTCCGATCACCCAGGGACAGATCGTCGCGTTCGGCGGCGGCGGGTTCGCCATGGAGCCCGACAACCCGCTGCTGGACGACTATATCCTTTCGCTCACGGGAAAGGAGCGGCCGCGCGTGTGCTTCATCCCCACCGCGAGCGGCGACAACGTGGCGTGGCTGGACCGGTTCTACGACGTGTTCACCGAGGACCGTTGCGAGCCCACGCACCTGGCGCTGTTCAGCCGGTCGGTCGACGACCTGTACGAGTTTCTGCGCGAGCAGGACGTGATCTACGCGGGCGGCGGCAACACGGTGAACCTGCTGGCCGTCTGGCGGGCGCAGGGGCTGGCGGAGGTGCTGCCGCGCGTCATCGCCGAGGGGACGATCGCGTGCGGGGTGAGCGCGGGCGGGCTGTGCTGGTTCGAGCGCGGCATCACCGACTCATACGGGCCGGGGCTCAACCCGCTGAGCGACGGGCTGGGCTTTCTGCCCGGCAGCTTCTGCCCGCACTTCGACAGCGATCCGCGCCGGCCGCAGGCGTTCCAGGACTTCGTCAGCGCCACGGGCGTGCCCGGGATGGCGGTGGATGACGGGGTGGCGCTGCACTACGCGGACGGCCACCTGCAGCGCATCGTCTCCTCCCGGCCGGACGCGATGGCGTGGCGCTTTGTCCCGGACGAGGACGCCATTCCGGAGCGTGTGGAGCCGGAGTACCTGGGCGGGAGGTCGTAGGGTAGGATTCGAGGCGGTTCGCTCCACCCCGGGTTGAAACCCGGGGCTAGAAATGCCACAAGCCCCGTCTCGGCGACGCTGACGCGTCACCGAACGGGGCTTCACCTGCTCGTGATCGGAAGGTCCGAGGCCGGCGCGTGGGGTACGAGGCATCGACGGTGCGGCGAGCGCGCGATTCCTCACACCCTCACACCCTCACACCCTCACACCCTCACACCCTCACACCCTCACACCCTCACACCCTCACACCCTCACACCCTCACACCCTCACACTCCATCACTCCGCCGCGGGCGCGACAGAACGGCCGCGCACCCCGGGGGATGCGCGGCCGTCGTGTATTCGGTCGGTCGCGGAGAGGAGCCGACGGCCCCTCAGCCCGCCTTGCGGATCTTGCCGGCGGAGATGCAGCTCGTGCAGACGCGCACGCGCTTGTGCGTCCCGTTCTCCGTCACGATCCGGGCGGGCTGCAGGTTGGGGCGCCAGACACGCTTGGTGCGGTTGTTGGCGTGGCTGACGTTGTTCCCGCTGCGCGGGCCCTTTCCGCAGACGGCGCAAAAAGCCATCGGTGTCTCCTGTAGCCGTATCGATACAAACCCTGACAAGCCGTCAAATGTAAGCCCCCGAAGCCCATTGGTCAACCCGTCGCCCCGTACGGTTTGCGTTGACACCGCGTACCCCCGGGGCTAGCTTCCCGGCCGTAGAAGCCTGCCTTTGCGGGCCGCGCACACCGTTCCCCCACGGGCATGAAGACCGCACTGATCACCGGCATCACCGGGCAGGATGGAAGCTACCTGGCCGAGCTGCTGCTGGAGAAGGGCTACCGGGTCTACGGGCTGGTCCGCCGCAGCTCCACCGTCACCTTCGAGCGCATCCAGCACATCCAGCACCGCGTGGAGCTGCTGTCGGCCGACCTGACCGACCAGAACTCGCTGTTCTACGCGCTGGAGGAAAGCAAGCCCGACGAAGTCTACAACCTGGCGGCGCAGTCGTTCGTGCAGACCTCGTGGACGCAGCCGGTGCTCACCGGCGACGTGACGGGGCTGGGCGTGACGCGGATGCTGGAGGCCATCCGCATCTTCGACCGCGAGCGCCGCATCCGCTTCTACCAGGCCTCCAGCAGCGAGATGTTCGGCAAGGTGCAGGCGGTGCCGCAGTCCGAGGACACCCCCTTCTACCCCCGCAGCCCGTACGGCGTGGCCAAGGTCTACGGCCACTGGGCCACCGTCAACTACCGCGAGAGCTACGGGATGTTCGCCGTAAGCGGCATCCTGTTCAACCACGAGTCGCCGCGGCGCGGGCTGGAGTTCGTGACCCGCAAGGTGACCGACGCGGCCGCGCGCATCAAGCTGGGGCTGGCCGACGAGGTGCGGCTGGGCAACCTGGACGCGCAGCGCGACTGGGGCTTCGCCGGCGACTACGTGCGCGCCATGTGGCTGATGCTGCAGCACGACCGCCCCGACGACTTCGTGGTGGCCACGGGGCAGACGCACACGGTGCAGAAGCTGGTGGAGACGGCGTTCGGCGCGGTCGATCTCGACTGGCGGCCGTACGTGAAGCTGGACCCCCGCTTCATGCGTCCGGCGGAGGTGGACCTGCTCGTCGGCGACCCCGGGCGCGCGAAGACGGAGCTGGGGTGGGAGCCGGAGGTGGACTTCGACCGGCTGGTGCGGATGATGGTGGACGCCGACCTGGAGCGCCTGCGCGGGACCCCCCGCGCCGCGCTGGCGGCGGCGGAGTGACGCCGATGCGCGTCCTGGTGACGGGCGCGGCCGGGTTCGTGGGCTCGTGGCTGGTCCCCGCGCTGGTGGCGGACGGCCACACGGTGTTCGCCGCGGGGCAGGAGGGGCATCCGCTTCCCGACGACCGCATGGGCGCCGAGTGGGTGGGGATGGACGTGGGCTCCGCCGATTCCGTCGCCGCCGCCGTGGAGCGCGCGGCGCCGGACGCCGTGTGCCACCTGGCCGGGCAGGCCAGCGTGGGCCAGTCGTTCCACGACCCGCTGGGCACCTGGGACGTGAACGCCACCGGCACCCTGCGCATGGCTGCGGCGCTCCCCAAGGGCGCCCGCCTCCTGCTGGTGAGCTCGGCGGAGGCGTACGGCTCCGTTCCCGAGGCGGAGCAGCCGATCGCCGAGGCGCGCCCGCTGCGGCCGTGCAACCCCTACGCGGCCAGCAAGGCGGCGGCGGAGATGGCGGCGCTGCAGGCGGGCGAGTCGGGCGGGCTGGAGGTGGTGGTGGCCCGCAGCTTCAACCACACGGGGCCGGGGCAGGACCCCCGCTTCGCCCTGGCCAGCTTCGCCCGGCAGCTGGCGCTGATCCGCGCGGGCGGGGCCGAGCCGGTGCTGCACGTGGGCAACCTGTCCGCGCGCCGCGACCTGCTGGACGTGCGCGACGTGGTGCACGCGTACGTGCGGCTGATGGAGGCCGGCGCGCCGGGCGGCGTCTACAACGTCTGCTCGGGGGTCGCGCGCTCCATGGCCGACGCGGTGGACGAGCTCGTCGACCTCTCCGGCACGCGCGCGCGGGTGGAGGTGGACGCGGACCGCGTGCGCCCCGTGGACGTGCCCCTGCTGCTGGGCGACAACGCGCGGCTGCGCGGGCTGGGCTGGGAACCGGCGATCCCCTTCCGCCAGACGCTCTCGGACCTGCTGGAGTGGCAGGCGGGGCGGCTGGCTACTGAAGCGCAGGCGGCGGCGTGACGGGCACGGTCTACCTGGTGGGCGCCGGCCCCGGCGATCCCGGGCTGCTGACGCTGCGTGCCGCGGAGCTGATGGAGCGCGCGGACGTGCTGGTGTACGACGCCCTGGTGAGCCCCGCCATCATGGAGCGCGCCCCGCGTGCGGAGCGCGTGTACGTGGGCAAGCGCGGGGGCGAGCACTCGCGCACGCAGGAGCAGATCAACGCCATCCTGGTCGACCTCGCGTCGAAGCACGCGACGGTGGTGCGGCTGAAGGGCGGCGACCCGTTCGTCTTCGGGCGGGGCGGGGAAGAGGCGCTGGTGCTGGCGCGGGCGGGGATCCCCTTCGAGGTGGTCCCCGGCGTCACCGCCGGCATCGCCGCGCCGGCGTACGCGGGGATCCCCGTCACCCAGCGGGGGATGGCGGCCAGCGTGGTCTTCGTCACCGGGCACGAGGATCCGACGAAGCCGGATACGGACGTGGACTGGGCCCACCTGGCCCGCGGCGTGGGCACCGTCGTCTTCTACATGGGCGTGGGGAAGATGGCGGACAACTTCCGCCGCCTGACCGAGCACGGCCGCTCTCCCGACACCCCCGCGGCCGCCATCGAGTGGGGGACGTACCCCCGCCAGCGGACGGTGACGGGGACATTGGAGACGCTGCCGGAGATCGCGAAGGCGGCGAAGATCGGCGCGCCCTCTCTGATCGTCGTGGGCGACGTGGTGGCGCTCCGGGAGACGCTGGGGTGGTGGGACCGGCGGCCTCTTTCCGGGCGCCGCATCGTCGTCACCCGGGCGCGGGCGCAGGCCAGCGAGTTCGCGGCGCAGCTGGAGGCGCTGGGGGCGGAGGTGGTGCAGTTCCCCACCATCCGCGTGGCGCCCGCGGCGGACCCGGAGCCGCTGCGGCGGGCGGCGGCGCAGGCGGGGACCTTCGACTGGATCGTCTTCACCAGCGCCAACGGGGTGGAGCGCTTCTGGTACGCGCTGTCGGAGCAGAGATGTGACGCCCGAAGCCTGTGCGGCGTCAGGGTTTGCGCGATCGGCCCGGCCACGGCGGCGGAATTGGAGCGGCGGGGGATCACGCCGGACCTGGTGCCCGACGAGTTCGTCGCGGAATCGGCCGTCCAGGCGCTGCTGGGCGCCGGCTCGGTGGACGGCAAGCGCATCCTGCTTCCCCGCGCGGAGGTCGCGCGGGCGGTGCTGCCGGACGCGCTGCGGGCCGCGGGGGCCGAGGTGGTGGAGGTGGCGGCGTACACCACGGTCCAGGACGGCACGGGCGCGGAGCGAGTGCGGGCGATGCTGGACGGCGGCGAGATCGACGCGGTGACCTTTACCGCCAGCAGCACGGTGAAGAACTTCGTGGAGCTGGTGGGGGCGGACGTGGGCGGCGCGACGGTGGCCTCCATCGGCCCCGTGACCAGCGCCACGGCGCGCGAGCTGGGGCTGCGGGTGGACGTGGAGGCGGCGGAGTACACCACCCCGGGGCTGACGCGGGCGCTCCTGGACTTCTACACGGCGGGGGAATGAAGGCACGGAGCGGACGGGCGGGGGAGGCGGCGGCGGCCGGGGCGCTCCTGATGGTCCTTTCTTTCTGCGGACCCTTTTCGCTCGCGGCGCAGACGGACACCGTCGCCGCGGCCGATCCGGCGCCGGGCGCGCGCGTGGCGGACGTGGCGGACCGGGCCTGGGTGCGCGACGTGGCCGCCTCGCCGCTGCTGCCGCCGGGCCACTGGGCGGTGCGCGCCGCCGGCCGCGCCGAGGCGCTGGGGCTGGCGGACGGCTGGATGGCCTCGCAGGGCGCGGTG
>Ga0190267_10000167_pt1 | contig 14053 bp, 13 predicted proteins | sample Popmic239T_FD_140332 | JGI IMG/M metagenome (GOLD analysis project Ga0190267, IMG submission 140332) | Populus adjacent soil microbial communities from riparian zone of Oak Creek, Arizona, USA - 239 T | ecosystem: Environmental > Terrestrial > Soil > Riparian zone | place: USA: Arizona... | reverse complement strand
CTCGGCAAATCCGGATGCAGCGGCGGCGGCAGGTAGGCACATGCACCCAATGTAAACTGGACGGGAACTTTGGCTAGATCTTCCGCCGTGTCACAGTGTAAATTTGGACAAAGTCGAGCTGAGAGGGCGTTGCTAAACCATCCACGAGGGTTGACTTCCTGAGGGAGGCGCCGCGCCGCAACCTGCTCTCACACAACAGGTTTGGCGCCGACCGAGGGACCTCGCCCGCCGGACTGAGGGACTTGAACGGCTCCCGATGGCTGGCCTCGCGCGTCGCGCGCAGGCTCGTGGGGTCATGAAGGTTACGGGTGTGCGCTCCCTCAGGATGACAGCGCGCCTCCAGGATCGAGTGAGGTTTGGCAACACCCTCTGCGGGATTGATCGAAGCCCTCCTCCGGCGTGCCGGGGGAGGGCTTCGTGCGCGCAGAAGCGGCTCTCCGCCGCGCTCAGCGTCCCGCCGCGCGTGTCGAGTCCCCGGCGGCGGGGCGGGTGGAATCTGCGGCGGCGCGGGCGGCGGCGTCCATCCGCCGGACGACGACGCTCATCCGGCCGCGCGGCACCTCCCAGCGCAGCGGCTTCCATCCGCCGCGCTCCAGCGGGCTGGGCGAGCCGTCCGCGGGGCGCAGGGCGGGAAGGTACACCTGGTAGTTGGATCCCGGGTTCCACAGCACCCAGCTCTTGAGGCCGCTGTCGTAGGTGGCCGCGATCTGCTGGCGCACGTGGCTGGCGCCGTAGGTGACGCCGTCGTGCAGGTAGTCGGCGGTAAAGGCCTGCAGCCAGGGGATGATCTCGCCCGTCTTCTGCCCGCGCTGCTGCACGGCGCGCGTGCGCTCTACCGCGTCCTGCATGCTGATGCGCACCATCTCGTACGGGTGCGCGTTGGGCGCGCTGAAGCCGTACACCCCGCCAAAGTAGTGCGACGGGTACACCATCGGCAGCACGGCGTCGGCCGTGGTGATCACCTTTTCCCAGTTCTGCCCGATCCCCACGTCCCCCGCCAGGTGCGTCACCAGCCCGAACACGTCGGCGGTCACGGGCACCTGGTACTCGGCCAGCTGCTCCTTTGAGTAGCGGATGAAGGCCGCGATGTTGTCGTCGCGCGACACGCCGCCGGCGCCGGGAAAGGCCATGGTCCGCCGCCGCGCCTCGGTCACGTCGGGAAAGCGCACGTAGTCCCACTGCACCTCGCTGAACCCCATGTCCAGCGCTTCTTTGGCGATGGCGATGTTGTAGTCCCACACCCGCCGGTCGTACGGGTTCACCCACGGCTTGCCCTTCTGGTCCAGCCACACGCTTCCGTCGGTGTGGCGGATGGCCAGCTCCGGCTTCTTTTCCGCCAGCATGCGGTCCTTGAACACCACGATGCGGGCGATGGGATAGATGCCGTGCGCGATGAGCGTATCCACCAGCTCCGGCAGCCACTTCGAGCGCGGCATGGTGTCGGCGCCGATCTCCCTGGCCAGGGCGATGGCGGTGGAGTCGTGCGTGAGGTAGGTGTCGCTCTCCTTGATGTCGATGACGAAGGCGTTGATCTCCGTCTCGTCGGCGATGCGGATGAGCTCGCGCATGCGGGTGCGCCCGCCCGCGGCCCAGCCGTTGACGTACAGCGCGCGCACGGAGTCCGGCGGCGGCACCCGGTTGCCGAAGCGCGCGCGCCACCGGGCCACGCTGTCCTCGCGCCCCTTCGCCGCCGTGGCCGCGGAATCCGGCCCCCGCCGTCCCTTCGCCGCTCCCCCGCCGCCCTCCCCACCCCCGCCGCACGCCGCCAGCACCAGCAGTCCCACGCCCAGCACCGCGCCGCGCATCGTAGAGAACATCATCCGCCCGCCGTCCTGTATCCCGGGATTCCGCAGTGAGGAGCATGGGAGCATGGTACGAAGGTACGAGGGTACGAAGGTACGGGGAAAGAGACGCGCAGCCGGCGACTCGCGCGCACTCACGCACTAACGCACTAACGCACTCTCGCACTCTCGTACCCAAAACGAAACCGGGCCCGGACGCGAACGTCCGGGCCCGGCAAACCGCGTCGACGGCTCCGGATTACGGAGTGGTCGTCGCGGCGGCGCTGTCGGCGGTGGTGTCGCCGGCCATGCCGGTGTCCGTCGGCATCGGGGCCATGGTGGTGTCCATCGGCGGGGTCGTGGTCACCGGGGCCGTCTCCGTCACCGGAGTGATGGCGGTGGTGTCCTCGGTGGCCGCGCCTTCCTCGGCGTCGCCGCCGCCGCAGGCGGCCAGGGCGAGAATGCCGAACATCGCGATGAGCTTCTTCATCTGGGGAACTCCTTTACAGGGTACGAAAAAGGCCGGCGCGCGAGTGCGCGCCGGCCCCGGAAGTCCTGCTTACGGATGCGCCGCGGCGGGCGTGTCCGTGGCGGTCGCCGTGCCGGTGGTCGTCGCCTGGCCCTGCACCGTGTCGGTCTCGACGGTGGTGGTCTGCACCACGCTGTCGGTGGTCGGAACCACGGTCGGCTGGTTGATGGTGTCGGTGCCCGGCACCGTGGTCACGCTGGTGCTGTCGACGGTCGAGCCGTCGCCCTCGGCGGCGTCGTCGCCGCCGCAGGCCGCCACCATCATCGTCAGGGCCGCGATCGAGAAGATGCGCTTGATCATCGTACGTGCTCCGGGTTTGCTGTGTTGTGCACCCGGCCGGGTTCGGCCGGCCGCCGGTCCGCGCCGTGGCGCGGTCGGGGTCCTGTATTGGCAACGGGTATGCCGTATGTGTCCCCGCGGGCCCGAGTGGCGAAAACCGGCGCCACGCCTTAACTTTCGCGTATTCCCCGCCCGCGCCGGGGCGGTTCGCGGACCGGACGGACGGCCCCGCGACTGTTCACTGAACACTTCGCGGCCGTTCAGTGAACACCCGGACGGAACAGGGGACAACGAACGGATCGCCCCATGAGAGGTCTTTCGCTCCGCACCAAGGTCTTCTTTCTCTTCGCCGCCACGGCGCTGCTCATCGTGGTGCCGGCGCTGCTGCTGATTGCCCAGGCGGTGGAGCGGGGCGTGTACGAGCGCGCGCGCGACGAGCTGAACGGGGCGGGCGTGTCGCTGCGCACCTCGTGGGAGACCACCGACATGCTGCTGGCCACCAGCGCCCGCGCGCTGGCGCTCAACGAGCCGGTGCGCGCGGCGTGGGCGGCGGGCAATACCACGCGGCTGCAGCGGGTGCTCACCGACGAGCTGGAGAAGGACGAGGCCATCGTCATCGACAGCACCGGCCGGTCCATGTTCGGCCCGCGGCTGGACGCGCGCGCCATCGCCAGCGCCAGCGAGCTGGGCACCATCGTGGCGCTCACCGAGGACGGCCGGCCGCCGCTGCGCTTCTCCCTGGAGCCCGTGTGGGCCGACACGCTGCGGCTGGGGCAGATCGGCGTGGGGCGGCGGCTGAGCGCCAAGGCCATCAAGGGCGACCTGGGCCGCAACACCGAGGTCATCCTGATGGTGGGCGACTCGCTGGTGGGCACCACCCTGTCCGACAGCGCCCAGGCGCGGCTGGACCGCGAGGAGCTGCGGGTGCTGCGCGCGTCCAGCAACGCCTCTGCGCGGCAGATCCTGGCCGACCAGGCGTACATGGCCGCGCCGGTCACCCTGCCTTCGCGCGGGCTGGTGACCACGGCCATCTTTCTGCGCCCCATCACGCAGGAGCTGGAGGTGGCCACGGCCATCAAGCGCTCGCTGTTCGGCATCGGCTTCGCGGCGCTGCTGCTGGCGCTGCTGCTGGCGGCGGTCATCTCGCGCATCGTGGCGCGGCCGGCGCAGCAGCTGGCCGAGGCATCGTCGCGCATGGCGCGCGGCGACTTCTCGGCCCCGCTGCCGCGCACGGGGATGGACGAGATCAGCCAGCTGGCCCGCGCGTTCGGCGAAATGCGCAAGGCCATCGCCGACCGCGAGGCGCGGCTGCGGTCCGCGCAGGCGGAGATGATCCACCGCGAGAAGCTGGCGGCCATGGGCCGGCTGGTGGCGCAGCTGTCGCACGAGATCAACAACCCCATCTACAACATCCAGAACTGCCTGGAGGCGCTGGAGCGGCGCGGCAACCCCGACGACCCCAACCGCGAGTTCCTTTCGCTGGCGCAGGAGGAGCTTTCGCGCATGGCGTCGCTCACGCGGCGGCTGCTGGACCAGAGCCGCCCGCAGTCCGACGCCAGCAGCCTGCTGAACCTGAACGCGCTGGTCACCCGCGTGCTCACGCTGGGCGCGCCGGAGCTCAAGGCGCGCGACGTGGAGGTGCAGGCCGAGCTGGCGCCCGACCTGCCGCCGGTGGTGGCGCACCCCGAGGCGATCCAGCAGGTGCTGGCCAACCTGATCGCCAACGCCGGCGACGCCATGCCGGGCGGGGGGCGGCTGCGCGTGGCCACGCGGGCGGACGGCGACGCGGTGGAGGTGGTGGTGGAAGACACCGGCGCGGGGATCACCGAGACGGACCTGCCGCACATCTTCGAGGCGTTCTATACCACCAAGCCCGGGGTGACGGGGATCGGGCTGGGCCTGTTCGTCTCCGAGGGCATCATCCGCGGCCACCGCGGGCGCATCGACGTGGAGAGCACCCGCGGCACCGGCAGCCGCTTCACCGTTCGCCTGCCCCGCGAGACGCTGGACGCCTCGGTGTCGGAAGAGACCCCGCCGCGCGAGGACGCGCCGCTGCGGGAGGCGGCGGTGGTGTAGGAGTGCGAAAGTGCGAAAGTGCGGGAGTGCGGGATCGAGCCTCGGCGGAGGGTGCGGGGCGAGATGGTGGGCGCCCCCCTCCCCGACCCTCCCCCCCAAACTGCCTGGGGGGGGGAGAACGGCGGAAAATCTGTCGTGCGGGATCGAATTCTCCCCTCTCCGCGAGGAACGAGCGGGGAGGGGCCGGGGGAGGGGCCCCCGTCCGACGCAGTGAGATGCCCGTTGCATCGCGATCGAATTCTCCCCTCTCCCCGAGGAATGAGGGGGGAGGGGCCGGGGGTGGGGGACCGCGTCCGGCGCAGTCCGACGTCGTCCGCCGAACCTCGATCCCCGACGCAGCTCAGCAGCTGATGTTCATCCACACAAGCGAAGAAAGTAGATGCCGGACACCGCGCGCATCCTGATCATCGACGACGACCGCGCCTTTCGCGTGGGGACCGGCGCCCTGCTGGCCGACGAGGGCTACGAGGTGGACGCCGCCCCCAGCGGCGACGCCGGCCTGGAAAAGCTGCGCGGCGACCAGTTCGACATGGTGCTGCTGGACCTGCGCATGGAGGGGCGCACCGGCCTCTCCGTGCTGGAGGAGCTGCGCCAGGCGGGAAACGACGTGCCGGTGCTCATGCTGACGGGCTTCGCCACGGTCGATTCGGCGGTGGCGGCGCTCAAGCTGGGGGCGGACGACTACCTGACCAAGCCCTGCGACAACACCCTGCTGCGCTCCAAGATCAAGGCCATCCTGGCCCGCCGCGAGCCGGTCCTGGGCGCCGGCGCGTCGCGCATCGTGGGGACGGGATCGAAGATGCGGGACGTGAAGCGGGCGATCGCGCGGGTGGCGCCCACGGAGAGCACGGTGCTGCTGCGCGGCGCCACGGGCACCGGCAAGGAGCTCATCGCGCGGGCGCTGCACGAGGAGAGCCCGCGCCGGGGCCGGCCGTACGTGGCGGTGAACTGCTCGTCGCTGGCGGAGGGGCTGCTGGAGTCGGAGCTGTTCGGCCACGCGCGCGGGGCGTTCACGGGCGCGGTGCAGGAGCGCAAGGGGATGTTCGAGGAGGCCAACCACGGCACCCTGTTCCTGGACGAGATCGGCGACGTATCCCCCGCCATGCAGGCCAAGCTGCTGCGCGTGCTGCAGGAGCGCGAGGTGGTGCGCGTGGGCACGGCGCGGCCGGTGCAGGTGGACGTGCGGGTGGTGGCGGCCACGCACCGCGACCTGGAGGCGATGGTGGAGGAAGGGACGTTCCGAAAGGACCTCTACTTTCGCCTGAAGGTCTTTCAGATCCGCGTGCCGGAGCTCAAGGACCGCCCCGAGGACGTGCCCGCGCTGGCCGGCGCGGCGCTGGCCCGCTGGAACGAGCGGGTGGAGCCGCACCGCCGCATCACCGGCATCTCCGAAGACGCGGTGCTGGTGATGCAGGCGTACGACTGGCCCGGCAACGTGCGCGAGCTGATGACGGCCATCGAGTACGCCTGCATCGTCTGCGAGGGCGGGCGCGTGCTGGCCCACCACCTTCCCGAAGAGGTGCGCGAGGGCGCGGCGGCGGGGGTGGGCGCGCAGGCCGGCGGCAACGGCCACGGCGCCGCCGACCCGCGGCGCGGCGAGCCGCGGGTGGCGGAGCCGGCCCGGCGCTACGTGGCCCCCGACGCCGACGCGGAGCGCCAGGCGATCCTGCACGCGCTGGAGGAGGCCGACGGCAACCGCACCAAGGCCGCCGCCGCCCTGGGCATGGGCCGCACGACGCTCTGGCAGAAGCTCAAGGAGTATGGGTTGTAGGCGATCCTGCTGGATCCATCCGCAACGCCCGCCGGCGCCTGAAGCCGCGGGCTGGAAATGCCAGAAGCCCCGTCTCGGCGCCGCTGACGCGTCGCCGAACGGGGCTTCGACTGCCTGCTGCACAGGGGCCCTGTCGCGCCGCATCCGCCGCGCGTATCCTGTCCAAACATCCGCTTACAGGCAGTCCACACTCCGCCCGGCAGTCCCTGATGGCGATCGAACCCAACGACCTCACCCGCCGCGACTTCGCCAAGGCGGCCGTCGCGGCGGCGGTGGCGCCGGCGCTGGCCGCCTGCGCGACCGCGGCGCCAGAGACGCGTCTCGCGCCGACGCCCACGCCCGGCGTGCCGGCTCCGGAACCTGAAGCCGCGGCGACTACGCCTGCCGCGGCTCCCGCCCGGCAGGAGCCCACGCCGCTCGCCCGCGCGCTGGCCGAGGCCGTGCGCGTGCAGTACGGCGACCGCATGACGGAGGCGGAGATGGCGAAGGTGCAGCGCGGCATCAGCGGCATGCTCTCCACCGCGGAGCGGCTGCGGCGCTTTCCCCTGCCCATCGCCACGGAGCCGACGTTCGTCTACCGCGTGCCGGGGGGCGCCCCGTGAGCATCCCGGATGAGACGCTGCACCTGTCGCTGACGGAGCTGGCGGAGCAGGTGCGCACCCGGCGGCTGGACCCGGTGGAGCTGGCGGAGGCGTACATGCAGCGCCTGGAGCGCTTTGGCCCCGCGCTGGGCGCGCTGGTCACCGTCACCCGCGAGCGCGCGCTGGCGGAGGCGCGGCAGGCGCGCGACCAGATCGCCGCGGGGCGTTACCGCGGGCCGCTGCACGGCATTCCCTACGGCGCCAAGGACCTGATCGGCGCGGAGGGATATCCCACCAGCTGGGGCGCGCAGCCGTACCGCGAGCAGCGGCTGCCGGACGCGGCCGTGGTGGAGCGGCTGAAGGCGGCGGGCGCGGTGCTGGTGGCCAAGCTGGCGTCGGTCGAGCTGGCGGGCGGATTCGGCTACGAGCAGGCGGACGCGTCGTTCACCGGGCCCGGCCGCACGCCGTGGAACCGCGACTACTGGAGCGGTGGATCGTCCAGCGGGCCGGGCGCGGCGGTGGCGGCGGCGTTGGTGCCTTTCGCCATCGGCAGCGAGACGTGGGGATCCATCTTCGCCCCCGCGGCGCTCTCGGGCGTGACGGGGCTGCGGCCCACCTACGGGCGCGTGAGCCGCTGGGGGGCGATGGCGCTGTCGTGGACGATGGACAAGATCGGCCCCATGTGCCGCACGGCGGAGGACTGCGGCGTGGTGCTGGAAGCCATCGCCGGCCCCGATCCGCGCGACGAGTCCACCGTCGCGCGCCCGTACCGGCACGGGGCGGACGCCACGCTGCCGCGGCGGCCGCGGCTGGGCGTGCTCAAGGGCAACGCCGAAGGCTCCCAGGCGGAGGTGCGGCGCAACTTCGAGGCGTCGCTGGAGGTGCTGGGGGGCTTCGCGGATCTGGTGCGCGACGTCACGCTGCCGGAGTACCCGTACGGCGCCGCGGCGTCGCTCATCATCGACGCGGAGGCGGCCAGCATCTTCGAGGAGCTGGTGACCAGCGGCCGCGTGCGCGAGCTCAGCGCGCCGGAGGACCGCATCGGCGGGTACGCGGGGCAGGTGGTGCTGGCCAAGGACTACCTGCGGGCGATGCGCGTGCGCCGCCCCGCGGGCGAGGCGCTGGACCAGCTGTTCGTGGACGGCGGCTTCGACGCGCTGGTGCATCCCACCTGGGACACGGTGTCGTATCCCGTGGGCAAGCCGTTCGACGAGGCGTGGACGGACGCGCCGGGGGGCGGGCAGGGGATCAGCGGCGCGGCCAACCTGGTGGGGCTCCCCGGCATCGCGCTCCCCAACGGCTTTGGCCGGGAGAACCTGCCGACCTCCATCGCCTTTACCGGCCGCGCGTGGACGGAGGGCCGGCTGCTGGCGATCGCGCGCGAGGTGCAGCGCCGCACGGACTGGCACCGGCGCATCCCGCCCGGCTACTGAGGGGACGCCGCGAACGCAGGAGGCCCGTGATCCACCGCTTCCGCAGGACGCTCTCCGGCCTTTCCGCCGCGCTCGCGCTGGTCGCGGCGCCGCTGGGCGCGCAGACCGTGCGCGGCGTGCTGGTGGATGAAGCCGCCCGGCCCGTCCCCGGGGCCCTGGTCGTCCTGGTGGATTCCGGGGGCGTGGGGAGCGGCGGCGCGGTGACGGACGCGCAGGGGCGGTTCACGCTCGCCGCCGCGGCGGCGGGCCGCTACAACGTTCGGGCGGAGCGCACCGGCTACCGCACGGCGGAGGCGGGGGTGGAGCTCGCCGCCGGGCAGACGGTGGAGGTGCGGCTCACGACGGGGGTGCGGGCGTTCGTCCTGCCCACCGTGGACGTGGTGGGCCAGAGCCGGTGCACGGTGCGGCCGGGGCGGGGGATGGCGGCGTACGCGCTGTGGGACGAGGCGCGCAAGGCGCTGGCCTCCACCGCCGTCCTGCAGGACGCGGAGCGGGTGCGGTACACGGTGCGCACCTACCGCCGCCACATCTCCTTCGGCGGTCGCACGCGCCGCCGCAACGACGATCCGCGCCGCGTGACCGGCCGCCCCTTCCAGACCCTCGCGCCCGCGGAGCTGGCCTCCGGCGGCTACGTGCGCACGGAGGCCGACAGCGCCGTCTTCTACGGCCCCGACGCGCACGTGCTGCTCTCCGACGAGTTCCTGGACACGCACTGCCTGTACGTGGACGAGCGGCAGGCGGACCGGCGGACGGTGGCGCTGGCGTTCGAGCCCGTGCGCAGGGACGGCATCGCCGACATCCGCGGCGTGCTGCGCCTGGGCCGCGCCACGGGCGAGCTGCAGTCGGTGGAGTACGAGTACACCGAGGCGCCGGGCGCCACGGGAAGTTCGCGCGCCCGCGGCTCGGTGGAGTTCGAGCGGCTGCAGAACGGCGCCTGGGTGATCACCCGCTGGCACATCCGCACCACGAACTTCTCCCGCGGCACGCTCTGGTCGGATCGCGGGCGCCAGACGGAGAGGATCACCGACATCTACGAGTCCGGCGGCGAGGTGACGCAGGTGGAGCGGATGCCGGAGGGGTGATGGAGTGATGGAGTGATGGAGTGATGGAGTGATGGAGTGAACGGGTGAACGGGTGAACGGGTGAACGGGTGAACGGGTGAACGGGTGAACGGGTGAACGGGGGTGCTGCGGACTGCTTTCGCGAGCGTGTCTGATTCGTCGTAATCCATCCGGAATGCGCCACCGGTCAGCATCAGCATCGAGCCGACGAGAAGACGAGCGGGGCGGCTCCGGAAGGGGCCGCCCCGCTGGTTTTACGCGTCTGCCAGGATCAGCAGATGGTGGTGGCGGGGCAGCATTCCGTGCGGTTACACGAGCCCACGCGGGTGTAGCACTGCTGGTTCAGCGTGCCCTGGTTCGCCATGACGGTGCCGCGATCCGGCTCGCCGCCATTGATCTCGAACGACTCCACCGCGAGCGTGTCCAGGTTGAGGGCGATCTTCTTCATGGGTGCTCTCCTTGGTTGGATGACCTGTCCGCGGCGCAGATCAGGGGCACCGGAGACGTCGGCGCCCGCACGCCGCGGCGTTGCGGGCTGCAACGCAGGTCCAATCTCTTTCTGACACACCATGCGCACAACCGTCTCGCTGTGCGAGTTTCCGCGGGACGGTGGACGAGGGGAAACCGGGCCTTCTGCTTGCATCCGGATGCGTGCACGTCGTTTACTTGTCACGATCCACCCTTCAACCCGACCCGGTCCGGCCGATGAAGCTGCCCCTTCCCCGTTCCTGGCAGGCGCGCGTGGGCGCCGAGCTCCGGAAGCCGTACTTCCAGGAGCTGCGCGACTTCGTGGACGGCGAGCGCCGCCGCGCGACGGTGTATCCGCCGGAAGACGAGGTCTTTACCGCGCTTGACCTCACGCCGTACGAGCGGGTGAAGGTGATGATCCTGGGGCAGGATCCCTATCACGGGCCGGGGCAGGCACACGGGCTGGCCTTCTCCGTTCGCCCCGGCGTGCGGCCGCCGCCGTCGCTCGCCAACATCTTCAAGGAGCTCAAAGCGGAGATGGGGTGCCCCATCCCCAAGAACGGCTCGCTGGTCTCCTGGGCGGAGCAGGGCGTGCTGCTGCTGAACGCGGTGCTCACGGTGCGCGAGGGCGAGCCCAACTCGCACAAGGGCCGGGGGTGGGAAACGTTCACCGACGCCGTGATCCGCGCCCTGGCGGAGCGCGAGGACCCGGTGGTGTTCGTGCTCTGGGGGGGATACGCGGCCAAGAAGGAATCGCTGATCGGCGCGCCGCACTACGTGCACAAATCCGCGCATCCATCGCCGCTCTCGGCAAAGCGCGGCTTCTTCGGCAGCAAGCCGTTCGGCACCATCAACCGCGAGCTGCAGCGGGTGGGTCAGCCGCCCGTGGAGTGGTGCATCACGGATTGAGGCGTCCGCGGGGCTGATGAGGCGGCCGGTCAGAACGGCGAACGATCGTTCGTTGACTTGGTGGAAGGGCGCGGGGGACGGTGGAACCCCCGCCAGGCAGCGGACGTACGACGACACAGGGTCGTTCGTGCTCCGCCGCCGCCAGGCGCCCGGACACCACCGGCCCCACGGCCGCCACCACTCCGCAGGAGGTGCGCATGTTCAAGGTCCTTACCGGCGAAAAGAAGCGCAGGGCCCTCAGCCCCGCCACCATCACGGCTTCCATCGCCGCGCACCTGCTGCTGCTGGGCGGCCTGGTCTACGCCTCCACCGGCGAGTCCGGGACCATCGAGGTGATCGGCTCCGAGACGGAGATCGAGCCGCTCCGCACCGAGCCCCAGGAACCGCCTCCGCCGCCGCCCGTGGTGGAGCAGCCGACGACGCCCCCGGCCGCCGACGAGCCGCCGGCCCCGGTGGAGGCGCTGGAGATCCCCGAGGTCACCGAGGTTCCCAAGGTGATCCCGGTGGAGGCGCCGTTCACGCCGCCCGTCGATCCGACCGATTACACCCGCGACGGCCGCCGCGGCCCCGCCATCACCCCGCCGACCTCCGAGCCGCGCGGGACCGGGGACGGACCGGTCGTGGCGCCCAGGGCGCCGGACTGGGTCGCGGACGACGAGGACGTGGAGGAGCGGCCGGTGCTGGACCGCAACGGCCTGAGCCGCGCGCTGGAGCGGCACTACCCCTCCACGCTGCGCGACAGCCGGGTGAGCGGGCGCGTGGTGATCGAGCTGATCGTGGACGAGGAGGGACGGCCGCGCCCTGGCTCGGTTCGCGTGATCGAGGCGTCGCACCCCGCCTTCGAGCAGGCGACGCTGCGGGCGGTGGAGCGGTTCCGGTTCACCCCCGCCAGGATGATGGGGATCCCCGTCCCGGTCCGCGTGACCATCCCCATCCAGTGGACGACTGGCAACTGAGCCGCTCCGTTTCCGGAAAGATCGAGAGGGCCCCGGCGAAGTTCGCCGGGGCCCTCGTTCGCTTCGGGCGGTCCCGGGCGAGGGCGGCGCCCCCTCCGGGCTCGTAAACCTCGCCCACCTCCCCCAAAACTGCTGGGGGAGGTTGGGCCCGTTTCCGCGGGATCACGCTGGCGTTCCGACACGGCGGCAGGAGGGGGATTTACTCGCCGTCTGGGCGGAGGCTCTCGGAGCGGTCGACGGGGGAGGGAGCGTCTTTGCGGGAGCGGCGCTCGGCGTGGGCGTCGGCGGCGGTGCGGAGGAGGGTGGCGCCCAGGATGAGGACGCCGCCCAGGATGGGCCACGGGCCGGGCGTCTCGCCGTGCACCAGCCACGCCCAAACGGGGTTCAGCGCCGGCTCCAGCAGCAGCAGCACGGACGCCTCCAGCGCGGGGACGTGGCGGATGCCGGCCGTCAGCAGCAGGTACGCCGCGCCGATCTGGAACACGCCCAGGTACCCGATCGCCAGCCAGTCGCCCGCGCCGGCGTTCACCACCGGCAGCGACATGGGCAGGCAGGCCAGGAAGGCGATCAGGTTGCCCGCGACCACCGTGGGGATGGCGCTGCCCTCGCCGTCCGCACGGTTCCCCATCCACCGCAGCCCCACCAGGGTGAGCGCCCAGGTGGCGCCGCTCCCCACCGCCAGCAGGTTGCCCAGCCGCGGGTTGGGCGCCGTGTGCAGCGGCACCTGCGAGCCAACGAAGAACAGCAGCAGCCCCAGCACCACCGGCGCCATGAATGCCAGGTCCCGCCGCCGCACCGGCTCCTTGAGCAGCAGCGGCCCGAACGCCAGCATGTACAGCGGCGCGGTGGACTGCAGGAAGATGGCGTTGGCGGAGGTGGTGAGCTTATTGGCGCTCACGAACAGCACCAGCGTGGCGGCGTACGCCACGCCCACCGGCACCACGTGCCATGTCCATCCGCGGCGCGCGGCGGGCACCAGCAGAAAGATGGCCGCCGCCGCCACCGCCGAGCGAAAGCCCGCCACCTGCCACGCGGTGAGCGTGGTGGCCTTGATGGCGGCGCCGCCGGTGGAAAAGAGCAGCGCGGCGGCCAGCAGCTGCAGCCGCGACGTGGTTCGATCGGCCAACGCCCCCTCGCACGGAAAAGATGGATGCGGAGGCGGAAGGATGCCGCCGCAGGCCGGGAGCGGCAAGGAGGCCGTCATCCCCCCCACTTTCGCACTCTCGCACTTTCGCACTCTCCCACTCGCCTTTACGGCACACACCCTGCTCAGCATCCGCGGCCCGAGACTTTAGACGAACATTCTACAGCAGGGGATGACGATGAGCGACGGCACTTCATTGCCGCACGACGCCACGCCGGCTTCGGCGGAGAAGAAGCTGGACCAGATGTACGGGCTGGTGGAGGGGTTCGAGATCGCGATGTTCACCACCCGCCGGCCGGACGGGCACCTGGTCTCGCGGCCGATGGCGACGCAGGCGCGTGCGGCGGGGGCGGACCTGTGGTTCGTGACGGAGGGCGAGACGCACAAGATGGACGAGCTGGAGCACGACGCCCACGTGAACGTGAGCTACTACCGCGACAAGACGCGCGAGTGGGTGTCGGTGAGCGGCACGGCGCGGGTGGTGCGGGACCGCGCCAGGATCCACGAGCTGTACCGGCCGGACTGGAAGGCCTGGTTCCCCAACGACGGCCCCGGCCGGGACGGCGGGCCCGACGACCCGCGCCTGACGCTGGTGGCGGTGGACGCGCACTCCGTAGTCTACATGGTGAGCAACACGCCGCGCCCGGTGGTGCTGTTCGAGGTGGTGAAGGGCATGGTCACCGGCAAGCAGCCGGACGTGGGCGAGACGCACATCCTGAACGCGGGCGAGCTGCGCGGCGGTCCCGCCGGCGGCTGACCGCGGAGCCTTTCCAGATCCGGCCGATCGGCCTCACAGGGAGCCGGCGGAGCGCTGACTCCGCTGGCCGTGTGGGGCCTCGTCTTTGGGATTATCCCCAATCCGGGGGAAGACTGCGTTCGGAAGATCGGTGTCATTCTGAGGGAGGCGCCGCGCAAACCCGTCATCACGCTTCCGGGCCCTGGCGCCGACCGAAGAATCTTTATCGGGAACGGGCGGGCCCCTCGCGCCAGAGCCGCCGTAGCCGACGGGATCGTGCGCCCATCGTAAAGATTCTTCGGTCGGCGCACGGGGGATGATGCTCGCGG
>Ga0190267_10000166_pt1 | contig 14064 bp, 15 predicted proteins | sample Popmic239T_FD_140332 | JGI IMG/M metagenome (GOLD analysis project Ga0190267, IMG submission 140332) | Populus adjacent soil microbial communities from riparian zone of Oak Creek, Arizona, USA - 239 T | ecosystem: Environmental > Terrestrial > Soil > Riparian zone | place: USA: Arizona... | reverse complement strand
GCGCTCGGCACGGGCTCGCTGTTGGTTTCTGGCGACAAGGATCTCCTGAGCGTGCAAGTGGAACACGTCGAGGTGCTGGCCCCTGCCGAAGCGGCGGCGAGACTCCTTCCCGCCTGAGTGACTGGCTGCCGGTACGAGCACGAAGGAGTGAGCGGCGACGGTCTCGCGAACACGCCCGTCGCGGTCCATAGGTGTAGCTATGTCCTCCAAAGCCGGCGGAGCGCCGGGTCGGACGATCAGTCTTCGGCGAAGGCGGGGAGGCGGGCGCGGGTATTGAAGGCGGTGATGGCCCGGCCCAGGCCGTAGCCGACGGCGAGCACGAGGGCGCCGCCCACCGCGTCCAGCCAGTAGTGATTGGCGGTGACGATGATGGCGAACAGGGTGAGGAACGGATAGGCGATCGCCAGCCACCGCCCCCAGCGCACCCGCACCAGTTGCAACAGCACCAGCGCCGACCACGACGCCCACCCGAAGTGCAGTGACGGCATCGCCGCGTACTGGTTCGAGACCTTCGCCATGGCGCCGGAGTCGAACGACCACAGCCCGCCGATCTCGGCCAGCGTGTCGACGAACCCGTACTGGCCCAACAGCCGCGGCGGCATGAGCGGGAAGGTGGCGAACCCGATCAAGGCCAAGGCCGTCGTGCACGCCAGCGTGTTGCGCCACAGCGCGTACCGCCCCTTCAGCCGGCGGAACATGAAGATCAGCGCGGCGGCGGTGACGATGAAGTGGGCGGTCCCGTAGAAGATGTTCCAGAACTGGATGAACCAGCGCTGGTCGATGAACCACGACTGGATGCGGTGCTCCTGGAACAGCCCGATGGCCCGCTCCCAGTCGATGACCAGCTCGGCGTTGCCCCTGGCCGTCGCCTCCGACACCGCCGCCGACCCCTGGGTGTTCCGGATGGCGGTGTACACCGCGTAGAAGACGAGGATGTAGACGATCTCGCGCCACCACCGCAGGCGCGGCGCGTCGGCAGGGTCCTGCTCCTCCTCGATCACGCCGCGACCCGGTCCTCGGACGACGACGACCGACGCCGCCGCCCCCGCCCGCCCGCCGCGAACGCAGGGGCACCGGCCAGGCTGGCGACGAGGTTGATGCCGTAGATCAACACGCCCAGCGCGATGGCCTGCGACGTGGAGATCCCGAGCGGCCCGAGGAACAGCACGAAGGCGCCCTCGCGGACGCCGAGTCCGCCGATGGTGACCGGCAGCACCTGCACGATGGCGACCGCAGGCATGAACGCCAACATCGCCGTCCAGCCGACGGTCTCGTCCATCCCCAGCGCCAGCGAGGCGAAGAAGGCGGCCAGCACGACGGTGAGCTGGTACACGAACCCGGCAAGCAGCACGTCGGCCACCGCGCCCGGGTGCTGGCGGAACCGGACCAGGCCGAGGTGCACCGCCTCGATGAAGCGACGCCACCCCTCGCTGTGCCCCAACCTTCCGCCAATGCGCGGGCTGGCCGCGCTCAACAAGACCACAACCAAGAGCAACAAAGTGGCAACGGCGACCGCCAGGGCCACCGCGCTCGACGCGCCCAGCTCGCGCAGGCCGGGGTTGACGATCAGCCCGGTCAGCGTGATCACCGGCAGCACGATCCAGCCCGACAGCCGCTCCAGCACGACCGAGGCGAACGCGGTCGGCCCGCTCCCGATCGAGGTGGTCAGCCGCGACACCCGCAGCACGTCGCCGCCGATCGTCGAGGGCAGGAAGTTGCTCACGAACAGGCCCGCGAACGAGTGCGACGCCAGCCGCCGCAGGCTCTCGGGCGCCTCCAGCGCGACCAGCACCCGCTGCCACCGCAACGCCGACAACACGACGCCGACCAGCGTGACGGCGACGGCGGCGGCCAAGTCGACCACCGCGTGGGCGTCCCACTCGGGGAACAGCCGGCCGAGCGGCACCCGACGGAGCAGCACGAACAGCATCACCGCCGACACGAGGATGCGCAGGACGGGCGCGGCGCTGCGCAGCCGCGCGCGCCAACCCCCCTCAGCGGTCCCCGTGGTCACGCTTCTAGGGTAGGCCGATCGTGGGCGCTCGCAGGCTCCTCCTCGTGCACGGATTCGGCGGGTCGCGTGACGACTTCACGGAGTGGCTGCCTGCGTTGGCCGACCTCGGCTGGGCCGCCGAGTCGGTGTCATTGCCGGTCCGGGCCCGGTCGCTCGAAGCCGTCGCCGAGTTCATCCTCGCCAGCGCCGACGACCTCGGCTGGGACCGCTTCGTCCTGTTCGGCCACTCGATGGGCGGCATGGCCGCGCAGCTCGTGGCGCTGGGCGAGCAGGGCCGCAGCCGGCTCGACGCGCTCATCCTCATGGGCACGACCCACGGCCCGATCCCGGTCGACCGCGGCACCATCGAGCTGGGCAAGGCGATCGTGCGCGACGGCGGCATCCCGGCGCTGGTCGAAGCGCAGCGCGATCGGCCTGGCCCGCCTGCCCACGAGCGGGTCGTGCGCGAGCGGCCCGGCTACCGCGAGTTCATGGAGGCCAAGGCCTTGGCCATGGACCCCGAGACGTGGCTCGCACTGATCGACGACATGGTGGCCCAGCCCGACCGGTTGGACTCGCTGGGATCGCTTGCGCTAGCCACCTTGGTCGTGGTGGGCGAGCAGGACGACTTCCGGGCTGACAACGAGCGCATCGCGGCGGCCATGCCGAACGCCCGTCTCGCCGTCATCCCCGACGCCGCCCACTCGCCGCAGTTCGAAGCACCGGACGCCTGGTGGCAGGCCGTCTCGTCGTTCCTCGAGGAGGTCTCGTGATGGAAGGCAACGGGGGCGACCTGGCGCTCGCCGCGCTGGCCCAGTACGGCGTCAAGGAGCTGTTCACCCTCAACGGCGCCCACATCTGGCCGCTCTACGACGCTGCCCGCCGGGTCGACGTCCGCCTCGTCGACACCCGCCACGAGCAGACCGCCGCCTTCGCCGCCGAGGGGCTGGCCAAGCTGTTGCGCCGGCCGGGGGTGGCAGCGCTGACCGCCGGGCCCGGCGTCACCAACGGCGTGTCGCCGGTGGCGTCAGCCCAGTCCACCGGGGCGCCGCTGATCGTGCTCGGCGGCCGGGCTGCGGCCAGCCGGTGGGGGCAGGGGTCGCTGCAGGAGTTCGACCACGTGCCGATGATGACGCCGATCACCAAGTTCGCGGCGACCGCGCCGACCACCGCGTCGATCGCAGCCGTCATCGCCGACGCCGCCGCGGCCGCGATGACGCCGCACCGCGGGCCTGCCTTCGTCGACATGGGCATCGACGTGATCTTCGGCCACGCCGCCGACGTCGCCGTGCCCTCCGCCGTCTCGGGCCGCGGCGTCGAACCGGACGCCGACGAGGTGCAGCGCGCTGCCGCGCTGCTGGCCGGCGCCGAGCGGCCGATCCTCGTGGCGGGCACCGACGTCTGGTGGAACGGCGCCGAGCACGCGTTGCGCGCCGCGGTGGAGTCGCTGCGGGTGCCGACGTTCGTGAACGGGTTGGGGCGGGGCTGCCTGCCCGCCGACCACGAGCTCGCCTTCTCGCGGACGCGGTCGTACTTGAAGCAGGCCGACGTCGTCGTGGTGGTCGGCACGCCCCTCGACTTCCGGCTGTCGTTCGGCTCCTTCGCCGACGCCCAGGTGGTCCACGTGGTGGACGACCCGTCCCAGCGTGCGGGACACGTCTCGCTGGCCGCAGCGCCTGCCGGCGACCTGGTGACCATCCTCGAAGCCTCTGCCTCGTTCAGCGGCACGCGCGCCGACCACGAGCCGTGGATCGCCAAGATGCGCGACGAAGAGGACGCCAAGCGGGCCGCTGAGTCGGGGGACCTGGGGTCCGCGGCGTCGCCGATCCACCCGGCCCGGGTCTACGGCGAGGTGCGCAAGCGGCTGGACCGCGACGCCATCGTGATCAACGACGGGGGCGACTTCGTGTCGTTCAGCGGCAAGTACATCGACTCGTACCAGCCGGGGTGCTGGCTGGACCCCGGCCCGCTCGGCTGCCTCGGCACCGGCATGGGCTACGCCATCGGGGCGCGGGTCGCCCACCCGGACCGGCAGATCGTCGTGATGCTCGGCGACGGCGCGGCCGGCTTCTCGCTGATGGACGTCGACACGCTGGTGCGCCACAACCTGCCGGTCGTGATGGTCGTGGGCAACAACGGCATCTGGGCGCTGGAGAAGATCCCGATGCAGGCGATCTACGGCGGGTGGGACGCGGCCTGCGACCTCCAGCCCGGCTGCCGCTATGACGACGTGGTCAAGGCGCTGGGTGGCGCGGGCGAGACGGTCGAGTCGCCCGACGACATCGGCCCCGCGCTGGACCGGGCCTTTAAGGCGGGCGTGCCGTACTTGGTCAACGTGCTGACCGACCCGACGATCGCGTACCCGCGGTCGTCGTCGCTGGTGTAGCTCCTCGGCCTACTCGGCCTTCTTCAAGAAGCGCTCGCGCTCCACGACGACGCGCGTGATCTTCCCGGCACCGACGAGGCCGTGGGCGTCGCTGGCGCTGCACGTGAAGGTGAGCCGGCGGCCCTCGACCTTCTCCAGCGTGGCCTCGGCCGTCACCATCGCCCCGACCGCGGTGGGAGCGAGGTGGTCCAGTTGGATGCGCATGCCGACCGTCGTCTCGCCGTCGGGCAGGTGCTCTTTGACTGCAAGGCAGCACGCTTCTTCGCAGAGCGCGACGAGCCGCGGCGTGGCGAGGACGGGCACGTCGCCGGAGCGGATGGCGATGGCGGTGTCGGCCTCGGTGACGTCGAGTTGGAGTCGTGCGGACAGGCCGGGCTGCGGGGGCACGGCGGTACGATACGGCGTGCCGTCCCTGCGCAACTACCTGGAGATGCGCGTCGCCGCGCCGGTGAACTTCTCGCCGGACGGCTCGCAGCTCTTGGTGCAGTCGAACCTCACCGGGACGATGCAGCTCTACCGGGTCCCTCCTGCGGGCGGCGGCCTCGTGCAGCTCACCGATTTCGACGAGCCGGTCGGCGGCGCGTACCTCCCGGTCGGCGGCGAAATCGTGCTGAGTCGTGATGAAGGGGGCAACGAGCGGCACCAGTTGTGGGTGATGGACGACCGGCCTGGTGCCGAGCCGCGCCCGCTGGTGCAGGACCCCGAGTTCATCCACCGGCTTGGCGGCGTGCGGCGGGACGGGTCGCTGGTGTCGTACGCGTCGAACTCGCGCAACGGCGTCGACTTCGATGTGTACGTCGTGCCGCCGTCGGGCGCGGAGCCGCCGAGGCGCGTGTTCGACCTGGGCGGCTGGTGCTCGGCGGGGGCGTTCTCGCCGGACGGGCGCTGGCTGGCCGTGCTGCGGCTGACCGAGCGCAACGGCGACAACGACCTGTACCTCGTTGACGTGGTCGACGGCGACGTCATCCACGTCTCGCCCCACGACGACGACGCCGTGTTCAGCGGGCCGTCGTGGTTGGCGGACTCGTCAGCGTTCTACTTCACGACCGACCAGGGCCGCGACCGGGTGGCACTCGCACGATTCGAGTTGTCACTCCAATCGTGGGAGTACGTGCTCGAACGGTCGTGGGACTGCTCGGTGACGATGAACTGGCCGGGCACGCGGCTGTTGCTGAAGACCAACGAGGAGGGCTTCACCCAGGCCTGGCTGCTCGACCCGGCGACGTTGGAGGTGGTCGACTCGGTGCCGTTGCCGGGGCGCGGCGTGGCCGGCTTCGTGTTCTCGCGGGACGGGCGGCATCTGGCCTACGACTTCACGTCGGCCAAGGTGCCGGGCGACGTCTGGCTGTACGACTGCGAGACGGGTGCCACGTCGAGGCTGACGTCGTCGCCGCGCGGCGAGGTCGGCGACGGTGATCTGGTGGAGCCGGAGGTGCACCGGTTCACGTCGTTCGACGGCGAAGAGGTGCCGGTGTTCGTGTACGGGGCGGGGGAGAGCGTCGTGGTGCTGGTGCACGGCGGCCCGGAGGCGCAGTTCACGCCGACGTTCAACCCGCTGGTGCAGTACTTCGTGTCCCGCGGGTTCCAGGTGGCGGCGCCGAACGTGCGCGGGTCGACCGGTTACGGCAAGCGGTACCACCACTTGGACGACGTGGAGAAGCGGCTCGACTCGGTGCGCGACCTGGTCGCGCTGCACGGGTGGCTGGGCGCGTCGCGGGTCGCGCTGATGGGCGGGTCGTACGGCGGCTACATGGTGTTGGCCGGGCTGGCGTTCTATCCGGGCCTATGGGCGGCGGGCGTCGACATCGTGGGGATCTCGTCGCTGGTGACGTTCTTGGAGAACACGTCGGTGTGGCGGCGGGCGTTCCGCGAGCGGGAGTACGGGTCGCTGGAGCGGGACCGGGAGTTCTTGGAGTCGGCCTCGCCGATCAACTTCGTGGACGACATGCGGGCGCCGCTGTTCATCATCCACGGGGCCAACGACCCGCGGGTGCCGGTGTCGGAGGCGGAGCAGATCCACAAGGTGCTGTCCGACAAGGGCGTGCGCTGCGAGCTTTTGGTGTACGAGGACGAGGGGCACGGACTGGCCAAGCTGCGCAACCGGCTCGATGCCTACCCGCGGGTGGCCGACTTCTTGGACTCGGTGCTGTCGTGAGCGGCGCCGTCATGAAGGTCGACATGCACTTGCACACGATGTGGTCGGGCGACGCCACGACGACGCCGGACGAGTTGGCCGCGGCGGTGGAGGCCGCGGGGCTCGACGTCGTGTGCATCACCGACCACTCGACGGTGGCGGGCGCGCTGGCGTTGGTGCGAAGCGGCGAGCTGCCGTGCCAGGTGGTGGTCGGGCAGGAGTCGCGGACGTGGGACGGCGAGCTGATCGGGCTGTTCTTGTCGGCTCGGGTGCCGGCCGGGCTGCGGCCCGAGGAGTTCTGCGCCGCGGTGCGGGCCCAAGGCGGGCTGGTCTATGTGCCGCACCCGTTCGACCCGATGCGGCACTGCATGAAACCGGACGCGCTGGAGCGGCTGGTCGGCGAGGGGCTCATCGACTGCGTGGAGGGGCTGAACGCCAAGACGTCGCTGCCGTCGCTGAACGAGGCCGCCGTTCGCTTCGCCGAGTCGCACGGGTTGGCGGTGGGGGCGGGGTCGGACGCCCACGTGCCGGCCGCGGTGGGGGCGGCGTATGTCGAGGTGCCCGCGTTCGACGTGGCGTCGCCGGCGTCGTTGTTGGCCGCGCTGCGGTCGGGGCGGCTGTTCGGGGGCCATTACGATCCGCCCCGCGAATGGCGGCCGAGGATCGTGCCGTCGACCAAGTCGACCTAGTCGCGTCTTCGTCCCCCCGTGCCCATCCTCCACGCCATCATCCTCGGCATCACCCAGGGACTCGCCGAGTTCCTGCCGATCTCGTCGAGCGGGCATCTGGAGATCGTGCCGTGGCTGTTCCGGTGGGAGGAGCTGGCCGACCCCGAGCTCAGCAAGACGTTCGACGTTGCGCTGCACATGGGGACCTTCGTCGGGGCGTTGGCGTACTTCCGGGCCGACGTGCTGCGGCTGATCTCGTCCGCGGTGGGGACGATCGTGCGGCGGCGGGTGGAGACGCCGGATGAGCGGCTGGTGTGGCTGCTGGTGGTGTCGTCGGTGCCGGCCGCGGTGGTGGGGGCGGGGCTGGAGGGCGTGATCCAGGACTCGCTGGCGGCGCCGTGGCTGATCGGGACCATGCTGATCGTGTTCGGCGTCGTGCTGTGGTGGGCCGACCGGCTGGCCGAGCGGCGGGAGGTGGGCGAGTTCGGGCTGCGGGACGCGCTGTTGCTCGGGGGCGCGCAGGCGATGGCGCTGTCGCCGGGCGTGTCGCGGTCGGGGGCGACGATCTCGATGGGGCGGGCGGTCGGGTTCTCGCGGGACGCAGCGGCCCGGCTGTCGTTTCTGATGTCGCTGCCGATCATCGGCGGGGCGGGGCTGTACAAGGGCGTGGACGTGGCGCGGTCCGGCGGCATCCCGGCCGGGTTCGAGGCTGCGTTTTTGTGGGGGACGGTGGCGTCGGGGATCACCGGGTTCGCGGCCGTGTGGCTGCTCCTGCGCTACCTGCGGACCCGCAGCTTCGCCCCCTTCGTCTGGTACCGCCTCGCCGCCGGCCTCCTCATCCTCCTCATCTCCACCTCCCGCTAAGCCCGACAATCCACAGCACCTGCTGCTGTGGATTGTCGGAGAAGACGACGCAGCGCGGCGATGACGTGGGCCCGGCGGCTACGGGCAGTGGCCGACACGACCGACCAGCCCGCCGCCTGCAGCGCGGCGAGCTTGTCGTGATCGCGATCGAAGGCAGTCCGGGTGCGATGGGCGACGAAGCCGTTCACCTCCAGCGCCACTTTGAAGGTCGGCCACGCATGATCCAGCACGAAGACCTGCTCCCCGAGGACGACCTGGTGCTGCCGAACCGGCTCGGGCAGGCCCGCTTCCTTGAGGATTCGATCCCATTCCCACTCCAGCGGCGTCGTGCCTTGACCGTCGCCGATGAAGTTGGCGATGCCCGCTGCGTCAGCGGCCGTTCGAACCTCGTCGTACTCGCAGAGGCGCCGCATCACCGAGTCGTGGACGAGCCGCTCGACCCAGTCCGGTGGCAGCACCGCCCACAAGTCGATCAGCGTCCGGACGACAGTGGTGACACGGATGCCCTCATGATCGGTCACATCGTCCGGGCTGAACCTTGCCTCAATCGGACGGACGCCCTGAAGGCGCAGCTCGCGTTGAGGCGGCGTGATGACCTCGACGAATTGCGGCGGCCTGCTGAGCAAGCCGTGCATCCACGCCGCGCTGCGATGGGACACGACCGCAGCGGGGGCGACGAGTGACACGGCACGGGTGGCTCGTTTCGGGTCGTCGGGCACTCCGGAGAGGACGTACACCCTGTTGCGCACTGGCGTCAGCCGGCGCTCTGCGACCAGGCGGTTGATCGACGTCGGCGAGGTGCCGCTCATCCGGAGCTGCGATGCGGTCACGAGTCCTGCCTGCGTGGCGGCGATGTCCGCAATTGCACGCCACTCCGCCGCCCTCACCGGCCCGGCTCCCGATAATCCACAGCAGCAGGTGCTGTGGATTGTCGGACGGGTGGGGGTGGGAGGGGGGTGAGGGCGAGGGTGAGGGTGGCGCGGGCGGCGGCGTAGGCGAGGCGGGGGGCGTCGGCGGCGGGCACGGCGACCGTCACCGACTCGGCCTGGACGTCGACTACCGACACGGCTTCGGCCACCACGACGGTCGGCGCGATCGAGTTCGGGGCGGCTTCGACGTCGGCGGCCTCACTCTCGGCGGCGGCGTCGGCGGCGGCGGCGGCGTCGTGCGCCTCCGCCTCGGCCTCGGCCTCGGCCACGTCGAACGTCGCCAGCACGTCGACCGTGTCGCCAACCCGGACGCGCAAGCCGCCGCCCGCCCCGCCCGACCCATCGGCGATGACCGGCAGCGCCACCGCCCGCATCCCCACCGGCACCAGCGCGGCCACGCCGACCAGCCCGTCGGGCGCCAGCCGCCCCCGCAGCACGATCTCGCCCGGCCACAGCGCCACGACGGCAACCCGCCCGACGACGTCGTCGACCGACAGCACCGCGCCGCTGGGCACGAGCCGCTCCGGCACCGTCTCCACCCGCACGTCGGCCGCGGCGACCATGCCCCCCGCGGGCACCTCCCGGACCACGACGGCCACCGACGCCAGCCGTCCCCATCGGTCGACCGCGGCCGACGCCCGCCCCAAGACCTGCATGGCCGTGGCCGCCGTGAGCATCGCCAGCCCCAACGTCACCAGCCAGAACCACAACGGGTGCCTGCGCCAGCGCAACGCTCGCAGCCCGAACCCGCCGAACACACCGAACCCGCCGGACCCATACCACCGCATGGGCGCGCTCCTTCCACCTCAACGATCAAAGGGGGGAAGAGCGACCGAGAATCTAGGAGGAAAGCGGCCCCGAGGAAAGGGCATCGGCACACGAGCACGCCGCCGACTCGGCCACCCGCGGGATCGCCGCGAACAGCAGGTCCCGGGTCCTGGCCACATTGCGCCGCAGCACCTCGAACACCACGTCGATCGTCACCGGGGCGATCCCGTCCACGCCCTCGAGCCCGGTGTCGTAGTCGGTGATCAGCGCCAGCCCGGCGTAACAGATCCCCAACTCCCGGGCCAGGAACGCTTCGGGGTACTGCGTCATGTTGATCACTTCCCAGCCGAACGACCGGTAGAAGTTCGACTCCGCCCGCGTCGAGAACCGCGGCCCCTGGATGACCACCACCGTGCCGCCGTCTCGCACGGCCACGTCGATCCCGGCGCCCGCCTCCTTCAGCACCGACCGCAGCTCCGGGCAGTACGGGTCGGCGAACGACACGTGGCCGACGACGCCGCCGTCGAAGAACGTGTCAGCCCGCCCCCACGTCCGGTCGACGAGCTGGTCGAGGACCACGAAGTCGCCTGGGTGCACGAGCGGCTGGAGCGACCCGGCCGCGCACGGGCCGAAGATCCGACGCACGCCGACCTCGCGCATCGCCCACACATTGGCCCGGTAGTTCACCTTGTGCGGCGGGAGCTCGTGGTCCTTGCCGTGACGGGGCAGGAAGGCGACCGAGCGCCCTTCGACGGTGCCGATCGCGACAGGGGCCGACGGCGCGCCGTAGGGCGTGTGCACGGGGACCTCGACCACGTCGTCGAGGAAGGCGTAGAAGCCCGATCCGCCGAAGACGCCGATCTCGGCGGTGCGCTTGGTCGTGCGTTGACCCGCGCTCACGCGCTGGCGGACTTGCTCTCGCTGCTCGGGCTCTTGCTGCTGCTATCGGAGGACGATGACGAGGACGACGACGAGGAGGTTCCTGAGCCGGAGCTCTCCTTCGGCGCAGGCCGGCTGTCGGTCTTGTAGAAGCCGCTGCCCTTGAAGGCGATGCCGATCGAGCCGAAGACCTTGCGCAGCTCGCCCTGGCAGTTCGGACACGTGGTCAGTGGGTCGTCCTTGAACGACTGGACGACCTCCATGTGCTCACCGCAGCTCTTGCAGGCGTATTCGTACGTGGGCATTCGGACCGGACCCTCCGAGTCGAGTTAGCACTCACCCTGATTGAGTGCCAAGTGTACCGCCGCCGACGGCGTCTTTACCATGGCCTGGATGCCCGGCGCGCTGGTCGTCATCGCCGCCTACTTCCTCGGCACGTTCCCGACGGCCGTGCTGGTGGCGCGCCAGAAGGGCCACGACGTCACCCGGGAGGGCTCGGGCAATCCCGGCGCCACCAACGTCTACCGGGTCGCCGGGCGCAAGGCGGCCGCCCTGGTGTTCGCGGGCGACTTTCTCAAAGGCGTCATCGCCACTGCGGCCGGGCTGCTCGTCAGCGGCGACGTCGCCCTGGCGGCGGGCGCGGCCGCCGTCGTCGGGCACTGCTTCCCGGTGACCCGGCGCTTCCGCGGCGGCAAGGGCGTCGCCGCCGCGGCCGGGTTCTTCGCCGTCGTCGAGCCGCTCGTCGCCATCGGCGCGGGCGTCCTGTGGGTCGTGCTGCTCAAGGCGACCAAGCGGGCGTCGGTCGCCAGCATCGTCGTGGTCCTGCTCGGGCCGCTTGCCGTGCTCGCCCTCCGCGGGCCCGAGCGGGAGACGCTCGCCGTTACCCTGCTCGCGGCGTTCATCGTCATGCGCCACGCCGGCAACATCGTCCGCCTCGTGCGAGGAGAGGAATCGGCGTTGCGCGGGGTAGACAGAGGTGGATGAACATGGTGCGTAAGGCCGTCATTCCTGCCGCGGGCCTGGGGACACGCTTCCTGCCGGCCACCAAGGCGCAGCCGAAGGAGATGCTGCCGGTCGTCGACAAGCCTGCGATCCAGTGGGTCGTGGAAGAGGCCGTGCGGGCCGGCATCCGCGACATCCTCATCATCACCGGCCGCGGCAAGCGCTCCATCGAGGACCACTTCGACCGCACGTTCGAGCTGGAGTACTACCTCGAACAGGGCGGCAAGCACGAGGCGCTGAAGGAGATGCAGGAGATCGCCGAGATGGCGGACATCCACTACGTCCGCCAGGGCGAGCCGCGGGGTCTCGGCCACGCCGTGTCGGCCGCCCGCCAGCACGTCGGCGACGAGCCCTTCGTCGTCATGCTCGGCGACGACATCATGAGCGAGAACTCCCCGGTCCTCCAGGACATGCTGCTCGCCCACCAGCGCTTCGGCCGCTCGGTCGTGGCGCTCAAGGAGGTCCCGCAGCCGGACATCCGCAACTACGGCTGCGCTCGGGCCGACGCCGTCGACGGCGCCATCGTGCGGGTCGAGGAGATCGTGGAGAAGCCGGAGCCCGACGAGGCGCCGTCCAACCTCGCGGTAATGGGCCGCTACGTCTTCACCCCCGAGATCTTCGACGCCATCGACCGCGTCCAGCCGGGCAAGGGCGGCGAGATCCAGCTCACCGACGCCATCAGCCTGCTCCTCGCCGAGCAGGAGGTCTACGGCTACTGCTTCACCGACGGCCGCTACGACATCGGCAACAAGCTCGACTACCTCCGGGCCACCGTCGAACTGGCCCTCCAGCGCGACGACCTGGCCCCTGCCTTCGAGTCGTTCCTGCGCGACATCGTGGAGCGGCGCGCCGCCGAGTGATCCCGCTCGACGAGGCCCGCCAGGTGGTCCTGGCCGGCTGCACCCGACTGCCTGCCGTCCGCGTCCCGATCGACGACGCGCTCGGCTTGGTCACCAGCGAGCCGATCGTCTCGCGTGGGCCGGTCCCGCCGTTCGCCAACACCGCGATGGACGGCTACGCGGTCCGGGCCGCCGACACCGCCGAAGCGCCGGTCACCCTCACCGTCGTGGGCACGATCGCCGCGGGGTCGCCTCCTGACATCCCGGTCGGGGAGGGCGAGGCGGTCCGCATCATGACCGGCGCCCCTATCCCACCTGGCGCCGACGCGGTCGTCATGGTCGAGCGCACCCAGGCGGCCGAGGACGGCGGCACCGTCGTGGTGCTTCAGGCGGCCGAGCCCGGCGACCACGTGCGCGCCGCAGGCGAGGACGTCGCTGAGGGATCCGAGGTCTTCCCGGCGGACACGGTGCTGGGCGCGGGCCACCTCGGGGTGCTGGCCAGTGTGGGGGTGCTCGAGGTGCCGGTCTACCGGCGCCCGCGCGTCGGCGTGCTGTCGACCGGCGATGAGCTCGTCGACGACGACCGCCCGCTGGCCCCAGGCCAGATCCGCGACTCGAATCGCCACACCCTGCTCGCCCTGGTGCGGGGCGCGTCGTGCGAGGCAGTCGATCTCGGAGTGGTTGCTGACAATGAACGAGCGATCACTCAAACGATTGAGCAGGCACTCTCAGATTGCGACTTGTTGCTCACGAGTGGCGGCGTCAGCGTGGGCGACTTCGACTACGTGAAGGTCGTGCTGGACACGCTCAGCGGCGGCTCGATGCGGTGGATGCAGGTTGCTATCAAGCCCGCCAAGCCACTCGCATTCGGGGTCGTCGAAGGCGTGCCCGTGCTCGGCCTGCCGGGCAACCCGGTGTCGTCGATGGTGAGCTTCGAGTTGTTCGGACGACCTGCTCTCAGAGTTCGAGCAGGCACTCCAAGAGTGGTCACTCCAACCGTTCGAGCGGTTGCTCACGAGGATCTGCGGCGCCGGCCGGACGGCAAGACCCACTTCGTGCGCGCCGTCGCCGACTGGGGCGACGACGGCCGGCTGCACGTGCGCTCCGCAGGCGGGCAGGCGTCGAACCTGCTGCGCACGATGGCGCTGGCCAACGCGCTGGCCGTGTTGCCCGACGGCGACGGCGTTGCCGCGGGGGAAGACGTCGACGTGATGCTGCTGCCGTAACCTGGCCCCATGCTCGTCGACCCGCACGGCCGCGTCGTTCGCGACCTGCGCGTGTCGGTCACGGACCGCTGCAACTTCCGGTGCACGTACTGCATGCCGGAGGAGGGGATGCAGTGGCTGCCCCGGCAGGAGGTCCTGACCTTCGAGGAGATCGAGCGCGTCGCCCGGGTCGCGGCCGAGCACTTCGGCATCGACTCCATCCGCCTCACCGGCGGCGAGCCCACCGTGCGGGCGCACCTGCCGGTGCTGGTCGAGCGCCTGTCCCGGCTGGGCGTCGACCTGTCGATGACCACCAACGGCGCCATGCTCGCCACCCAGGCCGCCGCCCTGCGGGATGCCGGCCTGCAGCGGGTGAACATCTCGCTCGACTCGCTGC
>Ga0190267_10000165_pt1 | contig 14090 bp, 12 predicted proteins | sample Popmic239T_FD_140332 | JGI IMG/M metagenome (GOLD analysis project Ga0190267, IMG submission 140332) | Populus adjacent soil microbial communities from riparian zone of Oak Creek, Arizona, USA - 239 T | ecosystem: Environmental > Terrestrial > Soil > Riparian zone | place: USA: Arizona... | reverse complement strand
GCTGGACGCGCTGCACCGCGCCGGGCTGGCGGACGAGTGGAAGCAGGAGCTGAGCTGGCAGGAGCGCCGCCTGGAGCGCCGCCCCGCGGCGCTGCTGGCGCTGGCCGAGGGGCTGCGCGACGCCGGGCACACGGTGGACGGCATCCGCATGGGCCGCGCGCTGCTGGAGCGCCGCGGCGGCGAGTGGGACGCGCGGCTGCTGGGCATCGTCTTCCCCTTCCCCTTCCGCGACCTGGTGCGGGACGAGGCCAGGCGGGTGGACGTGGATCCCCACCTGCTGGCCGGGCTGGTGCGGCAGGAGTCGTCGTTCAACCCGCGGGCGCGCTCGTGGGTGGGGGCCACGGGGCTCAGCCAGATCATGCCCGCCACGGGGCAGTGGCTGGCGCCCGGGGCGGGGGTCAGCAGCTTCGACCCCAGCCTGCTGGCGGTGCCGGAGATCAACCTGCGGATGGGCGCCCGCTACCTGCGCGACCAGCTGCGGCGCTACGGCGGCAAGCGCGACCTGGCGCTGGCGGCGTACAACGCGGGGCCCAGCCGGGCGGACCGCTGGCGCCGGGAGCTGGGCTACGGCCGCGACGTGGACGCGTTCCGCGAGCGCATCCCTTTCGACGAGACGCGCGAGTACGTAAAGCTGGTGCTGCGCAACGCCGTGGTGTACCGCCGGCTGTACGGCGGGGGCCGCTCGCCCGGGCTTTCGGCCGGCGGCTCGTAACTTCCGGCGCGGGCGGCACGTATGGGAAACCCGGCGGGCCGCCCGGGGTAAACGTTGACCGCCGCCGTGCGCGCGCCTTACCATGGGTGCGGCACGGCGCCCGCTTGTCCGCTCTGGCCGGCGCTCCCGCCGGCCCCGCTTCTGTACTGAGATGATCCGTTTCCTCCGACCGACGGCCCTTGTGGTGCTGCTGGCGGCGCTCGGCATGGGCGCGGCGGCGCCGGCGGCCGCGCAGAGCCTGCGGGGCTCCCGCCCCAGCATCGATCGGATGTATCAGCAGGCGCGCAACCACGACCTGACCTTCTACCGCACCGGCACGGGCGTGCGCGGCGCGGCCCGCGACGGCGACCTGGTGCGGCTCAGCGGCAACGAGCACTACCGCCTGTCGGGCGTCTCGTACCCGTACGCGCTGCCCAGCGCGCGCATCTTCGTGCAGCGGCTGGCGGCGCAGTACTACGCGCAGTGCGGCGAGCGGCTGGTGATCACCAGCGCGGCGCGGCCCACCTCGCTGCGGCTGGTGAACTCCGCGGACCGCTCCGTCCACCCCACGGGGATGGCGGTGGACATCCGCAAGCCGCGGGGGCGGGCGTGCCTGGCCTGGCTGCGGCAGACGCTGCTCTCGCTTGAGACGCAGGGCGTGCTGGAGGCGACGGAGGAGAACCGTCCCCCGCACTTTCACGTGGCTGTCTTTCCCACGCAGTACCGCCGTTACGTCAACAACGCGGGCGGGGGGGATGAGGATGCGCGGAGCGAGCGGCGGACGGCGTCGCGCACCGCATCGTCCAGCCGCGCCACCTACCGCGTGCGCCAGGGCGACTCGCTGTGGGAGATCGCCCGCCGCAACGACACCACGGTGGACCGTCTGCGCGCCGCCAACGACATGCGCAGCAACCGCATCGTGCCCGGGCAGGTGCTGATCATCCCGGCGAGGTAGAAAGACGGCGGATCGAGTGCCCGGTATCCAGTGCCCAGTCGGTTTGATCCGGCTGGGCATTCGTGTTTTCACCTGATCAGTCATCCTGAGGGAGCGCCATACATAACCTGAGCTCACACAATCGCTTGTACGCGACCGAAGGACCTTCCTTCCACCGGCGTGGGGCAAGCGTTTCTGCAGAGATCCAGCCCGTCGGCTCTGCTGGCAAGGTCCTTCGGTCGCCGCCATGGATCCTTGTAAGAGCAAGGAGTTGCGCGGCGGCTCCCTCAGGATGACTGGATTATCACGCCGGTTTTATCAACCCCCCTCAACGTGTACGTGCCGCGTCATCTCTTCTCCGGAACGGACATCCATCTCCTCCGGCTCTCCGGAACGGACATGCATCGTCCACACGCTCGGACAGGCGGCGGCTGCTCCGGGAGCAGATTTCCAGCAACGGCGCGGATTTGCGGTGCGCACCGGCATTTGCTCTTCGGGACTGGGTGCCGTCCCGCCGTCGAGGGCGGACCCTCGTGGTACCCAGAAGAGAGAGAGCCACAAAATGAAGAAGATGATGCGAGGCCTGGCTGCCGCCGCGTCGCTGGCGCTGGCGGTCGGTTCCGGCGGCTGCGCCGGGCACGGATGGGAAGACGTGGTGAACGGACCCGGCGGATGGGGCGGCTCCACCGAGATGCGCGGCGAGGTGAGCAACGTGAGCTCGCGCTACCGCACCATCCACATCCGCCGCGACGACGGGCGGATGGCGCAGGTGCGCTACGACTCGCGCACCGAGGTGGTGGACCGCGACCGCCGCACCCGCCCCGAGTCGCTGGACCGCGGCGACTACGTGAGCATGCGCGTGAGCCGCGACTCGCGCGGAGACCTGTTCACGCGCCACGTGACGGTGCGCCGCAACGCCCGCGCGGGCGACGTGCGCGACCGTGACCGCGACCGGCGCGAGGGACGCGACGGGCGCTATGACCGGCGGGACCGGGACGACGACCGCTGGCGCGAGGTGCGGTCGCTGGACGGGCGCGTGGGCCGGGTGGACCGCGGCGGCCGCCGCTTCGAGCTGCGCACCGACCGCGGCGGCACCGTGTGGGTGACCGTGCCGCACAACGCCGAGCGCAACGTGCGCGACCGCTTCTCGCGGCTACGCACGGGCGACCACGTGAACGTGGGCGGGCGCTTCGTGACCCGCGGGCGGTTCCAGATGGACCGCTTCCGCTGATCCCCACTGCTGCGCCCGGTGGCGGCGGCGGCCCGCATCGTGCGGCGGCGTACAACGTCTGCCCAATGATGATGAGGCCGCGCGCGAGAGGGTCCGCCGGGCGCGCGCGGATGCTAGATTGGGTGCACGCCACCTGATTGGGGCCGCGCCGGCACAGTCCGGCGCGGCCCTCGCGTCCCCCATCCCGCGCCGCGCCGATCGACGATGCACAACGCAGCCGCACCGCACTACTACGACGCCCAGGACCTGCCCCGCTTCGGCGAGATGGGCAAGGACGCGCCGGAGCTGGCGCAGAAGTTCTTTGCCTGGTACAACGCCGTGTTCGAAGAGGGTGCCCTGACGCAGCGTGAAAAGTCGCTGATCGCGCTGGCGGTGGCGCACGCGGTGCAGTGCCCGTACTGCATCGACGCCTACTCGCAGGACTGCCTGCAGAAGGGCGCCGACACGGAGCAGATGACGGAGGCCGTGCACGTGGCGGCCGCCATCCGCGGCGGCGCTTCGCTGGTGCACGGCATCCAGATGCGCAACCACGCCGAGCGGCTGGGGATGTAGGGACGGAAAGTACCAGGTATCGAGTACCTGGTGCCTAGTACCGGTTACCGTGCTCGGTACTAGGCACTAGGTACTCGGCACCAGGCAACTCCCAGCACGCACTCACCCACACCTCGAAGCCCGACCCTGATGTCCGTTGCCCTGTCCCGCCACCGCGTTCTGCCCACGCTCCAGAAGCGCCACGTGCCGCTGGCCGCGGCGGATGAGCAGCGGGCGGCGCTGGGGCGCGTGCCGGTGGCGCAGTCGTTCCAGGCGGCGCTGGACGCGGCCGGGCTGTATCCGCTGCGCGCCACGGGGATCGACATCTTTCAGGTCAACGTGGGGCGCAAGTGCAACCAGACCTGCCGCCACTGCCACGTGGACGCCGGCCCGGACCGCACGGAGATGATGTCCGACGCGGTGATGGACCGCTGCCTGGAGGTGATCGAGGGCACGGACATCCCCACGGTGGACATCACCGGGGGGGCGCCGGAGCTGCACCGGCGCTGGAAGGAGCTGGTGGTGCGGGCGCGGGCGGCGGGAAAGCACGTGATGGACCGCTGCAACCTGACCATCACCCGCCTGCCCAACTACGCGTACCTGCCGGAGTTCTTTGCGGAGCACGGCGTGCACGTGGTGGCGTCGCTGCCGCACTACCGGGAGAAGGGGACGGATTCGCAGCGCGGGGACGGGGTGTTCGCCGAGTCGCTGGACGCGCTGCGGGCGCTGAACGCCGTGGGCTACGGGCAGGAGGGGACGGGGCTGGAGCTGGACCTGGTCACCAACCCGGTGGGCACCTTTCTGCCGGGGGACCAGGGGGCGCTGCAGGCGGAGTGGAAGCGGCAGATGGAACGGCTGTACGGAATCCGCTTCACGCGCCTGTACACCATCACCAACATGCCCATCAGCCGCTTTCTGGACTTTCTGGCGGAGAGCGGCCGGCTGGACGAGTACATGGAGCGGCTGGTGACGGCCTTCAACCCCGCCGCGGCCGCGGGGGTGATGTGCCGCAACACGCTTTCGGTGGGGTGGGACGGCGCGCTGTACGACTGCGACTTCAACCAGATGCTGGAGCTGCCGGTGCACCCGGCCGCCGCGCGCACCATCTTCGACTTCGACCTCGATGCGCTCGCCCGCCGCGAGATCGTGCTGGGGCCGCACTGCTTCGGCTGCACCGCCGGCGCCGGCTCCAGCTGCGGCGGCGCAACGGCGTAATCGTAATCAACGGCAAAAAGAGATTGGCCTCACACTCTGTGTGAGGCCAATCCGTTATCGGGAGTTCGGGACGATGATCAGCTGCCCGGGGCCAGCGCGGCGAGGCGCTGGGTGACGTGCTGGAGCTCGGCGGCGTGGCGGCGCGGGGCGCGCTGCACGTAGGCGCGGTAGGTGGATACGGCCTTGCCCGTCTGGCCGGTCTGGTCCAGGGCCAGGCCCAGCCGCAGGTACGCATCCGCCCAGTGCGGCTCCAGCTGGGTGGCGCGCAGGTACGCGCCCACCGCGTCGCCGTGGCGGCCGGCGGCGACCAGCGCGTTGCCGTGCTCGAAGTGCATCACCGCGTCGTCCGGGGCGATCTCCACGACCTGCGCCAGGTGCTCCACCGCCTCGTCCGGACGGCGCTCGCGCACCGCCATGCGGGCCAGCGCGGCGCGGGCGGGATACATGGTCAGGTCCTCCTCCAGCGCCCGCTCGTACGCGCGGCGCGCTTCCGCCGGACGGCCGCCGGCGTCGTGCAGCCGGCCCAGCGCGTACTCCAGCATCGCCTTGGACTCGTAGTAGTCGCCCACGCGCACCTCGTCCTCCGTGCGCAGCACGGCCAGCAGCTCGGTGAGCTCCACCGCGGCGCTGTCCAGCCGGCTGCCGCCCACGAACGCCAGCGCGCGCCAGTAGCGAAGGTGGGCGTTGCGGACGGGGTTGGCGCGCACCGAACGCCCGAACCCATCCGCCGCCTCGTCGAACTCGGCCCGGCCGTAGTCCATGAACGCGCGGGCGGCGCCGTTCCAGCGCAGCTGCCGCCCCAGCCGCGACCAGAGCAGGGCCTCGAAGCCGCGGTGCACGAACGGGTTGCGGTAGTACGCCCGCATCTTGAGCGCCTGGTTGGCCACCATCTCGGGCTGCCGCAGGATGCGCTCTTCTTCCTCCACGTACGACAGCCACTTGCCGTGGTCCTGCGCAAAGAACGCCGCCCACTGGCCGAACAGCGGCTCGGCGCGCGTGGGGTCCAGCCGCGCGGCCCAGTAGAACGCGGCGCCGGCCCGCCCGGGAAACTGGTCGAACTGCTTCGCCCCCTCGTCGAAGTACGCCTCCCAGTCGTTGGGATCGGCGCCGCGGGGCAGGGGCGGGCGCGAGGGCTCCGGCTGGGCGTGCAGCGGGGCGGCGATGCAGGCCGCGGCGAGGGCGAGCAGGATGAACGGCGCGCGCATTGAAATCGTGCAGGAACGAAGTTGAAAATGGCCCGGGAGGATCGAAGCCGGGGGACTGCGGGGATCCGCGAGGCAGATCACGATACTCGCGTTTCCGGCGGCGGGCAATGAAAATATGCGCCGGCGCAACGATTCATCCTGCTCCAATCCGGAAAAAGATCAGCCTCACACGGAGTCAACGGAGTTAACAGAGGAGCCTGCACGCTGCTAACTCTGTTGACTCTGTGTGAGGCCAGATCTTTTCAAACCATGCGCGGGATCAGTCGTCGCCGGCGGCCGTGGCGGCGGCGGCGAAGTCGGCGTCGGGGGTGAAGTCTTCGCCGGGGTTGATGAAGCGGTCCGACTCCAGCGCGTACTGGCGGTCGTGCAGCTCGCGGTAGCGGCCGCCCAGCGCCATGAGCTGCGCGTGGGTGCCGCGCTCCACGATCTCCCCCGCCTCCAGCACCACGATCTGGTCTGCGCTGCGGATGGTGGACAGCCGGTGCGCGATGACGAAGGCGGTGCGGCCCTGCCGCAGCCGGCGCAGGCCTTCCTGGATCTTGTACTCGCTCTCGCTGTCCAGCGAGCTGGTGGCCTCGTCCAGGATGAGGATGCGCGGGTCCGCCAGCAGCGCGCGGGCGATGGCGATGCGCTGCCGCTGCCCGCCGCTGAGCTTGATCCCCCGCTCGCCCACGATGGTGTCGTAGCCCTCGGGGAACTCGCTGATGAAGTCGTGCGCGTTGGCGATGCGCGCCACCTCCTCGATCTCCGCGCGCGTGGCGTCGGGGCGGGCGAAGCGGACGTTGTCGGCCACGGTGCCGTCGAACAGGAAGTTCTCCTGCAGCACCACCCCCAGCTGCGCGCGGTAGTCGGCCAGCTTGAGCCCGCCCAGGTCGCGTCCGTCGATGAGCAGCCGCCCCGCCGTGGGCTGGTTGAACGCCATCACCAGGCTCACCAGCGTGCTCTTGCCGCTGCCGCTGCTGCCCACCAGCGCGGTGGTGGTGCCCGGCGGCACGTGCAGGTTGATGCCCTTGAGCACCGGCTGCCCCTCGTTGTACTCGTACCACACGTCCTCCAGCCGCACGTCGCCCTCGATGCGGCCCAGCTGCGCGCGGTCGTGGTCCTCCTGGTCCTCGGTGCGCATGGACATCACCTCGCGGATGCGGTCCAGCCCCGCGAAGGCCTCGCTGATCTGCGTGCCGATGGAGGCGAGCTGCATCACCGGCGCGGCAAGGAGGCCGGTAAACAGGACGAAGGCGAACAGGTCGCCCAGCGTCATCTGCCCGTTCAGGATGGCCCGGCCGCCGATGACGATGACCGCCAGCGACACCGCGCCGATCACCACCGTGCCCACCGACGAGATGGTGGAGACGCCCGTGATGGAGCTGGCGACGTTGCGGAACAGCCGGTGCGCGCCGCGGGCGAACACGCGCTGCTCGCGCCTCTCGGTGCCGTACGCCTTGACCACGCGAATGCCGCCCAGCGTCTCGGTAAGCCGGCCGTTCACCTCGGCGGTGATCTGGCCGCGGTCGCGAAAGATGGGGCGCAGCTTCTTGAAGGTGGCGGTCATGGTAAAGCCGAACGCGCCCAGGATGACCACGATGGCCAGGGTGAGCACCCAGTTCAGGTAGAGCAGCGCCACCAGCGCCAGCGAGGCGGTGAACAGGCTGCCCACCAGCTGCACGATGCCCGTGCCCACCAGATTGCGGATGCCCTCGGCGTCGTTCATCACCCGCGACACCAGCACACCCACCTGCGTGCTGTCGAAGTAGCGGATGGGCAGCCGGGTGATGTGGCGCTGCACGCGGCGGCGCATGTTGGTGATGGCGCGCTGCGCGGTGATGCTGATGACCTGCGACAGCGCGAAGTTGGTGACGCCCTGGACCAGCGTGGCCACCAGGACGAAGCCCGCCAGCGGAAGCAGCAGGTCGCTGCGGCTCTTGGCCAGCACCTCGTCCAGCAGGTACTTGGAGCTGGCGGCGGGGACCAGCCCCGCCAAGCGGCTCAACAGCATGAGCACCAGCCCGATGCCCAGGTAGCGGCGGTGCCCCCACACCAGGCGGCGCGCCTCGGCCCAGGCCTCGGCGGAGCGGAGGGGGTTGGGCTTCCTGGGCCTCCTGGCCGGCTTGATTGCGTCTTCAGCCATTACTTGGATCCATGCAAGGTGCCGCGCCGGTACGTCTCACGCCGAGCGCGCGGAAGTGGAATTTCGCGGTCGAGCAACTTCGCTGTCCAGTGCGGCCGCGTCGAGAAGCCGTCCAGGGTGCGGACGGGGCGGATTACGTGCCGTCCGCAATCGGGGCGCACGACCGGCTCCGTCCGGGCGGTTGAATTGAAACCGCGGCTACGACTGCACGAAGTCCGCCTGCGCGGACTCGGCGGCCCGGCCGTGCGCGGCGTTCCACGCACCTGCGCGTCCGCAACTGGGGCGTCGCGATCAGTCCTCACCCGCGACGGCGTGGCGGCGGCGGCGGCGCTCGATCCGCGGGGGCGTGTCGCCCGTGGCGGGCTGCGGCGACTCCATGGGCTCGGCGAGGGGCGGGGCGCCGGCGGCCTCGAAGGGGCTGTGCTCGTCGGGGACCCGGGCCTGCCGCAGCCCGCGCAGCAGCACCAGCGTCAGCACCGAGGCGCCGATCGCCACGTAGCCCACTACCGGGTAGCCGGTCAGCGGCCGCCCCTCGCCGCCGCCGATCAGCAGGCCGGCGGTGAACGCCGCGGCGCCCGCCGCGCCCTGCTGCACCGACGAGTTCAGGCTCATGAAGCTGCCGCGCCGCCGCGGCTCCACCACCCCCGTGATGAGCGCGGTCACGCTGATCATGCGCCCCGACGCCATCACCATCATGGCCGTGGTCACCACCAGGATGACGGGCAGCGACACGCGCGGCAGGTTGGTGACGGCGGCCATGGGGATGATGCTGAGCACCGCCGTGAGCGCGAACACCCGCGCGTGGCCGAAGCGGTCCGCCAGCGGCCCCCACAGCAGCGGCCCGGTGACGATGGTGGCCAGCCCGCCCGCCAGGTACATCAGGTCCAGCTGCGTCTCCGGCATTCCCACGTTCTCCACCAGGTACGCGCTCAGGAACGGCACCACGGTAAAGGCGGAGAACATGATGGCGGTGGTCAGCGCGAACGCGCGCAGGTGCCGCGGCTCGCGGGCCACCTGCCACAGCTCGGAGAACGGCGACGGATCGTCGTGGCGGCGGCCGGTCAGGTGCGCGCGCATGGGCTTCAGCGCCAGCGCCGAGACGGCGAAGACGACGGCCGTCACCCCGGCCAGAAAGAGGAACGGCGTCTCCCACGCGCCGCGCTCCGCCAGCGCCAGGCCGAAGGGCAGCCCCAGCACGGACGCCGCGCTGAAGCCGCCCATCACCACGCCCATGGCGGTGCCGCGGCGCTCGGGGCGGATCTGGTCGCCCACGATGGCGAACACCACGCCCGCCAGCACGCCGCCGAACGAGCCGGCCACCACGCGTGCGGCCATCAGCAGCCAGAAGTCGTCCACCAGCCCGCACAGCAGCGTTCCCACGCCAAAGCCGGCCAGCAGGAACAGCAGCATGCGCTTGCGGTCGTAGCGGTCCATGAACGCGGCCGCCACCAGCCCCGAAGCCGCGGCCGCGAAGGTGTACGCCGACACAAGCATCCCGAACTCGCGCGCGGAGATCCGCAGCGAGCGCATGAGCATGGGCGCCAGCGGCATCATCAGCACGAAGTCCAGGATGTGGCAGAACTGCACGGCCGTCAGCACCAGCAGCAGCAGCCACTCGCTCCGGGTGAATACGTTTCGATTGAGGCGAAGTCCCGCCATCCTGCTCCGGTTCCGGATTTATGTACGGTTATTCAGTATCCTGAGGCCTGGATCGCGGACGGCAGATTTCTCTGCCGTCCGCGGGCGCCCCATCTCCCGGCCTCTCCCCCATTAAACCGCATGGGGGAGAGGAGAATTCGATCCCGCTTCGACGGACGCCGCGGTGTCGTCTGACCAGCCCGGCCGCACGATCTCGGGCGTTCCGACCCGCGCCCGCGCAGCCGAAGCGAGGTCCTTCGGTCGCGCGCCGGGTTCTGCGGTACCGTATGGCCCGGTGCGGCGCTCCCTCAGGAAGTCACTCTCTCGCGAAGGCGCCCGTCTCGTCGTTGAAGCCCCGCGCAACTTGCGGGGCTTTCCGCCCTTGTTGCGGCGAGTTTACTCGCTCCCGCAGGCGGATCCCGCTGGGCCCAGATCAGCGCGCCCCCAGCCCGGGCGAATGAATTCGCGGCTGGGAAAACGCGATGTCGGCCTGCGCCGACGGGTTCCAGCCACCGGAGATCACGGTGCGGCTCCGCCGGCCTCTCGCAGTTGAAGCCCCGCGCAGTGTGCGGGGCTTTCCGCCCTTGTTGCGGCGAGTTTACTCGCTCCAGCGGCCCCTCGCGCCGAGTCCGGTGAACCCTCTTACGCGGCCGTGGCCTTGCCGGGAGCGGCGGAATCCTCCCGGTACACCGCACCGGGCCATCCGCTCCGCGCCACGCGGCTGCGGGAGGCGGCCTTCTGCGCGGCGGGGCGGCGGGCGATGCGGGTGGCGGCGAACTGCTCCAGCGGGATCCCCAGCAGCTCCGCGGTGGTCTCCCACGCACGCAGCGCGGCCTCGCCGTCGTGCGACGCCTTCGACGAGCGGGCGGCGTGGCCGCGCGGGTCCAGCCAGGCGCCGCTCACCAGCTCGCGCGAGGTCGCGGCGACCAGGGACGAACGGGCCGCGGCCTCCGCCGTCTGGCCGCGCTGCACGCGGCGCAGCAGCGGCCACACCAGCCGCAGCGGAAGGGGCATCATCGCCGGCGTCATGGCTTCCGTCATGGGCGTCCATGCGCTCCCGGGGTCCGCCGCGACCACGGTGATGCCGGTGCCGCGAAGGCGGCGGGCCAGCTCATACGTCCACATCAGGTTCAGCAGCTTGGCGCGGCCGTACACGTCCAGCCCGCGGTAGCCGCCGCGCGCCTGCAGGTCGTCCCAGCGCACGCCCACGCAGCGGTGCACGCCGCTCCCCACGTTCACGATGCGCGCCGGCACCGACGCGCGCAGCCGCGGCAGCAGCAGGTGCGTGAGCAGGGCGGGGGACAGGTGCGTGGCGGCCAGCGTGGCCTCCAGGCCGTCCGCCGTCTCCGCGCGCTCCGCGTACATCCCGGCGAAGTTGTTCACCAAGATGTCGAGCCGCGCGTGCATCGCCCCGAACCGCTCCGCCAGGGCGCGCACCTCGTCCAGCGAGGTCAGGTCCGCCGTCAGCAGCTCCACGCGCGGGTTGCCGCTCTCCCGGCGCAGCGCGTCCACCGCCGCTTCGCCGCGCGCGCGGTCGCGGCCCACCACCACCACGGTCGCGCCGAGCTTCGCCAGCCCCAGCGCCGTCTGGCGGCCAATGCCGCCGGTGCCGCCCGTGACCAGGGCGACCTTGCCGTCCAGGCGCGCACTCATCGGTCGCCTCCCGTCTCCGGCAGGGCCGTCAGGACGCGCGCGGGCTCCAGGTCCGCCTGCGCGCGGGGGATGCGGATGATGATGCCGTACGCCTCGAGGTCGTCACCGCGGCCGGCGGCGCGTGCGGCAAGGCGGGCGGCGGAGACGCGGCCGCGTGGCGCGGAGAGCAGAGCCAGCATGGTGATCCCTTTCCCTTCCCTTGGTCGTCCCTGTCCTGTCACCCGCCGGCTCCCCCGGCCGGCGGGCGGTGGTGCCCTCAGGCCGCGTCGGCGGTCTGCAGCACCGGGTAGTCCGTGTAGCCTCGCTCGTCGCCGCCGTAGAAGGTGGCGCGGTCCGGCGTGTTGAGGGGTGCCCCCGCCCGCAGGCGCTCCGGCAGGTCCGGGTTGGCCAGGAACGGCGTTCCGAACGCCACCAGGTCCGCCTGCCGGTCCGCCACCGCCGCGTTCCCCGTCTCGCCGCCGTATCCCCCGTTGGCGATGAAAGCCCCACGGAAGATGGCCCGGAGCACCGGCGAGACGCGGGGCTCGGCCCCCCCTCTACCCAGTACGACGAACGAGCCGTCCGCGGATCGACGTTCCTGCTCGCCGATCGTCTCGGAGACGTGCAGGTAGCCCAGGTTGAAGCGGTTGAGCGCGTACGCCGCGTAGCCGAAGGTGGCCACGGGGTCCGTGTCGCTCATCCCGTTCACCAGGCCCATGGGGCTCAGGCGCACGCCCACGCGCGGGCCGCCCCACACGTCCACCACCGCGGCCGTGACCTCTTCCAGAAAGCGCACGCGGTTCTCCACCGAGCCGCCGTAGCGGTCCGTGCGGTGGTTGGTGCCGTCGCGCAGGAACTGGTCGATCAGGTAGCCGTTGGCCCCGTGCAGCTCCACCCCGTCGAAGCCCGCCACGTACGCCCGCCGCGCGCCCTCGCCGAACTGCTCGACGACGCTCGCGATCTCGTCCGTCTCCAGCGCGCGGGGGGTGACGAAGGGCTTCATCCCCTGCCCGGTGTACAGCTCGCCCGGCGCGCCGATGGCGGAAGGCGCCACCGGCAGCGCGCCGTCCGGCTGCATCGACGGGTGCGACACCCGCCCCACGTGCCACAGCTGCAGGTAGATGCGCCCGCCCCGCGCGTGCACCGCGTCCGTCACGCGGCGCCAGCCCGCGACCTGCGCGTCGGTGTGGATGCCGGGCGTGTTGGGATATCCCACGCCCTGCGGCGACACCTGCGCCCCCTCGGTGACGATGAGGCCGGCGCCGGCGCGCTGCTCGTAGTACTCGGCCATCAGCGGCGTGGGGACGTTGCCCTCGCCCGCGCGGCTGCGCGTCATGGGCGCCATCACCACCCGGTTGCGCAGCTCGTAGGGCCCCAGCCGGAAGGGGGTGAACAGGTTCGGCGTGCGCTCGCTCATCTCGTTCGATCCTGGATCGTTGGTCGTCGTTCCCGCACGGATGCGGGTGAAACTGAAACCGCATAAGTTACAGATTGGGGCGCACTTCGCCCCCGCCGGCGTGCCTCCGCCGGTCAGTGCCTCCGCCGGTCAGCGCTGCCGCGGGTCAGTGCTGCCGCGACCGTGCCGCCACCGCGCCCCGTCCCGGCCGGCCCGCGCCGCTCAGGCGCACCACCGGCGTGACCACCCGCCCGGCGCGTACGGTGATGCGCTGCTCGCGCACCGCGAACCCGTCCCGCTGCGCCCGAAGGGTGTAGGCCCCCGGCGCCACCGCCTGGAACTGGAACCCGCCCGTGGGCCCGCTGACCGTGGACCGCTCTCCAGCGCCGTCGTCCGGCGCCAGGGTCACGGCGGCGTTGGCCACCGGGTTCCCCACCCCGTCCGTCACCCGCCCCAGCACCCGCGCGTCCTGCGCGGCCAGCCCGTCCGCCGCCATCCCCATCACCGCCACCAGTACCATCCCCAGCGCCCTGCGTACGTCCATCATCCGTGTCATTGCCGCCTCCCGCGTCCAAACGGTACCCCGTTCGCGCGACTACATTTGTATCCGGACCGGTTGCAGATCCACTGACGGAAAAACGGCCTGGGAGCCGCCGTTCACGCGTGGTGCGCCATCCCGGCGCCGGCCGCTTCCGCATGGGCGCCGCCGCATCCCCCGTGCTTCTTGCCCTGCTGCACCAGCTGAAACACGTCGGCGATGGTCACGCCGCCCAGCACGCCCTGCATGGCCGTGTGCGCCTGGCAGAACACGCCCTGCAGCACCTGGCGGATGTTGCTGCCGATGTCGCAGTGGTGGCAGGGCTCGGAGTGAAGGGCGAACAGCTCCTCCTTCTCCTCCACGGCGCGGTACACGTCCAGCAGCGAGATGTCCTGCGGTTCGCGGGCCAGCTGCGCGCCGCCCCCCACGCCCGGCTGCACCGAGACCAGCCCCGCGTTGCGCAGCGAGCCCATGATGCGCCGCACGACCACCGCGTTGGTGTTCACGCTGCCGGCCATGCGCTCGGACGTAACGGGCTCGTCGCGCCGCCACGCCAGGTACGCCAGCACGTGTACCGCCACCGCCATCCTGCTGCTGATCGTCGACATCTGGACTCCGGTTTCCGTGTAACTGTAACTAGTCTAGGTACGGAATGGGTGGATGTCAACGGTTGTGTGTGGAGACGAGGTGATCTGGGGTGATTTACGGGTACGGGGCTGCGTCCGCGGGCGCCCCCACCGGGCTCGTAAACCTCGCCCACCTCCCCCAAAACTGCTGGGGGAGGTTGAGGGGTGCGGAAGGATCGGGGTTCGATGAAGGGGATCGAACTGCGTCCGACGGGGGGCCCCTCCCCATGAGCGCTAACTTTATCTTGTGAAGCGTTTTGGCGTTGTCCCCTTGTGTCTGCTTTTCGCGCGGTTTGTGCCGCCGACCAGACGAAATCAGGGAATTTTC
>Ga0190267_10000164_pt1 | contig 14095 bp, 16 predicted proteins | sample Popmic239T_FD_140332 | JGI IMG/M metagenome (GOLD analysis project Ga0190267, IMG submission 140332) | Populus adjacent soil microbial communities from riparian zone of Oak Creek, Arizona, USA - 239 T | ecosystem: Environmental > Terrestrial > Soil > Riparian zone | place: USA: Arizona... | reverse complement strand
GACAGACCTGGACACGCTCCGAAAACGGGCTTGACCGTCGCTACTGCTGGGCCGTCGCCGCCGATCCCGCGCACCCCGACCTGTGGTACGTCTCGGCGGCGCCCGGACCGATCAAGGCCCACCGCGGCCACGACGCCCAGGCGTTCATCTTCCGCTCACACGGCGGCGGGCCATGGCAGAAGCTTGCCGGCGGGCTTCCGCAACCCCTCGCGTCGATGCCCTACGCACTCGTCGCGCCCGGACCCAACGAGCTGTACGCAGCTCTCGCCAACGACGAGATCTGGCACTCCGCCAACGCCGGCGACACCTGGACGCAACTACCTTTCACGCTCAAACACGACCGCGGCGCCATCGTCGCACTCGCGGAGCACCGAGCGTCAGGTGACTGACCGCCATGCGTCCTTCGACCGCTGCCCATCTTTCTTTGTCGCAGCGACCAACAACAACGAGAAGGAGAGTAGGTGTGAGATGTCAGGTTCGCTCTCGCAGAGTGAGATGATAGGTTCACTCTCGCAGATCGACGCCGCGCTGCCCGCGTCGACCGGAGAACGGCGCGCCACCGCCGTCTCGACGGGAGACCTTTGCGGGCTGCCCGTAAGCGCTCATCTGCGCGGGAGGCAATGACACGGCGTGCACGATCGGGGCGGTCCTCTTCGGGCTCGCCCTCCTCCTGCTCGCCGGGGCGGTCTGTCTCGCGACGCCAAGCCCCGCCGACGACGGCGACGGCGAGGACAGCGAGGGGACGCTGTTATGCGGTCCGCCGTGGGCACCGCGGCCAGCTTCATCTTCGGCAGCGTCGACTAGGACTTCCCCTGAGACGCCTCGTCCTCATGCCCCCGTGCTCGACGTGCTGACCCAGGAGCTTGAGACGTGCTCGCCGCGGGAAGCGTGCGGCTTCCTCCTCGGCTGCGCCGGCGGGGCGTGGCGCGTCGCGCCGACCTCAACGCCATGGCTGGCATAGGCGCCTTCGCGATCCCCGATCACGAGGTGCACCGTGTCCGGGCGCTGGCCGGCCAGGAGAAGCTGGTGGCGGTCTCTTACAGCCCTCCGAGCGGGCAGACGCAGCTGAGCGACGCCGACCGGACCGCGCTCCAGCACGCAACGCTGCCGTGGTTGATCGTCACCGTGGAGGAGCTGATCGGCTACGCGCCAAGGTCGGCCGCGCCTATCGCCGTCACTGTCAACGTTCATCCCGAACGCCTTCCCGTACCCTGCGACAACGAGGCGATGCATTGACCGACCTGCGCCAATCCACAGGGCCTCTGTCCGACACCGTCGAGACCCTGATCCTCGACCTCCTCGAGTGGATGGGCCCCGACCCCCGCCCCTACGCCGAGGTGCTCGAGGCGTGGCGGACGTCGTGCCCGCGCTTGCCCGTGTGGGAAGACGCCAGCAGCCGAGGCTTCATCGCGCGTGATCACGCGCCGGGACGCGGCGCGCTCGTCTCGGTGTCCGCCGCCGGGGCGAAGCACCTGCGAAAGCACCGCCAACCGTCGCCGCGCTGACGGCTGGCCACGATGAAGATATCGATCCTCGCCGACTACCACGACACGGCGTTCAGCAGCGCGCCGGACCCGTATGGGCGTGAGAATTGGTCCATTCCGCACCTCGTCCTCGACGCCGAGGCCGAGTCGGAGACGAATCTCGCGCGAGCGGCTGGCCGGCGGCACCGACAGCTTTGACGTCAGCGGCCGACTCGGGCGGCCCGCGACTCAAGCCGGCCGCTACCGCCCGCACGCCACGCCCCACGCCGAGAGCCGCGACGGCACAACCGGGCGCGTGAGCTCGGCATCGTCCGCTGATGCGGCGCGCCGCACCTGTCGCAAGGAGCAGCCGCGCTCTTCGAACGCCGCTGGCGAAGCAAGATCCCCGCGGTCGCCATGAGCAGCGCACGCGCTCGCTGGCCGGCACGAGCGGCGCCACTACGTTGCAGCCGGGGGACACGAACCCAAGCACGGGGCCGACGTGCGACATAGCCAACGCGTCGCCGCATCGTTGTAGTGCTGGTGGCGGCACGCATGTGCGTCGTCGTACCTGCGGGGCGTCCGCGCGGTCTGGACCGACGTACGTTTCATCACCGGTCAAAGGCGCGCCCAGCAAGGGCGCCCGGGTGAAGTTCGTTGCCCCTGAACCAGCGAGTGGACCTCCGCTGCTTCGGTGGCACGGGTGATTACCGCGGGGCCGGAGCGCAGCCCGCGGCGCGCGTGCCCGTCGAGGCGTTCGCGACGAGCTGAACGGCATCGGGCGTCTGCGGCGGCGTCGATCACGTCGAGGAAGCTCAACAGCCCCTGCGCTGCCGGCTCGCTCGCCCGTTTCGAGGTCTGGCATCTTGCCACCGGACCGAGGCGAGCGGCGCATCGCCGATTCTCCCCGATCCGTCACGCCGCGGCACCGGGGACCATCCGGCCGGCGGCGGGACGCGCCGCGAGCTCCGCGGCCTTCTAGGGCTTCGCGCCCGCGCATTGGTCCAAGCTGCGCTCGACCAACCCGCTGGAGCGCGTCAAGATCGGACGTCGCGCGGACGTCGTCGAGATCTTTCCCAACGACCACAGCGCGATCGGGCTCGCTGGCGCGCTGCCGATCGAACAACACGCGAATGGCTCGTCAGCCGCCGCTACCTCTCCGAAGAGTCGCTCGCGCTCGTCCTCGGCGACCACGACGCCGACGAGGAGGTGATGCCCGCCAAGCCCATCGCCGCTTGAGCCGGCGCCCGCGCGCGCGGGCGCGCGCGAAAAAGCTGTTCAAACCCTTCAGGTTTCGAACAGCAACAACTACTACTACGACAACACCGACGAGCGCTACACCACTTCAGACGATTGACTGGCTCACGCTCGCGCCTGCGGTGTCAAAGTGCCAAATGAGCTGACCGCGAGGTCGGCTACCCCCGACAGCCGAGCCCGCTGAACGGAGACCCCATCATGCGTCGCAAAGCCCGAAGATCGCCGGCCGACCATGCTAAAGCGAGCGTCCACGGCAACTTTACACCGAGAATGAAAGTGACGGGCTCCCAAGCTGGTCCCGCGCGCGCATCCGTCCGGTCGGCGCTGCGATGCATTCGGGTGCGAGGGTCGACGAGCTGTGTGTGCGCGCTGGGCGCGTGCTGGGCGCTCACAGGTTGCGCTGACAAGCAGCGCGCCGCCGCCGCAAGTCCGGCGCTGCCACGCGCCATCACCGCTCAGGAGGCAAAGCTGCTGGATCGAGCGAAGCAGATCCTCGTGAGCGGCTGCATGCGCAGGCACGGTTTCAGGTTTTGGGTACGCCCGAACGGTGCCGCAGCTGACGTGGCGCGCTTTGCCTACGTGGTCGACGACATTCGATGGGCAAGTAGGCACGGCTATGGCAACGTCATCCAACGTGGCGATGACAGCCAGCGCCGTGATCCCAACCGGCGCTACTTCGCCAAGCTTTCGCCTGCGCGCCAGCAGGCAGCGCTGCGCGCGCTCAACGGGGCGCGGCCGGAGGGTCTCGAGGCGCGCCTGCCGAGCGGGGCGGTCGCGCGCAGGAGCGATCGCAGCTGCACCTCAGAGGCGGAGCGCAGGCTCTACGGCGACTTGCAGGGTTGGTTTCGCGCGAGCACGGTGACGGACAACCTGTTCGGCGCTCGTGCGGGACGAGTCACCGCCGATGCGGGCTTCGTCGCTGCCACCCAGCGGTGGTCGGCATGCATGCGCGCGGCCGGCCACCGCTATGTCAGCCCACTGCAAGCTCGCGCCGCCGTCACGCAGGCACGACTCTCGTTTAGCGCTGAGCGCCGAGTCGCAGTAGCGGAAGCCACATGCGCACAGACCAGCGGCATGTCAGCAACGGTCAGCCGCCTGGACCGCCATTTCCGAGCGGTCGTGAACAATGAGTTCAGGGCAGACGTCGCCACCGCACGGCGCCTGCAGCTCGCGGCACTGCCCGTCGCCCGCACCATCGCCCGCAACGGCCATAGCACCAGCACACCACAAATTGTATCGAAAGCGGTGCAATGAAGGGAGCATCATGAGACGGATCACCAAGGTCGCCCTCGCCACGATCACGGTCGCAGCAGCCCTCGCCGTTCCCACCGCAGCGCAGGCCGCCGATGGCAAGGTCTACGCCTACCAGCACTGGAACTTCACCACCCCGTACTGTGCGTGGGTCGGCAACGACACCGACTGGGGAAGCTGCTCGCCCGCGGGCAGCATGCGCAACAAGGCCTCTAGCCTCTGGAACAACGGCTACGCGGGCGGCTACGACGACGTCAACTTCTACTGGGGCACGTCCTACACCGGCGCCTGGGACTGCCTGGGCAACGGAACATCCTGGTCGAACCTGCAAAACCAGCGGTTCGTGTATGGCGCCAGCCGCCCCGGCTACAATCAGTCGACCAACGACAACATCTCCTCCCACAAATGGGTGAGCTACTGCGGCCAGCCATGACCGCGAACTTTCCCGCGTAGCGGCCTTACCCACACGCCGATCAGACGCCCGCGAGCGACGTGCTCGCTCGCGGCGCTGCGCGATGACGTCCGCAAGTCCACCGCCGCCGACTGAGAAGCAAGCGGTAGAAGAACGCGGATGAGCCCATGCGCGGAGCGGCCTGATGATTCCCCCGCAGCAGCGCTACGAGGAGGCTACCCACCAACCCTGGCTCGCTACGCCGGCCGCTTTGGACGCGGGCAGCACGCGACGGGTTGCCGGACCGAGACACTGCTGCTGTTCGCGCACGACCGGTCGCCCGGCACGCTCAAGCTGCGCAATTTCCGCTACGGCGGTCGTCGGCGAGCTCGTCGGCACCCGAGCGCCACGCCGATCTCCACCAGAATGGCGGCCCTTCCCGTCGCCCTCGGGCAACACCGCGACGGCGGCGCGGAATCGGGATAGGTCGGTTACCGCTATCGGCACCTGCCGCCTCGGGCCGCGCCGACCGTCATCGCCGCCGACGGCACCGCCACCGCTGAGGAGCACGAGCGCGTGAGCAGTAACGCCCCGGACGCTCCCGGGCTGGCGGAGCTCGGCGAGGCGGCCAGAGCGAAGGCCCTGCTGCGCTGGCGTGTGCTGCGCCCGCACCTCGAAGACGGCGTGGCGCTGGTGCATGCCGCGCGGGAAGCGGGCGTGTCCGAACGCACGCACAGCGCTGGCTGGCGCGCTACCGCGCCAGCGAACTGGTGGGCCTCGCCGCTCCGCGGCGCTCCGATCGCGGCGGTCGAAGGATGCCCGACGAGCTCGTGGCGGTGATCGAGGGGATGGCGCTGCGGCGCCCGCGGCCGAGCACCGCGCCGGTGCATCGACGGGCCATGAGGTCGCCGAGCGCCACGGCTGGGGGGCGCCGAGCTACGCGACAGTCCACGCGATCGTGCGAGCGCTTGACCCGGCGATGGTTTCGCTCGCGCACGATGACGACAAGCGTACCGCGAGACGTTCGACCTGATTCTTCGCCGCGAGTCCGACGACCCGAACGACATCTGGCAGGCCGATCGCACCGAGCTTGACCTATGGGTGCGCGACGCGTCCGATCGGGCGGCGCGTCGTCGGCGTTCAACACGGCGCTCGCGCTGCGCCACGCGATCTGGCGCAAGACCGAACCAGGCTGGCATGTCTGCGGAATCCCAAATGTCTTCTACGCCGATCACGGCTCGGACTTCACGTCGCGCCACATCGAGCAGGTCGCCGCGATCTGAAGTGCGCCTGGTGATTCTCGCTGCCCGGACAGCCGCGCGGGCGCGGCAAGATCGAGCGGCTGTTCAACACGATCAACCAGATGTGCCTCGCCGATCTGCCCGGCTACGCCCCGCGCGGGATCCGGGATCGCCCGACGGAGGCGGCGCTCACCCTGCCCGAACTCGACGTCGCGATCGGCGCGTTTATCCGCGACAGCTACGACCAGCGGGTGCACGGCGAGACCCGCCAGGCGCAGGCGCGTTGACGCCCGCGGCTTTCTGCCACGCCTACCGACTCCCTCGAGCAGCTCGACCTGCTGCTGCTGACCGTCTCGCGGCCGCGCAAGATCCATCACCGATGGCATTCACTTCCAAGGTCTGCGCTACCTGGACCCGACCGTCCCCCACGACTGGCAGAGGGATGACGTTATCTACCACCGCGGGACATCAACACCGGAGCGTCCGGACCGCCTGACGAGCGCCGTCATCGCCGCCTCGATCCTGATCGCGATCGCAATCGGTGCCGCGGCGATCGTGTGGTTCTGAGGGCGCGCTAGCAACGGCCTCGGCGGTGCGCTTGAGGTCGATGTCCTCGATGCAGCACAACGCGGGGCGCTCGCAGATGAGCCAGGCACTGTTCGAGCGCGCTGGCGGCGGTCGCCACCAGCCCCTTTCGGCCGGCCCTCGGCGAGCGCGTGCATCCCGAGGTCGTCGCGCTCATGCGCGAGCTGGGCATCGACCTCGCCGATCGGCGGCCGCGACGCCTGACCGACGAGCTGGCCGCCTGGGCCGACGTCGTCGTGACGATGGGCTGCGGCGACGCGTGCCCGTACGTCCCCAGGACACGCTACGTCGACTGGAAGCTGCCCGACCCCAGGGGCCGACCGATGATGAAGTGCGCGCGACGCGCGAGGACATCGCCGAGTGTGTCCGCGCGCTGATCGGCGAGCTCGGCGCCGGAGCGCGCCGACGATCAGGCTGCCTCGACGTCGACGGAGTAGCCGAGCAGCGCGCAGATGCGGGCCAGCGCGCCGTCGGCGATCGAGAAGAACGCAAACGCGCCTCGCTGCTCGCGCTCGACGATGCCGGCGCCCAGCAGCTGCTTGAGGTGGTAGCTGACCGTCGGCTGCTTGAGCCCGAGCATTGCCTGCAGGTCACAGGCGCAGACGGCTTCGTCGCCCGCCGTGATCAGCCGGTTGAGGATCTTCAGCCGGTGTCGGTCGGCGAGCGCCTTGAAGACGACCTCCAGCTCGCGAGCCGCGTCGTCGGCCATCGCAGAGCCGGCGAGCGGGACGCAGCACTGAATTAGCGGCAGCGGCGGCACGCCGAGGAGGGTATCGAAAAAACTTGATATCACCGTGGCGTTCGGCTACCGTGCCCGCATCGCATCGAAAAGTATCAATGCCTTCTCGGTACGCAACAATGATCGAACAGTCAGACATCGTCATCGTCGGCGCCGGTCAGTCCGGTCTGGCCGCGGCGCATGCCGCGCGGTCGGCGGGCCTTGCGCCGGTCGTGCTGGTGGCGCTACTACGACAGCCTCACGCTGTTCTCACCAGCGCGCTACTGCGCGCTGCCGGGCATGGCTCTTGCGGGCGATCCGGACCGCTACCCGACGCGCGACGCGCTCGCCGGCTACCTGCGCGCGTACGCCGCCACGTTAGACGTCGACATCCGCTGCGGCCAGCGCGTCACCGCGGTCCACCGTCCTGATGACGGGGGCCTGCAGATTCAGACCCAGAGCGGGGCAACGCTGCGCAGCCCACGTCTGGTCGCCGCCACGGGCGCCTTCGGCGCGCCGCACCGGCCGGCGCTCGCTGGCGTGGAGTCGTTCATGGGCACGGTGATGCACGCCGCGGAGTACCGCGCGCCGCACCGGTTCGCCGGCCAGCGCGTGATCGTCGTCGGCGGCGGCAACTCCGCGGTGCAGATCGCCGTCGAGCTCGCCGAGGTCGCCGCGGTGACGATCGTGACGCGCTCGCCGCTGCGCTTGCGCGCGCAACGCCCGCTCGGGCGCGACGTGCACTGGTGGCTGACCGTGACCGGCCTGGATCGCGCGCCTCTCGGACGGCTGCTGCAGGGGCGCACGGTCCCCGTGCTGGACACCGGCGCCTACCGCCACGCGCTTGCCGCCGCCCGGCCGGCGCACCGCCGGCTGTTCGAACGCCTCGACGGCGACTCGGTCGTCTGGCCCGACGGGCGGCGCGAAACGGTCGACGCGATCGTCCTCGCGACCGGCTACCGCCCCGACCTGCCGTATCTCGCCGCCACCGGCGCGCTCGACGACGACGGCCGGCCGCTGCACCGCGCCGGCATCTCGACGACCGTCGCCGGCCTGGGGTACGTCGGCCTCGAGTACCAGCGCACGTTCGCGTCGGCGACGGTCCGCGGCGTCGGCGCGGACGCCCGCTGGGTCGTCGGCCGACTCGCCGCCCCCAAGCGCGTTCGAACCACGCACGGGCGCGCGCTCGCTGCTGCCCCGTGCCGCGTCTGCGCCGCGCGTTAGCCAGTGGCGGTCAGATGCTCGTCGGCGGCGGGCGGCCGGACGAACGGGGTGTATAGAGAGTTCGTGCAGAAAACCCGGTTAAGGCCGCTCCGGTAATAATGGAACAGGAACGTACGCTAGGCCGGTTGGCTTGGTGGGCGTAGCGGTCGGCGTTGTCCGGCGGCGAGTTCGTGGGGCAGGATGAAGGGGAAGTCGCCGAGCAGCTTGATGTGTTGGTAAGCGAGCGGCGAGAGCCGTGGAGGTCGCCGTCGAGGATCTCGTGGCCGGTGGCGTGTAGCTGCTCGATCGCGTCGTTCATGTATTGGGCGTTCCAGAGAACGAGGGCGTTGAGCGCGAACCCGAGCGCTCCGAGTTGGTCTTCTTGGGCGTCGCGGTAGGGCTGGCGCAGGTGGCCTTCGTTGCCGTGGAAGATGACGCGCGCGACGCGGTGGCGGCCTTCGTGTCGGTTCAGGCCGATGCTCGTCTGCCGGCGGTGGTCCTCGCTGTCGATCCAGCTGAGCAGGTGCAGGGTCTTGGCGATCCGGCCGAGCTCGGCGATCGCGCCGCAGGTGGGTGCGCAGCGGCAGGACGGTGCCCTCGAAGCGCAGCCGCGGCCGGTTGCTCTTGGCCAGCAGCACGCCGTCGGGCTCGACGCGGAGATGGCGCGAGCTGCGCAGGATCTCATCACGTGAAACGGGTCGCGCGGATGGCTCATGACCCGCTGGTCCTCCATCACACCGGGCGTCAACCCCCGGAAGTCCGAGGATCACGTGCTCGGCGGGGTCTGGGTCGGCGGCCATGAAGCCCATCCTCTCCAGGACGCGCTCGCGATGAGGCCGTCACTCTGATTGGCCGCAGTAGGCAATGAACACGGCGGTCACGAAATCCGCGCGGATCTGGTCGGTTGACGTGTTTGACTCACGCGTCAGCATCATCACCGCCTGTCGAGAGCCGTCGGGACTGGTCAGCGAGATGCTGGCATGGCTGAGCGTGCCTCCGTTGTGGCCCCAAGCGGGTCCGCAGGGCGTCTGCACCTTGCCCACGCCAAGGCCGTAGTCTGCGCCAGGTCCGGCGGGGACGGTGGTCTGTAGCTCGCGCTGCTGCTCGGGACGCAGCAGTTGAGCAGTAAACAGCGCGCGGTGAAAGTCCGCGACGTCGCCGAGGGTGGAGATGATGGCCCCGGCCGTCCAGGCCCACGACGGGTTGTTTTTGGTCGTGTCGAGGATTGCGGGCAGGCCCAGGTCGGGTGGGGCATCGATCACGTAGCCGTGCGCGTGGGGTCCGTGGATGTCCGGATCGGTGAGCGGGAAGCTGGTCTTCCACAGCCGCAGCGGCCCGATGATCCGTCGGTACACCTCAAACGCTGGGCTTGCCATCTGCAGCGGGCCGGGAACGTCGTTGACCGCGGCGATGATCTTCCCGAGCAGGATGTAGTTCGTGTTGGAGTAGGAATGCCGCGTGCCGGGCGAAAACAGTGGCGGTTGCGCGACAGCGCGTTGCACAAGTTGCAGCGGTCGCCAGGTTCTCAACGGGTCTCGCAGCACCTGCACGCTGAACGGCACATCGGCGTAGTCATACAGGCCACTGGTGTGATTCATCAGGGCCCGCACGGTGATGGCGTCGCCGTTGGGGACGACCCCCGGTAGCCACTGCTGGACGGTGTCGTCAAGACTCAAGCGCCGCTCGGCGACGAGCTGCAACACGACGGTCGAGACAAACGACTTGGTGATGCTTCCGATCCTGAATCGGTCGGTGGCGCGGATCGGGCGCTTCGTCTTGAGGTCGGCCACGCCCGACGCGGCGTGCCACTGCTGCCCGCCGTGGCGCTGGAGCGCGATCGCGCCCGGCACACCATCGCTCACCAGCTTGTCGAGCGCCTGCTGAAGCGCGGGCGGGGCTGCTGTCGCGGCCTGCGCTTGCCCCGGCAAGCCCAATGTGGCGGCGCAGGCGATCACGATCAACGCCGGCGCGCCGCCTATGCATCGCAGGCGGCCTGACATGACCGTCAGAAGCGACCGTGGTCGCCCCCGCCTCGGGGTGGCCGGGAGGGTTGCGCACAAAGACACAGCGGTTCCTTTCGTTGAGGTCCTCGTCGAGTCAAAGACAGCAGCGTTGATCGGGCCGCCGGGCGCGGCTGCTCACCCGGTTAGGGCCTGCAGTTCGGTACCGAGGGGCGCTTGCCGGGCGATCCGAGGCCGCGGGCAACGATGGTGCGTGTCGCCAGCAGGGTGTTGGCTTCGCCGACTCGGCCAGGGCGGCCGTAGAAGCGCACGCGGTACTGCGCGCCGTGCTTGAGTCCGACGGCTCCTTGAAGGATGGCCGATCGGATGCAGTTGGCGCCGCGGGCTGTGACGCTGCGCCCGCGCCGGCCGCGTACATCGACGACGACTTGGCGTACCACGCGCAGACGCGGCCGGGTCTGAAAGACGACCCACGCAATGTCGCCGCCCGGGTCGCTGCCGGGCCGCTCAAAGAAGAGCTTCGGCGTGCCGGCGATACGGATGTCCTTGACGTCGACGCCGCCACTGGCGGCGTGCAACGCGGCGGCCGGAGCGCCGATCGTGAGGGGGGCAAGGACGGCGAGTGCTGCAATGTTCATCGGTGTTTCCTTTCAAAGACGACGACGGAGACGGCGAGGCGTGGGCGTTGGTGTCGAAAGCCGGCCACGAAGGGGGACGGCGCGTTCTGAGGGCCGCGCGCAGGCGGCGGTCGCCGAGAGCCTTTACATCGCTTGTGACCTTTGCGGAGTCGTGGTCCAGCCGGTGAGCCAGTGACCGCTGCCCGCTGCGCCGAGTCGCGTGCCGTCCGACAGCGCAACGTCCCACGCGCCGCTGTCGGGATTGGGGACGAGGAGGTCGGCCTTGGCGTCGCCGTTGAAGTCGCCGACCTGAGCATTGGGAGTTGCTATCCCACTCGGCGAGCCAAACGGAGGGCCCGAGCTCACCAAGCCTCGTGCCATCCGATAGGGCTACGGCGTATCTGCCATCGCCGTGAGTCGCGATCAGATCCGAATTGACATCCCCGTTGAAATCCCGGACACCTGACCATTGCGGGAATGTGGTCCAGTCGGTGAGCCATTGACCGTTGCCCGGTGCGCCCAGCCGCGCGCCGTCCGACAGCGCGACGTCCCACGTGCCGCTGACCGGGTTGGGGACGAGAAGGTCGGTCTTGCCGTCGCCGTTGAAGTCGCCCACCTGAGTGTTGGAGTTGTTGGCCCACCCGCTGAGCCAGTGACCGGTGCCAGGTCCACCAAGGCTGCGGCCGTCCGATGTCGCTACCGCGTACGTGCCCTCGATGTTGGTCACGATCAAGCTTGACTTGCCATCAGCGGTGAAATCCCCCGCACGCGACCATTCCCGCGGCCTGTTCCAGCCGGCGAGCCACTGACCGCTGCCCGCTGCGCCGAGTCGCGCGCCGTCTGACAGCGCGACATGCCAGCCGTTGGCGTTCGAGACGATCAGGTCGGTCTTGCGGTCGTTATCGAAGTCGGCGACCTGGGCGGTAAAGTTGTTTGTCCAGCCGGTAAGCCAGACGGAGCTCCCAGGGCCACCGAGCCTGCGCCCGCTTGATGTTGCCACAACTCCGCGGTCACAACCGGGGGTGCCTTTGGAGAAGCCACATGCGGAACGTACCTCCGGCGGCCCGCCCCATAGGTGATAAAGCGCACATATCTCCGCGCTGGTGTGCTTGCGTCGGCAGGTGGTTCCATCCCATATCGGGATCCATCTAGCAGCGGACCAGAATGCGGTCGTTCAGTTAGTGGAAAAAGACTCGGCGCTACTTGTAGTCGCGAGCCCGTCCGGAGCGCGAGTGTGGGGGTGGATCGGGGGGGCGAATGCTCGCGCGCTGTTCTCGAGTGTTGGCCGGGGCCGTTCGCACTCGACGCGCAGTTGCGGTGGCGCCCGGCACGAACCGTCGCGTGTGCTCTTTGACCTGAGCTTCCGATAACCGAAGCGCCGCATTTCTGCTCCGCTGCTCGATAGACCCCCAGGAGCGCTGGACCTACGAGCAGCTGGGCGCGGCGGTCGGGATGTCGGGCTCCCAAGCGCACGCGATCCTCGCGCGCGCGGCGATCAAGCCGCACCTGACCGATCACTGGATCATGAGCGACTTCTCGCACCCCGAGTTTGAGGAGCGCTGCGCGGAGATCTGCGGCCTGTACATCGACCCGCCCGCAACGTGCTGGTCGTCTCGATCGATGAGAAGACCGGCATCCACGCCAAGGCCCCGACCAAGCCCGGTGTGGCGCCCGCTCCCGATCGCCCAGCACGGCGCGAGCACGAGTACACGCGCAACGGCGCGCAGTGCCTGTTCGCTGCGCTGAAGGTCCACCACGGCGAGGTGCTGGGGATGGCATCAAAGACCCGCAACCGTTGGGACCTGATCCGCCTCTTGGAGGACCTCGACGCCCAGATTGCCGTCATCGACGGCCAGAAGATCGTCGCGATAAGCGACAACCTGCGCACGCGCGGCACCCAGGAAGTCCGCGACTGGCGCCAGGCCCACCCGCACTGGAGCTTTGCGTTTACCCCGACCCACGCCTCGTGGCTAAACCAGATTGAAATCTTTTTCTCGATCATCTGGCGCCGACTGCTCAAGCACGGCATCTTCACCAGCGAGGACGACCTCGCCCAGCAGATGCTCGCCTACATCGAGACCTACAACCAGACCACCAAGCCCTTTAAGAGCGAGCACCGCAGTCGCCACAAGCAGACCCCATGCGTACTCGCATCGCCGAGTCCTCCCGTAAGTCGGCGCACCACCAGCGGGAACGGTTGAGGGCTCGCCCCCCACCTCGACCTTACCAAGGAGGCGTTCGTCGAGGATATACCCAATCACGAGGCCCCAACCCGATAAAGACCGGGACAAAATCCGACAGCCCCGATCGGCTTGCTTGGTGCGACGCGGTAGGGTGTGCTTTCTGTGGGATGCGGCACAGTTGGGCCGCTGTGTGGGTGAATCTGGTCTACCGTGGGACGGCGCGCGAGCACCAACACCATTACGAGGACGGTGATTTGCATGCCCACACCTGACCAACCGAGAACCGCACGCAGCAGACGCTCGACCCTGAGCATCCGCTCAGCGCGGCGCGCACCGCGAACCACAAGCTTTCGGGTACCGACGGCATCATGAGGTTCACCAGACCGACCAGCCAGCGTAGCTGGGCTCCGCGTCCGGGGCTGATCAGGCCGATCCCGACGCGCACACACCCAGTGCATCCGCGCGGCCGGTGGCTCGCCGTCGTGGTGGCGGCCGTGACGGCAGCGGGCCCGGCGCCGGCGGCCGCGCGGTCGACCGCCATCACCGAGAAGTCGTCCAACGTGGCGCTGGCGCTGTTGGTGACCCAAACGCCCGGTGCCACGCCGCGGACCGCGACTTTGCACTGTGGCCGGTCGCGAGCGGCCGTCGGCGGCTACCTCCGCCGCGCGCGAGGTAGCCGCCGCGCGCGCGGCGCGAAGCTGGCCTGCAAGCAGGCCCGCGCCGTCGCAAAGTTCCTGCTTCGCGCGCGCGAGCCAGAGGGCGTTTGCACCGACATCTTGGGTGGTGAGCAGACCGCCGAGGTAACCGGGTTTGTCAACGGGCGCCGCGTGCAGCGCGCGTTCTCGCGTCAAGGGGGCTGCGCGATCGCTGACTGGGACAGGATGGGCCTGCTGCTGAACTCAGCCATCAGCCCGTCGCATCTGTGATCGCCTACCACCGCGTGGTCGACGTTGGTCGCCGGTTGGTCAACCAGCACGCAACATCCCAGATGGTCCCTGAGATTCGGCCACACAGGGCTCCAGGCCCGCCACCCTCGACCAGGAGAAGTAAGTTCCTGCCCCAAGCTCTCCATTACCGTTTGCGAGCTCGACGTGCGTTGAGCGATCCCTGAGTTCTCGCGGTGATCGCAACAGCCGCGTACTGGAGCCTTGTTGTCGTCGTCGTTGCTGTGCTTAACCCGAAGGGTTATGCACAGGTTTTTTCGCGCGGGCGCGCGGGCGCGCGG
>Ga0190267_10000163_pt1 | contig 14110 bp, 13 predicted proteins | sample Popmic239T_FD_140332 | JGI IMG/M metagenome (GOLD analysis project Ga0190267, IMG submission 140332) | Populus adjacent soil microbial communities from riparian zone of Oak Creek, Arizona, USA - 239 T | ecosystem: Environmental > Terrestrial > Soil > Riparian zone | place: USA: Arizona... | reverse complement strand
CGCCCGGTTCTGGGCCCGCTCACGGGCGCCCAGGAAGGTCGGGATGGCGATCGCCAACAGGATGGCGATGATGAGCACGACGACCATGAGCTCGATGAGGGTGAAGCCGTCCTCATCCCGCTCAAGCCGCTTGCGCAGGTTCTGAAGCATTCGGGTGGGTCCTTTCGTGACTGCAGGTATGGGTCACAGCAATTGATGGTGCGAGCCCTTTGCCCCTCCACCCTTCGGGCTCCCCGCAGTCACGGGGCGGTCCTTCAGGCAGCTCGGCCGGCCTTACTCGTCTTCGTTGACGAGGGATGGGCCCCGTTGCTTTGCGCCCCCGTTTTCCAACGGGTTTGCCCTTTCAGAAGCACTGCTCGCACATGAGGTATCGGACCCCGCGCGACCCCTCCTTGAGCCGGGTGGGGGCGAATGACGCGTTGTGACTAGGCGGCCATAGTCATCGCGCTCCAGGGCGCCCTGGACGCGCTTCGGCCGCCCTGCGGAGAGGGCGGCCGGAGCGGACAGCTCGGACTCGGGGTTCAGGCGGGTTAGGACAGGCTCAGCCGGTCCAGGCGTCGGCCCATCCGGGGTCGCCGACGAGCGGCACGGAGCAGTTGGCGCCCGCGGGCACGACGGCTTGGTAGTGCGTGCCCGTCGCTGTGCCCGACATCACGTCGCGGATGTAGAAGCACTTCCCCGTCTTGCTGCGGCCGACCACGATCACGGTCTGCTTGGTCGTCGGGAAATCCTGCACCTCGATGTAGATCGTGGTGGGCTCCTGGGACCCGTCGAGCGGCGTCGTGGTCCACGTCAACGACGGCTCGATCGACCTCATCACGGCGAGGTCGGTCGTGTACTCCTGCTTGTCGGCGTAGTACGTGCGGGCGGCGGTGAAGGCGTTGCGCACGTTGGACGCGACCGCCCTGTCGTTGGCCGTCTTGCGGGTGCCCAGGAACGTCGGGATGGCGATGGCAATCAGGATGGCGATGATCAAGACCACCACCATCAGCTCGATGAGCGTGAAGCCCTCTTCGTCTCGCACCGCGCCCCCCGACGTCCTGGTCTCCGCCCGCCTACTGGATGAGCTTGATGATGTTGAACATCGGCATGTACAGCGACACGACCATGCCGCCGACGGCGCCGCCCAGCACCACGATCAACGCAGGCTCCAGCAGCGACGTCAGCGCCGCCACGGTGGCCTCGACCTCTTGTTCGTAGAACTCGCCGATCTTGTCGAGCATCGTGTCGACGGCGCCGGTCTCTTCGCCGACGGCCAGCATCTGCACGACCATGGGCGGGAAGATGGCGTGCTCGGCCATCCGCTTGGCAATGGGCTCGCCCTGCTTCACGCCGTCCTGCACGTCCTTGACCGCATTCGACGCAACCGTGTTGCCCACGGTGTCCGACGTGATCTCGAGCGACTCCAGGATGGGCACGCCGGAGCGCAGCAGCGAGGCCAGCGTGCGGGAGAAGCGGACGAGTGCGGTCTTGTGCACAAGCTTGCCGAACACCGGCACCTTCAGCTTGAAGGCGTCGAAGGCGGCACGGCCCTTGTCGGTCTCGATCCACCGCTTGAAGGCGAAGACGGCGCCGACCATGCCGAGGATTAGGAACGGCATGAACGTCACCATGATCGACGACACCGCGAGGAGGACACGGGTCGGCAGCGGGAGGGTCCCGCCCAGCTCGGCGTAGAGGTCCTTGAACATCGGGACGATGAACACGAGCATCGCGGTGACGATGCAGAGCACGAGGGCCAGCACCGCGACCGGGTAGGTCATGGCCGACTTGATCTTGTGCTTGAGCTCGACGGCCTTTTCCAGGGTGTCGGCGAGCTGCAGCAGCGTCTGGTCGAGCACGCCGCCGGTCTCACCCGCCCGCACCATGGCGATGTAGAGGCGGTTGAAGACCTTGGGGTGGCGGGCCATCGCCTGTGAGAGCGAGGCGCCCTTCTCGACGTCCTGACGGACCTCGTTGATGACCGCGGCCAGCGCCTTGGACTCGGTCTGTTCGGCCAGGATGTTCAAGGACCGCAACAGCGAGAGGCCCGAGTCGATCATCGTGGCGAACTGGCGGTTGAAGACGGCGAGGTCCTTGAGCTTGACCTTGCCCGCCCCCATCCCCGGGATCTTCAGCTCCTTCTGGAGCCCGCTCCCGCCGCCCTTCTTGTCGATGGCCAGCGGGACGTAGCCCATCTGGCGCAGCTTGTTGGCGACGAGCGTGGTCGAGTCGGCCTCAAGGGTGCCCTCGAGGACCTTGCCCTGCTTGTCGCGGACCTTGTAGAGGTAGGTCTCAGCCATTGGTGCTCGTTCTCCTAACGGGCCGCCGAGCTGGACACCAGCCGGCGCAGGTCGTCTTCGTTGGCACAGCGCTCGATCGCCATCTCCATGTCGATCGCCCCCTTCTTCACAAGGTCGGCGAGGGACATGTCCATGGTCTGCATGCCGTACTTCCCGCCGGCCTGCATCGCTGAGTAGATCTGGTGGGTCTTGCCTTCACGGATGAGGTTCCGCACGGCAGGAGTGGCCACGAGGACCTCCGATGCCACTGCACGACCTCGGCCGTTCTTGGTGGGGATGAGCTGTTGGGTGACGATGCCTTGCAGCGAGGCCGCCAACTGCACCCGCACCTGCTGCTGCTGGTGGGCCGGGAACACGTCGATCACACGGTCGACCGACTGCGGGGCGTCCTGGGTGTGCAGGGTGGCGAACACGAGGTGGCCGGTCTCGGCGGCGGTCAGCGCGGTCGAGATGGTCTCGAGGTCGCGCATTTCACCGACGAGGATCACGTCCGGGTCCTGGCGCAGCACGTGCTTCAGGGCGTTGGCGAAGGAGTAGGTGTCCTCCCCCACTTCACGCTGGTTGACGACGGCCATCTTGTGGTGGTGGAGGAACTCGATCGGATCCTCGACCGTCATGATGTGGCACGGCTTGCGGCTGTTGATGATGTCGATCAGCGACGCCAGGCTCGTCGACTTGCCGGAGCCCGTCGGGCCGGTGACGAGAACGAGGCCTCGGGGCAGCTCGGCGAACTGCATGACCGACGGCGGAAGGCCGAGGCGGTCGAACGGCACGATGTCGAAGGGGATGACTCGCATGACCGAGCCGACCGAGTCGCGCTGGAGGAAGACGTTCACACGGAAGCGGCCCACACCGGGGACGCTGTGCGAGGTGTCGAGCTCCAAGTCGTTCTCGAACTTCTCCCGCTGCTTCTGGGTGAGGATGGCGTAGATCATCCGGCGGATCTCAGAGCCGTTCATCACCGGGAACTCGGTGAGCGGCTTGATCTCGCCGTGGATGCGCACGCTCGGGTGCAGGCCCACGGTCAGGTGGAGGTCGGAGCCGCCCAGGTCCACCACCCGCTCGAGCAGGTCGTTGACGTGCAGCTCGCCCTTGAGGCCGTCGGCGCCGAGCATGTCGGGCGCGTCGCCGTGCCCGGCAGGCTGGTCGGCCACGGTGATCTCGAGGTCGCCGACGCCGTCGATGCCGCCCGCGCTCGGGGCCGGGCCGTACATCTGGTTGACGATCTTCTTGAGCTCGCCACGGGTCGCGAGGGCGGGCCTGATGCTCCAACTGGTGGCCGCCTCGAGCTCGGACTTCGTGTCGGGGTTGCTCGGGTCGAGCATGGCGACGAGCAGGTCGCTCCCGTCGATGTCCACGGCGACGGCCTGGTGCCTGTGGGCCAGTTCGGCCGGGATCAGGCGGTCGAGCGTCGGGTTGACCGGGCGGGCGTCGAAGTCGACGAAGTCGAAGCCGACCTGATGGGCGACGGCGGCGACGAGGTCCTTCTCCCCCACCAGGCTCTCGGCCAGGAGGAGCTGCGACAACGGCTTGCCCTCGACGGCCTCACGGTCGAGAAGCTGCTCGAGCGTGTCGCGCGAGAGGACCTTGCGCTCTACGAGGAATTCGCCCAGTCGGCGCGAAGCTGGCTGCATGGATCGGGATATCGGCCCGATTTGAGACGACCCTGAGAATGTTCTCTCTGGGTGGCGGCCTGACTAGAGGCGTCCCGGCAGGAATCGTGTAAGCGCTTGTCAAATGGAACACAGACGTTCGGGAGACCTGGGGGCCGAGAGATGGACACGAAGAAGCGCACGCGCCGTTGGACGATGCTGGCCGTGGCCGGAGTGCTCGCCGTGCAGTCGGCAGGCGCCGTCCGAGCCGAGGAGACGGCTGCGCAGGCGCCTGAGTTCGAGAGCTCGACCTTCACCCGGAAGTCGCTCGGCCCCGAGTCCGACGCCATGGCGGCCGCCGACATCGCCGACGACGGCGCGTTCAGCATCTCCGCGGGGGCGAAAGAGGGGACCCCGGCCGTCGGGGCAGGCACCGGATGGGACTGGGGCCAGTACGGGACGTCGGTCGGGATGAGTGAGGTCTCCGCCGAGCACACCCTGGACCTGCCCGCAGGGCGGTACACCGTCCACGCCGTGTTGACGGGCCTCCAGGGCATCCTTGAGCACGCAGGCGACGGCGGCGGCCACATCACCGTCGAGGTCGACGTGCTCTGCAGCAACTGCACCGGCGGGCCCCGCCAGATCAAGCTCGCCGCGAACGAGCCCGAGGAGCCCACCGCCGTAAACAGCCCCTTGCGGGCGGTGCCCGTCACGGTGAGCGACATCGACGAGACGGTGGCGTTCGAGCTGGCCTCCGATGGCGAGGTCGTCGTCACGATGTCGGTGTACACGGCTGCGGGCACCGGGCTGACCGTGTTCCGCAAGTCCGACCTCGTCCCCGGCGATCCCCATGCCTCGGCCTCTCTGCCCGGCGAGGCCCGCACCGCGCTGAGCGGCAAGGTCGTCGAGTTCTCCGTCACCCCCGCCGCCGAGTAGCTCCTGGGCGACAATCCACAGCACCTGTTGCTGTGGATTGTCGGAGCGAAGCGGGCGTCAGGCGACGACGCGGAGGATCTCTTCGAGCGAGGTCTTGCCGTTGCGGACCTGGATGAGGCCCACCTGGCGGAGCGTGAGCATGCCCTGGGCCATCGCCATCTTCTTGATGTCCTCGGAGTGCTCCCGCTCGACGATCAGGCGCTCGATCTCCTCGCTGACCGTCAGCACCTCGTGCAGGGCGAAGCGGCCGTGGTAGCCGGTCTTGCCGCACGACGAGCAGCCCTTGGCCCGGAACAACTCGGGCTGGTCCTCGCCCGCGAACAGCTCCAGGTCCCATCCGGCCGACTGCAGCTCTGACGGGGTGGCCCGATACGGCTCCTTGCACTTGTCGCAGAGCTTGCGGGCCAGGCGCTGGGCCACGATGCAGTCGAGGGCGCTGGCCACAAGGAAGGGCTCGACGCCCATCTCGATGAGCCGGGTGGGCGTGGTGGCGGCGTCGTTGGTGTGCAGGGTCGACAGCACGAGGTGGCCGGTGAGGGCGGCCTCGATGGCGATGGTTGCGGTCTCTTTGTCCCGGATCTCGCCGACCAGGACGATGTCGGGGTCCGACCGCAGGATCGACCGCAGGGCGGCGGCGAACGTCATGCCCGCCTTGTTGTTGACCTGCACCTGGTTGATCCCGTTGAGGCGGTACTCGACCGGGTCCTCGACCGTGATGATGTTCTTCGAGTCCTCGTTGAGGACGTTGAGGGTGGCGTAGAGCGTCGTCGACTTGCCCGAGCCGGTGGGGCCGGTGACGAGGATCGTGCCGTAGGGCTTCTTGTACGACTGCTCGAACCGCTCCCGGGACGACTCCAAGAACCCGAGGTCGGTCAGCTTCAGGACGGCCGTCGACTTGTCCAGGATTCGCATGACGACCTTCTCGCCGTACACCGTCGGCAGGGTCGCGACACGGAGGTCGACCGCCTTGCCGCCGATGACGACGTTGATCCGGCCGTCCTGGGGGATCCGCCGCTCGGCGATGTTGATCTCCGCCATGATCTTGAGGCGGGAGATGATCCCGGACTGGATGTTCTTCGGCGGGCGCATCTTCTCGTGCAGCACGCCGTCGATGCGGTACCGGACGCGGACGTCCTTCTCGCTGGGCTCGATGTGGATGTCCGACGCCCGCTCGGCCACTGCCTGGGTGATCAGCAGGTTGACCAGCTTGACGATCGGGGCGTCCTCGACGACCTCGTTGAGCTTGGAGAGGTCCTCTTCGACCTCGTACTCGCTGGCCGCCTGGGCCGAGATGTTCTCGGCCTCCCCGTCCATGCGGGTGTGGCGGTCGATGGCGGCCGTGATCGAGTCCGGGGTGGCCATGATGACCCGGACCTCGCTCTTGGTGATCGTCCGGATGTCGTCGATGGCGAAGACGTTGCCGGGGTCGGCCATGGCCAGGACGAGCTTGCCGTCCTCCCAGCCGACCGGGAGCGCCTGGTAGCGCCGGGACAGCGACTCGCTGATCAGGCCGACGGCGCTGGAGTCGATGCTGTAGTCGGACAGGTCGACGTACTCGAGGCCGAGTTGCGGGGCGAGGATCCGGTAGAGGTCGCCCTCGGTGACCAGGCCCCGCTCGATCAGGATGCGGCCGAGGAACTTGCCGGTGTCGGCCTGCTCAGCGAGGGCGTCGTCGAGCGCCTCCTGTGTCAGGAGTCCTGCCGCCACGAATTGGGCGCCGAGGAGGCGGTTTTCTTCCGACATGGCCTAGCAATGAATCGGCACGTCGGGGCGTCGGGTAAGGACCATTTTGGTCATCACCCGCCGGCCGGCGTTTTGTGGGTCCAGGCTACTGCCGGACCGAAGACAGGAACTTCAACAGCAGCCCGCGGTTCAGCGGCTCGTCGGCGTCGGCCCCATCGGCGGGCGCGGCGGCTGCCTCGGCCTCTGCCTTCGGAGTCTCGGCCTTGTCGGCCTTGTCGGCCTTGTCGGCGCTCTCGGCCTCTTCGGGCTTGTCGGCCTTCTCGGACTTTTCGGCCTTCGGCTTGTCGCTGCCCATGGCGGCGAGCTGGCTCACGAGCTGCTTGGCCTGGGCCGGGTCCACGGCGGGCTTCTCCGGCTTGTCGGCCCTTTCTGCCTTTTCGACCTTCTTGGCCTTGCCGTTCGGCTCCTCACCGGGCGGGATCGGGCTGTTCTGGTCGGTCGCCTTCAGGACGGGGATGTCCAGCGGCTTCTCGGGCAGCGGCTCGGGCTTGAGCTCGGCTTCGATCTTGACCGCGGCCTTGGCCGGGGCCGGGGCGGGGGCGGGCTCGGACGTGGGAGCGGGCTCAGGCTCAGGCGCAGGCGCGGCGGCCTTCACCGGCTCGGGCTTGGGTTCGGGCTTGGGCTCAGGCTTCGGCTCGGGCTTGGCCTCTTCCGCTTTGGGCTCCGGCTTGGGCGCGGGCTTGGCGGGGGCGGGCGCTGCGGGCTCGCCGATTTCGACAACGCCCGATTCGACCAGGTCCTTCAGCGCTTTGCAGACGCCGTATTCGCCCAGGCCGAGTCGGTCGGCGACGTCGGCCACGCAGCGCGAGGACGCCACCGCGACGACCATGCGCCACTGCTCGGAGGCCAGGGTCACGTGCGGGTCGCTGAGGTCCCCGACCAGGCTCACGCCGTGGTCCAGCGAGGGGACGACGGCCTCGATGCCGCGCCACTCGGTGAGCCGGGCCTGCGCTTCGAGCAACAGGGGCTCGATGTCGACCGGGTCGGCGGGGTCGTCGGGCTGCTTGTCGGCGTCGAAGCTGAACTTGCCGGTGTGCAGGCGCAAGAGCTCGAACACAGCGTCGACGAACGAGTCGGCCCGGCCGACCTGGGCGCCGATCACCTTGCCTTCGTCCAAGTGGACGCGCCCGTCGAGCTTGCCCCCCACAACACGCAGCTCGCCCGTCTTCTTGGTGGCAGCCAGAAGCGCCATCACGTCGGGCAGTGCGAATGTCTCAAGCGTTCCGTGCAGCGACACGGGTTACCTCCGGCAACGACGATCTTCGCAACCATCGGCACAAACCAAGCTCGACTTCAGCGCCGACATTCTCTCGCGTTTTCCCCAGCAGCAGGTGCTGGGGAAAACGCGGGGTTGTCACGGGCGGTGGGCGATGGCGCTGGCGGCGGCGGCCGACATCACTTCGAGTGGCGGGTCCTCGCCGGTCCAGAGCCGGAACTGGTGGGCGGCCTGGTGGATCAGCATGCCCAGGCCGTTCACCGCCACACAGCCCGCGGCCCGGGCCGCTTCCAGCAGCGGCGTGACCGGCGGGTGGTAGATCAAGTCGACGACGAGGGTGCCCGCCCGCAGCACCGCGGGGTCGACCGGCAGGCCGGGCGAATCGGGCATTCCGACCGGCGTGGCGTTGACGAGCACGTCGTAGTCGACCTCGGCCGGGTCGGCCACCGCCCTGCCCCCCAGCGACGACGCGGCCGCCTCGGCCCGCTCCGGCGTCCGCCCCCACACGGCGACGTCGGCCGCCCCCGCCTCGACCAGGGCCAGCACGACCGATCGGGCCGCCCCGCCCGCGCCCAGCACCAGGCAGCGGGTCCCGCGGGGGGAGAACCCCTCGTCCAGGCGCAAGGCGTCGAGCAGCCCGATCCCGTCGACGTTCTCCCCCACCAACTCGGTGCCCCGCAGGTGCACGCAGTTGACCGCGCCGAGCCGCTCGGCCGCCGGGGACAGCCGGTCGACGGCGCCCGCCGCGTCCTCTTTGTGCGGCATCGTCACCGACAGGCCCTCGATGCCGAGGGCGCGCATGGCCCGGACCGCGTCGGCCCCCTCCCCCGGCGCCACGTCGAAGGCGAGATAGGCCCAGTCGAGGTCGAGGGCCTGGAAGGCCGCGTTGTGCAGCGCGGGCGACAGCGAGTGCCGGACCGGGTGGCCGATCACGCCCGCCACCCGGGTGGAGGCCGACAGCCTCACGTCAGCACAGCTTCTTCTCGCGGCAGACCCTCACCGCCCGCTGGAACTCGGCGTCGGTGGTGGCGAAAGTGTGCCGGCCCGACTGATCCGCCAGCACGTAGTACATCCACGGGCCGGGCTCGGGGTTGAGGGCGGCGAACAGGGTGGCCTCGCCGGGCGCCGCGATCGGCGTGGGCGGCAGCCCGGCCCGCAGGCGGGTGTTGTACGGGTTGTCCTTCTCCAGGTCGGACTTGCGCAGCGGCTGCGTGGGGCGGTTGACGCCGTAGCGGATGGTGGCGTCGATGCCGAGCTTCCAGCCCTTGTCGAGCCGGTTGTAGACTACCCGCGCCACCTTGGCCCGCTCGTCGGGGATCCTGGCCTCGCGCTCGATCATCGAGGCCACGATGATCACCTCGTAGGGCGACAGGCCGACCTTGGCCTCGGACTGGTCGAGCCCGACCTGGGCGCCCGCCACCACCATCGAGTCGATGAGCTTCTGGAGGATCACCGCCTCGTCGTCGGTTGGCTTGAGCTCGTAGGTCGACGGATAGAGCAGGCCTTCGAGGTTGGTGCTGCCCGGCGGCGAGTAGGGCGAGGTGAAGCGGCCGCTGCGCACGTGCTCCATGAACTTGTCGGCCGAGCGCCCCTCGAGCCGCCCGACCCGCTCGGCGATCTGCTGCACGGTCAGGCCCTCGGGGATCGTCAGGCGGTCCGACTCGGCTCTGGCGCCCCGGCCCAGCACGTCCAAGACCTCGCCGTAGTCCGAGTTCTTGCGCAGCGTGTAGTTGCCCGCCTGGAACTCCGGGTTCCCCTTGAACCGCACGTACAGCCGGAACAGGCGGGCATTGGAGATCACGCCTTCGTTGTCGAGGATGGCGGCGATGTCGCCGGTGGTCGAGCCCCGCGGGATGACGACCTGCACCTCGTCGCCAGGGTCGCCCGGCGCGATCTGGCCTCGCACCCACATGCCGCCGACCGCCGCGAACAGCAGGCCGACAACGGCGATGCCGAGCAGCACCCGCAGCCAACGGCGGGGGCCGCCGCGGCGCGCCTCGGGGAACGGCTCGTAGACCTCGGCCTCTTGGTCGAACACGTCGGTCATGCGGTTATCGCCTCGACTCCAGCCACGACTGCAGCATCACAGCGGCGGCCACCTTGTCCACGACCCGACGGCGCGCGTCGGCCTTCATCTTCATGTCCATCATCGAGCGGTTGGCGCTGACCGTCGTGAGCCGCTCGTCGTACAGCTCGACCGGGACCGGCAGCACCGCTTGCAGTTCGGCGGCCTCGGCCCGTGCGGATGTGGCCGCAGGCCCGTCCTTGCCGCTGAGCGACAGGGGCAGGCCGACCACGACCCGCTCGGCCTCCACCTCTTCGACGATCTTGGCGATCTTGGCGTGCGACTGGGGCGAGCGCTCGACGACCTCGTACGGCGATGCGAGCGTGCCGGTGGGGTCGCTGACGGCAACCCCGATGCGTCGGCTGCCGAGGTCCAGGCCGACGACTCTCACAACCCAAGCTGGGCGCGCACGGCGGCCACGGCGTCGTCGATCTTCGAGACGTCCTTGCCCCCTGCGGTCGTGACGTCGCCCTTGTCGCCGCCCCCGCCGCCGGTGGTGCGCCCGGCCAGGCCGGACAGCTCGGCCGCGTTGATGCCGCTGTCCTTGTCGACGGCGGCGACGATGGCGACCCGCTCGCCGTCGGGCGAGCCCACCAGCACGACGGCCTTGATGCCGGGCTCGTTGCGGACGGCCACAGCGAGGTCTTTGAGGACGCCTTGGTCGAGCCCGTCCTTGCGGGCCACGACGACGCCGTCTTGGGCGGAGGCGGCCAACGTCTTGCCTTCGGCGCCGGCCTGCTGCGAGCGAAGGGCCTTGAGCTCCTGCTCCATCTCCTTCTGCTTGGCGAGGGTCCGCTCCAAGGCCTCGGTCAGCTCGTCGGGCTTGGTGCGCAGGAGGTCGGCGGCCCGCTCCAGGATCCGCTCCTCCTCGCGGAACCGGTCGAGCGTGCCGGTGCCGGTGAGGGCGAAGATGCGGCGCATGTTGGCGCCGATGCTGCCTTCGGACGTGACCTTGACCGGGCCGATCATGCCGAGCGCGCCGACGTGGGTGCCGCCGCACAGCTCCATCGAGCGGTCGCCCGCTTCGACAATGCGCACGAAGTCGCCGTACTTGTCGCCGAAGAAGGCGATGGCGCCCAACTGCTCGGCGTGCTCTTTGCTCGTCGTGTAGGCGCGCACCGGCTCGTTGGCGAGGACCCGCTCGTTGACCAACGACTCGATGCGCTCCATCTCCTCGTCGCTGACCGGCGAGTGGTGCGAGAAGTCGAAGCGCAGGTACTCGGGCGAGACCAGCGAGCCCTGCTGCTTGACGTGGGTGCCGAGCACCTCGCGCAGGGCCCAGTGCAACAGGTGGGTGCCGGTGTGGTTGCGGCGGATGGCCTCGCGGCGCTCGGCGTCGATCTTGGCGGTGGCCTCCTGGCCCGGCGTGATCTCGCCTTCGACGCGGGCGGTGTGGCGGTGCAGGCCTGGCAGCGCGGCGGTGGTGTCGAGCACGGTGGCGGTGCCGGTCTCGGTGGTGATCGTGCCGGTGTCGCCGACCTGGCCGCCGCCCTCGGCGTAGAACGGCGTGCGGTCGAGGAACACCTCGACGATGCCGTCGTCTTTGGGGACCACGGCAAGCACCCGGGCGGCCGTCTCGTACTCGGTGTAGCCGGTGAACTCGGTGGTGCCGAACTCGTCGACCAGGCCGCGATACGCGTCGAGCGACTCGAACTCGCCGCCCTTGGCCGACTCCTTGGCCCGCCTGCGCTGCTCCTCCATGGCCTCGGTGAAGCCGGCCTCGTCGATCGACGCGCCCCGCTCGGCGGCGATCTCGCGGGTGAGCTCGATGGGGAAGCCGTAGGTGTCGTGGAGCTGGAAGGCGGCGGTGCCCGAGATCGACTGCGGGCTGCGCTCCAGCTCCTCGTCGAGGCGAGTCATGCCGGAGCGGAGGGTGCGGCGGAAGCGCTCCTCCTCGCGCTCGACCACGCCCTTGACGAAGTCGGCGTTGCGGGCCAGGTCCGGGTAGGCGTCGCCCATGACCTCGACGGTGCCGTCCACCAGGGCGGGCGTGACGTTCTTCTCGACGCCGAGCATGTAGGCCTGGCGCACGGCCCGGCGGATGATGCGGCGCAGGACGTAGCCGCGCTCCTCGTTCGACGGGAAGACGCCGTCGGAGACGAGGAAGCTGATCGAGCGGGCGTGGTCGGCGAGGATGCGCAGGGCGATGTCGACCTGCTCGTCGTCGCCGTAGCGGCGGTTGGTGACCCGCTCGGCGGCGGCCACGATCGGGCGCAGGACGTCGGTGTCGAAGATCGAGTCGATGTCGTTGAGCAGGATCAGGTTGCGCTCGAAGCCCGCGCCGGTGTCGATGATCTTGCGGGGCAGTTCAGGCATGTCGCCGTTGGGCTGGCGGTCGAACTGCATGAAGACGAGGTTCCAGTACTCGAGGTACCGCTCCTCGCTGCCGTGGGCGGGGCCGCCCTCGTCGCCGTATTCGGGACCCTTGTCGTAGTAGAGCTCCGAGCACGGGCCGCAGGGACCGGTCTCGCCCATCTCCCAGAAGTTGTCCTCGCCCATGCGCTGGATGCGCTCCATGGGCACGCCGATCACGTCGTGCCAGATGGCGGCGGCGTCGTCGTCACTGGTGTGGACCGTGGGCCAGATGCGGTCGCCGTCGTAGCCGAAGACCTCGGTCGACAGCTCCCAGGCGAACTTGATGGCGCCCTCTTTGAAGTAGTCGCCGAAGCTGAAGTTCCCCAGCATCTCGAAGAAGGTGGCGTGGTGCGGGCTGCGGCCGATGTTGTCGATGTCGTCGTGCTTGCCCTTGATGCGCACGCACTTCTGGACGCTGTCGGCCCGGGCGTACGGGGCCTGCTCTTCGCCGAGGATGTACGGGAGGAACTGGTTCATCCCGGCGTTGGTGAACATGGGCGCCCGGGCGTGGTGCGGGATCAGCCCGCTCGACGGGACGGGGCTGTGGCCGCGCTCGTTGAAGAACGTCGTCCACGCGCGGCGAAGCTCGTTTCCGGTCATGCCCATTGGCGTCGAGCCTACCGGCGGGGGGCGAGTTCCTCTCGCAGTTGCTGCTCGCGCTCCTTCATGGCCTCGCGGCCTTCGGCGGCGGCGGCCCGGATGTCGGCGCCGAGGCTCTTGAGCGCGCCTGCGAGGTCGGCGCTCATGCGCTCGGGGCTGTACCGGCTCATGGTCTCTTTGACGAAGCGCATGAGCCAGAAGCTGACGCCGAAGCCGAAGCCGGCGCCGATCACGAGCCAGAACAGTCGCTTGAACATCAGCTTCTTCTGAAGCGCTTGAGCGCGGCGCCGGTGCCGGACGTGAAGGCGACCAGCTTGATGACCGGGTTGCTCAGCGCGAGGTAGGCGAGGCGGCTGGCGCTGTCAACGGTCTGGCTGACCGACTCGGCCGTGGTGAGCAGGGAGTCGACCCTGGCCAGTTCGGCATTGGCCTGCTCGACCGTGCTGCGCCACTGGCCGGCCAGCGGGACGACCTCGGCCTTGAGCTCTTCGATGGAGGTGGTGAGCTGGCGCAGGGTCTTGAGCAGTCCGGCAAAGGCGATGAAGAAGCCGATCACCACCAAGGTGCCGACGACCGACCCGATGACCGCCGCGATCTCGCCCGCGCTCACCCGCTGTTCCCCTGCTTGGACATTGAGGCGGGAGCATAGTGACGCTCCACCAGGACCCGGGCGGACGTGAGGGCGAGCGGCAGTACGGCGTGGGCGGGCAGCGAGGCCTGGAGCGGGATCATGGCGACGACGAGGAAGATGCCCATGCCCAGGCCGATGGTCAGCCAGGTGCGGTCGGCCCCGACCAGTCGGAGCATCACCGCGGCGGGGACGAGGACCGAGACGAAGAAGGCGATGACGGCCGCGATCACGATGGCGATCAGGTCGGCGATGAACTCGAACAGCGCCTCGGCCGAGTCGTCGCTCGGGCGCAGCTCCCAGTCGATCAACTGGACGCCGGCATAGAGCACCGCCTCGCCCAGCATCGAGCCGATCAGGATCGCCAGCACGCCGACCGTCCCCGGCCACCTCCCGACCCGCTCGACCAGCCCCGCCCAGCCGTCGGTCCCCACCCCCGCAGTCTGTCACCACCCCCCACGCAGCCCGGGATCGAGCGCAGGGCCGCGGCCTTCTGGGTGCCGATTTGGCGGGCGGGCCGACAGAACGGCACCCAGACGGCACCGCCTTGCCTGGCCCAGCGAACTTTGAACGCTGGCCGACGCATACCGTCGCCAGCCGTTCAAAGTTCGGTGGGCTGGCGTTCTTTGAACGCCTGGGCCGCCCACGGCGGGCTCAGCGTTCAAAGATCGGAGTCGGGGGGGCGGAGGGGGT
>Ga0190267_10000162_pt1 | contig 14137 bp, 13 predicted proteins | sample Popmic239T_FD_140332 | JGI IMG/M metagenome (GOLD analysis project Ga0190267, IMG submission 140332) | Populus adjacent soil microbial communities from riparian zone of Oak Creek, Arizona, USA - 239 T | ecosystem: Environmental > Terrestrial > Soil > Riparian zone | place: USA: Arizona... | reverse complement strand
CTTCATCGGCCCGGCGGCGCTGGCCAAGGCCTACCGCTTCGTCGGCGACCCGCGCGACGCCGAGACCCAGGAGCGCCTCCACGACCTCGCCGAGGACCCGCACGGGATCTACGACTGCACCCACTGCTTCAGCTGCATCGACGCCTGCCCGAAGGGCGTGGCGCCGATGGACCAGATCATGCGCCTGCGCCGCAAAGCCGGCGAAGAAGGGATCGAAGACCCCAACAGCGGCCACGACCACGAGATGGCCTTCGTCAAGATCATCGAGAAGAAGGGGACCCTGGACGAGTCACTGCTGCTGCAGGAGTCCTTCGCGCCGGGCGTCAAAGGCAAGCTGAAACCGAACAAGCGGGCGATCCGGGAAATGCTCGGCTCAATCCCGACGGCGATCCGCGGGATCAAAACCGGCAAGATGCGCTCGCTCCAGAAGCTGATCCCCGGCGTCCACCACAAGCTCCCGGGAGGCGCCCAGGACGAGGTGAAAGCGATCTACAAACACGCCGAGGAGCACAACGAGGAATTCAACCTGTACATCAAGGGCGAGGAGGGCGAGCTGGCGGAGGTCGACGTCGAGAAGGGCATCGAGCGCTCCACCGCCCCCGCCGGACAGGAGGCAGACAGTGGCCAGTGAGAAGATCAAAGTCGCCTACTGGCCCGGCTGCGTCTCGCGCGGCTTCACCCCCGAGCTGCACGGCTCGATGGCCCTCGTCGCCGAGCGGCTCGGGATCGAGCTGGTCGAACTCGACCGCGCCAACTGCTGCGGCGCCGGCGTCATCGCCGAGCACAACCAAGAGCTCGCCGACACGCTGAACGCCCGCACCTTCGCGCTCGCCCAGCAGACCGGGCTCTCGATGATGAACATCTGCTCGACCTGCCAGGGCGCGCAGTCGGAGTGCCAGCAGCGCCTCGACGCCGACTCCGCCTACCGCGCCCACGTCAACGAGGCGCTCTCGGGCCAGGGCCTCTCCTACGAGAAAGGCGAGGAGGGCGGCTGGACCAACAAAAACTTCCTCTGGCTGCTGGTCGAGGACTACGGCCTCGACCGCCTCGCGGCGCAGGTCAAGCGGCCGCTGAGCGGCCTCCGCGTCGGCCCCTTCTACGGCTGCTACATCGTCCGCCCCAAGGAACGTCTCGGCTACAACCACTACCCCGACCGCGACGTCTACCTCGAGAAGGTGATCGAGGTCCTCGGCGGCCAGGTCGTCGAGTACGACGGCGCCCGCAAGTGCTGCGGCTTCCCGGTGATCACGATGGCCCGCGAGACCTCGCTGCGCCAGGCCGGCACCCACGTCGGCGACGCGATCGACGCCGGCGCCGACTGCCTCGTCACCCCCTGCCCGCTCTGCCATCTCAACCTCGACATGCAGCAGCCGGAGGCGGCCAAGGTCGTCAACCGCGACCTCGGCCTCGCCGTCCTCCACCTCCCCCAGCTCGTCGGCCTCGCCCTCGGCGCCGAGCCGAAGGAGCTGGGCATGGGCAAGCACATCGCCTCGACCCGCTGGGTCGAAGAGCGCCTCACCTCCGGCGTCGCTGCTTAGCAACTGAACGAGCCGATGATCGAACACCTCTGACGTGCTCGATCATCGGCTCGTCGTCGCTAGTGGTTCTTGCTGACGATCTCGTAGATCCAGAACGCGGCGACCAGGATCCACATTGCGGCCATCTCTGCCTTCAACAGCCATTCCATCGGGCGCCGCTCCAAGATGCGGATCTTGTCCTCCGCAGCGTAAAGCCGCTTCTCAAGGCGCCTGATCTCTTCGTCGTGGCGTTCTACTTGCCAATCGCTCATGCCGGAACTGTAGCAGACAAAACATTTCTAGACCTGCTTCGTCAACCCGACCCGCCGCGCCAGCCATTGGGCGCCGATCGTGTCGGTGAGGCCGTGGGCGACGATCGAGGCGATGATCGCGATCGCGGCGGTGTCGAAGATCAGGTCGTTGCTCGGGACGTCGGATTTGAGGACGAAGAGGGCGAACAGCATCGAGGCGACGCCCTTGGGGCCGAACCAGGCCATGAAGAGCTTTTCCGACTGCGGGATCCCGGTGCGCAGGAAGGACAGCAGCACTGCCACCGGCCTGGCGATGAAGAGCAGGAAGACGACGAAGAGGGCCAGCGGCGGCACGCTGTGGTGGAAACCGGTCGCGTAGATCAGGCCGCCGAAGACGAAGAAGGTGAGGACCTGGAGGATCGCGCTGCTGTTCTCGGCGAACTCGACGAAGCCCTCCGGCACTTCGCGCTCGCTCGCGCCCATCGCGATCCCGCAGACGAAAGCGGCAATCAGGCCGTTGCCGACGGTGACTTCGGCGAATCCAAAGGCGACAAGCGCAAAGCCGATCGAATAGATCCCCTCGTAGCGGGGGGTGATGCCGCCGCCGGGCAGCGAGCGGTGCAGGCGACCCGCGGCAACGCCGAGGACGACGCCGACCACGGCGCCGAACGCCGCCTCCCCCACCAGCTTCACCCCTTCGGCGGCGGCGTCGCCGCCGGGTGAGGCGAGGACGAGGAAGAAGAGGACGAACGGCAGCGCCAGGCCATCGTTGAGGCCGGACTCGAGGTTGAGCGTGTGGCGGACCTTGCTCGGCACCAGCCGGGAGGTCACCACCGCCGAGGTGACGACGGGGTCGGTCGGCGAGAGCACCGCCGCCAGCAGAAACGCCTCGGCCCAGGTGAGATCGGGGAATAGCGCTTTCGCCGCCAGCGCCAGCAACCCCATCGTGATCGGCATCGCGATCACCAGCGCCCGCGCCGTCGGACCCCAGTGCCGGCGCAGCAGCTCTCGCTCAACGAACATCCCGTCGGAGAAGAGGGTGAGGATCAGCGCCAGCTCGACCAGCTGCACCACCGCCTCATCTCTCGCATCCACCTCGACCACGCCAGCCAGGGCAAGGCCGAAGCCGAGAGCGACCGACAGCACCGAGGCCGAGAGCACCGTCCCCTTCATTACTCCGGAGAGCGCCGCGACGACGGCGAGCAACACCCCGAAGATCAGGACGCTTTCTCCGAAATCGAGGCTCATGCGTCCCCCCATAACACGGGCAGCGGCCATGCTTCCAATCCATCTCCGAGCGATACAACTTGCTCTCCGGCATAGAGCACGACCCCTCGCACAAAGCGGGGCCCAAGTGCCTCGCGCAAGCGCGACATGTGGCGGATATCGCTGGCCTCGACGTGGCTGGCACCTTTCACCTCCACTGCTGCTACCTGACCATCCGCCGCTTCGAGAACGAAATCGATCTCCGCTCCCTTCGACGTCCGGTAGTGCATGACACGCGTGGATCCGCCTTCGACATCCGCCGCCTTCGCGAGCTCCATGCCCACGAAGCTCTCGAGCGCAAGCCCGAACACATCCCGGTCGGAGGACAGGCGCCCTACGTCCCAGCGCATCAGGTGACAGAGAAGACCGGGGTCGCAAAGCAGGAGCTTCGGGCCTTTGACCAACCGGGGCCCGAGGCGGTTGTGCCAGGCAGGCAGGCGCCGGACCAGGAAGACGCGCTCCAACAGCGCCAGATAGCGATCGATCGAGCTGACGGGGATGCCGAGATCCTGGCTGAGTGCGCTCTTGTTCGACGGCCCGCGCGAGCGGAGGGCAATAGCCGTCAGGACGCTGGGCAGTTGCTCGAGACGGGCGATGTCAGCCACAGCCCGCACGTCGCGCTCCAAAATCGTGGTCAGGTAACTGGAGAACCACCGTCCCCGCCGCTCGTCGTCTTCTCGATCGACTGCCTCGGGGAAGCCGCCTCGAACGATTCGAGCGGCCAGCTCCTCCCGTTTCGCTCGCCGAGGCGGGCGTGGCCGCTGTGAGTCGAACAACGTGCGAGTCATGAGCGTCCCAAAACGTCCCTCCAGCTCCGCCTGGGAAAACGGCGAGAGCGTCAACACCTCCATCCTCCCCGCCAGTGCGTCCGCCACCTCCGGCACGAAGAGCGGATTAGCGGAGCCGGTGAGCAAGAAGCGGCCTGGCGTCCGATCGCGGTCCACCGCCGCCTTGATCGGCAAGAAGATCTCCGGAACCCGTTGCACCTCGTCGAGAACAGCTGCTCCGCTGAGGTCGGAAATGAAGCGAGGTGGATCGGCGCGAGCGGCCGCGAGTAACGTCGGCTCGTCAAACGTCAAGTAGTCAGCTTCGGGCCCCTTGACCACGGTCGAGGCCAAGGTGCTCTTTCCCGTCTGCCGGGCTCCCACCAGCAGCACGACGGGGGTGTCTTCCAGAGCAGCCCGAAGGGGAGCCTCGATAGAGCGCCTGATCACGCGGACAAATCTACCATCCTGTGGGTGAAATGCACCCACGTTGTGGGGAATTTGTTCTACACCTGCGGTTTCGCAAGTAGGAAGCCGCGCTCGACCAGGAGCTCGGCTACCTGGACGGCGTTGGTGGCGGCGCCCTTGCGCAGGTTGTCGGAGACGATCCACATGTCGAGGGCGCGGTCGTTGCCGGCATCGCGGCGGATGCGGCCGACATAGACGTCGTCTTTGCCGGCGGCGTCGACCGCCATCGGGTAGCTGGCGCCGGCGGGGTCGTCGACGACGGTGACGCCGGGCGCGGCTGCGAGCAGCTCGCGCGCCCGCTCGGGATCGAGGGGCTCGCGGGTTTCGACGTTGACGGCCTCGGAATGACCGGTGACGACCGGCACCCGCACACAGGTGGCGCTGACCTTGATCCCGGGGTCGCCGAGGATCTTGCGGGTCTCGTTGATCAGCTTGCGCTCCTCGTCGGTGTGGTCGTCGCCGTCGGGAAAGCTGCCGGCGTGGGCGAGGACGTTGAAGGCGATCTGGTGCGGGTAGATCTGTGGCTCGGGCATGACGTTGCCGGCGACCAGCGCCTGCGCCTGCGTGCGCAGCTCGTCGATCGCAGCCTTGCCGGTGCCGGAGACGGCCTGGTAGGTGGAGATCACCAGCCGCTCGATCCCCGCCGCGTCGTAGAGCGGTTTCAGGGCGACGACCATCTGCATCGTCGAGCAGTTGGGGTTGGCGATGATCCCGTGGTGGCCCTGGAGGGCGTCGGGGTTGACCTCGGAGACGACCAGCGGCACGTCGTCGTGCATGCGCCAGTAGCTGGTGTTGTCAACCACGGTCGCCCCCGCCTCGACCAGCCTCGGCGTCCACTCGGCGCTGACCGAGCCCCCCGCCGAGGAGAGGACGAGGTCGAGCCCCTGGATCGCCTCCTCGCTCAGCACCCGGCAGGTGAGGGCCTTGCCCTCCCACTCGATCTCCTTGCCGGCCGAGCGCTCGGAGGTGAACGGCACCAGCTCGGCGACGGGAAAGCCGCGGGCGGCCAGCAGCTCGAGGATCGTCGAGCCGACCAGGCCCGTAGCCCCCAGCACGCCTACTTTGTAGCCATCGCCGGCCATGCGTCGAGTATGCCGAGGATCAGCCGGCGACCGTGGGACGGTGGCCGGGGCCGGCCGGGTCCTCGGGCTGGATCGCGTCGGCGTCGAGCTCGAACGCGTCGTGCAGGGCGTTGACCGCCTCGCTGACGCGGTCGGCGGAGATGACGCACGAGATCTTGATCGGGGAGGTGGAGATCATCTCGATGTTGATCCCGCGCTCGCCCAGCACCTGGAAGACCTTGGCGGCGACGCCGGGGTGGGAGCGCATGCCTGCGCCGACGATCGAGACCTTGCCGATCTGCTCGTCGGTGAGCACCTCCAGCGAGACGTCGCCGAGGGCGGCGATCGTGTCCTTCGCGGTCGGCAGGTCGTTGCGGTCAACGGTGAAGGAGAGGTCGGCGAGCTTGTCCTCCCCCACCGGCTCGTTCTGGATGATCACGTCGACGTTGACGTTGGCGTCGGCGAGGGCGCCGAAGATGCGGCCGGCGACGCCGGGCTCGTCGCGGAGGCCGTGCAGCGTCACGCGCGCCTCGGCGTCGGAATGGGTGACTGCGGTTACGAAAGGGTTCTCCATGGTCTCTTCCTCCGAGACGACGAGGGTACCGGGACCGTCCTCGAAGCTGCTGCGGCAGTGGATCCGCACCCCGTGGTTGCGCGCGTACTCGACCGAGCGCAGCTGCAGCACCCGCGCCCCCGAGGCCGCCATCTCCAGCATCTCCTCGAAGGAGACGACCGGCAGCTTGCGCGCGCCGGGGACGATCCGTGGGTCGGCGCTGTAGACGCCGGAGACGTCGGTGTAGATCTCGCAGACGCTGGCGCGCAGCGCCGCGGCCAAGGCGACGGCGGTGGTGTCGGAGCCGCCGCGGCCGAGCGTGGTGACGTCGCGGCTCTCGGTCGAGATCCCCTGGAAGCCGGCGACGAGGACGATTCGGTCCTGCTGCAGGGCATCGCTGATGCGGTCGGCGCGGACGTCGATGATCCGCGCCTTCGTGTGCGAGGAGTCGGTGACGATGCCCGCCTGGGAGCCGGTCAGCGAGATCGCCTCGTGGCCCATGTCGTGGATCGCCATCGCGCAGAGCGCGCAGGAGATCCGCTCCCCGGTCGAGAGCAGCATGTCCATCTCGCGGGCGACGGGGCGCTCGGAGATCTCGTGCGCGGCGTCGACCAGTTCGTCGGTCGTCTTGCCGCGGGCGGAGAGCACCGCAACCACCCGGTTCCCCGCCTCACGCGCGGCGACGATCCGCCCGGCGGCGCGCTTGATCTGCTCGGCGCCGGCCACGGAGGTGCCGCCGAACTTCATCACGACGATGTCTGATCCGTCCCCGCTCATCGACCCCTGAGGATAGTCGCCGACCAAGTACGCCTCGGTCTCGAGCGCAACCGATTTTCGACCCACCAGGGTGTGTAGAGAATCGGATGCGCTTCGCGCTACTCCGCCGCGCCGCCGAGGTTGCCGAGCATCGCCTGTTCGGCCATCCGGATCAGGCCGAGGCCGCTGTGCGGGCGCATGTCGCTGCTGCGCACGCGGACGTGGGAGCCGTGTGGGCCGACCACCTCGACGATCGTGCAGACGTCGCCGATTTCGCAGTCCTCGCCGTAGTCGTTCTCGATCGCCTCCATCTGTTCGGCGACGACCCGGCCGACCTTGCTCTGGTCTAGCGACATCTGCAGCTCCCTTCTCCTGGTTCTGTTGACGGTGTCCGTTGCAACGGAAGCGTTGACCATAAGCGAAGCACATGATCGAACTTGCAGATATATCGATTTGATATATAGTGTCGATAGATGGAGCAGCTCAGCTCGACCGCCTACGTGATCCTCGGCATGGTCCGCAAAGGGCCGCGCTCTGGCTACGAGATCAAAGCCCTGGTCGACAACTCGACCCGCTTCTTCTGGGCCGCCAGCTACGGGCAGATCTACCCCGAGCTGAAGCACCTCGCCGAGGTCGGGCTGATCGTCGGCTCCGACTCCCCCACCGGCGGCCGCAGGCGCACCGTCTACGAGATCACCGCCGACGGCGAGGAGGAGCTGCGCGCCTGGCTGCGGCAGCCTCCGCGCACCTTCGAGATGCGCGACGAAGGGCTGCTGAAACTGTTCTTCGCCGACGCCCTGCCGCGGCAGGAGGCACTGCAGATCCTGCGGGAGATACGCGCGCAGCGACTCGCGGTGCACCAGCGGCTGAGCGCGATCGAGGAGATGAAAGCTGAGATCAAGGACCCCTTCCCGATGATCGTCCTGCGGGGAGGGCTCGAGTTCACCCAGTGGTTCGCCGATTGGTGCGAGCGGATGGAGGAGGAGATCCTCGCCGCCGCGCCCGAGGAGAGGAGCAAGTGATGTTCGACTTCCTGGCCCGACTGGCAGACGGCAGCGCCCGGCGCGTCGGCCTGTTTGCGATCGCCTTCTTCCTGCTCGCGGGGATAGTCGGCGGCAGTGTCGCCGACCGCCTCGATCCCTACGGCGCCGACGATCCTTCGACCGAGACGGTGAAGGCGATGGACCGGCTCGAGGATGCCGGGCTGCGGGTGCCCGCGGTGGTCGCCGTCGTCGAAGACGCGCCGGTGGCGCAGCCCGCGACCCGCCGTCGGGTGGAGGCGCTGGAGCGGGAGGTCCGAGAGCGCGCCGACGTCGCCTCCGTCACCGGCTACTACGAGACCCGCTCCCCCGCCTTCGTCTCCCGCGACGGCCGCTCGACCTACTTCGCGGTGGCGCTGAAGGCGACCGGGGACAAGCAGATGCAGGAAGCCGGCGCCGAGATCGCCGACCAGCTCGCCGACAAGTCCGGCGTCGTCGTCGGCGGCTTCGCCGTCGCCCAGGAGCAGGTCAACAAGCAGGTCGAGGAAGACCTGAAAAAGGCGGAGATGCTCGCCTTCCCGCTGCTCTTCCTGCTCTCGCTGCTCTTCTTCCGCAGCCTCGTCGCCTCGGTGCTGCCGCTGATGATCGGCGGCCTGGCGATCGTCGGCACCTTCCTGATCCTGCGGGTGGCAAGCGAATTCGCCTCGATCTCGATCTTTGCGCTGAACCTGACCACGGCGCTGGGGCTGGGGCTGGCGATCGACTACAGCCTCTTCATCGTTTCCCGCTACCGCGAGGAGATCGCCAAGACCGGGCCGGGGCTGGCGGCGATGCGGCGGGTGCTGGCGACCGCCGGGCGCACCGTCTTCTTCTCCTCGCTGACGGTGGCGGCGGCGCTCGCCTCGCTGCTGGTCTTCCCGCAGCGCTTCCTCTACTCGATGGGGCTGGGCGGAGCGCTGGTGGCGCTGTTCGCGGCGCTGATCTCGCTGACCGTGCTGCCGGCGGTGCTGACCCTGCTGGGCTCGCGGGTCAACGCCGGCGCGCCGAAGTTCCTGCAGCGCCGCGCCGAGGCCGACGCGCGGCCCGCGCAGGCGGGCTTCTGGTACCGGCTCTCGCGCTTCGTGATGCGGCGGCCGCTGCCGATCGCGACCGGCAGCGCCCTGTTGCTGATCATCCTCGGCCTGCCCTTCCTCTCGATCAAGTTCAACACCGTCGACCCGACCGTCCTGCCCGAGTCGGCGAGCGCCCGCGTCGCCTACGACGACGTCAGCCAGCAGTTCCCGCCCTACCACGACACCCCGATCTGGATCGCCTTCGAAGGCGGCCGGCCGAAGGCGGCGGCGCGGTTCGCGGCGGACGTGCGCGAGGTTCCCGGCGTCGCCGAAGTGGCGCCGCCGCAGCGGCTGTCGCCGGAGGTGACGGCGGTGCAGGCGTTCTCCGAGAACCCCTTCGTCTCTGAGGAGAGCCAGGGCACGGTGAAGGCGATCCGGGCGCTGCCGGAGCCGCCCGGGGCAACGGTCCTGGTCAGCGGCGCCAGCGCCGACTTCGTCGACTTCCAGGACAGCCTCTCCGAGCACATGCCGATCGCGCTGGCGATCGTGATCCTGGCGACGCTGGTGGTCCTCTTCCTGATGACCGGCTCGGTGGTGCTGCCGATCAAGTCGTTGATCATGAACTTCCTCAACCTCAGCGCCGTCTTCGGCCTGCTGGTGCTGATCTTCCAGGACGGCCGACTCGAGGGCTTCCTCGACTACAGCAGCCCCGGCGCGATCGAGCAGACGATGCCGATCCTGCTCTTCGCCGTCGCCTTCGGCCTCTCCACCGACTACGCCGTCTTCCTGCTCTCGCGGATCAAGGAGGCGCGCGACAACGGCGCCTCGGACTCGGAGTCGGTGGCGATTGGCCTCGAGCGAACCGGCCGCATCGTCACCGCCGCCGCCCTCCTCTTCGCCGTCGCGATGGGCGCCTTCGCCACCTCCCAGATCATCTTCATCAAGGAGAACGGCGTCGGCACGGCCCTGGCCGTCCTGATCGACGCCAGCATCATCCGCGCCCTCCTAGTCCCCGCCCTGATGGAGCTGCTCGGCAAATGGAACTGGTGGGCGCCGCGGCCACTGCGCCGGTTACACGAGAGGTGGGGAATCGAGGAGGGGGCGGGGGTGCCCCATCCCGGAGCACCTCGTCGGGTGGAGCGCCTTTAGCTGACGCCCGAAGCTCGCCGGCCCTCCTCATGCTGAGTACCGGGAAGGGCCACCCCCGCCCCTTTCCGACACGCACCCGCGGGACGGCTCAGGGTGCAGTCAGCTTTTAAAGAGATGTCGCACCTCAGGCGTCTACCGGAGCTCGATGGCAGAGGGTGCCGGTGGGGGTCCCCCGGCACTCAACATCGAGTCCGAGCCATAGGCGCTTGAGGCGCCAGCTGAATTCCGCTGCTAGCTCGGCAAGATGTGCCGGGAGACCCCCACCGGCACCCTCCTCCCCTCAGCGAATTAAGCGAAAGCCTGGGCGGCGCGGCGGCGCAGATCCGAGTTGAGCATCCCCGTCACCTCGCTGGGCCGGTGCCCGGCCGAGGGGACGGCGGCACCGATCAGGCCGTCGGCGCGGAAGCCGTAGAGCGGGGCGACGAAGCCGAGCTCGCGGATCTTGCGGACGAGGCGGACCGCACTCTGGGTGTCGGCGCCGGGGCCGCAGAGGACGATCGCGGTCGGGTCGAGGGCGCCGAGGGCGCGGTCGAGCCGCTCGTCGCCGAGCTCGTTGGAGAGGACGAGGACGCGGAAGCCGGCGCGGCGGAGGGCGAGGTCGAGAGCCTGGGTGTGGACCTCCTCGGCGTCCTGGCCGTGGCTGGAGTCGAGCAGCAGGATCCCGGCCGGGCGCGAGGCGGCGGAGGCGAGGCGGCGGGCGCCGTGCAGCCAGCCGGTCGCCCAGCGGGAGGCGAATTCGAGCTCGGCCTCGCGCTCGGGGTCAGCGGCGAGCTTGTCGATCGCCGGCAGCAGCATCTCCTCGACCGTGCGCTCGAGCGAGCGCAGGGCGAGGCTTTCCTCCACCGCGCGGTCGGCGGCGGGCTCGTCGAAGCTCTCGAAGGCGGTGAGCAGGCTGTCGTCGCTTGCGGGCGCCGACTGGCGCTGGCGGGCCAGGGCGATCGCCGAGGAGATGTTGCCGGTCTCCGTCAGCGCGTCGCGCAGCGCCTGCAGCTCCACCAGCTCGTAGTTGCGGTGGTTGCCGGAGGTCCGCTTCGGCACCGGATAGCCGTAGCGGCGCTCCCAGCTACGCAGGGTGTTGGGGCTTACGCCCAGGACTTCGGCGGCGGCGTTGGTGCGGATTCCTGGCATGGGGTTTACAAACTCGAACGGTTTGGTGGGCGGTCTTTCGACAGCCGAGGTCGATTCTCCCACCCGATTCCCGGGTTTACACCAGTTATCGACAGATTTCGCAGAATCTGTTAGCGATCTTGCAAGGCGCCGACGCCGACGGGCTGCCCCACAGCGCGGGCCCGCCACATCGCCGCGTCCGCCTTGTGCAAAAGCTCGTCGGCGTCGGCGCCGTGGTCGGGACAGGCGACGACGCCCGCCGAGACGGCGATCCGCAGCCCCCCCGCCCGCTCGAGCTCGTCGAGTTGGCGCAGCAGGCGCTCGGCCATCTGCACCCCTTCGACCGTGCGCAGGTTGGGGGCGAGGACGCAGATCGCGTCCTCCTCCAGGCGGAAGGCTTCGTCGACGATGCGGATGCTGTCGCGCAGCGCCGCGCCGACGATCGAGAGGACGGTCTCCTGGCCGCCGGCGACGTCGCCGGGCCGGGTCCCCGGCCCCGAGGCGTCGAAGACGGCGATCCCGAACGGGTGGCCGTAGCGGCGGTTGGTCTCCAGCAGCTGCTCGAGCCGCCGCCGCATGTGGCCGGGGTGGTAGAGGCTGGGAAGTTCGTGGGCCTCTTCGGGAGCTGCGGCGTTGCCGTTCCTGTTCCCGGCTGCGGGCGCCGAGACCGCTGAGGGCTCGGCCGCTTCGATCGCCGCGGCGGTGACGGAGCCGAACTCGCCGGCGAGCCGCTGGGCGACGTCGACGAAGCGGGTTCCATTGGTTCCGATTTCCTCGTGCAAGCTGCCGAGGAGATCGGCGTGCACCTCGGACACCTTGAGCGCGATCTTCCGCGCGGTCGAGTCTCCGTTGGAGCTCGTCGCGTCTTTCGACTGGTCAGACACGAAATGACCTTGGCGGAAGCGGCGGACGGCGGGCTTTCAAAATCTCGCTATTTGCGAATAGACGCTCGTCCAGGACGGATATTCAGTCGCGCTTATTCCAGGCTTCTTCGGCCCGCCAGCGCCTTGCCGAGCGTCACCTCGTCGGCGTGCTCGAGATCGGCGCCGACCGGGAGGCCGCTGGCCAGGCGCGTCACCTTCACCCGGCCGCGCAGCATGTCGGCGATGTGGAGCGCGGTCGCCTCGCCGGTGGTAGTCGGGTTGGTCGCCAGCACCACCTCCTCGATGCCGCCGCGCTCGACCCGCCGCCGCAGCTCGCCGATCTTCAGGTCTTCGGCGTCGATCCCGTCGATCGGCGACAGCGCGCCGCCGAGCACGTGGTAGAGGCCGCGGTATTCGTGGGTGCGCTCGATCGGGATCACGTCGGCCGGCTCCTCGACGACGCAGATCGTCGCCCGGTCGCGGTTCTGGTCGGCGCAAATCCGGCACAGCGGCCCCTCGGCGAGGTTGAAGCACTCCTCGCAGAGGCCGACCTTCTCCTTTACTTCGCGGATCGCGTCGCCGAGGGCGAAAGCCTCTTCGTCGGGGGCGCGCAGGAGGTGGAAGGCGAGCCGCTCCGCCGTCCGCCTGCCGATGCCCGGCAGGCGCGAGAGCTCGGCGACGAGCCGCGCGAGCGGTGCCGGGCCCTCGCTCAACCGCCCAGCATCCCGCCGAGGCCGCCCATGTCGCCGCCGGCGATCCCGCCCATCTTCGAGCCGGCCAGCTCCTGGGCGGCGCGGAGGCCCTCGTTGACGGCCGCCTGCACCATCTCCTGGAGCATCTCCGCCTCCTCGGGGTCGATCGCCTCCGGGTCGATGACGATCTCGCGCAGGGTCAGGTCGCCGCCCATCTTCACTTTGACCATGCCGCCACCGGCGCTCGCCTCGACGACCTCGTCTTTCAGTTTCTCCTGCGCCTCCAGCATCTCGGCCTGCATCTGCTGCGCCTGTTTCATCAGGGCGTTGATGTCGAAGCCTCCGGGTCCGCCTCCTCGTGCCACCTAACTGACCTCCTCCGCGTTGAACTCGCTCTTGAATCGCTCCAGCAGCTCTTCCTCGTCGATCTCCTCACTACCCGGCGCCGGCGTATCCGGCGGCGCCTCTCCATCAAGGACTACGTAAGTGGGTCGAAGCCCCTGCCCGGTGACCGCCGCGAACGCGGCCGCCATCGTGTCCCGCCGCTCCGGGCTGTCGGCCTTCTTCTTGTTGAAGGTCATCTCGGGCGGGAACCCGATCTGGAGACCCTCCTCGCCGAAGCTGACGGGGCGGGCGCCCTCGAAGCTGGCTGCCAGCGCGGGGGCGGTCTCCCCCAGCTTCTGCAGGACGGCGGGCCAGATGCGCTGGATCTCGGCGAGGGACAGGGCGTCCAGGCCGGCGGGTCCTGACCCCGATTTGGTCCCACCATCCCTCTCGGGATGGTCCCCCAAATCGGCGCCACCCGCCGGAGGTTCGGAGCTAGTGGACGACTCAGCTTCAGGCGCTGGAGGAGCCTCAGCCTCTTCCTCTTCGGCCGGAGGTGGGTCGTCCTGGGGGGGCGCAGCTGCCGTGGGTGGCGTCGTAGGGGGGACCACCCCCTGCTGCGCAGGGGGTGGTGGGTCCCCTGCGGCGACAGGACCCGCGGGCCGTGACGCCCCCGTCCCTCCAGCCTCGAGCCTCTCGATCCTCCTCAGGAGACCAGCGGTGTCCGGATCGAGATCAGGTCGCGCGGCCTTCAGGAGAGCTATCTCGACAGCTAGTCGCGCATCGTCTCCCTCGCGCACTGCCGTGAGCGCGTTGGCGATCTCGTCGATCGTCCTCACCAGGGTCGCGGCGCCGATCGAGCCGGCCTGCGCCTGCATGCGGGCGGTGTCGGTGGCGGTGACGACGAAGGTGGCGGGGACTTCGCCGGTGGTCTGGGTGATCAGGAGGTGGCGGAGGTGGGCGAGGAGGTCGCGGGCGAACTGCGAGGGGTCGCGGCCGGAGCGGGCCATCTTCTCGACCCCGAGCAGGACGCCCTTCGGGTCCTCGGCGATCACCGCGTCGACGGCTTCGAAGAGCAGATCGGCGTCGGCGGCGCCGAGCATCTCCAGCACGTCTTTCAGCTCGACGTGGCTGCCGCCGAAGGCGACCAACTGGTCGAGCGTCCCCAGCGCGTCGCGGAAGCTGCCCTGGGCAGAGCGGGCGATCATCGCCCCCGCCCCCTCGTCGATCTCGATCGACTCGGCCGCGGCGACGCGGTTCAGCACCTCGGAGATCTGCTCCAGCGAGGGGCGCTGGAAGTCGAAGCGCTGGCAGCGGTCGGCGATCGTCGCCAT
>Ga0190267_10000161_pt1 | contig 14205 bp, 15 predicted proteins | sample Popmic239T_FD_140332 | JGI IMG/M metagenome (GOLD analysis project Ga0190267, IMG submission 140332) | Populus adjacent soil microbial communities from riparian zone of Oak Creek, Arizona, USA - 239 T | ecosystem: Environmental > Terrestrial > Soil > Riparian zone | place: USA: Arizona... | reverse complement strand
GCTCGAAAGTCCGCTTCGAGGCGAAAACCGGGATCGCCGAGCCCGAGGGAGCCTCGGTCTGATGCTCCGCTTCATCGCCAGGCGCCTGGTTGGGATGGTGCTCGTCCTCTTCGTCGTCTCGGTGATCGTCTTCCTGGTCTTCAACGTGATCCCGAACTCGCCGCCGGCGCAGCGCCTCGCCGGCAAGAACGCGACGCCGGCCCTGGTCAAAGGAATCGAAAAGGAATGGGGCTTCGACAAGTCGCTGCCAGAGCAGTACGTGACGATGATGAAGAAAGTCTTCACCGGCGAGCTGATCCAGTACTCGCCTCGGGTCCCGGTCGACGACCGGATCAAGGAAGGCATCCCGGCGACGCTCTCGCTCAGCATCGGCGCCGGGATCATCTGGCTCGCCTTCGGGCTCCTGTTGGGCTACCTGGCGGCAACCCATGCCGGAGGCTGGCTTGACCGCGGGCTGACCGGCCTGGCAGTGGCGGGGATTTCGATCCCGGTCTTCCTGCTTGCACCGGTGCTCATCTACTTCCTCACCTACAAGCTCGAAATCTTTCCGAACGGCGGCTACGTCCCTTGGACCGAAGACCCCTGGGAATGGCTCAAACACCTGATCCTGCCCTGGTTCACCCTGGCCGTCCTCTCGATCGGCTTCTACAGTCGCGTCCTGCGCTCGAACATGCTCGACGTGATGAACGAGGACTACGTGCGCACCGCCCACGCCAAGGGGTTGAGCGAGCGCCGAGTGATGATGAGGCACGTCCTGCGCAACTCGCTGATCCCGATCACCACCCTCTTCGGCCTTGACTTCGGCGCCACCATCGCGGGGACCGCGATCATCACCGAAGTCCTCTACAACATCGAAGGCATCGGGCTCTACGCGGCGGAATCGATCGGCAAACTCGAACTGCCGCCGATCATGGGGATCACCCTCTACGGCGCCTTCTTCGTCGTCCTCGTCAACGCCTTGGTCGATATCGCCTACGCCTACCTCGATCCCCGTGTGCGGCTGGGGAGCACGGCGCGATGAGCGCGGCGCCGATCCTCTCGGTCCGCGACCTGCGCGTCGGCTTCGCCACCGAAGGCGGGCTGCTGCAGGCGGTGGACCGGGTCAGCTTCGATCTCAGCCCCGGCGAAGTGCTGGCGATCGTCGGCGAGTCCGGCTCGGGGAAGAGCGTCACCGCGCAGACGATGATCGGCCTCACCCGCTCGAAAAACGCGCGGATCGAAGGCTCGGCCAAGCTCGACGGCGAGGAGCTGCTCGAGGCCGACGACGCGATGATGCGGCGCCTGCGCGGCGAGCGGATCGGCATGGTCTTCCAGGACCCGATGACGTCGTTCAACCCGGTCTACCGGATCGGCAACCAGATCATCGAGGCGATCCGCGCTCACGAGGACGTTGACAAGAAGCAGGCGCGGCAGCGGGTGGTCGAGCTCTTCGACTCGGTCGGCATCCCCAACGCCGCGAACCGGGTGGACAACTACCCGCACGAGTTCTCCGGCGGGATGCGGCAGCGAGCGATGATCGCGATGGCGCTGGCACTGGCACCGGAGGTGCTGATCGCCGACGAGCCAACGACGGCGCTCGACGTGACGATCCAGGCCCAGATCCTGCGCCTGCTCGAGCAACTAAACCGCGAGCGCGGCCTGGCGACGATCCTGATCACCCACGACCTCGGCGTCGTCGCCGAGGTCGCCGACCGGGTGCTGGTGATGTACGCGGGGAAGGTGGTCGAGGAGGGCACCCTCGACGAGATCTTCTACGACCCCCAGCACCCCTACACCTGGGGCCTGATGGGCTCGCTGACCCGGATCGACCGGCCGCGACCGCATCGGCTGCCGCAGATCGCCGGCTCGCCGCCCTCACTGCTGGACCTGCCCAAGGGCTGCCCGTTCCGGCCCCGCTGTCCGCACGAGTTCTCCAAGTGCCCCGAGTACCCTGGGTTGGAGGCGCGGCTGCCGGAGGCGCCCAGCCACCGTGATCGCTGCTGGCTGACGCCGGAGCAGAAGCGCGAGAAGCGCCAGGTCGAAGGACAGATCGGGCTGGAGGCGCCGGCGTCATGAATGGGAGCGGCGAGCCCCTGCTCGAGGTCACCGACCTCGTCAAGCACTTCCCGATCAAGCGCGGGATCCTGATCGACCGCGAAGTCGACCAGGTGCGGGCGGTCGACGGGATCAGCTTCACGGTCAACCGCGGGGAGACGCTCGGCCTCGTCGGCGAGTCCGGCAGCGGCAAGTCGACCGCTTGCCGCGCCGTGCTGCAGCTGATCAAGCCGACCTCCGGCTCGGTCAAGTTCGAAGGGCGGGAGATCGCCGGCCTCGGCCGCCGCCAGATGCGGCCGCTGCGGCGCGAGATGCAGATGATCTTCCAGGACCCCTACGCCTCGCTGAACCCGCGCAAACGAGTCGGGCAGATCGTCGGCGACCCGTTGAAGCGGCAGGGCCTCGCCTCGGGGTCGGACCTGCGGCGCCAGGTGCAGGAGCTGCTCGAGCGGGTCGGGCTCGCCTCCGAGCACTACAACCGCTTCCCGCACGAGTTCTCCGGCGGCCAGCGACAGCGGATCGGAATCGCACGGGCGCTGGCGACGAAACCGAAGCTGGTGATCTGCGACGAGCCGGTCTCGGCGCTCGACGTCTCGATCCAGGCGCAGATCGTCAACCTGCTCGACGACCTCCAAGACGAGCTCGGCCTCACCTACCTCTTCGTCGCCCACGACATCGGCGTCGTCCGCCACATCTCCGACCGGATCGCGGTCATGCACGACGGCAAGATCGTCGAGCAGGGCACCGCCGACGAGGTCTGCGAGCGGCCGCGGGACGAGTACACGAAGAAACTGCTGGCGGCGGTGCCGGTGCCGGATCCGCGCGAGAGTCGCGAGCGGCGCGAGCGCGCAGGCAGCCCGAAATAGTCGCGCTTTCGTAGGCTCGGCGGAGATGTCGCTTCCGCTCTCGCCGCCGATCAAACCGCAACTTGCGCTTACCCGCAAAGAGCTGCCGGTGGGCGAGGATTGGGCTTATGAGCCGAAGCTCGACGGGTTCCGGGCGATCGTCTTCGTCGACGGCGACGAGGCCTACATCCAGTCGCGCGGCGGCAAAGACCTCAACCGCTACTTCCCCGAGCTGAGCTTCGCGCCGGGACGCTGGGTGCTCGACGGCGAGCTGGTGATCCGCGACTCGGACGGGAACCTCGCCTTCGACTCGCTGCAGGAACGGATCCACCCGGCGCAGTCGCGGATCGATCTGCTCTCGCAGGAGATCCCGGCCGGCTACGTCGTCTTCGACCTGCTCGCCGAGGGCGACGAGGTTTTGTGCGAGCGTCCGCTGCGCGACCGCCGCCAGCGGCTGGAGGCGATCGCCGAGGGAGCGGGGCTGGAGCTGACGACGCTCAGCTCCGACGCCGAGCAGGCGGAGCGGTGGCTGGCCAGCATCGAGGGGGTGATGGCCAAGGACCTGAGTGCCCCCTACGTCCAGGGCAAGCGCAAGGGAATGGCCAAGGTCAAGCGCGAGCGGACGATCGACTGCGTGGTGATGGGTTGGCGCCCCGGCAAAGAAGAAGGCACCGTGGGGTCATTGATCCTCGGCCTTTACAAAGGTGAGGACCTCTGCACCGTCGGTCACATCTCGGGCTTCTCCAAAGCGGCGAAACAGAGCATGCGGGCGATGCTGGCGCCGTTGGAGACGGGCAAAAGCGGCTCCGCCGAGCCCAGCCGCTGGACCGGCGGGCGTGAGCTGGAGTGGGTCGAGTTGCGGCCGGAGCTGGTGATCGAGGTGGGGTATGACCATGCGGCTTCAGGACGGATTCGGCATGGGGCGCGGTTCCACAGCTTTCGAGACGACAAAACTCCCAAGGAGTGCCGGTTCGAGCAGTTGGACGAAGGGGGCTAGAAGAGGGGTTGCTGGCGGACGGGTCCTATCTCCGATCGGGGAGCGCTTCGTCTAGACGCCGTTGCTCCGGATCGCCCCCACTTTTTGAGAGCCCGAGTTGCCTGCTTGCGGTCCTCGGGGCGCATGTACGCCCTTCCTTTGTAGAGCTGTTCGTACTGCGGTATGAGGTCGGGGCGTTTCTCCGTCAGCCAGCCGAAGAAGACGTCTTTGACCTCGCCGCGAAGGTGGAGGGCGAGGCCGGTGAGGAAGGTGGCGCCGGCCTCTTTGGCGCGTTCGACGATTGGTTGGACCTGCTCGGGGTCGTCGTTGATTCCCGGCATCAGCGGCGCGATCAGGACGCCGGACTCGATCCCCCGCGCCCGCAGCTCCGCCACCGCGTCGAGCCGCGCCGCCGGGCTCGGCGTGTGCGGCTCCGTCGCCCGCCAGACCTTCTCGTCCAGCGTCGGCACCGAGAGGTTGACCGAGATCGGCAGCTTCTTCGCCATCCGCTCGAAGATCTCGATGTCCCGCAGCACCAGCGGCGACTTGGTCAGGACCGAGACCGGCGTCTCCACCGCCTCCAGCGCCGCGAGGATCTCCGGCATCATCCGGTACCGGCTCTCCACCCACTGGTAGGGGTCGGTGTTGGTCCCCAGCGCTACCAGCTCCCGTTTCCAGCTCGGCCGCCTCAGCTCCGCCCGCAGCAGCTCGGGCACGTTGACCTTGACGACGATCTCCCGCTCGAAGTCCCGGCCGGGCCCGAAGTCCAGGTAGTTGTGGGTTCTGCGAGCAAAGCAGTAAGCGCAGGCATGACTGCATCCCCTGAAGGGGTTGACAGTCCAGCTGAATCCGTAGCGAGTGCCCGGGACGTGGTTGAGGGCCGAGCGGGCGCGGACCTCGTGGAAGTTGATCCCCATCGCCTCCGGGGCGTCGAAGGTGCGGACGACCGTGCCAGCCCCCACCCCCGGCAGGCGGAGGTCGTTCTCGACTCTCTGCTCGTCCCAACGCATGCGAACAGATGTTCGCAGATGTCGCTAGGCGCCTTGAACGGCGGTGTCTGGTTGCATTCTGCCGCCCATGCCCAGACTTGAGCGCTCCTATGTGGTCTATGTCGACGACTCCGGTAACCAGGAAGTGGGGGTTCTGTGGACCGCGCTGGCGATTCCCCTTGAGATGTGGTCGGAGTATCTCCGCCGCTGGCAGGGCTTTCGCCAAAACTTGACGAACAAGCACCAGCTTCCTTCGGGTTTTGAGCTTCATGGCCATGCGTGGCTGTCGCAGCGCCCGACTAAGGAACTGGACGAAGAACAGGCTGCACTCGCTCTGGGGGCCGATGGGAAGGTGCTTTCAATCCTGGCCCGTGACAAAGCAGCCCGCAAACTGCGTTTTCAGTTCTTTGAGAAGGGCATGAAGACCATCGGCACCTTCTCGGAGGCCCGCGTTTTGACCACGTACAAGGCCGGACGCAAGGGAAAGATGGGCCTATACGCGGACCTCCTGTGCTTCCTTGAGGAATTCCTAGAGCGGGAGAGGGCCTATGCAGTCGTCATGGTGGATGGGGGCCATGACAGCGGAGGAAACCTCCACAGATGTCACCGAGATCTTGAGATCAAAACTCGGCGGATCGTGGAGGATGCCGGCTTGCGTCGCTCCCACGAAAGCCATCTACTCCAGATGGTGGACTGGTGCGCCTATTCAGCGTTCCAAGCGATTCAAGATCGCCAGAACCTGTCACCCGCCTTCAAAGCTACCTACGAACGGCAACTCGATCAGCTGATAGTGCGTCCCTTCGAGGTCGAGGAGGGACCATGCATCCGAGGCTTCGACTGGGACCCGTCGGTGGTCCCGTTCTGACCGCAAAAAACACAAGCCCCGGTCTCCCAGGGCTTGTCTCAAAGGGAGCCAAGTTCCCGATCCAGTCACGGGTCGGGGAGGCCCACAGGCACAGGGTACCCGGAAATAGCTTTCTGTCAATCCACAGAAGCTAGAGGAGCTCGCCGCGGATGACGTAGCGAAGGACGGCGACCACCTGCTCGGCCGTGCGGGCGGTGGCCTGGGCGGCGCGGTCGACCTCCTTCAGAGCGTGGTCGAGCTCGCCGTCGTGGAGGGTGACGATCGGCTTGCCGAGGGCGGCGGCGAGGCCGGCGTCGAAGGCAGCGTTCCACTGGCGGTACTTGTCGCCGAAGCGGACGACGACGACATCGGCGGCGCGGATCAGCGTCTGGGTGCGGATCGCGTTGACCCCGGCGCCCTTGTGGTCGCGCCAGAACGCCTCGCTCTCCTCCCCGAGCGTGCCGGTGCCGGCGTCGTCGGAGGCGGCGTGGTCGGTGACCGGTGCCGAGAAGACGACCGGCAGGCCCGCCTCATGCGTGCCCGCCTCGATCTGCTCCCGCCAGTCGCTGTGGATCTCTCCCGACAGGTAGACGTTCCAGGCCCGCTCGCTCGCCGGCTCGCTCATCCCGCGGAGACTATTCGCCGCGCCTCGTCCGCGCCCAGGTAGGCGGCGAGGACGAACTCGACGATCTCCGGAAACAGCCCCTCCAACTCGTCGGCTTCGCCGCCGAGGACGCGCCGTCCCAGCATCGAGGCGACGCCGCCGATGACGGCCTCGCCGGTCGCCCTCGGCACCTCCGGCCCACCTGGGCTCTCCGGCGCCCCCTCAACCAGGTAGGCGACGAAGGACTCGAGCGCCGCCTGGTAGCGGTCGTAGACCCCGCGGCCGGCGCGCAGCCCTTCGACCAAGGCGATGCTGGCCAGCGCCGGTTCGGCGGCGAAGAGCTTCAACACGGCGTCGATGGCATCGCTGACCCGGTATGCCCAAGCTTTCCCCTCGGCTGCCTCGCAGGCCGCGGTGATGTGCTCACGGATCCGCGCGATCGCCGCGTCGTAGGCGGCGATGAAGCAGTCGTCCTTGCTCTCGAAGTGTTTGTAAAAATCGCTCTTCGAGACCGAGGCACGCTGACCGATCAGCGAGACGGTGGTTTTCTGGTACCCGACTTCGTACAGCGCCTGGGTGAGGCCGGCGAGCAGCCGCTCGCGCTGGTTGCGCGCTACGAACTCGGGCGAAAGCCCGTGGCGTCCTCTGGGTAGTCGGTCCATTGCAGCAATGGAGTCTGCCACCGTACTGTCACTTTCGCCTCCCGGCCCCGCCCACCTTTCCTACATCGAGGTACGGCGAGAGGACGAATTGGGACAGTTCGGGCAGCAGGTCCGCTGCCTGTTCGGCCTCGCCACGGCGGATCTGCTGCTGGAGAATCCAGGCGACTCCACCGACCAGCGACTCCTCGATCGTCTCCGGCAGGTCGCTGCGATCGAGGGCGCTCTTGCGGAGCAGCTCGACGAAGTTCCGCATGCCGACGTCGTAGAGCCTGGCCGAGCTCCGGGTGGCGGAGATCGACTCGACCATGCACATCTTCGACGCGGCCGGATGCTCGGCGACGAAGTCGAGGAGGGCCTCGAGGCCGGCGACGATCTGACCTTCCGAGGACTCAGTTCGTTCGCAGGCTTCTTCCACCGCAACCCGCATTTCGGTCAAGGTCGAATCGACCGCGGAGAGGAAGAGATCCTCCTTGCCGTCGAAGTTGTCGTAGAGGGTCTTCCGAGCGACTGCCGCACGACGGACGATGTCGGCGATCTTCGTCGCCTCATAACCCTGGTCTGCGGTCAGCTCGGCGACCGCGTCCATCATCCGCCGGCGCTTGTGGCCAGCGACGAACTCGCGCGGCAACTCGGGTCGCATCGACGTCATCGCTTCCCTTTCCCTAGCGAGGCTCTACCGCTACGAGCGATAGAAGCGGCCTCGAATGGACTGTCCTGCCCACCAATGTTCTGGTACCGTGAGAAAACTTGCGTTGTTTTTAATGGAAACGTGTGAGTTCCCAGGTGTCTTACGATCGAATACAGCTGAGCCAAGAAACCCTCCTCGCTGCGATCGGCGATGACTGGCCTCCCGATCAAGTGGAGGCGGCTCTCGAACTGCTCGCAAACAGCAGTGGCCGATTCCCATCCGGGGTGCGGAAACTCCCTGCCGACCTGATCAGGGCGATCCAGCGCGAGCGGTTGATCGTAGCGATGCTGAATGCCGTCGCCGACCTCGGCTACCTCGAGACCAACGTCCAGGACGTGATCGACCGCGCCGGGGTCTCGCGCCCCACGTTCTACGAGCACTTCTCCAACAAAGAAGACTGCTTCCTCGCCGCCTTCGACACCAGCGCCGAGCGGCTGCGCAAGAAAATCCATGCCGCCGCCCGCAAGGGAGGCGACGTCTGGCGCGACAGGGTCCGCTTCGGGCTCGAAGCCCTGCTGCGGTTCGCGATGCGCGAACCCGACACTGCCCGCACCCTCGTGGTCGAGGCCAGGGCGGCAAGCGCAACCGCGGTCAAGCGACGCGTCGAGCTTCTGGACGATTTCGCGCGGTGCCTCGACGAGCAGGCTCGCGAACTTCTTCCCGCCAGCAACTCGCATACCGTCGTGACTGCCTCCGGCATCGTCGGCGGCGTCGAATCTCTCCTCTACTCCCGCCTCTGCAAGCAGGAGTACGACCAGCTCGAAGCGCTCCTGCCCTCGCTGATGTACTTCGTCGTGCTTCCGTACGAGGGTCATGAGGCGGCTGGGGAGACGTTGGCGGTCAAGTAGATCCAGAGTACTAAAATTGGACACGAAGTACAGCCTATTTTCAGGCTAATTTATCTTCCTGTCCAGCGATTCCTCCCCAAATTCATGCCCTTGCGTCTGGCCTTGCTAGCCAGCCAGTCCAATGTGCTCTCCGAGTCACTCAGGAATCCCCTGCAAGCTCAAACTGCAATCGATTGCAGCGGCCTCAGTGCCAGACACTGAGTAACATTTCAAGAGAGCCGCCGAGACAGCGAAAGATGTAAGAAAACTTCCGCGGCCTTAACAAAAACCCGGGGACGAATCATCGATTTCAGTCGATTCGGAGGTTGAGCGGAGGGGGTGGGATTCGAACCCACGAGCCGCCTTACGACGGCCAACGGTTTTCGAGACCGCCCCGTTCAACCACTCCGGCACCCCTCCAGGAAATCCGCGGGGGCCGATTCTACGGAAGCGACGCTCGTTGCCGCCCTCAAGGATTTTCCTGGCCACGCCGACAAAGCCATGTGGCCGGCGCCGACCAGACCAGGCTGGGTCGATTCTTCGATCGCCATCCCCGCCTGCTGCGGGCGCTGGCGCTGCTTGCCCTGACCTGGGGGCTCGGCTACCTCACCTGGCGCATCGGCTGGAGCGGCGAAGGGGCGAGCCCCGTCGTCTTCGCGATGTTGCTGGCGACGGAGATCTATGGCCTCTACGCGCTCGCGATCCTCACCTGGTTCTCCTGGTCGCGGCCGCCGACGGTGCGCCCCGCCGCCACCCCCGGCCGCAAAGTCGACGTCTACGTCTGCACCTACGACGAGCCGGTCGAGGTGGTGATGGCGACGCTGGCGGGATGCCGCGCCCTCACCTACCCCCACACCACCTACCTGCTCGACGACGGGCGGCGGCCGGAGATGGAGGAGATCGCCGAGCTCGCCGGGGCGCGCTACCTGGTCCGGGAGGACAACTCCCACGCCAAGGCGGGCAACCTCAACGCGGCGCTGCCGCGGACCGACGGCGACCTCGTCTTCGTCCTCGACGCCGACCACGTGCCGATGCCCGACGCGCTCGACGCGCTCGTCGGCTACTTCGACGACGAGCGGATGGCGATCGTGCAGACGCCGCATGACTTCTTCAACCACGACTCGGTCCAGCACTACCGCGTCGGCCGCCACGAGCAGTCGCTCTTCTACCACGTCGTCTGCCCCGGCAAGGATCGCCACGGCGCCGCCTACTGGTGCGGCTCCGCGGCCCTGATCAGCCGCCAGGCGCTGCTCGAGATCGGCGGCGTCGCGACCGAGACGATCGCCGAGGACTTCCACACGACGATCCGGCTGCTGCGGCACGGTTGGCGCAGCCGCTACCACGACGAGGTCCTCGTCCAGGGACTGGCGCCGCACGACCTCGACGGCTACCTGCTGAAGCGCGACCGCTGGGCGCGGGGCAACCTCGCCGTCTTCACCCTGCCCGAGTCGCCGCTGCGGGCGAAAACGCTGAGCCCTGTGCAGCGCCTCTCCTATCTCGCCAGCCTGCTCGCCTATCTGGCGCCGCCGATGCGGCTGCTGCTCCTGCTCACCCTCGGGGTCGTGCTCTGGACCGGCGAGCTGCCGATGAAGATCAGCCTCGCCGCCCTGGCGGCGCTCTGGCTGCCCTCGGTGGTGCTCAATTTCAGCGCCGGCGCCGGGCTTGCGCGGGGCTACCTGCGGATCCCCGAGAGCGTCCACTACGAGCTGCTGACGATGGAGATCTACACCCGCGCGCTGCGCTGCGTCCTCCGACCAGGCAAGACCGCCTTCGAGGTGACGCCGAAGCAGGGGCGCGACGGCGGCGGCTTCGCCGCCCTGCGCAAGCTGCACCTGGTCCTCTTCTGCACCGTGCTGCTGGCAGCGGGGACGGTGATGCGCCTGCTCGACCTCGCCGGAGTCGGCCCGCTGCCTGACCTGCCCGGCATCGCCGCCATCGTCGTGCCGCTGCTCGGGCTCTACGAGCTGCGGCGCCTGCTGGCGACCAGCTGGGCCGTCACCCGCCGGCGCCAGCGTCGCCTCGTCTACCGTTTCGAGGGCGATGCCAAGGCGCACGTCTACAGCGCCGACGCCCACACGCCGGCGCGGCTCGTCGACGCCTCCGCCGCCGGGGTCGGGCTCGTCGCCGAGGCGCCGCTCGAGCTCGGCAGCGAACCCGCCGTGCTCCTCCAGCTCGCCGACGCGACCGGCCGGCTGCACGAGGTCGCGGTCAAAGTCGAGGTGAGGAGCTGCCGCGAGGTTGAGGGCCGCCACCTGATCGGGGCGACGATCCTCGAGATCGACCCCGACGCGAGGCTGCGGCTGATGGAGTGGTGCTACGTCGTCTGCAGCCACGAGCGCCTGCGCGGCCACCGGCCCGTCAAGCCGCTCGCCGCGGACGAGGCGATCGTCGTCTCCCTCGACGAGTACCGCGAGCCGGAGCCGATTCCGGTGCGACCTTCGATTCCGGCCCTGCGACAGGCTTAGATCGATATCCTTTACTAACGCGCCGGTTTGTTGATGCCTATGTGCTGCGGGAGGAGAGGACCGGCATCATCGGCCAAGAAATGCCGGCCCTCTCATGCGTAACGAAGCGACTCAGACAGCTCCATTACAGAATTGGAGTATAGAGTCGGCCTCAAAGTATTCGGGGCTTTTCTTGGAAAGTACCCGCAAGTTCCGCGAGCGGAGAGGGTGGGATTCGAACCCACGAGGCGGGTTAACCCCGCCCACGCGATTTCCAATCGCGCTCCTTAAGCCACTCGGACACCTCTCCAGGCCCCCACAGGGTATCGGCGCTCTAACTGCGGCGACTCGCGAAGAAGCCGCGGAGCAGCGCCGCGCACTCTTCTTCCCGGATCCCCGGGACCACTTCGGGCCGGTGGTTGAGCGCCGGCTCCCCAAGCACGTCGAGGACGCTGCCGGCGGCGCCGGCCTTGGGGTCGGCGGTGCCGAAGACGAGGGTGGGGATGCGGGCAAGGACGATCGCCCCGGCGCACATCGCGCAGGGCTCGAGCGTCACGTAGAGGGTCGTCCCCGGCAGGCGCCAGCCGCCGAGGAGCTCGGCGGCGGCGCGGATCGCCAGCACCTCGGCATGGGCGGTCGGGTCGCGGCGCAGCTCGCGCTCGTTTCCCGCCCGCGCCAAGAGCTCGCCGTCGCGGAAGACCGCGGCCCCGATCGGGACGTCGCCGTGGCGCTCCGCCTTGCGCGCCTCCTCGATCGCAACCTCCATCGCCGGCTCGTGGGCGGCGGTGTCTGCGGCATCGGAGTTGCCAGGGTGCACGATGGAGGAGTATGTCCGCCGGCAACTTCCGCGGCAGCGCGGTGTTTCCGAAATGCCCGGCCGGACGCGGGGGCGCGGCGGGCAACGAGACAAAGATGAGACGACTTCTGCGAATACTCCTGCCCGTGGCGACGCTTGTCGCCCTCGCCCTGCCGTCGGCCGCCGCCGCGGAGACGGCGATCGCGCCCGCCCGGGGCTTCGCGCCGCGCCAGCTGCTGGTCAAGTTCGAGGGACAGCAGGTCGGGCGGGCCCTCTCCCTGCCCCCCGGAGCGAGGGTGCGGCGGACGGCGGAGGCCCTGCGCCGCAACCCCGACGTCGTCTACGCCGAGCCCAACTACGTCGCCTCCGCCTCGGCGACCGTCGGCGATCCCTTCGACCCCAACGACCCCGGGACGCTCGGAGAAGCCTCGGGCGCGGCCACCGACTCCGGCGATTGGGCCTACAAGCAGTGGAACTTCCTCTCGCCCGAAGGTCCCGCGAGCGCCGAGCTGCCGATCTCCCCCGGCGGCATCGACGCCCCCCACGCCTGGCGCAACCTGATCGACGCCGGCCGCCCCGGCGGTGCCGGCGTCGTCGTCGCGGTGCTCGACACCGGCATCGCCTACCGCTCCTTCGGGAGCGGGTTCCGGCGCAGCCCCGACTTCGGCCCGGGCCAGTTCGTCCCTGGCTACGACTTCGTCGACCGCGACCGCCTGCCGCTCGACGAAAACGGCCATGGCACCCATGTCGCCGGCACGATCGCCGAGAAGACCGACAACGGCTTCGGCCTAGCCGGGCTCGCCTACCGGGCGAAGCTGATGCCGGTGCGGGTGCTGGACAGCCAGGGTCGCGGCAACGCCCTTGAGATCGCCAAGGGGATCCGCTTCGCGATCGCCAACCAGGCGCAGGTGATCAACATGAGCTTTAACTTCGCTTGCCGCAAGCGCGTGCCGCTGGTCGACGAAGCCCTGCGCGAGGCCTACGAAGCCGGCATCGTCACGGTCGGCTCCGCCGGCAACCTCGGCTCCGAGGGCTGTGTCTCCGCGCCGGCCACCGGGCCGCGGGTGATCGCCGTCGGAGGGACGACGGAGGGCGCCTGCCTCGGCTCCTACTCGCTGGCTGGCAGCACCATCGACCTCGTCGCGCCCGGTGGCGGCACCCCGCGGGTCGGCTGCCCCTCCGTCTCGTCGCGGCCGATCTACCAGGTGACCCTGCGCCCCGGCAGCACCGGGGAATTCGCGATCCCCGCCGACTACGTCGGCACCTCGATGGCCGCCGCTCACGTCTCCGGCGCCGCCGCCCTCGTCCTCGCCAGCAGGGCCGTCAAGCCGAAGCTCAAGGGGCGTACCCGGGTCGAAGCGGTGACCAAGAGGCTGCGCCAAACCGCCCGCGACCTCGGCCTGCCCGCGATCCAGCAGGGCGCCGGGCTGCTCGACGTCGGCAAGGCGACGACGCCGGTCCCCCGCTAGCGGCTACGTCGTGCGAACGATGATGACGCTGCAGGGGGCGTGGTGGGAGACGTTGTTGGGGACGCTGCCGAGCAGGTAGCGCCGGGCGCCGGTCATGCCTTTGTTGCCGACCACGATCAGGTCGGCCTTCACCTCTTCGGCGACGTTGAGGATCGCGTCGGCGGGGTCGGCCTCGACCGGGTGGGTCTGGACCTCGATCCCCTCCCGCTTCGCCTCGGCCGCGGCGGCGTCGAGGATCAGGTTGACGTCCTCGCGCGGGCCGAGCTCGTAGTGGACGTCGGCGGGGGCGTCGCGCTGCTCCCCCTGGACGCGGCGGCCGGAGATCGGCTGGTAGGCGCTGACGATGCTGAGGGTCGCGCCGGAGAACTTGGCCAGGTCGATCGCCTGGCGGACCGCCTCGGCGGCAGTCTCGGAGCCATCGGTCCCAACCACGATGCGAGTGAACACGCCGCCTCCTTCGATCGCTGAACGTGGCCGATACTAACGCTGCTTCGGCTGGGAACCTTGCTTCGCCGGGAGGTCGCGGAAGCCGTCGCCGAGGATTTCGGTGGGGGTGGTGGCGAGGCGGACGATCCCGATCGCCATCGCGGCGACGAGGCAGACGACCAGGATCGCGAATGAGGCTTTCCAGATCCAGGGCACGGCAGAGACCCTAGATGGGTTTGACGGTCGGGCACCGCGTTAAGGTGGGCGAGATGGCACTGGAGAAGGTCGCCGAGGGAGTCTGGCTGCTGCGCGGGGACTTCCGCGGGGCGATGAACGTCTACTTCCTCGAGGACGGCGACGGGGTCCTCCAGTTCGACGCCGGGACCAAGGCGATGCGCAAGAAGGCGCGGGCCGCGGCCGCGCAGCTCGGCGGCTGCAAGCGGGTCGTGCTCGGGCACGCCCACTGCGACCATCGCGGCAGCGCCCCATATATGGACGCGCCGGTCTTCTGCCACCCCGACGAAGTCGCCGACGCCGAGAGCGACTCCTGGATGGCGCCCTACTGGCACCTCGACCTGCTGCCGGTGAAGCCGATCCAGTG
>Ga0190267_10000160_pt1 | contig 14207 bp, 9 predicted proteins | sample Popmic239T_FD_140332 | JGI IMG/M metagenome (GOLD analysis project Ga0190267, IMG submission 140332) | Populus adjacent soil microbial communities from riparian zone of Oak Creek, Arizona, USA - 239 T | ecosystem: Environmental > Terrestrial > Soil > Riparian zone | place: USA: Arizona... | reverse complement strand
GTCGGCGACGATGCCTGCCGAAAGCACACCGGACCCAGCCTTCACGAACACCTGATGCGCGATCTTGCAAAGTCTCCGCGCGCGACAGGGCCGGCGCGTGCTCGCCGCCGCACTCCAGCGCGGGCGCGTCGGGCCACTCCGCGGCGACCTCTTCGAACAGCCCGTGCACCGTCGCGTCGCGCGGATGCGGCGCGGCGGTGTGGTTCCACCTGTCTACGATCATCCGCCACTCTTCCCCATCTGGTGGGGTTGCGATGTGGATGCGGACCGGGATGGATGCCGGCGCGGCGCACGGGGGCAGCGGCGAATCGCCGCACCCGGAGGGGGGTGCGGCCGGTGCGTCGGAAATGTCGATCATTTGAAAGATTCTGGGAAACGGGGCGGAGCGTCTGGAGGGAGTAGGGCGTTGCGGGAAATGGTGACGCAGAAGGACCGCGGAATGGAACGGCGGGGCGAAACGCATCGGTTTCGCCCCGCCGCCGGCCAGCCGATCGAAGCGGGAGGATGGACGCGGGCGCCGGGCGCGGATCGCTGACCAGACGGCCCGCCGTCGTTTTCCGCCGGTGCAATCGCGCGAGCGGCTCCGCTGATGGGAGGTGCGCGATCCGCGGGGCGAGCTGGTGTGCGTGACGGTCTACAAGCGCGGCACGGTCGAGGTAGTGCGCCGGCTCGTAGCGTGACGAGGTGCGGCCGCAGCAGCCGTGGGAAAGCCCGCGGCTGCTGCGCTATGCATCAGGTTTCCCGTTCAGTGCGAACGAAGAGAATTTGAACCTGTGACCCCTCGCTCTGGAACTGACTCCCCTAATACAGCAGCCTTTACATCCAAGGATTTGGCACGACACATTCGTGTCTTCTTGATCGACGCTCCTCACCCCCAAACGGTAACGAGTTCATGTGGCGATCGCTGGCGGTTGCGCTATTGGTCATCACGATTGGTTGCGGATCGGATGAACCGCGGATTCAGAAAACAGCAGCCCGGGAGCCGGCATCCATTCAAACCGCCTTCCTGGATGATGTTGTCCCTCTGATAAATGGCGGCGCATACGCGGTAGGATCGGACGGTGTATGGTACCTGTCGCGCGCCTCAGCCGTCCGGGTTCGCCCGCTCGGAGACAGTGCGGCTCGCGCCGATTTCGCTTCGGCCGTCGGATTTGAGGTTCAGCCGACCGTCGATGGCGGGGCGTACGCCGTTGAACTTGCCGGCAGGATCTGGCGCCTTGAAGCGGATTCCGCCATGCTCGTGATGGAGGCCAGTACGCTTCCGACAGACACGACGACAGGTATACGCATCGCCGACGCCGCTGGGTGGCTGTTGTACACGATGGAGCGGCGGCGCGGAGGGTGGTCGGACGATGAGGATGGAGCCGAGTTGGAGGTTCCAGATGATGATGATCCTGTAGAGCGGTGGCCGTAACACTCGGAAAGCCAGAAAGCAACAGGACAACGCGCCGCACCCGCCGCGCAGCCCGCCTACACGATCATCAAGCGCACGCGCAACCGCTGATGGGAGGTGCGCGATGCGCGGGGCAAGCTGGTGCGTGACGGTGTACAAGCGCGGCGCGGTCGAGGTGGTGCGCCGGCTCGTGGGGTGAAAACGGCGCCGCGGGAGCGAACGACTTCCCGCGGCGTCGGCGTGTATGCGATCAGCGGTTACAGGATACTGGCTTCACCAGGCGCACATCGCCCCGTCTCCATTGGTCCAACTGCAGTCCTGGCACGTCTGGGATTCGGCTTGGCACCACGCGCACGATGCGACGCCGGTGTTCTCACATCCCCATGCACCCGGGTCCACCGTCGCGCACCGCTGCCCAACGGTGTAATCGCACTCGTACACTGCGTCGGTGTACTGTTGCCCGCGGACTGTCCCTTTTGTAACACCGGCAACGTCCGTCGTGAACGATTCGACCCGGAGTTGCTCGAGTTCCAGCTTGACCTTTCGCATGCTTCGCCTCCACGTGAGGGGTATGGCGAGCGCGCGGTGCGCACCCGAACATCAAAGATAAATGTGACCCCAAAGAAGTGCCATGGAGATTTGCCCTGTGGCGAACTGGTGTGGGTGACGGTGTACAAGCGCGGCGCGGTCGCCGGCTACGGCACGATCGATAGGGGGAACGCAGCAGCCGCGGCGATGGGAGCCGCGGCTGCTGTGGGCGTTTGTTGCGCCGGGAGCACCGGTCTGGCGCGGCTCCCTCGCTTCGCCGCCGGCTCGGCCGGCGCTCCAGCGCGCGCGGGTGCTACTGTCCCGGGCTGCCGGCTTCCTGCGGCTGCGCGATGGTCAGCGGAACGCGGGTGATGTCGAGCCGGTCCGCATCCCGCTTGTCCCGGGCGTCGCGCCGGAAGGTGCGGTGGATCCTGGGCGGAACGTAGGTGCCCTCGAGCGCGCTGCCCAGGGGTCCGTAGACGCGGAACAGCAGGCTGAAGGGGCCCTCCGGGACGGGGAGCCAGTTGGCCGTGCTCGCTCGTTTGGGCGGGTCCGCCTGCACGTAGATCGTCACCGAACCATCGTCCGCGGTCTCCAGCTTCGGCGTGTACGAGGCGACCACGTACTTGTCGAGGGAGTTGGGGACGAGCTCGATGTATTCCGGCGTGTAGGCCGTCAGCGACCAGAAGCGCTGGTACTGGGGCAGCTGGTCCTTGGTGAACTCGATGGTGTACGCGAAGCTGCCGCCGTCCAGCGGCAGCCCGCTCGCGTCGACGAACGCGTTGGCGTAGTAGGCGGCCGTGCGGTCGTTGCCCACCTGGATGTACTCGGTGAGCGCGGCGCGGTCCAGGTAGTTCGTCCCCCAGTGCCCGATGTTGTCGAAGTGGATCCAGTTGGTGGAGCCCCGGTGCGACTGCCAGCGGTTGATGATGGCCGCGTACGCCGCCTGCGCGCCGCGGATGATCTCGGTGAGCGGGGCCGAATCGTGGTCCACCGCCTCCCTGGCGGCGGCGAACGCGGCGTCGAACTGCCGCATGAGCGCGCGGTCGTCACTGGTGACCGGCTGCGTCATCGGCGACGCCATCGCTTCCTGCACGGTCGCCAGAAAGGCCTCCGGCGCCTTGGCCAATCCCTCGTCGGCCATGAGCTTTACGGACGGTGCGAAGAAGTAGAGCGGAAGCACCAGCGTCCGCCCGGATTCGCCGCCGGGTTCGTAGCTGCCGAGCGTCTGCAGGGAGAGCCTGGACCGGAACTCGTTGGCGGCGAGCCTCAGGTCTTCGCCCGTGGACGCGTACTTGTCGGTCCGGATGGCGATGGTCGTGAAGGTATGCGGCATCTCGATCTTGACGGCGTTCTCCGGCAGCGTCCCGGAGTAGCCGCTCGCCACGAAGGCGTAGACGCCCCCGTTGGACGGCGGGGCGGAGGAGAGCGCCGTCGAGAAGATGTTGCCGTACACGTCCAGCTGGAGGACCGAGTACTTGTTCGGATACGCGGGGATGGTGAGGATCACGGGCTCGTCGGCCACGTCCAGGAACGCCTCGGCGTAGATCGTGTCGTCGTTGATGGCCACGACGACCTGGTACTCCGGCCCCATCCCCAGCGGGCCGGTCAGCCGGTTGGCGATCTTTTCACCGGCGCCCTGCTGCTTGCTGTTCTCGCTGTTGATCTGGAACTGCATCCACGTGAAATACCGCGGATAGAACCGGACCGTGTAGTCGTACGCCAGGCGGTAACCATCATGGTTGCTCATCGGTACGCTCTCCTCACAATGAATGGGGGGATACGGCGGGAGGTAAACCACGGGCACTGCGGAAGTCTGCTCATATGATACCGTGGCCGGACTCCCCATCCAAGCGGGTCCTTTCGCGTGTTCGTCGATGCCGCGTGGAGCGGCCGCCACTGCCAACCGGCGCCGCTACGCGATTATTTCGAAATCCTGCCGTAGCAGCCAGCCACAAGTTTCTGCACCTCAACCCCGTAGCAGGCACTTGCGTTCTCGGTGTCGGATGTTTTACACATCATCCAGCACCGGCGTGCACGGGACGGACGGGTACGTGGAGATCCTGTCGCAGCGGGCCAGGCTGAACGGGTAGCAGGGCGGCACGCTGGTCTGCTCGCACCGCGAATGCCCCCCGCCCCGCTTTGGCCAATTCTCCTTGCGAAGCGTCGCTCGGTTGATTAGCTAGCAATCACCTCGGATCGGATTACAAGCAGGAACACAGCACATCTGCTGCGCAGGCGAGAGTGGCCACCGGGGATACGTCGCCATCAAATGGATTACGAATTCCTGACGCACCTGCGGCGAAATCATCCCGCGTGGCGGCTGCTGGCGGCGGACCAGGCGCCGTTCGTCATCGGCTTTCTCCATCACGGCTACGTGCGGATGAACACGCGCGCGCTGAGCGAACCGGAAGCCGTTTCCCGGCTGGACGACTACCTTCATTACCTGCGCGAGCACCATAGTGAGGAGGCTCCGTCACGTAGCGCGCGGGAATACCTCGCGGACTGGGCGGACAACGCCCGCGGGTGGCTGCGCCGCTACTATCCGCCGGATTCGGACGAACCCCACTACGACCTGACGCCGTCCGCTGAGCGGGCAATCCACTGGCTGACCGGGCTGGAGCAGCGGAGCTTCGTGGGTGCCGAGTCGCGGATGCGGCTCGTGTTCGAGTTGCTCCGGCAGATCGCGGAGGGGAGCGAAACCGATCCGCAGGCGCGCATCGCCGAGCTCCAGCGCCGTCGCGACGCACTGGATGCCGAGATCGAGCAGATCCGCGCGGGGAAGCTCTCGCTGCTCGACCCCACGCAGCTCCGCGAGCGGTTCGTGCAGGCGGCGGACACGGCGAGAGCTCTGCTCGCCGACTTCCGGCAGGTCGAGCAGAACTTCCGCGAGCTCGATCGCCAGGTGCGCGAACGGATCACCCTTGGTGAAGGCGGCAAGGGCGAGGTGCTGGAAGAGGTGTTCGGTGAGCACGACGCCATCGCCTCGTCGGATCAGGGACGGAGCTTCCGCGCGTTCTGGGCCTTCCTGATGTCGCCCGCCCGCCAGGAGGAGCTCACCGCGCTGCTCGAACGCGTCTTCGAACTCGAAGCCGTGGCGGAGCTCGCGCCTGATCCGCGTCTGAAGCGTGTTCACTACGACTGGCTGAGCGCGGGCGAAGTGACGCAGCGCACCGTGGCGCGGCTCTCCGAGCAGCTGCGCCGCTACCTTGACGACCAGGCGTGGTTCGAGAACCGGCGCATCATGAACGTGATCCGCGAGATCGAGCAGCATGCGCTCGCGGTGCGGGACGTACAACCCGCGGGCACGATCATGGAGCTCGATGAACCCGCCCCGGCCGTCGAGCTGCCGATGGACCGGCCGTTGTTCACGCCGCCCATGCGCCCGGTGATCCATCAGCAAGCAATCGAAGCGGGCGACGCAGCGCTCACCCCGGACGCACTCTTCGACCAGTTCCACGTCGACAAGGAGCGGCTGCGAGCGCGGCTGCGGAGAGCGCTGCAGACTCGGCGTCAGATCAGCCTGGCGGAGCTCCTCGAAGCGGAGCCGATCGAACAAGGGCTCGCGGAGCTCGTCGCCTGGCTCAGTCTCGCTACGGAAGATGCCTGCAGTGTGATCGACGAGGAGCGGCCGCAGACCGTCTGGTGGACGGACGGGAACGGCACCACGCGTGAGGCGACGCTTCCGACCGTCGTCTTCGTATCCGAATTGGCGGCACGAGCAGAGCACGCCGCATCTCCCCTGCAGAGCCAGGTGGAACCCCGGAGGTCTCCCTTCGCTCGGCACGACGGGGGCCTGGACGGCCGGGACACTGCGCCCACGGCGGGGACCTGAGATGGAAACAGCCGGCCGTACGCCACAACTCTCCCCCGTGCTGATCGGGCTCTTCAAAGGCGTGCTGTACCAGGAGCAGAACCCGGATCTCTGGCAGGCGCTGCTGCAGCTGCAGGCGCGCGTGCGCGACCATGCGGGGGTGTTCGGGCTGGAGCTCGTGCTCGACGAGGCGGAAGCCTACGCGTACCTTCGCCAGCGGCCCGGAGGGGAGGGTGAGGCGGAGCTCCCGCGGCTCGTGCAGCGCCGGCAGTTGGGGTACGCGGTGAGCCTGCTGCTCGCGCTGCTCCGCAAGAAGCTGGCGGAACACGACGCGGCCGGCGGTGACACGCGGTTGATCCTTTCCCGAACGCAAATCGTCGACATGGTGCAGCTTTTCCTGCCGGCTGGCACGAACGAGGCGAGGCTGGTCGATCGTATCGCCATGGACATCAACAAGATCGTGGAGTTGGGCTTTCTGCGCCGGCTCCGGGCACAGGACGACCAGTTCGAGGTCCGGCGGATCCTGAAGGCCTTCGTGGACGCGCAATGGCTCTCGGAGTTGGATCAAAGGCTGGCGGCGTACCGCGCCTGGGGGGCGGGAGGGGAGTCCGCGGCCGCCCCATGACCAGCATGCTCCACGAGCCGTCGCTCGACTTCGCGCCGAGCGAGGCGCGCTCCGGCTACCGTCTGCACCGCTTCGAGCTCTACAACTGGGGGACCTTCGACGGGCGCGTGTGGCCCCTCAGACTGAGCGGCGAGAACGGCTTGCTGACCGGCGACATCGGCTCGGGAAAGTCCACGCTCGTCGATGCGCTCACCACGCTGCTCGTGCCGGCGCAGCGGATCACCTACAACAAGGCGGCGGGGGCGGACGTGAAGGAGCGCAGCCTCCGCTCCTACGTGCTGGGGCACTACAAGTCGGAGCGGGGCGAAGCGGGGCTCTCGGCCAGGGCGGTGGCGCTTCGCGATCACAACAGCTACTCGGTGATCCTCGGGCATTTCTACAACGAGGGGTACGACCGCCACGTCACGCTGGCGCAGGTGTTCTGGATCCGCGACGCCCAGGGGCCGCCCGCCCGTTTCTACGTGGTGGCCGACCGGCCGCTTTCCATCACCGACGATTTCGCGGGATTCGGTTCCGACATCAACGACCTGCGCAAGCGCCTGCGCGCGGCGCGCGACATCGAGCTGCACGACGCCTTTCCCCCCTACGGTGCGGCGTTCCGCCGCCGCTTTGGAATCGACAACGAGCAGGCGCTCGAGCTCTTCAACCAGACCGTGTCCATGAAGTCGGTGGGGAACCTCACCGACTTCGTGCGCGGCCACATGCTGGAGCCGTTCGACGTAAAGTCGCGCATCCAGGCGCTGATCGCGCACTTCGACAACCTCGACCGCGCCCACCAGGCGGTGTTGAAGGCAAAGGCGCAGGTCGCGGCCCTGGAGCCGCTGGTGGCCGACGCGGACCGGCACGCGGCGCTGGCGGCGGAGCTGGGTGACCTGCGCAACTGCCGCGAGGCGCTCCGCCCCTGGTTCGCCGAGCTCAAGGGCGTTCTGCTCACCGAGCGCATCGCGCGGCTGGACCGCGACATCGAGCGCTTGGAATCGCGCATCCGCAGGCTGAGCGAGGAGTATCGCGCATCGACCGTGGAGCGTGACAGGATCCGGCGGGCGATCAACGACAATGGCGGCGACCGCATCGAGTCGCTCAAGGAGGAGATCCAGCGGCTGCAAGATCAGCAGGCGGAGCGCCGCAAGCGCGCGGACGCCTACGTCGCGCTGGCGAAGCAGCTGGATCTGCCGGACGCCCTGGACCAGGCTCGCTTTCTCGCCAATCGAAGTGAGGCGGAGCGAGCGCTCGCCACGGCGGATGGCGGTGAGGCCGAGATCCAGAACCGGATGACGGAAGCCGACGTGGCGCTTCGGTCGCAGACGAAGGAGCGTGGCGAGCTCGAGGAGGAGCTCGCGTCGCTGCGCCGGCGGCGTTCGAACATTCCCGCCGCGATGCTGGCCTTGCGTGAGCGCCTTTGCGCGGAGCTTGCCCTCTCCGCCGACGCGCTGCCGTTCGCCGGCGAGCTCCTCCAGGTGCGCGAGGAGGAGCGGGACTGGGAGGGTGCGATCGAGCGGCTGCTGCACAACTTCGGACTGTCGCTGCTCGTGCCGGATGCGCGGTACCCGGCCGTCGCCGCCTGGGTGGATCGCACACACCTGCGCGGGCGTCTCGTCTACTACCGCGTGGTGGAGACTCGCGATCAGCCGATCACGGCCACGGGTCCGAGTTCGCTTGTCCGCAAGGTGTCGGTCCGGCCGGAATCCGCATTCTACGCCTGGCTCGAACGCGAGCTGGCGCGCCGGTTCGACTACGCGTGCTGCGCGAACATCGAGGAGTTCCGTCGCGAGCGCAGGGCTATCACACGCGCGGGACAGGTCAAGGCGGAGGGCGCGCGGCACGAGAAGGACGATCGGCATCCCCTCGACGACCGCACCCGGTACGTGCTCGGGTGGACGAACGAGGCGAAGGTCGCGGCGCTCGCCCGCCAGGCGGCCGAACTCGACCGCCGGATCAAAGAGGGAAATCGCATCCTGGACGGGATCCGTACCGAGCAGAAGCAGCTGCGGCAGCGCGAAGGGCACCTCAAGCAGCTCCTCGTCTACCAGGACTTCAGCGAGCTCGACTGGCGCCCGCTCACGCTCGACATCCACCGGCGCGAGGAGGAGCGCCGGTCGCTGGAGTCCGCTTCCGACCTGCTGCGCACGCTTGCGGAACAACTTGCGGCCGTCGACGCACGGTTCTCCGAAGCCGACGCGGAACTGCAGAAGGTCCGCAGCGAGAATGCGGTCTCGGTAGACAGGCGCAAGACAGCGATGGGGATGCTGGCCGATGCCCGCACACTGCTCGCCGCGATGCCGGAGGAGGCGAAGGTGCGCTTCTTCCCCAAGCTCGAGGCGATGCGGCCCGAGGCGCTCGGCGAGCACCGGCTCACGGTGGAGTCGTGCGACAACCGCCAGGGCGAGATGCGCGAGTGGCTCCAGAAGCGGATCGACGCCGAGGAGAAGCGCGTGGCGCGATTGCGCGAAAGCATCGTGGACGGCATGCGCCGGTACAAGAACGAATGGCCGGTCGAGACCAGCGAGGTGGACGTCAGCGTCGAGTCCGCGGGCGAGTACCGCGTGATGCTCGAGCAGCTTCGCGCCGACGACCTGCCCCGCTTCGAGAAGCGCTTCAAGGAGCTTCTGAACGAGAATACGATCCGCGAGGTCGCGAACTTCCAGGCCCAGCTCAACCGCGAGCGCCAGGAGATCCGCGAGCGCATCGAAACGATCAACGCATCGCTCCGCCAGATCGACTACAATCCCAACCGCTACATCACCCTGCTGGCCGAACCGACGCAGGACGCCGACGTGCGCGACTTCGGCACGAGCCTTCGGGCCTGCACGGAGGGCGCGCTCACCGGATCGGACAACGAGCAGTATTCCGAGGCAAAGTTCCTCCAGGTAAAAGCGATCATCGAGCGGTTCCGCGGCCGCGAGGGACATACCGAGCTCGACCAGCGCTGGACGGACAAGGTCACGGACGTGCGCAACTGGTTCGTCTTCTCCGCCTCGGAGCGCTGGCGCGAGGACGACTCGGAGTACGAGCACTACACGGATTCGGGAGGCAAGTCGGGCGGACAGAAGGAGAAGCTCGCGTACACGGTGCTCGCCGCCAGCCTCGCCTACCAGTTCGGCCTGGAGTGGGGCGAGCAGCACTCGCGCTCGTTCCGCTTCGTCGTGATCGACGAGGCGTTCGGCCGCGGCTCGGACGAATCGACACGCTACGGCCTCGAGCTGTTCAAGAAGCTGTACCTGCAGCTCCTGATCGTGACGCCGCTGCAGAAGATCCACGTGATCGAGCCGTACGTGGCGAACGTCGGCTTCGTGCACAACGAGGACGGGCGGTGTTCGCTGCTGCGCAACCTGAGCATCGAGGAGTATCACGCGGAGCGGGAAGCCAGGCGGCTGATCCGGGCGTCATGAGCTGGACCACGCCGGAGCAGATCACCGCCGAAGTCGAGAAGCGCTGGCGGCGGGGCGACATCCTCGCCGCGCGGGTCACAGGCGAGCCGATCTTTCCGCTGCGGGTGCGGCTGCGAGGTCCTAGCCCTCGCGAGATCGTGGAGCGGTTCGGGGACGTGGGCGATTGGGTTCGGACGTTGAACACGGCGACCCGTGAAGCCCACGGGTTCGGGTTCGAGCTGGAACGCGAGGACGTGAGGAATCGCGTGCACGGCGCGAACACGCTCCCGGTCGCCGCGATCATCCCCACGGAAGCCGACGCGCTGCGGCTGATCCGCCAGTCCACCGCGGCGGATCGTTTCCAGGCGCTCGCCGACGCCACGCTCCGCCGTTATCCCTCGCTCCGCGACTGGCTCGCGCGCCGCCCGCTCATCCTGCTCGACCACGCGGCTCATTGGGGTGAGGTGCTGGCCGTCCTCGACTGGTTTACCGCCCATCCGCGGCCGGGGCTGTACCCCCGCCAGCTCGACATCCCGGGCGTGGACACGAAGTTCATCGAGACGCACCGGGCGCTGCTGTCGGAGCTGCTCGACATCGTGCTCCCCGAGACGGCGGTCGATCGCACCGCCGTCGGCGCGCGCGCCTTCAACGAGCGCTACGGCCTGCGGAGCGAGCGGCCGCTCGTCCGGTTCCGACTGCTCGATCCCGTCTTTTACCTGCAGGGGCTCTCGGATCTCTCGCTCCCGCCCGAGCAGTTCGCCGCTCTCCGGCTGTCGCTGCGGCGCGTCTTCATCACCGAGAATCGCACCAACGGACTCGCGTTTCCCGACTGCCCCGGCAGCATGGTCGTCTTCGGGCTCGGCTATGGTCTGGAGCGGCTCGTCGAGGTCGGCTGGCTCCGCCGCGTCGAGGTGCACTACTGGGGCGACATCGATACCCACGGCTTCGGCATCCTCAACCGGCTGCGGGCGAACCTTCCGGAGGCGCGGTCGTTCCTGATGGACCGCGCCACGCTCGAGGCGCATCGTACGCTCTGGGGCAAGGAGCCGGCCGATCGGCGGTACACGGGAGATACCTCGCGCCTCACGGCCGACGAGTGCGCGCTGTTCGAGGATCTGCTCGCCGACCGCTGCGGCGAACGGGTGCGGCTGGAGCAGGAGCGGATCGGGTACGGATGGCTGGAAATGGCGTTGCGGGAGTGCCTATCGATGGAGTAGCCAGCGAGCCAAACCGTCCAGAGAATTCGAGACGGATTGAGGCGCGGCCGGGTGGTACGTCGACTCGCGGCGTGACGAAGGGACGGCCGCAGCAACCGCGGTGTGCGGGACATCCGAGCCGGGATGCAACATGAACGTCACCGTCGTCGTCGACGCGTTCCGGGCGTTTTCGACTGCCGCGTACATCCTGCACCGACGGCCTCGCGAGTACTTGCTCACGAGCACCAGCGTGTCGGCCGGACAACTCGCCGCCGCGGATCCCGACGCATTGCTGATCGGGAAGCCGGAAATCGGCATGCGGGTCGCTTATGACATCCCAAACTCCCCGACACGGGTTGTGGAGAGCCGGATTGCCGGGCGACGCGTGGTGCACCGTACCGAGGCCGGCGCGAGGGGAGTGCTCGCCGCGGACGGCATCGTCCTGGTCGCCGGCTTCGTGAACGCTCGTGCGACGGCTGCGTGGCTGCGCCGGACGCGTGCGCACGTCCGCCTCTGGCCGATGGGACACGAAGCTGCTTCGCCCACATTGGAGGACGACCTCTGCGCGGCCTGCATCGAAGCCCTGCTGATCGGCCGCACCTTCGACCTGTCGCCGCACCGGGAGGCGCTGCGGGACGGCCCGGGGAGATACTTCTTTGGCGAAGATCAGTGGCAGTACCCGCGTGAAGACTTCGAGAGATGCCTGGAACTCGACCGCTTCGACTTCCCGATCCAGGCCGAAGTCCGCGGGGATTACGCGCGGCTGAGTGCCGTCGAGCCCTCGTGAGGGACCGCGCCGAGGGTGGTGTGAGCGTTGGCGGCGCTCACCACGTCGAGCACGAGGTCGCGGATGCCACGGGAACGCCAGCGCAGGGCGTCGAGATCGCGCCGCGTCATGGCCCGCCACCTCTCGCGCGTCGTCGTTCGCTTGACGGCGGCCATGTAGTCGAAGTGCGGGGTGTTGAGCGCAAAGTGCATCGGGTGCACCACGATGACTTTCGTCCCAGGCTGATCGAGCCCATTCGCGAGGCTGCCCCCGATGGCGAGCGGATGGCCCCGGAACAGGAACCCGCCATCCTCCATGAAGATAGGCACCTCCAGACAGCCGTATCGATCGGCGAACGGAGGCAGCACTTCCAGATCCGTGCACACGTTCGAGGAGATGCGGAAGCCCGCCCGGGCCAGTGCTTCACGCGAGCCGTTGCACGACGCGAAGCGGTGACATCGGAAGGCCGCCAGGTTGTGCGGAAGGCCGAGCACGTGGCCGACGACTTCGTCGATGGTGGCGCCGTGCGATGAATCGGACGCAAAGTAGGGGTGCACGCCGACCTCCAGCTCACTCAGGGCAGCCTCCACTCGCGGCGAACGATGCGTGGCGAAGACCGTCACCTGTACGCCAAGGTCGCGAAACGCGTCCAGCGTCTCCTCGATCGCGGCTTCGCACGCCCAGTCCAGGTCGATGGTGACGGCGAGCGCGTTCATCGGTGCACCTGGTGGAACCGGCGGAACATCGCTTCGTCGATGTCTGTCCTGGCGAACAGCTCGGCCATGGACGCGTAGCTGCGCAGGTCTTCCGTCCGCCGGCTCGTGGACCAGGTGTCGCCCTGCCGCATGTACTGCGCGTTCCCGTAGGACAGGATGTTGAACAGCGAGGCGTTCATCTCCCCGTTGTCCTTGAAGTGCAGCGCCACGCCGCGCCCCTCCAGCGCCCGGGCCACGCGCTCCATCGACCGGCCGTAGTCCATGCCGCCGATGGCGTGGCGGCCGTCTCGTTCGGGCGCGTCGTAGGACATGTACTGGTAGAACTTCCACGTGTCGATCCGGCCGCCGTTCGCCTCGATGGTGTCCAGGATGGCGCTCACCTCGTCGCCGAGCGTGTGGGGGTTGGACGTGCCCACCACGCTGTGCAGCTTTACGCCGATGCCCCGCCGCGTGAGCCGCCCGCAAACCTCCACGGCACGTTCGAAGTAGTTGCGCCAGCGGCCGTGGTTCCGGCCGATGCGCGTAAGCAGCTCGTCACGGTGGCTGTCTACGGTGATCGCCACCAGGTCCACGACCCCCGCCATCTCGTCCGCCACGGCGTCGTCCAGGAAGGTGCCGTTGGTGTACACCTCGACCTCGAGGTTCTCCTTCGGCTCGGGCGACCTGTACCCGCGCAGGTGGCGGAGCAGGTCGACGAACTGGGCCGGCGGCCGCTTTCCCATGATCAGCACTTCGCCCCCCGACAGCGTCAGGCGGCGGAAGCCCAGCCGGTAGAGGTGCGAGACGAGCGCTTTCTTTCCATCGAGATCGAGCTCACGCCGCAGCTGGTGCGGGGCATCTTCCAGGACGCAGTAGCCGCAGTCCAGGTTGCAGCGGTTCGTCAGCATCCAGTAGCCCTTGAAGAACGCTTCAGGCATCGGTCAGCTCCAGGGCGCGTCGCGTGGTGAACGGGCCCGATGTGGGGTGGATGCGCGTGCCGTCGTAGTACGCCAGCAGCTCCTCGTCGTAGGGGCCGTCTCCGAACGCGCGGACACGCCCCTCCATGCCGAGATGCGCAAGCAGGCGATGCACGGCGCGCAGCTTGGATGCCGCCCACGGCCCCGCGTAGACGGTGCCCTGGTAGACCTCCGTGCGGGCGCCCGGAACCATCGGGCGGGTGCCGGATCCCGCCGCCGCGACCTGGAGCAGCTGGCCTTCCCAGCGCACGTCGCGGGCTGCCCGAAGCGCGGCGTGGAGCCGCTCCCGGAGCCCGGCGTCCATCGGTGTCGTCCAGAGGACCCGGCCACTTCCATCGGCCACGACGCCGCCTCCATACGCCACAATGCCATGGGCACGAATCCCGTGCGCGTGCAGCGCGGACACCACCTGCTCCAGCGGACGCGCGCTGCAGACGATCCTGCGAGGGAAGCGGCGGAAGCTCTCGATGCACCTGCGCGTGCGGTCCGGATCGTCCTTGTGGAACAGCGTGCCGTCGTAGTCGCTCACGGCGACGAATGGCGCCTCCGTCAGCTCGGCCGCGAGCCGGGCGGACAGGGAACCGTCGTCGAACAGCTCGCCGATCTCCCGTGCCATGGCGGACCAGGCCGGGAGGTCCTCCAGCAGCTCGTCGACGGCGGCCGCGGCCTCTTCGGCGTCATCGAGAAATCTCGCGTAGGGGACGTGGCGGAGGTACTCGGCCGCCGCGTTTCCCGTCGCGCGGCCGACGTTCGGCATGCCGCCGGCGAGCGTCTCGAAGATCGCCCGCCCAAAGGTCTCGCATGAGGCGGCGGATACGTGCAGGTGGGTGTCCTGCGTTGCGGCG
>Ga0190267_10000159_pt1 | contig 14213 bp, 10 predicted proteins | sample Popmic239T_FD_140332 | JGI IMG/M metagenome (GOLD analysis project Ga0190267, IMG submission 140332) | Populus adjacent soil microbial communities from riparian zone of Oak Creek, Arizona, USA - 239 T | ecosystem: Environmental > Terrestrial > Soil > Riparian zone | place: USA: Arizona... | reverse complement strand
TGACGAAGAGCGCGAAGGCGATGGCCACCACGGAGAGCGCGGCCAGCAGCGGGGTGCGGCGAAAGGCGGCCAGCGCCTCGCGCAGGGCGTACGGCATCAGCCCCTCCCCGCCTCGACGGCCGCCGCCGCCGAATCGTAGACCACCGACCCCTGCGCCAGCTCCACCACCCGGTACTCGGGGTGCGCGCGCACCAGAGCCAGGTCGTGCGTGGCCATCAGCACCGTCATCCCCATGGCGTTGATCTGCTGGAACAGCTCGAACACGCCCTTGGCCGCCCACTCGTCCAGGTTGCCCGTGGGCTCGTCCGCCAGCAGCACCAGCGGCTCGTTGGCCAGCGCCCGCGCGATGGCCACGCGCTGGCGCTCGCCGCCCGACAGCTCGTCGGGGTAGGAACGTGCCTTGTGCGAGAGCCCCACCTGCTGCAGCAGCTTGTTCACGCTCTTGGTGATGGCGGCGCGCTTGGTCCCCGTCACCTCCAGGGCGAACGCCACGTTCTCCTCCGCCGTGCGGTCGCGCAGGAGGCGAAAGTCCTGGAATACCACGCCCAGCTTGCGGCGCAGCTGCGGGATGTCGCGGCGGCGCATGAGCTTGGACGAGTAGCCGGAGACGCGCACCTCGCCGGCCGAGGGGAACTCCGCCATCTGCAGCAGGCGCAGGATGGTGCTCTTGCCCGCGCCGGAGTGGCCGGTCAGGAACACCAGCTCACCCTTGGCGACGTGCAGCGTAACGTCTCGGAGTGCCGTGCCGGAGCGCGGATACTCCATGTAGACCGAAGTAAGCCTGATCACGCGAGGAACTTCCGCGGGAAGGAAAAGCGCAAGCCGGGAATTCGGAAGAATTTAGTCCCCTGCGCCCGGCCTGTCAAAACGTTCCGCAAGGCGCACGGCCAGCAGCATGGCCTCCTTCATGGACGACGGGTCCGCCATCCCCCGGCCCGCGATGTCCAGCGCCGTGCCATGGTCCGGCGAGGTGCGGGGAAAGGGCAGCCCCAGCGTCACGTTGACCCCCGCCCCGAACGCCGCCGTCTTGAACGCCGCCATCCCCACGTCGTGGTACGGCGCCACCACCGCGTCGAACTCGCCCCGCACCGCGCGGGTGAACACGGTGTCCGCGGGGATCGGCCCCCGCGCGTCCACGCCTGCTTCCACCAGCGCCCGCAGCGCCGGCTCCACCACCCGCGCCTCTTCGTCGCCGAACAACCCCCCGTCCGACGCGTGCGGGTTCACCGCGCACAGGGCGATGCGGGGCCGCTGGATCCCCCACAGCCGCCGCAGCCCCTGGTGCGTCAGCGTGGCCTGGCGGACGAGGAGGTCGGGGGTGAGCGCCGCGGGCACGTCGCGCAGGGCCAGGTGCGTGGTCGCCAGGATCACGCGCAGCGGCCCGCCCAGCGCCGTGCGCTCCGCCGCCATCATCATCACCACGTCCGCCGCGCCGGTCAGCTCGCCCAGCATCTCCGTGTGGCCGGGGTAGTGCCAGCCGCCGGCGCGAAAGGCGTTCTTCTCGATCGGCGCCGTGACGACGGCGTCCACCTTGCCCGCCAGCGCCATCTCCGTCGCGCGGCGGATCGCCTCCCCCGCGATGCGCCCCGCCGCGGCGGCCCCATCCTCCGCCGCCCACGCGCCCGCGGAGACGTCCGCCGTCCCCGCCCGGAGCAGCGAGTCCGGCCCCACCAGCACCCACTCCGCCGCGGCCGCCACCTCCGCGTCCGCCAGCGCCCCCGCCGTCACCTCCGGTCCGATCCCCCGCGGGTCTCCCAGCGTGACGGCGATGCGTGGGCGGCGAGCGGTGTCCGTCACAAGTCGGTCCGGGTTCGGTGGATGAAGATCGATCAGGTGCTGCGGATGATGGGCAGGGGAGGGGATGCAGGCAAGGCGCGGGAGAGCGTCGGCGTTGTTCGTCCGCCGGATTTATTCGGATCCGCAGAGAAATATGACTTCCTGAGGGAGCGCCCGCGCAGATCCCGCGGCGAGCACTGGCTCAGGGGCGCGACCGAAGGACCTTCTTTCGGCCGCGCGGGGCGTGGATCAGGGCACGGAACCAGCCCCGTCGCTCTGCTGGCGAGGTCCTTCGGTCGGCGCGCTGGGGTCCGCGCTAAGGGAAGTGCAGGGAAGCGCCTCCCTCAGGAAGTCATGCACTGCATCGCCGGATTCGTCTCAGGTGCAGTCCCAGTAGAAGACGACCGACGAGAAGTCGCGCGCCAGCAGGTCGCGCCTCCGGATGAGGAACACCGCCTCGCCCATGTCGCCCCAGATGAGGTTGCGGTCCGAGGTCAGCCGCAGCAGCGTGCGATCGAACTCGTCGCAGTGGCCCGGCTCGCGAAAGTCGCTCTGCGTGAAGACCGGGTGGCCGCCCACGTGGTGCACCTGTGGCGCGGTGCGCTCGTCGTCGTCCAGCACATCGTCGAGCGCGTCGATCCCCGGCCGTCTGAGCTGGCCCTTCAGGCGCTCCTCGATGCGCCAGTCGGATCTGCCCAGCGGGTGCACCGCCGCCCGTCCAGCCAGCGAAAGCCCGGCTTCGCGGACGGCGCGCCGCTCCCACGGGTGCGAGGACTCGGGCGTGAGCCCGGGCTGCGGCTGCAGGCGGCCGTCTTGCACCCCGTCCGGCCGCCAGAGGACCCGCGCGCTCCCCCGCTCCGGATGGTCGAAATCCAGACCATGGGTGTCGCTGCGGCCGACGAAGAACTGCAGCAGCCCCGCGGTGGGAAAGTCGGGGAGCGGCGGCAGCTCCGCGAAGTCGACCTGCGCCACGAACTCCAGCGGCTCGCCGTCCGCGTCCGCCGGCCATGCCTCGTCGTCCGCGAGCCAGACGGGCCCGCCGATCCGCGTCCCCGCCGCCGCGACCGGCCGTTTCGGGGCGGGCAGCAGCTCCACCGCCGGCAGCGCCAGCGAGGCGTGCCACGCCTTGAGGTCGTCGATCTCTTCCTGCGTCAGCGGCGTGACGTCGGGGTTCTCGGCGTCGAACGTAGCGCGCCACGCCGTGGCTTGCGCCGAGCGTGCGGCCCGCCTGCGCCGCTCCCCCCTCCACTCCGCGATCTCGCGCCGCAGGACGAACGCCGTGAACACGAGCAGGAACGGAATGGCGATGTAGAGGGGCACGGTTGTGCGCTCATGGGGATGATGGGATGCCGACGAGCTGAAGAACCGGATGATGGTAGGGCGGGAAGGCGGGGGCAAGCGTCGGAGCGAAGATCCCTCTCGCGTGATGCGAGGAAGGCCTGCGGACGTGTGATCGGACTACTCGTCCGCTCCCAGGATCTTCTCCAGTTCGGCGGGCTGCTGGTAGAGCGGATTGAACACCGTGAGCCCCTTCTGCCGTGCCGCCTCGGCAAGGCCCTTGTCGGCGGTCACGAAGACGAGCGGCGTTCCGGATCCGTTCTGCGCCAGCAGCGCCAGGGCGGTGGCCAGGTGAATCGCGTCCGCGGCGCCGATCGCGTACTCGGGATGGGCCCGGAGCAGGTCGGCCGCGGCTTCGATCTCCTCGTCCGTGACCGGTAGGATGGTTACGAAAGCACCGCTCAAATCTCGTCTGAAGGTATCGACGACCCGCGGGTGCAATCGATAGTAGTGCTCCTGGTGCGGCGCCTGCGCGCGAGCGAACTTGGCGAGCGCAGAGATTACCTCCGGCTCGATAAGGCTGGAAACTACGAAGCCGCCCCATCGGTCGAAGCGGCCCGTAATGTCTCTCATCCGTCTCGTGCTCTCGCCTTCGTGCAGGTAGCGCTTGGCGAACGCACAGGCATCAAGGAACAGGGGCATGCGGAGAGCGGCGGGCCGAAGTCAGAGCGCGACCCAGCTTCCTGCAGGCGTGAACGACACTCCGCCAGATCCGGCTGCGGCGAGTCGGGGGCGGGTAGAAGTAAGCGTCGGGGATCTCGGACATGGGTTCACCGGTCCCAACCCGGATGTTGTACCCGGCAGCCCTCATCCGCTGAACCCACTCCGGTTCGACGCGTGGTGCTTCAGACATGCGAAAAACCCTCCGCTGAAGATCCGTCCGTCACTTCTACCGCAACGTTAGCGTCCCAACGGCACGCCTGTCAAGAGTGCACTTTTTTGTAGACAAGATGGACAGGGTAAACAGTTCCGGACGCAGAACGACCCTCTTCCCCGCATCGTGGAAGAGGGTCGTTGTTTACGGCTCGGTGCCGCCGGTCAGAACGGATCGTCGCGCGTCTTTTCGTCCTTGAGCACGCGGTACAGGTCGCGCGCGGCCTTCTTCGACACGCTCTTCCCGGGCAGCTCGAGCAGCTCCACCTCCAGCAGCCGCGACGGGTACTTCACCGCGATCCGCTTTCCCGCCGCCACCGTGTCGCTGGGCCAGGCGCGCTTTCCGTCCAGCGTCACCGCGCCCGCTTCGCACGCCGCCTTGGCCTCGCTGCGGCTCTTCGTCAGGCAGAGCCGGTGCAGCAGCACGTCCACCCGCAGCGGCTCCACCGCGGGCTGGCTCACAGGCGAATGGAGACGTACATGTCGCGGCGCAGCTCGGTCAGCAGCCGCTGCATCTGCCGCTGCTCGCGCAGCATGTCGCGAATGCGCTCGCGCTGGTCGTCCACCGTGTACTCGCCGCTGGTCTGGCGCCCCGTCACCCGCACCACAGCGAAGGCCGGCGTGGGGCCGTTCTCGATCTGGATGGGGCCCGCCACCGTACCCGTCACCGCACCCTCCAGCGCCGTCACGAACGCCGGCGGAAGCTGGTCGACCGGCACGTTCTGCTGAAAGCGCAGCGCGTCGGGCGTGTTGTAGCGCGCCGCCAGGTCCTGCGCCTGCGCGCCCGCGCGGATCGCCGTGGCCACCGAGTCCGCCCGCACCCGCGCCGCGTCGATGTTGGCCTGGGTGATCTCGGGACGGATCAGGATGTGGCGCGCCTGCCGCTCCGGCCCGCGCGCCTTTTCCAGCTTGATGATGTGGAAGCCGAACTCCGTCTCCACGATGCCGCTGGTCTGCCCGGGCCGCATGGCGAACACCACCTGGTCGAACTCGCGCACCATCTGCCCCTGGCGGAACCACCCCAGGTCGCCGCCGCGCTCGCGGGTGGCGTCGGTGCCGTAGCGGCGGGCCAGCACCTCGAACTCCGCGCCCCCGTTCAGCTCCGTCAGCACCTGCCCCGCCGTCTTGAGCGCCGCCGCCCGCGCCGAGTCCGCCGGCAGGGGGCGAATGAGCACCTGCTGGAACGAGACCGACGCCGGCCGCTGGCCAAAGCGCTGGCGGTTGGATTCGAAGAAGGTGCGGATCTCCTCGTCCGTCACCGCCGGGGGCGCCATCTCCTGCATGCGCTTGCGCACGAAGCGCTGCACCAGCGTCTGGTCGGCGAACTGGCGCGACAGCTCCTCACGGTAGCCCTCGGGGGTGCGCCCCGCCTCGGCCAGCGCCGCGGTGTACGCCTCTTCCGACGGAAAGCGCCCGCGCACCTGGCGCAGCTGGTCCTCCACCGCCGTGAGCACCTCGTCCTCGTTCACCGTCTCGCCGGCGGCGCGGGCGCCCTCCAGCAGCAGCAGGTCGCTCACGCGCTCGTCCACCAGCTGCTGCACCAGGCGTCCGTACTCCACCGGGTCGGTGGGCACGGCGGTCCCCTCGGCGCGCATGGCCTCGATGGCCAGCAGCAGGTCGGAGCGCAGCAGCGTGGTGTCGCCCACCACGGCCACCACGCCGTCCCACAGCTCTTCGCCGGGCTGGGGCGCGGGCTGCGCCTGGGCCAGCGCGGGCGCGGCGGCGAGCGTGAGCAGCAGGGCCAGAACGGTACGCATGGGATGTTCGCGGGATCGCATTTTACAGACGTTCCGGCGGCGCGGGTGCGCCGCCGGCGAGAAAGCACGGGCCGGGAGCGGAACAGGCCGCTCCCGGCCGCGTGGTTTATATCCTGTTGCCGGGCCGCAGGTTCCGCGCCGGCCCGGCGCCCCGCGCTACGGCGCGGGAGTCGGCGTGGGGGCCGGCTGCGCGGGCTGCGGCTGCCCCTGCGTCCGCGGGTCGGTGCCCGGCGGCGGCATGCGCGGGTCCGCGCCCTGCGGCATGGAGCCCTGCGGCGGCATTCCCGGAATCCCCTGCGGCTGCTGCGGGGCGGGGTTGGCCGCGCGGATCGCCTTCATGCGGTCCACCACCTTCTGGAACGACGCCGTGTTCACGTCCGCGCCGTAGGCGTTGCGCATGGCGTAGCCCAGCTTGCCCAGGGGGCGGATGGGGCGCTGCCCCGCCACCGCCTGCTCCATCAGCGTGCGCACGGCCTCCTGGATGGCGCCCTCGCCCTGCTTGCCGCGGGGAAAGCGGCGGCCCTCGAAGCCCGCCATCTGCAGCACCTGGCGAATGGCCGAGCGCGCGTCCGTGCGAATGGAGTCCACCGCCGCGTTGCTCAGGCGGAAGTTCTTGTTGCGGGCCTCCAGCAGCAGGAACTCGCGCAGCGCCTGGTCTTCCAGGAACGGCTTGATCTGCTCCTCTGGCGCTTCCTTCATGGACTCGCGGTCCTGCATCGAGGCGCCCTGCATCAGCTCCGCCACCTCGCCCGAGGTGATCTCGCCGCCCTTGTAGGTGGCCAGCGAGCGCGACGCCGCGCGGCCGCGCAGCGACAGGTTCTCCTGCGCCGCCATCTCCTTGAGCGCCGCGGGGGCGCCGGGCTGCACCTGCACCGTGGCCACCTTCTTGAGCGAATCGACGAAGGTGTTCACCGCCTGCTGGCGCGCCTTGCCCTGCAGCTCCTGGCGGAACGCCGCGCGGTTCTCGCCCATGGCCTGCTGGCGGCGGTCCTCGACCTTGATCACGTGGTAGCCGAACGGCGTCTCCACCACCGGGCTCACCTGGCCGGCCTGCAGCTTGAACGCCGCCTCCTCGAACTGCGGCACCATGCGCCCGCGGCCGAACCAGTCCAGGTCGCCGCCGCGCTCCTTGCCGCCCGGCTCGTCGGTGAACTCGCGGGCCAGCGCGGCGAAGTCCTCACCCGCGGCCGCGCGGCGCTGCACCTCTTCGGCGCGCTGGCGCTTCTGCTGGCGCTCCTGCGGCGTGGGCTCCGCGGCGCCCGGCTGCCCGGCGCCGCCGGTGGAGATCAGGATGTGGCGGGCCTTGACCTCGGACCCGGGGCCTTCGGTGTTCCACTTCTGCTCCAGCTCCGCGTCCGTCCACGAGGTGTCCACCCGGACGTTGGCCTCCAGGTAGCGCATGACCGTGGCCTCTTCGCGCTGGTCCTCCACGAACTTCTCCATGTCGAGCACCGACAGGGAGCTGTCCTCGGCGGAGGCGGTGGCGAGCAGGGTGTAGTCCACCCACAGGTCGGCCAGGGCGCGCACCACCTGCGGGTCCGCGGGGATCTGGGGGTTGGCGGCCAGCAGCTGGGCGGCGTCCTCCACCTTCAGCTCCTTGCCAGCGGCCTTGGCGACCACGTCGGTATGGGCCGTCATGGCGCTGCCGAAGCCTCCGCACGCCCCGAAGGCGAGCGGCGCGGCGACCAGCGCCCAGCGGGACAACTTCATCAACGTTCTCCGGAACCGGGTTGGTGGGATGAGCGGCGCGGACGGGAAAGCCGCGCCGGGTTTGATGCACGGAACTCGCGAATGCGAAAGTTCGGAATCGCGGTGGTACACGGAAGCCGCGCAGAAGTGCCGCGGAACAGAGTGCCCAGGATCAAGTGCCCAGGTTCAAGTGCCCGGATCAGGTTCTCCAAGCACTTACGTCTATGCCGGAATCCGTCCCCGTTGCGGACGCGCCGCCGCCTCGAACGCCGCAAACCGCCCGGCCGCCGAGTCCGCGCAGGCGGACTTCGTGCCCTTCCAGCCGCGGTTTCAACCGCCGGGACGGGGCCGGTCGCGCGTCCGGTTGCGGACAGCCCGCTCCTGACCGGATCGCGATCGGCGTCCGTTGCTCCGGCTGCGGACGCGCCGCCGCCTGGAACGCCGCAAACCGCCCGGCCGCCGAGTCCGCGCAGGCGGACTTCGTGCCCTTCCAGCCGCGGTTTCAACCGCCGGGACGGGGCCGGTCGCGCGTCCGGTTGCGGACAGCCCGCTCCTGGCCGCATCGCGATCGGCGTCCGTTGCTCCGGCTGCGGACGCGCAACCGCCTGGAACGCGGCACACCGCCCGGCCGCCGAGTCCGCGCAGGCGGACTTCGTGCCCTTCCAGCCGCGGTTTCAACCGCCGAGACGAGGCCGGTGGTGCGCTCCGTTCCCCCTACGCCACCCGCCCCGGGTCCGCCGCCAGCTCCCGCAGCGCCGACACCAGCGTCGCGAGGATCGGTTCCGTGCCGTGGCGGGTCAGCGTCAGCGACAGGGGCAGCGGGCGGCGCACCTCCACCGCGAACTGCCACGTCTGCAGCGCGCGCTGCAGCGACTGCATCCGCGGCACCACCCCCGTGCGGAAGTTGATGCGCACGTCCCACGGCCGCACCAGGATGCGCTCGATCCCCAGCTCCGCCCCCACCAGCCGCAGCGCCGCCGTCCCCAGCAGCGTCTCCGCTTCTTCCGGCAGCGGGCCGTAGCGGTCGCGCAGCTCGCGGCGCACCGCGTCGATCCCCTCGAGCGACTCTTCGCGGCTCAGGCGGCGGTAGAAGTTCAGCTTCTGCGCCTCGTCGGGCACGTACCAGTCGGGGATGAGCGCCGTGCCGTCCACCGACGCCTCCGCCAGCTTCTTCACCGGCGCCTGCCCGCCGCCCTTCATCTGCTTGATGGTGTCTTCCAGCAGCCGCAGGTAGGTGTCCAGCCCGACCGCGTGAACGAAGCCGGACTGCTGCTGCCCCAGGATGTTGCCCGCGCCGCGCAGCTCCAGGTCCTTGAGCGCGATGCGGTAGCCGCTTCCCAGCTCCGTGTAGTGCTCCAGCACCCGCAGCCGCTTCTCCGCGTCCTCCTGGATCTCGTCCGGCACCAGCAGATAGCAGTACGCGCGGTGGTGGCTGCGCCCCACGCGGCCGCGGATCTGGTACAGCTGGCTCAGCCCGAAGTAGTCCGCGCGGTTCACGATGAGCGTGTTGGCGCGGGGCACGTCAAGCCCGCTCTCGATGATCGCCGTCGCCACCAGCACGTCCAGCTCGCCTTCGATGAAGTGCGTCATCACGTGCTCCAGCTCCTTCTCGCGCATCTGCCCGTGCGCCACGCCGATCGCGGCGTCGGGCACCAGCTTCTGCACCTTCTGCGCGACCGCCCCGATCGTCTCCACCCGGTTGTGGACGAAGAACACCTGTCCGCCGCGGTCCAGCTCGCGGCGGATGGCGTCTTCCAGGATGGCGTCCGTCCACGGCAGCACGTGGGTGATCACCGGCTGGCGGTCGCGGGGCGGCGTCTGGATGAGCGTCATGTCGCGCAGCCCCAGCAGCGAGAAGTGCAGCGTGCGGGGGATGGGCGTGGCCGTCAGCGTCAGCACGTCCACCGTGCGGCGCAGCTGCTTGAGCCACTCCTTGTGCTTCACCCCGAAGCGCTGCTCTTCATCGACCACGATCAGCCCCAGGTCGTGGAACTTCACGTCCGGCGAAAGGACGCGGTGGGTGCCGACGATGATGTCCACGTCCCCCTTCTCCAGCCGCTCCAGCACCCGCGTCTGCTCCTTCGCGGTGCGGAACCGGCTGAGCGCCTCGATCTTCACCGGGAAGTCGGCCAGGCGCTCGCTGAAGGTGTGCAGGTGCTGCTCGGCGAGAATCGTCGTGGGGACCAGGACGGCCACCTGCTTGCCGTCCTGCACCGCCTTGAACGCCGCGCGGATGGCGATCTCCGTCTTGCCGTAGCCCACGTCGCCGCAGATCAGGCGGTCCATGGGGCGCGAGCTCTCCATGTCGCGCTTCACGTCTTCCGTGGCCTGGCGCTGGTCCGGCGTGTCCTCGAACAGGAACGCCGACTCCATCTCGCGCTGCCACCGCGTGTCCGCCGTGTACGCGTACCCCTTCTCCGCCTGCCGGGCCGCGTACAGCTCCAGCAGCTCGGCCGTCATCTCCTGGATGGCCTTCTGCGTCTTGCCCTTGGCGCGCGACCACTCCTTGCCGCCGATGCGGTGGACTTTCGGAGGCGGCGCGTCGTCGCCGTCCGCATCGCCCACGTAGCGTTCGATCAGGTCCACGCGATGCACGGGCACGCGCAGCAGCTCGCCGCCGGCGTACTCGATCACCAGCGTTTCGAACTCCTCCTCGCCCAGCCGCACCCGCTCCATGCGCCGGAACTGGCCGATCCCGTGGTCCATGTGCACCACGTAGTCGCCCGGCTTGAGCGCCGCCACGCTCTCCAGCGCCGCCCCGCCGCGGAACCGCCGCCGCCGGCGGATGCGGCGCGAGCGGCGAAAGATCTCGTGGTCCGTCAGCACCCGCGTGGGCGGCTCCGCCTCCGCCAGCACGAACCCGCCGCCCAGCGAGCCGATCCCCAGCTCCACCGTGCGCGAGACCTTCAGCTCGTCCAGCAGCTCCTGCAGGCGCTCCAGCTGCCCCTGGTTGTCGCAGAGGATGAGCGTGCGCTCGCCCCGCCCCGCGCCGCCCTTGAGCACCTCGCCCAGCCGCCCCATGTCGCGGTCGATCGGCTCCGGCGGCAGCGCGCGGAAGCGCGAGACCGAGTGCAGGGGCGCGTCGCCCGCCTCGTCGATGTACAGCTGGGGAAAGGTGGCCAGCCGCCGGTCCGCCTCGCCGGGGGAGAAGAAGAGCCGCTCCGGCGCGTCCGGCTGGGTGCCGCGCTTGACCTCGGCGTCGTGCAGGCGCACCACCTCCGTCCAGGTGCGCTCCAGCTCCTGCCGCGTCCCCGTGCCGTGCAGGTGCACCACTACCGTGTCTTCGGGAACGTAGTCCAGCAGCGACCGCCGCTCGCCTTCCGCGGCGGGGGAGGGGGACGCTTCGGTAGATGGAGACGATGCGGAGCGCCCGTCGCCCATCCCGTCGGTGGACTTCAGGTCGACGGGAAGGAGGTGGAGGTGATCGACCGCGCGGACGGAGAGCTGGCTCAGGATGTCGAAGAAGCGGATGGAGTCCACCTCGTCGCCCAGCAGCTCGATGCGGGCCGGCTCCGGCGTGCCGAAGCCGAACACGTCCACGATGCCGCCGCGCAGCGCGAACTGGCCCACCTCCTCCACCGTGGCCACGCGCTCGAAGCCCATCTCCTCCAGCCGGCCGGAGAGCTCGGGGAGCTTTACGGTGTCGCCGGCCCTGATCTCCAGCCGCAGGTCGCGCAGGCCGTCCACCGCGGGGGAAAGCTCCTGCATGGCGCGCGCGGTGGTCACCATCAGCCGGGCTCGCCCGCTGAGCAGCGCCTCCAGCGCCTCCACCCGCGCGCCCCCGATCTCCAGGTGCGGCTCGCCCTCCTCGTAGGGAAGGGATTCGCGCTGGGGGTAGAGGAAGACGGCCTGCTCGCCCAGCAGCGCCTCCAGGTCGCTGGCGGCCTGGTCGGCGTCCTCGGGTCCGCCGGCCACCAGCAGCCAGATGCGTTCGGGGCGCACGCGGTGCATGGCCGCCAGCATCACCATGACGGACGAGCCGGCGAGTCCCGACGCCAATGCGCGCTCGCCCGCGCGCGGCAGCGACGCGGCCAGCGCGCGGAACGCGGGGACCGTCTGAAACGACTCGATCAGCAGGGGATGGGGCACGGCTCCAGCTGGTCTGCGGAAAGCCGGGAAGGTATCCGGACGGGCGGGGGGCGTCAACGGCGGGGGGCGGTGAGGGGCGTAGGGGTGTAGGGGTGTAGGGGTGTAGGGGTGTAGGGGTGTAGGGGTGAACGGGTGAACGGGTGAACGGGTGAATGGGTGAATGGGTGAATGGGTGAATGGGTGAATGGGTGAATGGGTGGCGCGTTGCCGAACGGACTTGGTCCGGTCGCGTGGGCACGACCGGCGTAAGGATGATCGGGGTGGTTGTCCGCGAAGGCGGACAGCGTGACGTTGTAGCCGCGAATTCATTCGCTCCGGACGGAGCCCGCCACGCCCATCCTCTCCTCCTCACCCCCATCACTCCATCACTCCATCACCCTTACACCCTTACACCCTTACACCCTTACACCCTTACACCCTTACACCCTTACACCCTCCGTCGTCCCCTCCGAGAGAACCACCGTCCCCGGCCGGGGACGGCGGCGGGGTCGAGGCGCGCGGAGAAATCTTGCTAAGTTTATGCGCCGCATTATCTTGGTTTTGGGGCCGAACCCGGAACGGCGCTTGCCCTGCCATGATGGGCGACAGACCCCAGCACCACCCTGGAGAATACCTCCCATGCGCAACATGATTCTGGCGGGCCTCGCGCTCAGCGTTCTGGCCGCCGTGCCGGCCGCCGCCGCGCCCGCGCCCGCCCTGCTGCTGGACAGCGACGCCGCCCTTCTCTCCGCCGTCACGGCCGCCCAGCGGGGCGGCGTGCAGGTGTGGATGGACCGTGACCTGTTCGGCCTCGGAGAACGCAACCGGGTCCGCGTCCGTACGGACCACGACTCGTACCTCGCCGTCTTCCACATCGACACCAACGGCGACGTCGACATCATCTTTCCCCGCAGCGAGAGCGACGACGGCTGGGTGCAGAGCGGCCGCACCCTGAACCTGGGCTCGCGCGGCGGGCTGGACTACCTGAACGTGCGCGGCGGCTACGGCATGGGCTACGTGCTGGCCGTGGCGCTGGACGAGCCGCTGGAGATCTGGCGCGTGCGCGACCTGTACCGCCCACGCTTCGCCGGCTGGGACGGCAGCCGCTCGGTGTACGGCGACCCGTTCTACGCCATGGACGAGATCGTCCGCGCCGTAGTGCCGGATCAGGCGTACGGCTACGAGTCGGTGGACTACTACACCTACCACGTGGGCCGGCGCCGCTACGACTACCCGCGCTACGCCTGCTACGACGGCTTTGGCGACTGGTACCACGACACCTACTACGACTACTACGGCCGCGGCCGGTGCGACCGCGTGCGCATTTTGCTGGTGCACCGCCCGTACTACTATGATACGTACCGCTGGCGCGGCAGCCGGCGCGTGTACTACGACCGGTACTACTACCGCACCGCCCAGAACCGGCCGCTGCACGGGTACAAGGAGCGCACGGACGGCCATGCGCCCCCGGCGCGCACCAGCACCGCGCGCCGCCCGTCGGGCTCCGGCTCCACCCCGGCGGTTCGCGAAGGCACCGCCCGCGCCACGCGCCCCGAGGGCAACCGCACCCGCGAAGGCAGTGCGGTGGTCCGCCCGGAGAGCGGCCGTCCGGTGCGCGAGGGCACGGCCGCGGCCCGCCCGGAGCGCACCCGCACCGGCGGAGCGGAGGCACGCCGCCCGGAGAGCACCGACGGCGCGTCGGCCACCCGCCCGGACCGCGGCACCTACGAGCCCCGCGTCCGCGACCGCGGCGAGGGAAGCGGCGGGGCCCAGCCCCGGGCCCGCGACACCGGCAGCCGCGGCCCGTCGCAGCCCCGCCAGCCCGAGGAGTCGTCCGCGGCGGCGCCGCGGCAGGACCGGCCGGTGGAGCCGGCGCGCGAGCGCCCCACCTTCCAGCGCCGCCCCACCGAGCGGCAGGCCGAGCCGCGGCGCGAGTCGCCTCCCGCCCGGTCGTCCGAGCCGCGGCGCGAGTCGCCGCCGGCACGCAGCCAGGAGCCTCGCCGGGAGTCGCCTCCGGCCCGTTCGGCGGAGCCGCGGCGCGAGTCGCCGCCGGCGCGCAGCTCGGAGCCGCGCCGCGAGTCGCCGCCCGCCCGCGAAAGCTCGGGCGGCAGCAGGACCCGCCCCCAGTAGAGCCGACGCGCGCCGCGCGTGCTCCGCGGGGGTGACCACGCCCCACGGAGCACGCAGCCCTCATGACGGCACGCACCCGCGCTTCCTTCATCGCCGCGCTGGCACTCGCTGCCTGCGCGGCGCCCGTTTCTGCCCCCGCGCCGGGCTCCGCGCCCGCCGGCCTGTCGCCGGAGGCGGCGGTGGCCACCATCACCCCGCAGGACGTCTACGCCCGCGTGGAGTTCCTGGCGGCGGACGCCATGCGCGGGCGCGACACGCCCAGCCCGGGGCTGGAGATCGCCGCCAACTACCTGGTGAGCCAGTACCGGCTGATGGGGCTGCAGCCCGGGGGCGAGGGCGGCACCTTCTTTCAGTGGTGGCCCTTTCCCCTGCGCCGCCTGAACGCCGCCGGTGCCAGCATCGACGTCGCCGCGTCCGGTGGGAACACGCGGCTGGCGGTGGGGCGCGACTTCTTCAGCGCGGGAGGGACGGCGAACCCCATCGCCGGGGCGGGGATGGTGTGGGCGGGGCGCGGGGCGGACGCGGCGCTGGCCGAGGGGACGCTGCGGGGGCGGGTGGCCATCGTCTCCATCCCCGGCGCCT
>Ga0190267_10000158_pt1 | contig 14239 bp, 8 predicted proteins | sample Popmic239T_FD_140332 | JGI IMG/M metagenome (GOLD analysis project Ga0190267, IMG submission 140332) | Populus adjacent soil microbial communities from riparian zone of Oak Creek, Arizona, USA - 239 T | ecosystem: Environmental > Terrestrial > Soil > Riparian zone | place: USA: Arizona... | reverse complement strand
GACCCCCAGCACCACCCCCAGCAGCAGCCCCGCCAGCACGGTGCCGGACAGCAGGGCCCCAGCGCGCAGCCGGCGGGCCAGCCACGCCACCGCCAGGCCGAACACGGCCAGGTTGATGAGCACTCCCCAGGTCGTCATGGTCGCTCCACGCGCGGCACGCGGCCGCGCTCGTCGGTCGGGTTGATGAACGAAAAAACCGGCTCTCTCCGTCCAGGGGAGAGAGCCGGTTCGCGAAGCCCGGCGCGCGGCCGGAGGTTTCGTCAGGTGGCGCGCCGCGAGGACGCGCACACCCCGGTTTCTCCCGGGGGCGGGCGACATCCACAGCACGGACAGCAGGTCAGGGTCGGCGCGGTCATCGGGTTCGGCTCAGGCGCGGGAAAAACGACGGTTCGGAACGCAAAAAAGGCCCTCCCGTGGGGGAGGGCCGGGTCAGGGCTGCCGGGATTCTGGTCCCGGTCCTACGCGTCCGCCACCGCGCACGCGCTCCCCGCCGACTCTCCCACGGGAGAGGCGCAGAGACAACAACACGTGGTGGGGAAGTGAGCGCGCATCCGTCGTTTCGGTGGAATCCGGCGCCGGAGATGTTTCCCGCGCCTCACGGAGGTTAGGGCAACCCCCGCGGAGCTGTCAACCCCCCGCGGCCCGGGCGCTTCGGTGGCACGCATCTGGCCCCTCCGCCCCGCCTTCCAATCGACGGCGCAAGGAGAAGGATGCAGCGGATGCGAAGCTGGACGATGGTGTGGATGGCGGGGATCCTGGCCACGGGCGCCTGCTCGGGCGGGGCAGGCGATGGCGAAGCGGCTGCGGCCGAGTCGCCGCCGGCGCAGGTCGCGCAGAAGCCGGCCGCACCCCCCGCGCCCCCGCCGCCGATGACCGCGGCGGACTCCGCGGCGCTGCGAGCCCGCGTGGCCGCGCGCGGCGACTCCGTGCGGGCCGCGTTCGCTCGGGCGAAGCCCCTGGGGGCGCGCGAGGTGGGCAACCTGCGCCAGGACGTGAACGCCGAGCAGATCGCCACCGCCCAGCGGCTGGGGATCCGCGTGGGCGGCGAGGGCAACCGGGAGCGGCTGGTGCGCGAGGGGCGGCTGGTGGCGCTGGGGGACAGCACGGAGTGGTGGATCCTGCGCGACATGGACCACTCGGTGCCGTACGTCACCCCCGACGCGCGGGGGATGCTGGAGCGCCTGGGCCGGGGCTTTCACGCGCGGCTGGACCGGCTGGGGCTGCCGCGCTACCGGATGAAGGTGACCTCGGCGCTGCGGACGGACGAGACGCAGGCGGAGCTGCGCCGCATCAACTCCTACGCCTCGCAGACGGTGAGCGCGCACGAGTTCGGCACCACCATCGACGTCTCGCACGAGCGCTTCGCGGTGCCGGCGGGGCTGGCGGGGGGCGAGATCGAGGTGGAGATGCTGGAGGAGGTGGGGAAGGAGCACGCGAAGGTGCTGCAGGCGGAGCTGGGCCGCGCCATCGCGGAGATGCGGGACGGCGGCGCGCTGCACGTGATGATGGAGGACCAGCAGCCCGTGTACCACATGACCGTCGCACGTCCCTTCGCCGGCACGGCGGCGCGGTAACGCTACGACGGGCTTCGTCCCGGGCGGTTGAAACCGCGGCTGCAACGGCACGAAGTCCGCCTGCGCGGACTCGGCGGCCCGGCGACGTGCGGCGTCCCGGGCGGCGGCGCGTCCGCAACCGGGTAGCCGCGGGGATGGTGGCGCTACGAACCAGATCGAACTGCGCCCGAGAGGGTCCCCTCCCCCCGGCCCCCCGCTGTCGCGGGAGAGGGGGAGAATTCGATCGCGTCACAACAGGGGTTTTGCCGTTCTCCCTCCCCCACGCAGTTTGTGGGGGAGGGTCGGGGAGGGGGGCGGCCCACCATCCCGCGCCGCACCTCCTGACGCGCCCTGATCCCTGCCCGACCCCAACCTCCCCCAGCAGTTTTGGGGGAGGTGGGCGAGGTTTACGAGCCCGGAGGGGGCGCTTTGCGGACGCAGATCGATGCTCGAAGCCGACGCTCGTCCCCAATCCCCTACATCGCCCGCAGGCGGCGGGGCCTGGCGGACTTGTCGCGGTACATGGCCTCGTCCGCGGCGCGCAGGGCGGCGTCGGGCTCGCCGTACACGGGCAGGTACGAGTGGCCAACGCTGAAGCGGATCTCCGGCCCCTCCGCGCCCCCTCTCAGCCGCTCACGCAGCCGGTCCAGCCGCCCCAGCACCTGCGGCGGCTCCGCGCCCGGGGCGATCACCACGAACTCGTCGCCGGCGTAGCGCACCACGTGGTCGTCGGGGCGAAAGCTGGCCTGCAGCGCCAGCGCGAACCGCTTCAGGCACTCGTCGCCGGCGTGGTGGCCGTACGAGTCGTTGATCACCTTGAAGTCGTTCAGGTCGAAGAACAGGATCGTCGCGCCCGTGGGGAACGCCGCGCGCATGATGGCCGGCAGGCCGCGGCGGTTGGCCAGCCCGGTCAGCGAGTCGCGGTCCACCAGCTCCTGCAGCACCTCCTTGGCCGCCAGCAGGTCGCGGTTGCTCTGCGTGAGCTCCTGCTGGATGGCGTGGTACAGCGTCAGCACGCACCCCAGCGCGATCACCCACTCCGCGCCCGTGTCGAACGACGAGTGCGAGGCCAGAAAGATCCCGATCCCCCGCGACTCCGTCCACGCGCCGGTCCGCAGCTGCGTCGCGTAGGCGGCCGCCTCCGCCACGGCGAGCGCCGCCCGCAGCGCGAACCCGGCGGCCAGCCACCCCGCGCCCGGCACGCGCTTCGCCACCAGCACCGCCGCGATGGCGCCCAGGATGACGAAGGTGACGGACGACTGGATCACCCCCACCAGGTTGATGCCGGTCGCCACGAACGCCGCCACCCCCGCCCCCACCGCCACGGCGGCCAGGATGATCCGGTTGGTCCGGCGCGACACGGGCTGCCGCACGAAGCGCCACGCGCCCAGCGCCAGCAGCACCAGGAACATGGTCTTGGCGAAGAAGTAGCCCGTGCGCAGCGCCATGAACGCCCACGGCGACTGCGGTTGCGCGAACCAGAAGGTGATGGTTACGCATAGTGCCGCCAGGTTGGCCAGCCAGGCGGCCACCCACGGGCGCAGCTCCACGCGCCGCATGGAGCGGGAAAGCACCACGAAGAAGACGGCGATGGTGACGGCGGACGCGACCTGCGCGGCCGTGCTCCAGCGCCAGAGCAGAAGTTCCATCGATGCAGCGGATGTGCGGGAAGCAGCCGTGCGGTGCGTCTAAGTAGCCACCCGGCGTGCGGCCCGGCAAGGGCGGCGTGTGCTCCGCTCCTCGATCGCGGCCGATTTCTCATCCCCCCGGATTGCCGGACGATCAGATGACCAACCTGTGGACGTCGGATGCGGAGCAGGACTGGCGGGCGGCGCTCGCGAAGTACGCGGAGGTGGTGGAGGCGCAGGGCGTAAAGCCGCTGCCGGAGCTGGACCGCTGGTACCGCGACGAGCTGCCCGCCGCCATCGCCGGACGGAAGCACGCCCACGTCACCCTGGCGGAGCTGGTGAAGCTCACGGAGTGGAAGATGGCGCGCGGGGTGTGGCGCGCGCGCAACCTGGCGCTCGTCCGCGGCAACGTTCCCGCGCTGGTGGAGCGGACGAGCACCGCCGCGCTGGCCCGGGTGCCGCACCCCACCGCGCCGATCGCCGCGCTGGCGGAGCTCGCGGGCGTGGGCCCGGCCACGGCGTCCGGAGTGGCGTCCGCGGCGGCGCCGGACGTCTACCCGTTCTTCGACGAGCTGGTGGCGGCGTGCATCCCGGGGATGGGACAGGTCAAGTTCACGCCCAGGGAGTACGCCCGCTACGCCGACGCCCTGCGCGACCGCGCCGCCCGCCTGAGCCCTTCGTGGACGCCGACCATGGTGGAGCGCGCCCTCTGGGCCGACACCGGCGGCAAGGCCGGTCTGCGCCAGGCCGGCAAAGCGAAGCGCTGAAACGATCCCGACCTCGAGACGAAGCGTGTGACTTCCTGAGGGAGCGCCGCGCGGAACCCGAAGCCACACAACCGCCTGCGCGCGACCGAAGGACCTCGTTTCCGACGCGGTGGGGCCGGCTCCTGAAGCATGGAGCCGGCCCCACGGTTCTGCCTGCGAGGTCCTTCGGTCGGCGCGCCGGGATCAGCGCACGGGCGGGATTCCGCGTGGCGCCTCCCTCAGGAAGCCACGGTTCGTCAGGACCGGGAACAAGCATAGCATTGACTTCCTGAGGGAGCGCGACGCGGAACCCGAAGCCACGCACCCGCCTGCGCGCGACCGAAGGACCTCCTATCCGACGCGGTGGGGCCGGCTCCTGAAGATGGAGCCGGCCCCACGGTTCCGCCCGCGAGGTCCTTCGGTCGGCGCGCCGAGATCAGCGCACGGGCAGGATTCCGCGCGGCGCCTCTCTCAGGAAGTCACTGTTCGCCGGACACGAAAGACGAGATACTCAGCCGGGCGCTTACCGGGCGCGGCGGATGGTGAGGTTGCCGTTGACGGTCTCCAGGTGCAGCTCGTGCCCGCCGCGGCCGATCTGGCCGGTGGCGCTCTCGCCGACGTAGCGGCCGCGGTTGATGTCCAGCGGAAAGTCGCCGCCGATGTCGCCGTTGAGCAGCGACGCGCGCACCCGGGCACGGAACGCGGCCGGCACGGTGAGGGTGATGTTGCCGTTGACGGTGGTAAAGTCCAGGTCGCGCCCCGGGTCCGCGCGGTCCGTCTGCGCCTCGATGTTCCCGTTCACCGTGGACGCCTCCACCACCCCCGCCGCGCTCACCGTCACCCCGCCGTTGACCGTGGAGACCTTGGCGTCCGCCGGCATGCCGCTGGCGCGCACGGCGCCGTTCACCGTGGAGCCGAGGAAGTGCACGCCGCGAGGGACGCGCACCCGGAACTCCACGCTCACGTCATTGTCCTGCACGTTGGTCTGCCAGTCGTCGCCCGCGGTGCAGCGGTTTGGCCGGCGGCTGTTGCGCGAGGGATAGACGGCGCAGATGGTCACGCCGCCGTCGTGCGTCACCCGCTCGATGCGCACGTCCTGCAGCCGCCCCTCGCGCCCGCGCCGCTTGACCGCCGTCACCTCCACCTCGCCGCCGGACGCCGGCTCCGCCAGGATGGCGCCGTGGACGCCCTTGATCTCCAGCCGCTGCCCCGCCGCCAGCCGCCCGGTCCAGCGAAAGTCGTCCTGCGCCGCGCGGGCGCCGCGTGCAGGCTGTTCGGAGGTCGCATGGGGTGCATCGGCCGCCCAGGCGAAGCCGAGGGGGACGGCCAGGGCGGCAAGGGCGAGGCGGGCGTAGACGGGAATGCGCATGGGAGTCGTTCGGAAAGGAAGGATCGGATGAGGGCGGGCCGGCCGTGGCGCCGGCGCCGCCGGGGAAGTCGTCAGTCGGATCGTTCGCCCGCCTGGACCGCGGCGCGGCTGAGGGTGCGCCAGACGCGGGGCAGGTCTTCGGGCACCACCACGTGCCGCACGTCGAAGACGCGCTCGTCCTCGCGGGTGGAGGCGCTCAGGCCGTCCCACAGGCGCGGGGCCACCAGCAGCAGCTCGCCGGGCTCCAGGGAAGCCAGCACCTCGTCCGGATCGCCGACCAGCGGGTGGATCGCAAAGCGCGGCCCCAGCAGCGCCGACACGCCGGCCGCCATCTCCTGCGCCGTGGCGGGGTCGCGCTCCACCAGCCGCAGCACGCGCGCGCCGCGCTTCTCCGCCACCCGCTCCACCCGCTCGCGCAGCGCGGGGTCCAGGTACAGCGTGACGAAGTGCATGTCGCCGATGCGCTCCGGCCACATCGACTTCATCTCGGAGTGGTGGAAGTAGGTGCCGATGATGGGGAGCTGCGGCGGCTCCTGGCCGGTGTGCAGCGACCAGGGGATGGCCTCCACCGGCCAGGCCTGCTCCAGCTGCTGCGCCAGGAAGGTGCTCTGGTGGACGTTGCACTCCACCATCACCACCCGCAGCACGCGGCCGCGCTCGCGCACCATCTCCGCCAGCCCGTCGGCGGAAAGGCCGAAGCGCTCGCGGCCGGCCGCCAGAATCTGGTCCAGCCACTGCCCCAGCTCGTCGTCGCCGCCCGACGCCTCGGCGGGGAGCGCGGCGGAGACGCGGGTGCCGGAGCCCTGCACCGACTCCACCCACCCCTCTTCGGCGAGCTCGTGAAAGGCGCGCCGCACGGTGTGGTAGTTCACCCCCCACTGCTCCGCCGCGTCGCGGATGGGGGGGAGCGGCGTGCCCGGCCGCAGCGCGCCCGTGCCGATCTTCCAGCGCAGCGCCTGGACGATCTGGTGGTACAGGGGCATGGGCGCGGAGCGGTCCAGGCGCAGGTCGATCATCCCGTTATCCAGTGAATCGTCGGGTTATCCTCCGCATTCCTCCCTTCACCCCCACACGTTAACGTCCCGCGCCCCCCTCCGCACCGCCGCCGTATTCCGCTTGCAGCGGCCCCCATCGACCGAACGCCTTTCCCTTCCCCGTCCCAGGGCCGGCCATCGTGCAGCGGAGCCGGCTGAACGGCCATCCCGGCAAGGTCCTTCGGTCGCGCGCAAGCGCTTGTGCATCTTACGGTTCCGCGCGGGCGCTCCCTCAGGATGACTGGGGGCTTGCCCGCGCGACCCCTCACACCCTCACACCCTCACACCCTCACACCCTCACTCCCTCACTCCATCACTCCATCACTCCATCACTCCATCACTCCATCACCCCTTCACCCCTTCACCCGTTCACCCGTTCACCCCGCCACCGGCCGCCCCGTCACCTCCCGATCCAGTAGCTCGCCTTGATCACGAAGATGTTGTCCGGGCGCTGCTCGAAGATCGCACGCGAGTCGCGGGAGAAGTCGAAGTCGCCGAACGCTTCGCCGCCGGCGCGCTGCTGCTGCCACACCAGGAAGAGCGTGGAGCCGGGACGGTACTCCCAGCGCATCACCGCGTTGCCGCGCAGCGAGCGCACGTTCAGGTCGGGGTTGCCGAACGTGAACGCCTGCGGCGAGCGCTGCGCCTGGACCGCGCAGTCGCCGAGGGGATCCGCCGTGTAGCGGTTGGCGGCGTCGTCGAAGCAGATGGTGCCGAAGTCCTTGCCGTACACCATCTTGTCCGTGGTGCGCGGGCCGGTGAACTCCTTGAAGTCCGAGTAGTCGCCGGCGAACACGAACGGCTGCGCGAACAGCTCCAGGCTCAGCGTGGGGCTGAAGGTCCAGTTGAGCCGCGTGTTCATGGAGAACTGGTGCTGCGAGATGTCGGCGACCAGCGCGCGCTGCCCGAAGAAGTGCGTGGCGGTGGCGTCGTCGCGGCGCAGCACGAACTGCTGGGTGCTGTGCATGTGGTTGTACGACGGGCCGAACGAAAGCTGCAGGTTGGGCGCCGGCTTGAAGCGCACGGAGCCCGACACCCCCTGGTAGCTGCCGCCGTCCGCGTCGCCCACGTAGTCGGCGCTGAGGGTGAACACCACCCGCTTGCGGGAGTCGGTGTTTCCCCGGGCGTGCAGCAGGTACTCGGCCGGCGCGCGCACCACCGGGCCGCCGCGGGTGAGCCGGTCGTCGCTCACCTCGGGGTGCAGCTCGGTGTAGAAGGCCACGTCCCAGTAGTTGTTCAGCTGGCCGCCCGTGAACGCGTGCACCTGCGCCGAGGTCAGGTCGCCGTCGTAGTTGTACTGCCACTCCGCGCCCGCGATGCCCTGCCACCAGCGGTACACCCCGGTCGGCTTGTTCCACCGGCGCATGGCGTTGGCCAGGAACCAGGTGAAGTCCGAGCGGTTCAGCAGGCTGGCGTCGTTGACCTCGAAGCCGGGGCTGCGGGAGTTCACGGCCGTCTCCCACTGCCAGCTGCCGGCGTCCCTGGCCATGCGCAGGTAGGCGGTGTAGCCGCGCAGCTCCGTGGCGCCCGGGGCCAGCTCGTCGCTGAAGATGCCGTTGCCGCCGCTCACCCGGTCCGGCCGCTGAAAGTAGCGGGCGGACGAGGTCTGCAGGCGGCGGATGGCCAGCGAGTCGCCGGAGGTGTTGGAGAGGGCCACGTTGCCCATCAGGTGATAGGTGCGGTTCCCCCACCACAGCTCGCCGTCGATCCCCACCGCCTCGGCGTGCGAGGGAAGGCGGGCCTCCAGCGCGTCGGAGTCGAACCAGCGCATGACCGAGGTGGCCATGGCGCCCAGCGTGGCGTTGCCGCCGCGGTAGTTGCGGCGCAGCCGGCCCACGAAGTAGTTGGTGGCGGGCTCCACCTCTTCGGTCAGGCGTCCGCCCGCCGTGTCCTGCACCAGCGCCCGCTCGCTGCGGGTCACCGCCTCAAGGATCCCCACCTGCAGCCCGCCGCGCGTGCGGCCGGTGACCTTGGCGGCGCCCAGGATGGTGCTGTTCTCCGGGCGGTGCACGTACTCCGCGCCGCCCAGCGTGACCGGCCCCTGCGGCGACCGGCCGATGCGGCGCGAGTAGAACAGCGAGGTGGACGACAGGTTGGAGCAGTTGAAGCACCGCGCCCCGCCGAATCCGAACAGCCCGCTCCCCTCCACGAAGAAGGGGCGCCGCTCCGCGAACGAGGTCTCGAACGCGGACAGGTTCACCACCGCCGGGTCCACCTCCACCTGCCCGAAGTCCGGGTTGATGGTGGCATCCAGCTGCAGCGTGGAGCTGAGCTGGTAGCGCACGTCCAGCCCCGCCCGCACGCCGTAGTCCTCGCCGCTCTGGAACGGGCTTCCCGGCTGCGTGGGCGACACGTAGCTGGCGCGGCTCAGCACGTACGGCAGCAGCTCCATGCGCCCCCGGTTGCGGGGCGCGCGCAGCCCCTGCAGGTGGCCGTACAGCGGCGCGCCGCCCTGCTCGCTGCGGCCCCACGGGCTCCACATGGAAAGCTCGTTCAGCCGCTGCACGTAGCGCATCACCTGCATCCCCCAGGTCTGCACGCTGTCGCGGGGAAAGCGCAGCTGGCTGAAAGGGATCCGGAGCTCCGCCGTCCACCCCAGCGAGTCGATGTTGGTCCGCGCGACCCACACCGGGTCCCACGACGGGTCCGCGTTGGCCGACGCCTGCCCCGCGTCGTACTTGACCCCGGACGGGTTGACGTTGAAGACGGTGCGGCCGGTGTGGTCGTGGTAGGTGTCGAAGGTCAGCTCCAGGTAGTCCGACTCCGTCCCCTGGTCGCGGCGGGCCAGCCGGGTGCGCACCCCGCCCGCGCCCAGCGAGTCGTGCATCCGCGCACCCACGTACAGCGCCTCGGCGTCCCAGGCCAGGCGGACCTCGGTGCGCTGGGTGGCCGGCCGGCCCTCGTTGGGCTCGAACTGGATGAAGTCCGTGGCCGGCGACGGCGTCTGCCAGACCGCCTCGTCCAGGCGGCCGTCCACCACGATGGGCGTGGTGCGCTCCACCGCCTGCACGTGGGGCGTGGCGCGGGTGGCGTGCGCGCCGCCGTTCTGCGCGGCCGCGGGCGCGGCGGCCAGCAGGGCGAGCAGCGTTGCGGCGGAAGTACGACAGGTAGGCATGCGTGACCAGCCGATCGGGGGTGGAGAGCGTTGGGCCGTGAGCAGCCGGACGTTCAGATGCGTGCCGGTCGGGAAAGGTTGTAGTGTGCTCGTAAGATATATATCACTAGATCAATTCAAAGGCAATGATCGGTGAGGGTGTGAGGGTGTGAGGGTGTGAGGGTGTGAGGGTGTGAGGGTGTGAGGGTGTGAGGGTGTGAGGGTGAACGGGTGAACGGGTGAACGGGTGAACGGGTGAACGGGTGACGCATCGACGGCGGGCCGTCGTGCCGTCGAAACCACCACGGGTTGAAACCCGCGGCTATAAATGCCATAAGCCCCGCCCTGGGCTCGCGGAGCTCGCCCGGCAGGGCTTCACCTGCTCGCGTGGGCGGCGCCCGTGCGTGCGCAGATCGTTCTGCGCGAATCTGTCATTCCGAGGGGAGCGCCGCACCGTACTTCCCCTCGGCGCCGCACCTTCGCGCGACCGAGGAATCTACCGTCGGCCGTCTCCGAGCCTGTCGAGACGCCGCGCACCGTAGGGCACATCCCGGCTGCGGACGCGCAGGCGCGTGGGACGCCGCACACCGCCCGGCCGCCGAGTCCGCGCAGGCGGACTTTGCGAATTTCCAGCGGCGAATTCATTCGCTCCCGCGGGCGGACCGCACGGTATCCGATGGGCGGCGGACACTCCTTCAACGGCGGCGAATCGTCCGGCGAAGGGATATGAAATCGTCGCCGCCCCCCGCTCAGCCCGGCTTGCGCCCCACGAAGACCTCCATGTCGTAGTCCACCTCGGAGTGCTCGAAGGGGACGGCGCGCGGCTCGAATCCCACCTCGGAAAGCAGGCGCAGCCAGTCGGCGCGACTGAAAAGGCCCTCGACGTGGCGGTCGTGCTCCACGCGCACGGAGCCGTCCGCCTCGCGCAACAGGTACGCGAAATCCACCGTGTACGTGCCGTCCGCGGGGTCCGGATCCCACGTCCACATCATGTAGCGCAGCGCCCGGTTCTCGCCGTCCTCCCCGCCGTGCTCGGTGGACGGCTCGAAGCTCTCCCGCACGTGGTCGGGGCACAAGAGCGCGACGCCGCCGGGACGGCAGTGCACGAACGCCGTCTCCATCGCCCGCCGCAGGTCCGCCTCGGTGGTCATGTAGCACACCGCGTCATGCACGAACACGGCGTCGAACTCGCGGCCCAGCCGCACGGTCCGCATGTCGCCCCGCACGTGCTCGCACTCGGGATTCAGCGCACGGCTCACCTCCAGCATCCCGCGCGACGGATCGACCAGCGTCATCGCGAAGCGCGCCTTGAGGTGCGACGCGTTGTTGCCGCCGCCGCTCCCCAGCTCCAGCACCGTGCGGGGCGGTGTTCCACTCGCATCCAGCAGCGTCTTTGCGTAGAACGCCGCCTCCTCCTGGTAGTCTGCCGGCGCGGACAGCAGCGGCCACCACGCGGCGAGCTCACCGTACAGCTTCGTGGCGCCTGGATCGACAAGGACGGCGGTGTCGGCTCCTGCATCCATCGTGAACGGCTCCGGAGGAGGGTGCGGACGGTGGGATTCAGGGGATGGAAATGCGGATGCCGCGCGAAAGGTTCCCGCGCGGATTATGCCGATTGCGACTCTGATCCGGTGATCTCCCGTTGCGGACGAGCAGGTGCCTGGGACGCCGCATGCCGCCGAGTCTGCGCAGGCGGACTTTGCGAACTTTCAGCGGCGAATTATGCCCGTTGCGAATCTAATTGGGTGATTGCCCGGTAGCGGACGCGCCGGTGCCTGGGACGCCGCATGCCGTCAGGCCGCCGAGTCCGCGCAGGCGGACTTTGCGCCTTTCCAGCGGCGAATTCATTCGCTCCCGCAGGCGGACGGCACGTTGCCGGTTCAGATTCGCAAGGAGCATCATTCGCCCGGCTGGCGGGGGCGGCTCCCGGGCATGGGAGCCGCCCTCATCTATTTGTGGATGATGACGATAGATGACGCATCCGCCGGTCCGTCGTCCTGTATGCACGGCGGCGGGTCCGGCAGGCTAATTGCCCGCGGAATCGTCGACAGCAGGATTACCGGGACTGGAGACACATGATGAGCAGATTGCTTTCGATGCTGGCCGTGGCGGCGCTTTCCGCCGCCGCCGCGCACCCCGCCGTTGCGGCGCCCGCGCTCGCGGCAGACGACGCGGCGTGGCTGGGCGTGCAGCAGCAGGGGAAGGGACAGGGCGGTGGCCAGGGCGGCGGAAGCCAGGAGACGCGCGGCGGACGCGGCCAGGGCGGCGGAGGGCAGGAGGCCCGCGGCGGGCGCGGCCAGGGAGGCGGCGGCCAGGAAGCCCGTGAGAGCCGCGGCCGCTCCGGCGGCGGCGAGGCGCGGCAGGGCAGGGAAGAGCGCGGGCAGTCGGCGCGCGGATCCGCGCAGGGCGGCTCCGGCAGCAGCGCCCGCGGCTCCGGCAGCGCTCGCGGGTCGGGCAGCACGGAAAAGGGCCGCTCGTCCGGTGAGGCGCGCGGCAATGCGGGGAGCAGCGCTTCCGGCAACGCGAACGCACGCGCGGCGGAGCGGGGTGGGAACGCATCCGCCATCGGCAGCGACCGCCGCAACGGCAACGCGACGGCGGATCGCCCGTCGTCGTCCGGCGCCAGCGGCCGGGGCAGGAGCGGGCTGAGCGGCAGCGACCTGCAGTCGCGCATCGCTGCGCTGCCGGCGGCGCAGCGGCGGATGGCCACCAGCGCGCGCGCCAGCGAGCGGATGGCGGTGGGCGCCATCGCCCGGGGACATGCGCGCGGGGTGGCGGCGGGCGCGTTCGACGTGCGCAGCGACGCCAACCGCGTGCGCATCCTGAACCGCCGCGGCGACCTGCTGTTCGACATGGACGACCGCCGCGCCGGCGAGCTGGGCGGCTGGCAGATGCGCCGGCTGGGCGACCAGGCTCCGCGCGCCAACGCGCCCGCCTTCTGCCGCAGCGGCGAGGGCCACCCGGTGCAGGGGCGCCAGTGGTGCCTGAACAAGGGCTTCGGCCTGGGCAGCCGGCAGGGCACCGTCTGGAGCCGCGGCGGCATCGGCGACGTCATCTTCCGCAACCCGGACTACCGCACCCGCCTGGACCGCGGCGGCCTGCTGGGCGTGCTGGGCGACATCGTCCTGGGGCGGCTGGCGCTGCAGTCCGTGGCGCTGGGCTACGACCAGCCGCTGACCGGCTACTGGGTGGCGCAGCCCGAAGGCCCGCGCCTGCTGCGCGTGCGCTCGGGCGAGTACGAGGTTGCCGAGTTCTACGACCAGGACCGGGACAACCGCGCCGAAGTCCTGTACGTGGTCCAGCCCGTCTGGTAACCACCCGTCCCGGCCGAACGGTCGAGGGCGCGGAGTAGAAACAGAGGAGGACGCGGATGAACCTTTCATCCGCGTCCTCCTCTCTTTCATCACCCCATCACCCCATCACTCCATCACCCTCACACCCTTACACCCTTACACCCTTACACCCCTACACCCCTACACCCCTACACCCCTACACCCTCACACCTCTACGCCAGCGCCACCGGCAGCGGATGCGACGTCCCGGAATGCAGGTACGCGTTCGGATCGTAGTGCAGCGCGTTCTCCGGCAGCCACTGCCACAGCGGCCCCAGGTGCTGCTTGATGGTGTTCGTCATCACGCTGGGGATCTCCGGCGTGCGGCCTTCGAAGAAGTCGCGCACCTCGGCGTCGTTCTGCAGCCAGCCCAGCATCTTGCGGTGGTGCGCCAGCCGGTTGTTGCGCTCCGACGACCATCCACGGAAGAACTGCTCGATCCCCAGCAGCCGGTTGGGGTTCCGCGCCGTGCGCCGCGCCATGACCTTGAACGAGAAGCAGTAGTCGAACGTGTCGCACACCAGCTTGTAGAACTCCACCCAGCCGTAGTGCGCCGGCTTTACGTTCATCGCCTGCACCAGGTCCAGGAAGTGGAAGGGCACCGGCAGCACCCGCCCGTCGCGCTGGTAGCCCAGGTTCAGCTCGGCGTTGCGGCCAAAGGCGGAGAGCAGCGCCAGGTGCGGGTACACCCCCGGCGCCAGGTCGATGAAGCGCTTGGTGAGCTCGAACGGCTCCGGCCCGTCGTCCGAGTCCAGCCCGAAGATCATGTTGCACTGCGTGTAGGGGATGTACGAGTTCACCATGTTGGCCTGCTCGGCCATCCGCTTGACCTTCTCCATTCCGTGCACGTTGCGCATCCGCGACTTGTCGCCGATGTCGAACCACGACTCGATGCCCGGTGCGATGGCCTTGAAGTTGTTGCGCTGCAGGCGCTTGAGGTTGTCTTCCTTGAGCAGCGCCATCGACATCTCGGCAAAGAAGGTGATGCTGCCGCGCGGCACCGCCTCTTCGATGGCGTCCAGGTACTCGTCGAAGCGGATGCCGAAGTTGGGGTCGTGCCACACCAGGCACGAGCGCGGCATGTTCACCTCGCGAAAGAAGCGCAGGTCGTCCTTCAGGACGTCGTAGTCCAGCGGCTGGTAGGGCGTCACCGCGTCGATGCAGAAGCTGCACTTGTACGGGCACCCCAGCGACCCCAGCAGCGGCACCAGCTTCAGGATGCTGGCCTCGTCCATCGAGGGCTTCAGGAACTTCCACCGCTGGCGCAGGCCGGGAAGCGAGTGGGGCTGGTGCTTGGCCGTCAGGTGCACGCCCAGCGGCCGCTGCCGGGAGGGGTCGCGCAGCAGGTCGCAGATCAGCTCGCGGTCGCAGAATCCCACCACGTAGTCGAAGTAGCGCACCGCGTCTTCCGGGTACGAGCGCGCGTGCGGCCCGCCCAGGACCGTGACCGCGCCCTTGTGCCGGAACCAGTTGCTGAAGGCGT
>Ga0190267_10000157_pt1 | contig 14299 bp, 16 predicted proteins | sample Popmic239T_FD_140332 | JGI IMG/M metagenome (GOLD analysis project Ga0190267, IMG submission 140332) | Populus adjacent soil microbial communities from riparian zone of Oak Creek, Arizona, USA - 239 T | ecosystem: Environmental > Terrestrial > Soil > Riparian zone | place: USA: Arizona... | reverse complement strand
GGCCTTCGTGCTCGGCATGGGAATGGTGTTCGCGACACTCTCGCTCGGCGGCCCCCACCCGGTGGGCGAGGAGATCCACGAGGCCAACCTGCCGGCGCTCGTGATCGCCGCGATCATGTCTGCCGGAATGGGCGCATCCGACAACGTGAGCGCGATCTTCCGATCGACCATGCTCCAGTCAGGGGTGCCGGATGAGTACCGCGGACGACTCCAGGGCGTCTTCATCGTGGTGGTCACGGGAGGGCCGCGGATCGGCGATCTCTATGTCGGGATCGCGGCGACCATCGGCATGCTCTGGGTGCCTCCGGTGGTGGGGGGCGTCGTCATCATCCTGCTGGTCGCGTTCCTGGTCCGTCGATCCGCCAGCTTCCGCGCCTATGACGCGCTCGACCCGACTCCGTAGCGGGGATGATCGGTCAGCGCAGGCGCGCCCCCAGGTAGGCGAGGGTCGTGACCCATGCGTCCTCTGCGGCGTCGGGGGCGTAGGCGATCGGATTGGTGTCATTGAAGAACGCGTGGCCCACACCCGTGTAGACGATCGGGGTGAAGTCGACGTCGGCCTCAGCCAGCGCCTCGGTGAGCGCAGGCAGCCCCGACACGATCCGCTCGTCGTCAGCGCCGTAGATGCCGAGGACGGGGGCGGTGATATCGCCGAGGGTGGCGCTGGAGGGGGCCGATCCGTAGAAGGGGATCGCCGCTCGCAGCCGGGTGTCCTCCGCGGCGAGCGCCCATACGTAGCTGCCGCCGAAGCAGAAGCCGATCGCCCCGATCCGGCCATCCACCCCGCCCTGGGCATCGATGTAGTCGACGATCTGGGTGAGCACGCCGACTGCCCACTCCGCGTAGTCCGGGGAATGCGAGACGCTGAGCTTCTCGCGCAGGATCGGCTGGGCGGCGCTGCGCACGGCGGGGTCCGGATCCGACACGAGTGCGGCGAGCTCGGCTCCGACCTCGGGAGTGACGCCCGCGTTGCTCAGGATGTCAGGCGCGACGACCAGATAGCCCTCGGCCGCAAGGCGATCCGCGACGTCTTCGATGTGCGGCACGAGGCCCCAGATCTCATGGATGAGGAGGATCCCGCCGCGGGAGTCGCCCTCAGGCTCCGCTCGATAGGCGGTGATCGTGCCGCCTGTGGTCTCGATGTGGATGCGGTGTCCCATGGGCCCATCGTGTCACGACGTCCAGGCCCGGCGGACTTCCCGGCGGAGTGCCCGCCACGCTTCGCGACAGACGGTCGGGCGGAGCGTTGAGCCGGGGGCGTTGCGACACGACACGCGCGCATCGGATTCCCGGCATTCGGGGTGGGGAATGAGGCACGCTGGAGCCTGCGAGATCGTGCGGGGCGGTCGGCGGACACTCAACGGACTCGAGGGGGCGGCGTGCTGACCACCGTCATCCTGGACATCGCCCTGGGGCTGATGCTGGCGGGCTACCTCGTCTACGGCTACCAGTCGGGCCTGCTCCGCAGCGGCTTCGCGATCCTCGGGGTCATCGTCGGCGGCATCGCGGCACTGCTGCTCGTCCCCATCATCAACACGGTCGTCGCAGAGCCCATCTGGCGCATCGTCGCGACCATCGGTCTCTCCGTCGGGCTCCTCGCGCTCGGTCATGCGATCGGCGTGACGGTGGGCCACGCGGCCTCCAAGGTCCTCCTGCGCGGTCCCCTGCAGCTCGTCGACAGACTCTTCGGCGCGGTAGCCAATCTCGTCGTCGCCGCGCTGGTGGCATTCATGGCCGCCGGTGGAATCGCCTCCCTCGGCGTTCCGCTGCTCAGTCAGCCGATCGGCAACTCCGCCGTCCTCCGCGTCATCGACGGAGCGATCCCCGACCCGCTCGAGCAGATCCTCGCCCAGATCCGCTCGACGGTGACGGCCGACGGCCTGCCCAGCATCTCCGGAATCGCCGCACCCGCGACTCGGCCGACCGTTCCCACGCTCGACACCGGCACGGATGCCCTCGCCACAGCCGCCCGGTCCGTGGTCCGGATCAGCGGGAACGCCTTCGCCTGCGGGCAGAGCCAGACAGGCACCGGGTTCTTCATCGCCCCGGGTCGAGTCGTCACGAACGCGCACGTCGTCTCCGGCGTGGATGAGCCCGTGGTCGAGACCCCCAACGACGGCACCCAGGCGGGAAGGGTCGTCTACTTCGACCCGCAGCACGATCTCGCGGTCATCGCCGTGGACGGCCTCGCGACCCCCGCACTCGACATGGGCTCCGAGCTGACGCCGGGCGACAGCGCTGTCTTCGACGGCTATCCACTCGGCGGCCCGTTCAGCTCGGGCGGAGCGAGCGTCATCTCAGTCGACGAGCTGCAGGTGCAGGACATCTACGACAACGGCACGGCCGAGCGCGAGGTCTACACGCTCGCCGCGAATGTCCAACAGGGCAACTCAGGAGGCCCGCTGCTCGCGACAGATGGCTCGCTCACGGGGATCATCTTCGCGAAGAGCGCCGACACCGCCGACCTGGGCTACGCGATGACGATCGACGAGATCGCCCCGGTCCTCGTCGCTGCCTCGTCCTACACCGATCCCGTCTCCTCCGGCAGCTGCACCACCGACTGAGCTCTCGACTAGCCGCCCCGCGACGGGAACTGTCGCTCGACGGGACAGAATGAGCGGGTGACCTCACTCCCCCTCAGCGCGACCCGCAGCCGCGACGTCGTGCGCCATGAACTCCGGCTCCGCACGCTGACCGTCGCGTCGAAGCGAGCCCTGACGGCGCACATCACGCGGATCACCCTCACCGGCGCCGACCTCGAAGGCTTCTCCAGCGTGGGTCCCGAGGACCACGTGAAGGTCCTGTTCCCGGCTCCGCCCGGCGAGCGGATCGCGCGCGACTACACCCCCGCCGTGCACCGCGCGGATACGGGCGAACTCGACCTGGACTTCGTGATCCACGGTGACAACGGCCCGGCCAGTGTGTGGGCCGCGCAGGCGGCCGTCGGCGACAGCATCAGCATCGGAGGTCCGCGCGGATCGCGGCTGGCTCCGAGCGGCTACCGACGTGTCGTGCTGCTGGCCGATGAGGCGTCCGCACCCGCGATGGCCCGCTGGATCGAGGCGACCAGGTGGGAGTCGGAGGTGATCGCCTTCGTGCAATCGGATGATCCCGCGATCCTCGACTATCCGTTTCCGACCGGCGACAGAGTCGCCCTCACCGCCATCCGCACCGGCTCGGAGGCGGCGCTTGTCGCTCTGAGCGGCTTGCACCTCGACGATGACACTTACATCTGGGCAGCCGGCGAGGCAACCGCCCTGATCCCCGTCCGCCGCTACCTGCGCCGCGAGCTGGCGCTCGACCCCAGCAGGGTCAAGGTCGACGGCTATTGGAAGCTGGGCATCGCCGAGATGGATCACCACGCGCCGCTGGATCCCGAGGACCCGGAGGACTAACCCGAGTCTCGCGCGGTACGTACGGCTTCGCGCGGTACGCATACCTACCGCGCGAAGCCCTCTGTACCGCGCGAAGCGCGCGCGATGACGCCTGTACCGCGCGAGGTGGGCGTGCGTCAGCGCTGGTAGGCGGGCTGGCGGTCCGACGAGCGGATGGCCAGGTTGCGGCGTGCCCGCGCCTCGTTGCGCAGCTGACGGGCCTTGCCCGCCGTGAGGATCAGGACGAGCAGCGCGCCAGCGGTCGCACCAGAGCTGTTGGAGAGGATGTCACGCGTGTCGGCGACCCGGGTGGTGAAGAACAGCAGCTGCGCGAGCTCGATCAGGCAGGAGAGTCCCACTCCGAGCAGGATGGCGAGCCACCACTTGCCGCGTCCGAGGAGCAGCACGAAGAACATCCCGATCGGGGCGAACATGAGCACGTTCGCACCGAACTCCACGTCGGAGTAGTCGATCCAGCGGGTCCCCGGCACGCCGTCGAGCGCACGCAGCACCTGCCAGACGAACCCATTGGTGCCCGTTCCCAACGGCAGCTGAGGTGAGAGCGTGAGCCAGCCGACGAAGCCGAGGTAGAGCACCGTCACGATCGAGAGGAGTGGATGGCGGCGGAACATCCATCCATCCTGCAGGGCCGGCCTGTGCACCCGCTACACGAAGCCAAAGAACCTTCAGGTTCCGGGCGAGGCGTCCCTCCGCCGCGCCGAACAGGGTCTAGAACATGTCCCTTGTGCTCGTGATCAGGGTGAGGCGCTGGGTCGCACGCGTCAGGGCGACATACAGGGCGCTGGCGCCGCGCGGCTCGGCCGCAATGATCCCGTCCGGGTCGACGACGACTACCGAGTCGAATTCGAGGCCCTTCGACGTGCGCGGCCCGAGCACCGTGATGGGGGCCTGCAGCCCGTCGACGCCGAGCCCGACGATCCCGCCGAACCGTTCCGCCAGAGCGTGATGCAGCCCTGCGACCGACGCGTCCGGCGCGATGACGGCAAGGGTTCCCGTTGTGCTGATCTCGCGGTCGGCGGCGACCGCGTCGACCACCGAGTTGGGCACCTCGACGGCGGCCGCCACAACGCGCCTCGGCTCCCATTCAGAATCCCGGACCGACTGCGATCGGGTGATCTGCAGCCCCTGCTCCTCGGCCACCCTCTCGGCGAGCTCCGCGATCTGCTTCGGGGTCCGGTAGTTGACCGTCAGCTCCTCGAGCCGGAAGTCGTCGGTCAGCGGCCGGATCGCCTCGCCCCAGGTGCTCGCGGCGGATGACGAGCTCGCCTGCGCGATGTCGCCGACGATGGTGAACGAGCGCAGCGGTGCCCGTCGCCGCAGCAGTCTCCACTGCATCGGCGTGAGCTCCTGGGCCTCGTCGACGACGATGTGCCCGTAGGTCCAGCTGCGGTCGGTCGCCGCACGGTCGGCCGCGCTCAGCCGCGGGCCCGACTCGGCGAAGCCGTCGGCGAGCGCCTCGGCACTCACCATCCCCTCGACGTCCATGTTCTGGATGGCCGCTTCGGCGTTCTCGATGTCCCGCTTGCGCTGCCGACGCGCCTCGCGTTCCGAGGCGCCGGAGGCGGATGGCGCCTCTCCGAGCAACTCGGCTGCCTCATCCAGCAGGGCGACATCCGACACCGTGAAGTCGTCGTTCCTGTCCCGCAGGAGCAGCGCGCGACGCTCGGCCGGCCAGGCCGGCACGAGCGACGCGAGCCAGGCGGGGCGGGCGTAGAGGTCCCGAAGCAGCTTCTCGGGCGTGAGCGGCAACCAGGCCGTGTTGAGCAGGACGCGGACATCGTGACTGGATCGGATGTCCTCACGCAGCATGCGCACGTCATCCGAATCGATGGTGTCGCCACCCTCGCGCAGCTGTTCGACGAGCTGGTTGGTGAGGGCTGTGAGCGCTGACGAGACGAAGGTGTTGCGTGCCTCGTTGTGCGGCTTGCGGGTCTCCTGAGCGCGGCTGATCGCGCGCTGCAGGAGATGCGGATGCACCTCCATCCGCTCGTTGTCGATCCACACCGTCTGCGGTTCCGCCGGAGCGACCTGACGCGCCGCGACCGCGCGCTTCAGCAGGTCCGCCATCCGCGCTGAGCCCTTGACGGCCGCGACCTGAGGCGAATCGTCGATCCGCGCGTCGACTCCGGGGAAGAGCCCGCCCACGCTGGAGAGCACGACGCCCGTCTCACCAAGCGACGGCAGGACCTGCTCGATGTACTGCAGGAAACTCCGCGACGGGCCGACCACGAGCAGACCCGACGAGGCGAGCCGCTCGCGGAACGTGTAGAGCAGGTAGGCGGCGCGGTGCAGCGCGACCGCGGTCTTCCCGGTCCCGGGCCCGCCCTGCACCACCATCACGCCGCGCAGGTCGCTGCGGATGATCCGATCCTGCTCGGCCTGGATGGTGCCGACGATGTCCTGCATCCGACCGGTGCGCTGGGCGGTGAGCGCCGCCATGAGTGCACTCTCACCGGTGAGCGGCCGGTCGGCCTCGATGGAGGAGACGTCGAGGACCTCATCCTCGATGCGGGTGATCGAGCGGCCGGCGGTGCTCAGGTGACGGCGAGCGCGGATGCCGAGCGGCTGAGCGGCCGTCGCCTGGTAGAACGCGCTGGCCTGCGGAACGCGCCAGTCGAGTAGCAGGGGCTGCAGGTCCGCGTCGCGGAGTCCGATCCGACCGATGTAGCGCAGATCCCCCTCCGCCGTCTCGAGTCGGCCGAAGGCGAGGCGGTCGTTGACCTCGCGGAGCTGCGCGATGCGGTCCTCGTAGATCTGGGCCATGGCATCGCGCTCGGAGCGGGCCTGATGGGTTCCGCCCGCGGGAGACAGCCGCACCCGATCCAGCTCGCGCTTCGCCTCGACCTTCACCGCGTCGAGCCGTCCATAGAGGAGCTCGAGGTAATCCTGCTCCCTCTGGAGTTCAGACGAGGCGAGCTCGAAGGGGATCAGGGGCTCCGTAGACATGGGGCAAGAAGTCTACAGGGCCTGCAAGAACCCGAGGTCGGCGGGGCTCCGGGCCGGAAGCTCTCAGGAGGCGCGGGCTTCCGCTCCTGCTGCCTCGTCAGGAGCGGAAGCGGCGAGGATGGCGTCCGCCCGCTCGCAGGCGCTCGGGTTCACCGCGTCGATGATGCGTCCCGAGACGCCCGAGAAGGCCGCCTTCTCCTCAGCCGAGAGGACGTCGAAGAACAGCCGGTTGAGCTCCTCGTTGTGACCGCGCATGGCCCGGAGGGCGGCCCGCCGTCCGGCTGGCAGCAGAACGACCCAGGTCCCGCGCAGATCCGTGGGACAGTCCTGGCGCTCGACGAGTCCGCGTGCGGCCATCCGAGTGACCTGGTGCGAGACCCGGCTCTTCTCCCAGCCGAGCAGTTCCGTCAGGTCACGCGCTCGAAGCTGGCGTTCGTGGGCCGAGGTGAGGGTCATGAGCACCTCGAAGTCCGCGCCCGAGATGCCGGCGTCCCCCTGCAGGCGCTGCTCGAGGGCTCGATCCAGCTGCTTGCGCATCATCAGGAAGCTGCGCCAGACCTGCCAGTCGGCGTCGGCGATGGAGCCCGCGTCCGTCATGCGCACCTCCTCGGCCCCAGGGTAGCAGCGGGTTGATACGTCACCCACTGCGGATCTGCGGGGATGCCCGTCAGTCCCCCGCCGCGCGCACCCGGTTGCGTGCGCGGACCTTGACCGGACGCGTGAGCCCCACCGGCCCGCGCCGAGGTGCAGGGCCCTTCCGGCCGCCGAGCAGCCATCCGGCGACCTCGAGGCCCGCGAGCAGGAACTGACCCAGGATGGCCACCAGCGCGATGGGCAGGAAGACGATCCCGAGGTGCGTCAGGATCTCGACCGGGGCGGCATCCCGTCCCCAGACCAGAGCGAGCAGCGCCGGAACGACGAGCAGCATCCCGAGCATGAGGGGAAGGCCGGCCGCGCCGAGGATGGCAGCAAGGCCCACGTAGATCAGGCCTACGCCGAGCACGATCTGCACCGCCATCGCGACCGCCTGCCAGCGGCGCGGTCCCCAATACCGCTCGATCGACACCGACGACCAGAGGATGGCCGCCCGGACCGCACTCGTATGGCCCTCCCGCAGGGCGACGCGGAAGACCCGATCCGCCTCTCGCCGCTGCGCTATCCAGATGCGGCGATCGGGGTTCAGGCACTCCCACCAGAGCTGATCATGCATCAGGGCGGGGGCGGTGTGCCGGCCGTGATTCGAGATCAGGCCCCAGAGGAACGGCGGGATGGAGGCGAGATCTGAGGCGTTCGCGCCCTTGGCCGGCTTCGACTCGTCGTGCGCGCGGATGGTGATCCGCTCTGACTCGTGCCTGCCGGGCTCGAGGTAGCTGAACGGCTGCGTCAGCTGGAACGTGCCCGGCGCTCGCTGGACGAGATGGATGCGGTCGAGTCGCCGGCCGTCGGCGCCGGTGAAGGGCACAGGGTCAGCGCTCGACGATCAACAGGGTGGACGTAGCGGTCGCCAGGAGCTTGCCCGAGGTGTCGGTCAGACGCGCTTCCGCGAAGGCCACCCGTCGGCCTAGATTCAGCACAGTGCCCTCGGCACGCACCACACCCGTCTGGCTCGTCATCCCCCGCAGATAGCTGACCTTGAGTTCGAGGGTCGTGTATGCCTGCGCCGCCGAGAGCTTCGAGTGCACCGCACATCCGCAGGCCGAGTCGAGCAGAGTCGCCGCGTACCCCCCGTGGACCGAGCCGATGAGGTTGTAGGCGTGCGGCCCAGGCACGCCCTCGAAGACCGCTCGCCCGTCCCCCACCTCGACCAGGGCGTACTGGAGCGAGGTGGGGATGCCGGGCATCGGGCCTGACGCGATCAGGGCCTGAAGCTGCTCGAGGCCCGACGCGCCGGGAGCCAGCTCGTCGGCCAATCCGCCCATCACTGCCCGCCCATCACTGGCCGCCCATCATTGGCCGCTGGAAGACAATCGGGTGGTCATCACAGTGCCAGCCTAGTTTTCCGAACGGGGGCGGATGGAGCCGCCCCATTGGGGCGTCTTTGTACCCTTGCGATGTGCGGTCAAGAGGCGCAAGCTGAAGCCCTAAAGAACTCGCCAGTCCAGTCGAGTCGGAGGCAGCGCCCCGCCACTGGACAGGCGAGTTTTTTCTTGTCCTGATGCCTGCGCCAGTGCGGAGCCGCGGTTCGAGCGGATGTCAGCTGACGCCGAGCAGGTCGATCACGAAGACAAGCGTCTTGCCACTCAGCCGATGACCGCCGCCGGCAGGGCCATAGGCGAGCGCGGGCGGGCAGGTCAGCTCGCGGCGACCTCCGACCTTCATGCCGGGGATGCCCTGCTGCCAGCCCGCGATCAGGCTGCGCAGCGGGAAGTTGATGGACTGCCCCCGGCTCCACGAGGAGTCGAACTCCTCCCCCGTGTCGTACTCGACTCCGAGGTAGTGGACCTGCACAGTGGCACCGGGTGCGGCTTCGGCACCGTCGCCCACGACGATGTCCTTGATCACCAGCTCGGTGGGGGCTGGGCCCTCGGGCGCGTCGACTTCTGGCTTCGAATTGAGATCGGTCATCCGTCCAGTCAAGCGAGAATGGCCACGTGGAGCAACTCGGGGGGACTCTTGCGGAGCTGTGGGCGCGCATCGTGGAGGTGCAGGCGCCGCTCGAGCTCGGCACGCTCGGCGTCACCGTCGCGGTGGCCGTCCTGTGCGTCCTGCTCACCCCGATCTGGCGCGTCGCGCGTCACGGCGTGACGATCATCCACGAGGCGGGCCACGGGCTCGGAGCAACCCTCACCGGTCGCAGGCTCGCCGGCATCCGGCTGCACTCCGACACCTCCGGGGTGACTGTCAGTGTCGGGCGACCTCGGGGACCGGGGATGGCGATCACGCTGCTCGCCGGCTACCTCGCCCCCGCCCTGCTCGGTCTTGGAGCGGCCTGGCTGGTCGGCGTAGGGCACGCCTCGGGTCTGCTCTGGGCGCTGCTGGGGATCCTCGCCCTCGTCCTGATCCAGATCCGCAACTGGTTCGGTCTCTGGACGGTGCTCCTCGCCGGCTTCGGCGTCTTCGCGCTGACCTGGTGGCTGCCCAGCCCGTGGCAGGGCATCGCAGCCACGGCAGTGAGCGCCTTCCTGCTGGTCGCCGCGGTCCGCGCGGTGCTCGAGCTGCAGGGCGCACGGCGCCGCGAACGGTCCGACGATACCGACGCGGATCAGCTCGGCCGCATCTCCGGCACACCGGCGATCGTCTGGGTCGGTGTCTTCCTCGTCGTCACTGTCGCAGCGGCGGCGCTGGGCGGAGCGCTGCTGCTCCGGCTTCCGCTCTCGATGGCGATGCCGGAGCTGCCGCCCCCGCCCTGACCCGCTGGATGTGGGTCAGGCGAGCAGTGCGCGGCGGTCGTCCCCGATCGCCGTCAGCAGTGCGAGCTCCTCGGGGGCGGAGCCGATCGCCGCGCGGCCGCGGACCAGGCGCTGGCGGGTGTGCGCGAGGCGCGTCGCGTCGCGGACGAATCGCTTCATCGCCGCGACCTTGTCGTGCCCGGGAACGGAGGGCTGTGCCTTCGCCCAGGCCATCGCCTGGCGTCGACCGGTGTGAGTGGAAAGCAGGTCGACCTCGCTGGGGGCGAACCAGCCGACCGAGGCGTACTCGGCGAGTCTCGCGCGGGTGAGCCTGCGCTCGGTCACGCGGAGGGTGATGACCAGCGCGATCGCGGCCAGGAACAGCGGCACCTGCACGAGGAGGTAGTAGCTGACGACGTCGGGGACGACGTAGAACGCGCCGTTCTAGAGCGCGTGCAGTCCCGCCGCAGGAATGAGCCCCAGCAGATAGAAGCCGAAGGCGCCGACCGGCCCGGTGACCCGAGAGGCGATGCCCAGCGCGATGCCCGTGCAGGAGGTGAACATGATGTGGGCGAACGGCGAGAAGATCCCCCGCACCACGAAGGTGCCGACGAAGCTCTCGCCACCCTCTGCCAGGGAGCTGCCGAAGTAGAGGATGTTCTCCGAGAAGGCAAACCCCGCGGCCACGGTGGCCGCGTAGACGAGGCCGTCCACTGGCCCGTCGAAGTAGCGACGGCCGGCCCACAGGATGAGGAGGACACCGAAGCCCTTCGCGCCCTCCTCGACGAGGGGCGCCTGGATGACGGCCTGGACCACCTCAGGTTCCGTCAGCCCGCTGGCGTAGGTCACGATCTGCACCGAGAGATCGAAGAGCAGGGCGATGACCACCGCCGCGCCCGCCCCCCAGAGGAAGGCGAACCAGAGAGCCGCCCGCGGCTCGGGCTCCCATCTGTCCACCCAGCGGACAGCGAGGAGCACGACGATGAGCGGGATCAGCGCCGCGACCGTCGAGATGGCGACGCCCTGGAAGCCGAGTCCGATCACGAAGTAGATGAAGACGGCGACCAGCAGCACCGCGCCGAGGGCGATGCCGACGACGGCGAGCACGGTGGAGGCGATGCTGGAGGCTGCCCTCGGCCCCTGCCAGATGGGCTGGACCGGGGCGGGCGAGGCAGCAGGAGGAAGTGGGCCGGTCATGGACATGGTGAAACCCTATGGCGGGCTGGGGGTCCGCCGGTGAACGACCTTGCGCCCGGCCGATGGCGGACCCCGAGCGTAGGTTCGACGCATGGACTTGGGAATCGCGGGCAGGATCGCACTCGTGAGCGGAGCCGACTCCGGCATCGGCTGGCACACCGCCCGCCTCCTGCTCGAGGAAGGCGTGACCGTCGTGATCACGGACACGGATCAGGACGAGCTCGACGCCGCCGCTGCCAAGCTGCGGGCGAAGGACGGGACGCTGCACGCCTTCGCCGCGGACATCACGGATGCGGCCTCGGTGGCCCGCCTGCGGGACAGCGTGCTGACCGCGGTCGGGGACATCGACATCCTCGTGCAGTCGGCGGGGATCGCGGGTGCGCAGGGGCTCTTCCATGAGATCAGCGACGAAGGCTGGGCGCACACGATCGAGGTCGACCTGCTTGGGCCGGTCCGCCTCGTCCGAGCCTTCCTGCCGTCGCTTCGCGCCGGCAGGAAGGGGGCGCCTGGTGTTCGTCGCCTCCGAGGACGCCGTGCAGCCCTACGACGACGAACTGCCCTACTGCGCCGCAAAGGCAGGCATCCTCGCCCTCGCGAAGGGACTCTCCCGCAGCTATGCAGGTGAGGGCCTCCTGGTGAACGCCGTCTCTCCCGCCTTCATCGCGACCCCCATGACCGACGCGATGATGGACCAGCGCGCCGAAGAGCGCGGCACGTCGAAGGACGAGGCAATCGCGAGCTTCCTCGACGAGGAGCGCCCCTACATGGAGCTGGACCGCCGCGGCGAACCCGATGAGGTGGCTGCGGTGATCGCCTTCCTCTGCAGCGATCGAGCCTCGTTCGTGAACGGGTCGAACCATCGCGTGGACTCTGGCTCCGTGGCCACGATCTGAACCCCGCCGCGCAGGCAAGAGGAACCGACGGCGCCCCACTGCGGGGGCGCACGGCAAGACCGCCCAGTGGTACGATTAGTGCGTCCCGTCAGGGATATTGTCCTGATTGCAGAGCAAAGACGACTGCAGGAGCGATTATGCGCACGACCGATTCCCCGAGGCCTTCGCAGGCCGGCGAACCGCAGCCACCCCGCACCGCCGAATATCATCCATTCGCCCGTCTCATCGACGATCGAGAGTGGATCGTGGAGGAGCCGCGAACCTCCCGCCCGCTCGGATTCGTCCGCAGCCGCGTCCGGGAAGGCGGAGTCTCCGAGTACATCGTCTACCCCTGGCACGACGAGTCGATCGTCGTCCGGGAGTTCGACGGAGTCCACGAGACGCTGTTCGAAGCGGTCGCCTGGCTTCGCTGGCGGGACACCAACAGCGCCTAGCCCGCCAGCCGAGCATCCGAGACCCGCCCGCGAGCGGACCCCGCTCGGCCCGTTCTGTGAGCGCTATTCCGCGCCGGAGCGGGTCGAGTTCATGTCGAGTTCAGGACCCGGCGCGGGATGGGCCCAGACCTTCCCCGGGTTGAGGATGCCCTGCGGGTCGAAGACGGCCTTGATGCCCTCCTGGAGATCGAGGCCGAGCGCGCCGAGCTCCTCCGCGATCCACCGGCGCTTCAGCAGCCCGACCCCGTGCTCGCCGGTCAAGGTGCCACCCAGAGCGATGGCTGCCCGGAACAGCTGGTCCGCCACGACCCAGATCTCCTCCGGCACCTCACCCGGGCGCGACCGCGGCATGGTGGCGGGGATGATGAGATTCGGATGCAGGTTGCCATCGCCGGCGTGCGCGATCGTGGGGATCGCGATGCCCGACTCCCGGGATATCCGCTCGATCGCGGCGAACATGGCCGGGAGTTGGGATCTCGGCACCGCGAGGTCTTCGATGAGGACCTCACCTGCCAGTTCGTAGGCCGTGTGCGCCCGTCGACGCACGCGGAGCAGCCGCTCGCCCTCGTCGGGGTCGAGGGTCAGGTCCGCGTCCCCACCTGCCGCGGCGATGATGGCGAATGCGGCCTCGGCTTCCGCCTCGGAGCCCGGTCCGTCCGTCTGGACGAGCAGGTAGGCGCTGCCCCGCTGCGACAGTGGCCGGTGGTCGGGCTCTGCGGCGAACAGCTGATCGAGCAGGGCGAGGGACGCGGCGTCGAGCAGCTCCAGCGCAGCAGGCCGAAGGCCCGACGCGGTGATGGCAGCCGACGCCCCTGCTGCGGCGACGATGTCGGGGAAGTAGGCGCCGATGGTCGCGACCACTCCCTTCGGCAGCGGGCGCAGCTTGAGCGTCGCGCCGACGATGACGCCAAGTGTGCCTTCCGAGCCAACCATCAGTGCGGTCAGGTCGTACCCCGTGACTCCCTTGACGGTGCGATGTCCGACCTCCAGCAGGCGGCCATCTGCGAGCACGACGGAGAGTCCGAGCACTGCTTCGCGGGTGACCCCGTATTTGGCGCACAGGATGCCACCTGCGTTCGTCGCGATGTTGCCGCCCACCGTGGAGATGGCCTTGCTCGCGGGATCGGGCGCCCACCAGAGCCCATAGTCTGCGAGCGCCGCATTCAGCTCCGCGTTGAGGATCCCCGGCTCCACGACCGCCAGCTCGTCGGCGACATTGATCTCCAGGATCCGGTTCAGCCTGCGCACCGACAGGACGATCTCCCCACGCGATCCGATGGCGCCGCCCGCGAGCCCCGTCCCTGCTCCGCGCGGAACGACAGGGATCGAATGAGCCGAGGCGATCCGCATCGTCGCCTGAACCTGCTCGACGGACGTCGCCTCGATCAATGCGAGCGGGCGGTCGGCCGACATCCAGCCGCTCTTGTCGAGGCGGACGGAGTCGAGGGCTTCCTCATCGGTGATCACCGCGTCGCCGAGCCCCTCCCGCAGCTCACGGAGCAGCTCGTCGTGCAGGTGGTCAGAGGCCATCCATCCACCTTAGAACCCGGGTTCGCCGACGGCCGTGCCGTAAAGTCCGCCAAGAATCCGCCGTAAAATCCGATTGTGGTCTCCGACAGCGAACTCCCTGATCAGCACGGCTCTGATCCGCACGGCCCTGGCCAGCAGGCGGATGCCGATCCCGCGGACGGCCGGGACGAGACCCAGGACGAGCGGATGGACCGCAACTGGAACGAGATCCTCCAGGAGCTGCGAGTCACTCAGACGGGCACCCAGATCCTCACCGGGTTCCTGCTCACCCTGCCGTTCCAGCAGCGATTCGAGACGCTCGACGAATTCCAGCTCGACGTCTACCTCGTGCTCGTCGGACTGGCCGTACTCTCCACAGCGCTGGGGCTCGCGCCCGTCAGCCTCCACCGGGCGCTCTTCCGGCGCAGGGCCAAGTATGAGGTCGTGACCATCGCGGACCGCCTGCTGCGCGGCACCCTCGTCTGCATCGCGCTGCTCACCTCGGGGGTGGCGCTGCTGATCTTCGACGTGGTCGCCAGCCGCGGGGTGGCGGTGACGGCGGCGATCGTCACCATCGTGATCCTGACCCTGGTGTG
>Ga0190267_10000156_pt1 | contig 14364 bp, 11 predicted proteins | sample Popmic239T_FD_140332 | JGI IMG/M metagenome (GOLD analysis project Ga0190267, IMG submission 140332) | Populus adjacent soil microbial communities from riparian zone of Oak Creek, Arizona, USA - 239 T | ecosystem: Environmental > Terrestrial > Soil > Riparian zone | place: USA: Arizona... | reverse complement strand
GACCCCAAGGCCAAGGCGCGGCGGCTGGCGCGGGCGCTGGTGTCGGACATCGTGACGTACCACCCGGAGCGGCGGGACCAGGCGCTGGCGAACGGAACGCTGAAGCGCGAGTTCCTGGAGGAGATCAAGAAGAGCTGGGAGGAGTACGTGGGGCAGGTGGGGCAGGAGACCGCCAAGAGCACCCCGCACTTTCGCGACGCGCTGAACGAGATCCTGGCGAAGGGGCAGGCGGTGTTTTGAAGTGGGAAGTGCGTGGAGTGCGGAAGTGCGTTAGTGCGGGAGTGAACGGCAAGAAGCTATCTTCCGCACTCACGCACTCACGCACTCACGCACTCACGCACCCACGCACTCACGCACTCACGCACTCACGCACTCTTCCCCCAGTCCCGCGGAACGCATACATTCCCCGCGGTTTACCAACCCCATGGGGCCGTCCTCCCGGGCGGCCCTTGTCATTGGCGGAATTTTCAGCATCGGGAACATGGCCGACCTGCACGAAGACCTGAACACGTACCGCGACCGGCTCGACGAGCTGGGGAGGTTTCTTTGACCTCGATGCCCGTCAGGAAAAGCTGAAGGGACTCGAGGCCCGCATGGCCGATCCGTCGTTCTGGAACGACCAGGAAAAGGCCCGCGAGATCATCAACGAAGTCAACCAGCTCAAGGGGTGGGTAGACCCCTGGCTGCAGATGTCGGCCAAGGTCGACGACCTGCGCGAGATGCTGGAGCTGCTGGAAGCCGATCCCGATGAAGGGATGGCCGAAGAGGTGGAGCGCGACGTCCGGGGCATCGGACCCGCGCTGGAGGCGCTGGAGCTCAAGAACATGCTGCAGCAGCCCGACGACCACCGCGACGCGCTCATCACCATCCACCCCGGCGCCGGCGGCACCGAAAGCCAGGACTGGGCGCAGATGCTGCTGCGCATGTACACCCGCTTCGGCGAGCGCAACGGCTTCGAGGTGGAGCTGCTGGACCTGCAGGAAGGTGAGGAGGCGGGGATCAAGGACGCCACGCTGGAGATCCGCGGCCAGTACGCCTACGGCTTCCTCAAGGCCGAGCGCGGCGTGCACCGGCTCGTCCGCATCTCGCCCTTCGACAGCGCCGCCCGCCGCCACACCAGCTTCGTCTCCGTGTTCGTCTCGCCCGCGGTGGACGACACCATCGAGATCGAGGTGCGCGAGGAAGACATCGAGATGGACGTGTACCGCGCGTCCGGCGCCGGCGGGCAGCACGTCAACAAGACGTCGTCCGCCGTGCGGCTGCGCCACCTGCCGTCCGGCATCGTCGTAGCGTGCCAGCAGGAGCGCTCGCAGCACAAGAACCGGGCGACCGCCATGAAGATGCTCAAGGCGCGCCTGTACCAGCGCGCCCTCGAGGAGCAGGAGGCGGAGAAGGCCAAGCTGGAGTCCACCAAGTCCGACATCGCCTTCGGCAGCCAGATCCGCTCGTACGTGTTCCAGCCGTACACCATGGTCAACGACCACCGCACCGAGCTCAAGATCCCCGACGTGCAGAAGGTGATGGACGGCGACCTGCAGCCCTTCATCCACGCCTACCTGCGGCAGTACGGCGCCGTGCACTCCGATGGGCAGTGAGCCGATGACCATGGACCCGTCGGAAGACCGGCTGGGCGACGAGCGCGTGGTCGCCGACCGCGTGGCCAAGCTGGCGCGCCTGCGCGAGCGGGGCGTGGAGCCGTACGCGTACTCCTACGATCCCTCTCACGCTGCCGCGCAGGCGCTGGCCCGGTTCGAGGCGCACGAGGCCGAGCACGGCGCCGAGGCGGAGCTGGCGGAGCGCGTGCGCGTGGCCGGCCGCATGGTCAGCAAGCGGACGATGGGGAAGAGCACCTTCGCCCACGTCGCCGACCGCACCGGGAAGATCCAGCTGTACTTTCGCGTCAACGACCTGGCGGATACGTACGACCTGCTGGACCTGATCGACCTGGGCGACTGGATCGGCGCGGAGGGCACCCTTTTCCGCACCCGCACCGGCGAGGTCTCGCTCAAGGTCTCGTCCTTCGCCCTGCTGGCCAAGTCGCTGCGCCCCCTGCCGCTGGGCAAGGAAGAGGTGGACGCCGAGACGGGCGAGCGGCGCGTGCACAGCGGCTTTACCGACGTGGAGGCCCGCTACCGCCAGCGCTACGCCGACCTGGCGGTGAACCCCGAGGTGCGCGACGTCTTCGTGGCGCGCGCGAAGGTGGTCACCGCCTGCCGGCGCTTTCTGGACGAGCGCGGCTTCATCGAGGTGGAGACGCCGGTGCTGCAGCCCATCTACGGCGGCGCGCTGGCCCGGCCGTTCGTGACGCACCACAACGCGCTCGACATGCAGCTCTACCTGCGCATCGCGGACGAGCTGTACCTCAAGCGCCTGATCGTGGGCGGCATGGAGCGGGTGTACGAGATCTCCAAGAACTTCCGCAACGAGGGGCTCAGCCGGTTTCACAACCCCGAGTTCACCATGCTGGAGTTCTACGCCGCGTACTGGGACTACGAAGACGTGATGCGGCTCACCGAGGAGCTGCTGTCGCACATCGTGGACAGCGTCCTGGGCGGCGGGCCGGTGAAGTACGGCGAGCACGAGATCCACTTCACCGCGCCGTTCGCCCGCTACACCATGTACGAGGCCATCCGCGAGTTCGGCGGGGTGGACGTGGCGGCGCTGGACGAGGACGGGCTGCGCGCCGCGGTGCGCGGGCTGGGCGTGAGCGCCGACGAGGTGAGGACGATGGGGCGGGGCAGGCTGATCGACGAGCTGTTCGGCACGCTCGTCGAGCCGAAGCTCATCCAGCCCACCTTCATCACCGACTACCCGCGCGAGATGTCGCCCCTGGCCAAGCCCAAGCGCGGCAACCCGGAGCTGACGGAGCGGTTCGAGCTGATGCTGGCGGGCAAGGAGCTGCTGAACGCGTACAGCGAGCTGAACGACCCCCTCGACCAGCGGCAGCGCTTCGAGGCGCAGAAGCGGCTGGCCGACGCGGGCGACGAGGAGACGCAGCCGCTGGACGAGGACTTTCTGCGCGCCATGGAGTATGGGATGCCGCCCACCGGCGGCTTCGGGATGGGGATCGACCGGCTGGTGAGGATCCTGCTGAACCAGCCCTCCATCCGCGACGTGATCCTGTTCCCCACCATGAGGCCCGAATGAGGGGACAGGTTACAGGGTATAGGTTACAGCGGACGGGATACGGGCGACGGGTGAACGTCGGCTGTCCCCTGTCCCCTGTAACCTGTAACCTCCCATGAAGCTGGAATGGCGCGTCGCGCGCCGCTACCTCGCCAGCCGCCGGGGCACGCGCTTCCTGTCGCTCATCACCCTCATCGCCATCGGCGGGGTGGCGGTGGGCGTCACCGCGCTCATCGTGGTGACGGCGGTGATGAACGGGCTGCAGACGGAGCTGCGCAAGGGCATCCTGGGGGTGAACCCGCACATCTTCGTGCTCACCTACGGGGACGGGATGCGGATGGATGGGTGGCAGGCGCCGCTGGAGCGCACCCGCCGCCTGCCGGGCGTGGTGGCCGCCGCGCCCTTCGTGCAGACCGAGGTGGGGCTCACCAACCGCGGCGGCTATTCCGAGGCGGCCGTGCTGCGGGGGATCGACACGCGCTCGGAGGTCACGCAGATCCCCGAGCTGCTGCGCCGCAACCGCATCCGCATGGACAGCACGCGGTCCGGGCTGCCGGGGATCGCCATGGGGCAGACGCTGGGGGCGCGGCTGGGGCTCATCCCCGGCGACACCGTCACCGTGATCTCCTTCACCACCCGGCGCATGGGGCCTATGGGGATCGTCCCCAAGATGGAGATGTTCGAGTACGTGGGCGGCTTTCGCACCGGGATGTACGAGTACGACACCAAGTTCGCCTATGTGACCCTGGCCTCGGGGCAGGACCTGGCGGGGCTGGGGAGCGCGGTCAGCGGGCTGGAGGCGCGCACCGTGGACCCCAACCGGGCGCAGGAGGTGTCGCGCGGCATCGAGGACGCGCTGGGCATCCCCTACCGCACCGATAACTGGATGAGCATGAACCAGTCGCTCTTCAACGCCCTCAAGCTCGAGAAGCTGGCGCTGACGCTCATCCTGCTCCTCATCGTGGTCGTCGCCGCCTTCAACATCGTCAGCACGCTGGTGATGGTGGTGACCGACAAGACGCGCGAGATCGGCGTGCTGAAGTCCATGGGGATGACCTCGCGGCGCATCCTGCGCCTGTTCATGGTGCAGGGGCTGGTGATCGGTATCGTGGGCGCCACCATCGGCGGGTCGCTGGGCGGGCTGGTGACCTACGTGGTGGATCGATTCAAGCTCATCAGCATCCCGGGCGACATCTACTTCATCAGCCACCTCCCCGTGAAGATCGACCCGTTGGACCTGGTCATCATCCTGGTGGCGACGGTGGTGATCTCGTTTCTCGCCACGGTGTATCCCGCGTGGCAGGCGGCGCGGCTGGACCCGGTGGAGGCGATTCGCCATGAGTAGCCCCCTGCCGGCCGCCGAGCCCCCGGCCTTCGCCGGCTACGACGCGGCCTCCGCGCCCTCCATCCGCGCGGTCGGCGTGCGCAAGAGCTACGTGGGCGGCGACGGCACCCGCCTGCAGGTGCTGGACGGCGTGGACCTGGAGGTGCGCGCCGGCGAGCTGGTCTCCGTCATCGGCCAGTCGGGGAGCGGCAAGTCCACCCTGCTGCACGTGCTGGGCGCGCTGGACCATCCGGACGAAGGCGAGGTGAGCATCGGGGGGCGCAACATCGCCAAGCTCAGGGAAGAGGCGCTGGCGGAGCTGCGGGGACGCAGTGTGGGCTTCGTCTTCCAGTTCCACCACCTGCTGCGCGAGTTCAGCGCCCTGGAGAACGTGATGATGCCGCAGCTCATCGTGGGGGTGGCGGAGCACGACGCGCGGCGGCGGGCCGAGGAGCTGCTGGGGCTCATCGGACTCATGCCCCGCGCCTCGCACAAGCCGGCGCAGCTCTCCGGCGGCGAGCAGCAGCGCGTCGCCGTGGCCCGCGCCCTGGCCAACCGGCCCCTGGCGCTGCTGGCGGACGAGCCGTCGGGGAACCTGGACCCGGAGACCAGCGAGCGGCTGCACGACCTGCTCTTCGCCGTCTGCCGCGAGGAGGGGGCGGCCATGGTGCTGGTGACGCACGACCTGGGGCTTGCCGCACGGGCGGACCGCGTCCTGCGGTTGCACGGGGGCCAGCTGGTGACCGCGGGGCCCGAGGTGTCCGGGCCCCCGCAGGCGGGGGAGTAAGGAGGGCCGAGCGAATGGTGTGCGAAAACTGCGGCAAGAACGAGGCGGCCATCCACCTCACCCAGATCCAGAACAACGAGATGTCCACGCGGCACCTCTGCGAGCCCTGCGCCGAGCAGATGGGCCTTTCGTCCGGCGCGCCCGCCAACGCGCCCCTGGCGGACTTCATCGCGCAGATGGGGAAGGCGATCGCGTCCGAGACGGTGGCGTCGGCGGGGACCTGTCCCAGCTGCGGGCTGAACCTGGCGGACTTCAAGAAGACGGGCAGGCTGGGGTGCGCGCGCTGCTACAGCGTGTTCGACACCTCGCTGCGCGGCCTGCTGCGCAAGCTGCACGGCGGCACGCAGCACACGGGCAAGGTCTACCTGCCCCCGCACCCCAGCGAGACCGACCGCACGGCGCGGGTGGTGAGCCTGCGCCGCAGCCTGGCCCGCGCGGTGGAGAACGAGGACTTCGAGCGCGCGGCCGCCCTGCGCGACCAGATCCGCCGGCTGGAAGCCGGCCAGGAGGTGTGACGATGGCCCACGACTTCCTGGGCGCCATGCCCGACGCGGGGCTGGCGTGGCTGCGGGCCGACGGCCCCAACTCCGACATCGTGCTCTCCACCCGCATCCGCCTTGCCCGCAACCTGCAGAACTTCCGCTTCGGCACGCGGGCGGACGGCGACGACCGGCGCGAGGTGCTGCGGATGACGCTGGAGACGGCCGGGGTGGCCGATTCGCTGCAGGGCGGGCGGCAGCTGGTGGTCTCCGAGCTCCAGCAGGCGGAGCGGCAGCTCCTTCTGGAGCGCCACCTGGTGAGCCGGGAGCTCGTCGGCTCCAACGGCCACGCCACGCCGACGCACACCGCCCTGCTGATGGCCCCGGGCGAGGCGCTGAGCGTGATGGTGAACGAGGAGGACCACCTGCGCCTGCAGAACATCGTGGGCGGCTTTCGCCTGCGCGACGCCTGGCGCGACGTGGAGCGGCTGGACGACGAGCTGGGGCAGCGCCTTCCGTACGCCTTCCACACCGAGTTCGGCTACCTGACGTCGTGTCCCACCAACGTGGGGACGGGGCTGCGGGCGTCGGTGCTGATGCACCTGCCGGGGCTGGTGCTCACGCAGGAGATCGGCAAGGTGCTGCAGGGGATCAGCCAGGTGGGGCTCACCTTCCGCGGGCTGTACGGCGAGGGAAGCGAGGTGGTGGGAAACTTCTTCCAGATCAGCAACCAGACCACGCTGGGCAAGACGGAGGAGGACCTGATCGACCACCTGCAGCGCATCGTGCAGCAGGTGGTGCAGTACGAGACCCAGGCGCGCAGCGTGCTGCTTCGCGACGCGCCGGTGGTCATCGAGGACAAGGTGTGGCGCGCGTACGGCCTCCTGCGGCACGCGCGGTCCACGTCGTTCGAAGAGGTGATGAACCTGCTGAGCGGGGTGCGTCTGGGCGTGGGGCTGAAACTCATCCCCGACCTCAGTGTATACACGCTCAACCGGATCATGATCTTCACTCAATCCGCCCACCTGGAGCAGGTTGCGGGCTCCGCGCTCCAGGAAGGGGACGCCGACGTTCAGCGGGCAGCGTACGTGCGTACGGTGCTCTCGTCAGAAAGACCGGGAGAGGGTCCACCGACTGGCGCGGGCCATGCGTAATGCCCGCTCTTTAGCCGATGTGGGTCGCGTCTCGCCCGGAACCGAGGTCCTGAAAAGATGAACTACAACTTCACCGACCGCGTGCGGAAGGTGCTGGCGATGGCCCGCGAGGAGGCCATCCGGCTCCAGCACGACTACGTCGGCACCGAGCACATCCTGCTGGGCCTCATCCGTGAGGGCGAAGGGGTGGCGGCCGCCGTCCTCAACAACCTCAACGTGGACCTCGACCAGGTGCAGGAAAAGGTCGAGGAGTCCGTGCGCCGCGGCAAGGCGACCATCGCCCTGGGCGAGCTGCCGTACACGTCGCGCGCCAAGAAGGTGCTGGAGTTCGCCATGGCCGAGGCCCGCGAGCTCAACCACAGCTACGTGGGCACCGAGCACCTGCTGCTGGGCCTGCTGCGCGAGGAGAAGGGGATCGCCGCCGAGGTGCTGGGGCAGCTGGGGGTGACGCTGGAGGACGCGCGCCGCGAGACGCTCAAGCTGCTGGGCAGCGAGCCGTCCGCCGCGCCCACCAGCAGCACGCCCACGGCCAGCGCCGGCGGCGCCACGGGCGCCAAGGGCGAGAAGAAGAGCAAGACCCCGGCGCTGGACCACTTCTGCCGCGACCTCACGGAGCTGGCGCGCCAGGGCGACCTGGACCCCACCATCGGCCGCGCGGAAGAGATCGAGCGGGTGATGGAGATCCTGTCGCGGCGCAAGAAGAACAACCCGGTGCTCATCGGCGAGCCGGGCGTGGGCAAGACGGCGATCGTGGAGGGGCTGGCCCAGCTGATCGCCGAGGGCAAGTGCCCCGACAGCCTGCGCGACTACCGGGTGCTCTCGCTCGACATGGCGGCCGTCATCGCCGGCACCAAGTACCGCGGCCAGTTCGAGGAGCGGCTCAAGGCGGTGATGAACGAGATCAGCCAGAACAAGAACATCATCCTGTTCATCGACGAGCTGCACACGCTCGTCGGCGCCGGCGCGGCGGAAGGCGCCATCGACGCCAGCAACATGCTCAAGCCGGCGCTGGCCCGCGGCGAGCTGCAGTGCGTGGGCGCCAGCACGCTGAACGAGTACCGCAAGTACATCGAGAAGGACGGCGCCCTGGAGCGCCGCTTCCAGACTGTGAACGTGGAGCCGCCCAGCATCGACGAGGCCATCGAGATCGTCAAGGGGCTGCGCAGCCACTACGAGGACCACCACCGCATCCGCATCACCGACGAGGTGATCGAGGCGTCGGTCAAGCTGTCGGAGCGCTACATCACCGACCGCTTCCTGCCGGACAAGGCCATCGACGTGATCGACGAGGCCGGGGCCCGGGCGCGCCTGCAGACGCAGGTGCCGCCGCCGGAGGTGGAGGACCTGAAGAAGCAGCTGGACGCCATCGCCGGCAAGAAGGACGAGGCGATCCGCGACCAGGATTTCGAGCGGGCGGCGGAGCTGCGCGACCACGAGCGCGAGCTGCAGCGCAAGATCCAGGAGCGCGAGAAGAGCTGGGAAGAGGAGCGCAAGACCAACCGTCCCGCGCTGAGCGAAGAGGACGTGGCGTTCATCGTCAGCCGCTGGACCGGCATTCCCGTCACGCGCCTGAAGCAGGCCGAGACGGCGCGCCTGGTGAACATGGAAGAGGAGCTGCACCTGCGGGTGGTGGGGCAGGACCGGGCCATCCAGGCCATCAGCCGCGCCATCCGCCGCAGCCGCGCGGGGCTCAAGGACCCCAAGCGCCCCATCGGCTCGTTCGTCTTCGCCGGGCCCACGGGCGTGGGCAAGACGGAGCTGGCGCGCGCGCTGGCCGAGTTCCTGTTCGCCGACCGCAACGCGCTGATCCGCGTGGACATGTCGGAGTACATGGAGAAGTTCAGCGTGTCACGGCTCATCGGCGCCCCTCCGGGGTACGTCGGCTACGAGGACAGCGGGACGCTCACCAAGGCGGTGCGCCGCAAGCCGTACTCGGTGGTGCTGCTGGACGAGATCGAGAAGGCGCACCCGGACGTGTTCAACCTGCTGCTGCAGGTGCTTGACGAAGGCCACCTGACGGACAACTACGGCCGGGTGATCGACTTCAAGAACACGGTGGTCATCATGACCTCCAACCTGGGCGCCCGCGACATCGGCAAGGGTCCGGGGCTGGGATTCCACTCGCCCAGCGCCATGTCGCAGTTCGACCGCATGGAGGCCAAGGTCAAGGAGGAGATCGAGCGGGCGTTCAACCCGGAGTTCATCAACCGGCTTGACGACACCATCGTGTTCCACCCGCTGACCAAGGAGCAGATCGGGTCCATCATCCACAACCTGCTGAGGGACGTGGAGGACCGTCTGAAGGAGGAGGAGCTGACGCTGAAGCTGACCGACGACGCCGTGGAGTTCATGGTGGAGCACGGCTACGACGAGAAGTTCGGCGCGCGGCCCCTGCGGCGGGCGATCCAGCGGTACCTGGAAGACCCGCTGTCGGAGAAGATCCTTACGTCGGAGTTCAGCCCGGGCGACGAGATCGAGGTATCGGTCGCCGAGGACAAGCAGGCGCTCGCCTTCCGGGTGCCGTCGAAAACCCAGACCGTTTGATACGCAGCGTGTCTCACTCCTTTCCGGGAAGGGCCGCCCTGGCGGCCCTCCTCTCGTTCGCCCTCTGCGGGCTGGCCCCCGCCGCCCTCCGCGCCCAGGACCCCGCCCCCGCTGGACAGCCCGCCCCGGCCGGCTTCGTGGTGGACACGGTGGAGGTCCGCGGCGGCCAGCGCATTCCCGACGCGGGGGTGCGCGCCACCGCCGGGGTGCGCACCGGCAGCGTGATGACCGCGCAACTGGTGCAGGACGCCATCCGCAAGCTGATGGCGACGGGCAACTACGAGTCGGTGCAGGTGTACGTGCGCGGCGCCGAGCAGGGGCGCGGCGCGCTGGTGCTGGCGGTGGTGGAGCGCCCGCTGGTGGCCGAGGTGCGCTTCGAGGGGCTGCGCTCCTTCAACGGCAACACGGTGCGCGACTCCGTGGGGCTGCAGGAGAACGCGCCGCTGGACCCGCAGAAGGTGGCGGCGGCGCAGAAGCTGACCCGCGACCTGCTGGCGGCCCGGGGGATCCAGCTGGTGTCCATCGACACCAGCCTCACCCCGGTGCAGGCGGGCGGCTACCGCCTGACCTTCACGGTGCGCGAGGGGAACCGCCTGGCGCTGGCCGACGTGGACTTCACGGGGAACGAGGCCTTCAGCGACGACGCGCTGCAGGACGCCATGGAAACGAAGGAAGAGGGCTTCTTCTGGTTCCGCGGCGGCCGCTTTGACCGCGAGGCGTTCGAGGAGGACCTGCGCACCCGGCTGCCGGCGTTCTACGGCTCGCACGGCTACATCGACTTCGCGGTGGTGCGCGACACCCTGCTGGTGGACCCGCAGACGGGGAAGGCGCGGTTGCTGGTGGAGGTGCAGGAGGGGCCGCAGTACCGGCTGGGCGAGTTCAACGTGCAGGGCAACTCGCGCTTTCCCACCGAAGCGCTGACCAGCATGTTCACCACGCAGCGCCGCTCGGTGCTGGGGCTGCCCTTCGTGGGCGGCACCCGCGAGCGCGAGATGGGCGAGGTGTTCGACCAGCCGGCGCTCAACAAGACGGCGGCCGACATCGAGCAGCTGTACCGCAACGAGGGGTACCTGTTCTCGCAGGTCATCCCGTCGGTGGAGCGGGTGCCGGGGACGGCGGGGAGCCCGCCGCGGGTGAACGTGACGCTGGCGGTGTCGGAGCAGCAGCCGTTCTACATCCGCAACATCACCTTCCGGGGCAACACCACCACGCACGAGAACGTGATCCGCGAGCGGCTGTGGATCGTTCCGGGCGACGTGTACAACGAGGCGCGCCTCATCCAGAGCTACCAGGCCATCGGCGGCCTGGGCTTCTTCGAGGTGCCCATGCCGCTGCCCAGCATCGAGCCCAAGGCCGACCTGGGGGTGGTGGACATCGTCTTCAACATCCGCGAGAAGCAGACGGGAAGCATCAACTTCGGCACGGTGTTCGGCGGGGGCGCGTACGGCGACCGCCGCAGCCGCGTGGCCGGCTTCCTGAGCTACGGCCAGCCCAACCTGTTCGGACAGGGCAAGCAGGCCAACCTGCGCGCGGAGTACGGCTATGGCCGCAGCACGCTGGAGGCCAGCTACACCGACCCGTCCATCGGCGGGGGGCGCAACTCGGGGGGCATCTCGGTGTTCCGCTCGGGTGACCGCTACGTGCGCTTCGGCAACGGGCGCCGGCTGCGCACGGGCGCCTCGCTGCAGTTCGGCTTTCCGGTGCCGGGGAGCCTGCGCACGCGGGCGTTCCTGGGGTATTCGCTCTCCCGCACGGAGTACCTGACGGAGGAGGAGAACTGCGAGGCGGGGTCCACCAGCAGCATCTTCTGCCTTCCCGACGCCACGGCCAGCAGCCTGTCGCTGTCGGTGTCGCGCGACACCAAGAACCACCCGCTGTTCCCCACCAGTGGCACGCGCCAGTCGGTGACGCTGGAGCAGACGGGCGGCCCGCTGGGCGGCAACGGCAACTACCAGCGGCTGCTGACGCAGGCGGAGTGGTGGGTGCCCACGGGCCGCCTGGGCTCGGGTCCGCGGGCCAGCCAGATGGCGCTGGGGCTTAGTGCCCGGGCGGGCGCGATCTTCGGCGACGTGGCGCTGTTCCCGTTCGAGCGCTTTCACGTGGGCGGCGTGATGTTCGGCCAGCCGCTGCGCGGCTACCAGGAGAGCACCATCGGCCCCCGCGGCTACGACCCGGAGTGCGGCGACAACCTGGAGCTTTCGTGCCTGGGCGACGCCTTCTTCACCGTCTCGGGCGAGTACGCGCTCCGGCTCACGGACGCGCTGTCGGTGTCGGTGTTCGGCGACGCGGGCAACGTGTTCGGCGGGGTGGGGCAGTTCAACACGGCGCAGCTGTACCGCGGCGCCGGCATCGGCGCGACGCTGGTGACGCCGTTCCTGGGCGCCATCGGCATCGACGCGGCGTACGGCTTCGACCGGCCCGACCCGGGCTGGGAGATCCACTTCAAGCTGGGGAACCAGTAGGTTTTCCCGTGAACCCTGAGGAGTAGAAGACCGATGAAGCGTATTGTCTCGTTCGTGTTCGCGGGGATGCTGGCCGTGCTGGCGGCGGCCCCGGCCCAAGCGCAGCAGCTCAAGATCGGCTACGTGAACTCGCAGCGCATCCTGGCGGAGACGCCGGCGTTCGCCGAGGTGCGCGCCACGCTGGAGCGCGAGTTCACCCCGCTGCGCGCGGAGATCGACAGCCTGGAGGCCCGCCTGGGCCGCGCCGACGAAGAGCTGCGCGCGCAGTCGGCCACCCTGACCGAGGCGGCCCGCCAGCAGCGCCAGCAGGGGCTGCAGCAGCAGCTGGCCCAGTACCAGCAGCGCGGGCAGGCGATCCAGCAGCAGCTGCAGGCGCGTGAGCAGGCGCTGGTGGCGCCGGTGATGCAGCGCATTCAGGGGGTGATGGAAGAGGTGCGACGCGCAGGCGGCTACTCGTTCATCATCGACCCGCCCGACGGGCTGGTGGTGGCGGTGGACCCGGCGCTGGACGTGACCAGCGACGTGATCCGCCGGCTGGGCGGCACGCCGACGGCCACTACTCCGTAAGCGGTTCGGACGCCAGCGGTTTGCGGGCGCAGGCGCGCTCCGCTAGCTTCGGTGCCCGCGACATTCGTGTCGCGGGCACTCTGCGTTTGTGGATTCTTCGCGTCACGGCCGGCTTTTGCGCCGCGCCGAAGGAAAAGAAGGCCTCACACAGAGTCAACGGAGTCAACAGAGTTTGCTCGTGCCTCGTCGGCCGAGCGTCTCGCGAGGGGCGCCCCCACCGGGCGAGCACCACTCGCCCACCTCCCCCAAAACTGCTGGGGGAGGTTGACGAGCCCGACTGGCTGACGGGGCGCGATCTTTCTCCCCTCTTCGCGAGGAACGAGCGGGGAGGGGCCCCTCGCGGGCGCAGCTCGATGCCGGTCGTCGAGCCGTGATCCGTCGGCAACCCGACCTCCCCCAGGGTTTTTTGGGGGAGGTGGGCGAGGTTTACGAGCCCGGAGGGGGCGCTGGCGGACGCGCCCGATCGTATCCGGAGCGGGATCGAATTCTCCTCTCCCCCACGCAGTTTGTGGGGGAGGGCCGGGGAGGGGGGCGCCGTCGGACGCAGCCCGCTGCTAGTCGAAGTGCCGGGAAGCCGGGGTCCAAGGAGAGGGGGCACCATCAACAACGCTGCACGCAGGATGGAATGCCGGAGCTGACCATCGCCGAGGTGGCGCGGATCGTAGGGGGTGAGGTGGAGCGGGGGGACCCGGAGCGCACCGTGCGCGGCATGGCCCCCCTGGACGAGGCGGGGCCCCACGACCTCTCCTTCGTTGCCGAAGCCCGCTACTACGCCTACATTCACGCGTCCCGCGCCGCGGCCGTGCTGGTGGGGCGCGACGCGGCGGTGGAGCTTCCGGAGGGGATGGCGGCGGTGCGGGTGGACGACCCCCGCCGCGCCCTGGCCCGCGTGCTGGGCGTGCTGTATCCGCCGCCGCCCGCGACCCCCGGCATCCATCCCACCGCCGTGCTGGGCGAAGGGGCCGTAATCGATCCCTCCGCCTCCGTCGGCGCGTACGCGGTGGTGGGGGAGGGGACGCGGGTGGGGGCGCGGGCCCGCATCCACCCGCACGTCGTCATCGGCCGGGGGTGCGACATCGGCGACGACGTGGTGCTGCATCCCCACGTGACGCTGTACGACGACGTGACGGTGGGGGCGCGGTCGGTGGTGCACAGCGGGGCGCGGCTGGGCTCGGACGGCTTCGGCTTCGTGCCGGAGCGCGACGGGCTCAAGAAGGTGCCCCAGGTGGGCGGCTGCCGCATCGGCGAGGACGTGGAGATCGGCGCCAACACCACCATCGACCGCGGCTCCATCGGCGACACCACGGTGGGGCGGGGGACCAAGATCGACAACCTGGTGCAGATCGGGCACAACTGCCGCATCGGGAGCCACGTGATCATCGTCTCGCAGGTGGGGATCTCGGGGAGCACCCGGGGGGGCGACGGGGCGGTGCTGGGGGGGCAGGCCGGGGTGCAGGGGCACATCGAGATCGGCGCGGGGGCCAAGGTCGGCGGGCAGGCCGGGGTGACGGCCAGCGTGCCGGCGGGGGCGACGGTGAGCGGGTACCCGGCGCGGCCGCACCGCGAAGCCATGCGCATCCAGGCGGCGGTGTTCGGTTTGCCCAGGCTGGTGCAGCGACTGAAGGCGCTGGAGAAGGCGGTCTTTGGCCGGGGCGCGGAGGGCGCCCGGGCCGGTTCGCATGCGGACGAACAGGGCGGCGGTGAGCCGCCGCGGGACGAATAGATGCCGACGACGACACCACGACAGAACACGATCGCCCGCGCGGGCGAACTGCAGGGCGTAGGCTTGCACACGGGCGCGGAGGTGCACATGCGCATCCATCCCGCCCCGGTGGACACGGGGATCGTGTTCCGCAGGACGGACCTGCCGGGCACCCCCGACATCCCCGCCAACCTGGCCCACGTGGTGGGCACGGACCTG
>Ga0190267_10000155_pt1 | contig 14398 bp, 15 predicted proteins | sample Popmic239T_FD_140332 | JGI IMG/M metagenome (GOLD analysis project Ga0190267, IMG submission 140332) | Populus adjacent soil microbial communities from riparian zone of Oak Creek, Arizona, USA - 239 T | ecosystem: Environmental > Terrestrial > Soil > Riparian zone | place: USA: Arizona... | reverse complement strand
CCTTCGGCTCGGTGTATCTCAACCGGCATTTCGGCCTGGCTTTCCCCGCCACGCTGTTCTTGGGCGCGGCCCTGTCGGCCGGCGCGTCGGCGGTCCTGGGCGTGGTGGCGTTGCGGGTCCGAGGGCTCTACCTCGCAGTGGCCACGTTGATCTTCGCCTGGATGGCCGACGAGTACCTCTTCACCGCCTCGTGGTTCACCGGAGGCAGCGGGTCGTCTTCAGTCAGGACGCCGCCGGTTGGCATCGACGGCACCTTCCCCTACTTCGACTTCACCGAGCGCAAGGCGTTTTACTTCGTGGTCTTGGCCATCGCGGCCACCCTGCTGTTCTGCCTCTTGAACCTGCGCGACTCCAAGACGGGGAGGGCCTTCTTCGCCGTGCGGGGCTCCGAGACTGCGGCGGCCTCGTTGGGCATCGACGTGGTGCGCTACAAGCTGGTGGCCTTCGCCGCTGCGGGGGCGGTAGCGGGCCTGGCGGGGAACCTGATCCTCACCCATCAAGTCACGGTTGTACCCGAGCAGTTCTCGCTGCGCGCCTCGCTGCTCTTCCTCGCCATCGCGGTGGTCGGCGGCCTGCGCAGCCTCGGCGGCACGGTGGCGGCGTCGATCCTCTTCGCCGCGCTGTCAGAGCTGTTCTTCCGCGTGGCTTGGTTGGGCGAGTACCTGCAGTTGGTCTCGGCCCTGCTGCTGGCGCTCGTGCTGCTTGTCTATCCCGGCGGCTTGGCGGCGATGTACAAACGGGTGCGCGACCACATCGTGTTCGTGGTCACGCACGAAGAGCTCGAGCCGTTCCGCCAGCGCATGCGGGCGCGGTACCGCCGGCTCGCGAGGCGGCCCGAAGCAGTCGGACGGCTGGTCGCGGCGTGGTTCCGACGCGCGTCGAGCGGCGTGGGTTCTGCCCTCTCTCGGCTGCCGATCCGCCGGTCTGGCCCGGGCCCTGGCGTGGATGTCGACGACGAGGCCGGTTCCTCCGAACCGGCTGGAGTGCTGTCGATCAAGACCGACGGGCTCGTAGTCGAGGCGGGCGACTTCGCCGTGGCCAATGGCCGCAACCGCAGGGCTGTACTCGTGGGCCAGTCGGACGAGGCTGCCGGCAGTGTCATCAAGGCCGAGAACATCACCGTGCAATTCGGTGGCCTCACGGCGGTGAAGGACGCGTCCCTGGAGGTGCGGGCCGGGCAGATCGTGGGGCTGATCGGGCCGAACGGTGCGGGCAAGACGACGCTGTTCAATGCCATCTCCGGGTTGAACAGCCCTACGAGCGGTCGCGTCAGTCTGTTCGGGAAGGACGTCACCGACCTGCCGGTGCACGAGCGAGCGGCGCGCGGCTTGGGCCGGACGTTCCAGGTCATCCAGCTCTTCCCCGAGCTCACCGTGTTCGAGAACCTGCTCGTCGCCACCCACCTGCACAACAAGTCGAACGTCTTCAGCAACCTGTTCGTGACGGCCAAGTCGGTGCAGGGCGAACTGGCCTCTGAGGAGACCTGTCGGCAGGTCGTGCGCTTCCTCGGTCTCGACGATCTTGCCGACCGGCCCGTTGCGGGGCTGCCCTTCGGCACCCTGCGCATGGTCGAGATCGGCCGGGCCCTGGTGACCGGCGCTCCGGCGTTGATGCTCGACGAGCCCGCGTCCGGCCTGGACAACAACGAGACCGACAAGCTGTCGGAGCTGCTGTTGTACGTCCGCGACGAGCTCAACGTCTCGATCCTGCTCATTGAGCACGACGTGCGCATGGTCACGAGCGTCACCGACTACATGTACGTGATCAACCGCGGCGTGCCGTTGGCCCAAGGCAAGCCCGCTGAGATCCAGCGGGACCCTGCCGTCATCGCCGCGTACCTCGGCGAGCCCCTTGGCGACAAGGCCGACGATGCCGAGCCCGCCCCCGCTCCCACCCCCGCCCTGGCCTAACGCCCCGTAGCGCCCCCTCTCCGCTTTTGGGCACGTTTTCGGCCGTATACGGTGCGAAAACGTGCCCAAAACGTTGAGGACGGAGACGGAGGACGGGGTGCGGTCGATCGTGTTGACCCGCGCCGACGAGTACAACACGATCACGCCGACGCTGCGCGACGAGCTGTCGGCCGCCATCGACGAGGCTGACGCCGACTCGGAGGCCCGGGTGATCCTGCTGCGGGCGGAGGGGCCTGCGTTCTGCGCCGGCTACGGACTCGACTGGTCGACCGAGGCGCAGTCGCACGAGCGCCAGTGGGACTCCGTGCGGGACATGCGGATGATCGGCAGCTTCGTCGACGTCTACCTCAAGCTGTTCCGGGCCTCGAAGCCGACCATCGCCGCCGTGCAGGGCTGGTGCATCGCGGGCGGCACCGACATGGTCCTGTGCGCCGACATGATCATTGCGGGGGAGGGGGCCAGCTTCGGGTACCCGCCCTCGCGGGTCTGGGGCACGCCGACGACGGCGATGTGGGTGTACCGCATGGGCCTGGAGCGGGCCAAGCGGTACCTGCTCACCGGCGACGAAATCCCCGCCCCCGAGGCGGCCCGCATCGGCCTCATCCTCGAGACCGTCCCCGACGATCAGTTGCAGGACCACGCCATGGCCTTCGCCAAGCGCATGGCCCAGGTCCCCACGACCCAGCTCGTCATGCTCAAGCTGCTCTGCAACCAGACGGTCGAGAACATGGGGCTGGCGTCGTCGGTCACCCTCGGCACCCTGTTCGACGGGATCGCCCGCCACACCCAAGAGGGGCTGGACTTCGTCGCCCGGGCCCAGGAGGTCGGCTTCCGCCAGGCCGTGCGCGAGCGGGACGACCCCTTCGGCGACTACGGCTCCCGCCCGCGGGCCTGACCCGCCCGACGTCGATCTCTGCCTACCGGGCGGGAGGTGGGAAAATGGCCCGCTATGCCGATGCGCGAGGATTGCCGGCACTACCAGAGCCGCACGTACCGGTCGGGCGAGGTCGCCCGGTGGTGCGCCAAGGATCTCGCGCCCGAGGCGCCGTGGCGGTGTCCCGAGGAGTGCGTCGGGTATCAGCGGCGCGGCGTCGACGCCGGGTTCACGGTGGGCTCGCTGGTGCCCCCTGCCCCGCCGCCCGAGCCGCCCACCCCTGACGCGGCCGCCCTGCTCGACCAGGCCGAGGACATTGTGAACCTGGCCGGGCCAGAGGTGCTGGCCGAGTGGGAGAAGGAGCGGGCCCGGGCCGACCGCTCCGGCATGCCGTTCTGGAAGCGCCTGTTCAAACGCTCCGGCCGCCGCCACTGACCCGCCACTGACCCTGCGGCCGCCCCCGTCTGCCGCCCCGCCCGAACTTTGAACGCTGAGCCCGCCAGAGGCGGGCCAGGCGTTCAAAGAACGGTCGAGGGGGCGGTCGAAGGGGGCGGGGTCAGGTGCCGGTGAAGTTCGGCGGGCGCTTTTCGATGAAGGCGCCCATCGCCTCGAACAAGTCGTTCGACTGGAGGAACGCCGCGTTCCAGACCGCCACATAGTCGAGGCCTTCTTCGATGGTGCGGTCCTCGCACGCCCGCAGCACCTGCTTGGTGCCCTGCACCGCCAGCGGCGAGTTGGCTGCGATCTCGCCCGCCATCTCATGGGCCGCCTTCAGCAGCGCATCGGCGTCCGGCAGCACGTCGTTCACCAGGCCGATCTCCCGCGCCCGCTCGGCGGTGATGTCCTTGCCGGTGTAGGCCAGCTCGGCCACGTGCCCCTTGCCGATCACCTTGGGCAGCCGTTGCAGCGTGCCGACGTCGGCCACGATGGCGATCTTGGTCTCGCGCACCGAGAACTGCGCGTCGGCCGAGCACAGCCGGATGTCGGCCGCAGTGATCAGGTCGACGCCGCCGCCGATGCACCAGCCGTGGATGGCGGCGATCACCGGCTTGGGGCAGTCGGCCACCGACGAGATCGACCGCTGCAGCCGGTGCACGTCCTTGTAGAACCGAGCCGCCTGCGAGGCCTTCGACGTCGGCCCGTCCGAGCCGCCCCCGCCCGCGACGGCGCCGCCCATCGTCTTGAGGTCGAGCCCCACCGTGAAGTGCGGGCCCTTGGCCGCCAGCACGACGGCGCGCACGTCGTCGTCGTCCGACAACTCCGCCATCATCACCGGCAGGTCGGCCCAAAAGGCGGGGCCCATGGCGTTGCGACGGTCCGGGTTGTCGAGCCAGAGCGTGGCCACGTGGCCGTCGCGCTCGACCGAAAGCACCTCTGAGGCGGGCATGCGCGAGATGCTAAGCCCATGCCGCTCGAATTCGCCTACCGCATCGTCGACGTCTTCACCGACCGTCCGCTCTCCGGCAACGCCCTGTGCGTCGTGCTCGACCCGGTCCCCGAGCCGGTGATGCAGGCCATCGCCCGCGAGGTGAACCTCAGCGAGACGACGTTCCCGGTCGTCACCGGCGACGGCGAGTATGAGAACCGCATCTTCACGCCGACGGGGGAGCTGCCCTTCGCGGGCCACCCGACCCTTGGCACCGCATGGGTGCTCGGCCCCGGCACCTGGACCCAGCGCACGTCAGGGGCGACGACCACCATCGAGGTCGACGAGGCCGGCGCCACGATGACCCAGCCCGACCCGGTGTTCACCGAGACCGACCTCGGCCCGGCCGTCACGGCCGCGGGGCTCCCCGGCGCAGAGGGCGCCTGGATCGCGTCGGCCGCAGGCAACCGGCTGTTCCTCCTGCTGACCGACGCGCCCATCGACCGGCTCAGCCCCGACATGGCCGCCGTCGCCGAGCTCAACCGGCGCACGCAGTCCGCCGTGTTCGGCGTCGTCCGCCGCATCGACGACACGAACCTGCACGTGCGCGTGTTCTGCCCGGCCGTCGGGATCGTGGAGGACCCCGGCACCGGGGCGGCCGCCGGCCCCATCGCCCTGCTCGCCCGTCAGCAGTGGGGTAGTGCGGCAGACGCTGTCATTCGGCAGGGAGTGGAAATTGGCAGACCGTGCCACATTGCAGTCCATGCCGAAATGGGAAACCTGCGGGTGGGCGGAAATGTGGCAGCCTGTGCCAAAGGACACTTCCTGTTGTAAGCGGGCAGCCGGGTAGGATCAGCCCAGCGTGACCGCCTTCGCCGACGTCTCCCTGCCGAGCGAGTCGGAGGAAGTGTGGCGCTACAGCCGCATCTCCGAACTCGACCTCAGCGCGTACACACCCCTGTCGGCGGAGCGCGCCCCCGAACCCGGCATGCCGGACGAGCTCGACGCGATCGTGGCCGCCGCGGGTCCGTACGCGGCGCTCGCGGTCGTGCGCAACGGCCGCCTGGCCCAGCTCGACGTGCGCCACGACGGCGTCGTCGTCGAGGGGGGCGACGCCGACCCGATCCCTGGCGAGTCCGACGTCTTCACCTCGCTGAACAGGCAGTACGCAGCCGAGTCGATCGTGGTGCGCATCCGGCGGGCGGCAGTGGTCGAGCAGCCCGTCCTCGTCGTCCACCTGATCGACGCCGAAGGCGCGGCGGTCTTCCCCCGCCTCATCGTCGAGGCTGGCGAGGCCAGCCAGGCCACGGTCCTCGACCACGTGGCGTCGCCCGCCGACGTCCAGGCCCTGCTGGTCCCCGTCGTCCAGCTCAATGTGGCAGACGCTGCCACTTTGTCGTATCTCAACGTGCAGGAGCTGGGCCCGCACGTCTGGCAGATCGGCTACCAGACCAGCCAAGTGGCACGGGATGCCACTTTGCAGTCGTCGCTGGTTGCGCTCGGGGGCGACTACGCCCGCGTGCGCACCGACTCCCGGCTCTCCGGCCAGGGCGCGACCAGCAACCTGCTCGCCGTCTACTTCGGCGACGGCAGTCAGACCCACGACTTCCGGACCATGCAGGATCACGAGGCGCCGAAGACCACCAGCGACCTGCTGTTCAAAGGCGCGGTGGAGGACCAGGCCCACTCCGTCTACACCGGCCTCATCCGGGTGCGGAAGGGCGCGGCGGGGACGAACGCCTACCAGACCAACCGCAACCTGGTGCTGACCGAGGGCGCCCACGCCGACTCGGTGCCGAACCTCGAGATCGAGGAGAACGACGTCCGCTGCTCGCACGCGTCGGCCGTCGGCCCGATCGACGAGGACCAGCGGTACTACCTGGAGGCCCGCGGCGTCCCGACCGACGTGGCCGACCGACTGATCGTGCTCGGCTTCTTCGACGAGATCATCAACCGGACGCCGATCGAGGGCCTGCGCCCGCGGCTGCGCCGGGCCGTGGCGGCCAAGCTCGAAGGGGCGGCACAGTGAGCCAGTCACTGGCCACCGAGCGGGTGTGCGCCCGTGACGACCTGTCGCCCGGCGAGGCCCGCCGCTTCGACGTCGCCGGCCATCGCATCGCGCTGGTGCGGATCGGCGACGACTTCTACGCCATCGGCGACCGCTGCAGCCATGCCGACTTCTCGCTGTCGGAGGGCGAGGTCTACGAAGGCGAGCTCGAGATCGAGTGCTGGAAGCACGGGAGCGCGTTCTCGCTCACGACCGGCGAGCCGCAGTCGCTGCCGGCCGTGAAGGCGGTGCCCGTCTACGAGGTGCGGGTCGAAGGCGACGACGTGTTCGTGGTGCTGCCATGACCGGGCTGACCGGGCACGTCCTCAAGATCGAAGGCCTGCGGGCACGGGTCCACGGGGCGACGCGAGAGATCCTCCAGGGCATCGACCTCGAAGTCCACGCGGGCCGGGTCCATGCCGTGATGGGGCCGAACGGCTCGGGCAAGTCGACGCTGTCGCACGTGCTGATGGGCCACCCTGGCTACGAGGTGCTCGACGGGAGCGTGACGCTCGACGGGGTCGAGCTGCTCGGCCTGCCCACGTGGAAGCGGGCCCAGGCCGGGCTGTTCCTCGCCATGCAGTACCCGATCGAGGTGCCCGGCGTCAGCCTCGAAGACGTGCTGTCGGAGTCGTTCGCCGCCGCGGGCAAGAGCGACGCGCCGATCCACGAGCTGGTGGGCGTGGAGGCGGGGCGCATCGGCTTTGACGAGCGGTTCCTGACCCGGCCGATGAACGTCGACCTGTCGGGCGGGGAGAAGAAGCGCAACGAGACGCTGCAGCTCGGCGTGCTCAAGCCGAAGTTCGCGGTCCTCGACGAGATCGACTCCGGCCTCGACGTCGACGCGCTCCGGGCGGTGGCCAGGCGCATCGAGGCGGCGACCAACGAGGACAACCTCGGCGTGCTGGCGATCACCCACTACAACCGGCTGCTCCACGAGCTCAAGCCCGACGTCGTGCACGTGCTGTCGAAGGGCCGCATCGTGGCGACCGGCGGCCCCGAGCTGGCTTCGGAGCTGGAACAGACCGGCTACGCCGCGTACGGCGGGCCGGAGGACCAGACCGAGTCGCGCCCGCTCTCGCAGGACCCGTTCGCAGACCCGCTCGGCGACCCGTTCGCGGACCCCCTGGCATGACCGTCTCCGACGCCGACCGCGAGCGGGTGATCGCCCTGCTGCGTGAGCAGGCGGGGGAGGGCAGGCTCGACATGGACGAGTTCGGCCAGCGTCTCGACGAGGCGTACCAGGCCGCCTCGCTCGACGACCTCCAGCACGCCCTCCGCGAGCTGCCGGTGCCCGCCGTCAAGCCTCCGCCGAGCCAATCGCCCGACCAGTTCGCATCGCCGAAGCCGCCGCCCTCGTCGATCCGCCGGGATCACCGGCACCGTCCCCACGGCGGCCCGAGGCCCCCGGCCCTCACGCCCCAGGCCAGGGCGGCGATGGCCAAGGCCGCGTGGAAGGGCCACCTCTACACCTACGTGTGGGTGAACCTGCTGCTGGTCTTCATCTGGCTCATGACCGGCGCCGGGTACCCCTGGCCGATGTGGTCGATCGGGCCGTGGGGCATCGGGTTGGCCGCCCATGGCTCCGCCCACCGCGCCGCCACCCGCGTCCGGAAGCGCCGGTACGGCGAGCTCGAAGAAGGCTGACCCGCCCGCCAACCCGAGCAAGACTGGGGCGGTGGCGCCTCGGTCAGCACCAAGCGACCGCGACCGCGCCAGCGACCGGGCCCGAGCCCGCACCATGCTCGGGGTGGCGCTGTTCGTCGTCGTGCTCGGCGCCCCCGACGGCGCCGTCGGCGTGGTGTGGCCGTCGCTGCGGGCGACCCTCGATCGGCCGGTCGGCGACCTCGGTCTGCTGCCGCTGATCGCCACTGCGCCGTACCTCGTCGGCAGCAGCACCGCGGGCCCGGCAGGCCGGCGATTCGATGCAGGCCACCACATCGCGGCGGCCGCGGTCGTCGGCGCGCTCGGCATAGCGGCATGGGCGGCGGCGCCTGCGTGGTGGATCGTCCTGGCGGCCTTCGCCATGCAGGGGTGGGCGTGCGGCTCGCTCGACGCCGCCCTCAACGCCCAGGTCGCGGCCGAGCACGGCATCGCCCGCCTCGGCCTGCTGCATGCCACCTACGGGGTTGGCGCGACAGGCGGGCCTGTCCTCGCCACTGCCGTCCTCGTGCTCGGCGGGAGTTGGCGCATCCCGGTCGGCGTCATGGCCGTGTTGGCGGCGGCGGCCGCAACGACAGCGGTCCTGCTCCGCAACACCTGGCCCGCAGTCCACGCCGCCCCCTCGCCACGCCACGACGACCACGACCACGACGACCACGCCCACGACGAGCGCCGCACCGGCACCCTGTTCGACCCGATCGTGCTGACCACGCTGGCCCTGTTCTTCGTCTATGTGGCGCTGGAGGGGTCGATCGCGGTGTGGGCGTTCACGTTCCTCACCCGCGTGCGCGACATGGGCGACGGCGCCGCAGGCACGTGGACCGCCGTCTACTGGGGCGCGCTCACCGCGGGCCGCTTCGTGCTGGCCGCGGTCGGGAACCGTCTCGACCCGAACCGCCTGCTGGGCGCCGCGACGGCGGTTGCCGCAGTCGGCACGCTCGTGTTCTGGGCCGACGTCGGCGGCACCGGCGTCGTCGGCCTCCCGATCGTCGGGCTGGCGCTGGCGCCGATCTTCCCCGTGCTCATCGGCGTGACGCCGCGGCGCGTCGGCGAGGACCGGTCGGCGACCGTCATCGGCTGGTCGGTCGCGGCCGCGGCTGCGGGCGGTCCCATCGGGGTCGCGCTCTTGGGCCAGGTGGGCCAGCGCAACGGCTTCGCGCACCTGGCGCCGGCCTTCGTGGCGACAGCAGTCGCGGTCGCGGCGGTCAACGCGGCGGCCACCCGCCTGGCCCGCGCCAACGCCAACGCCGGCCAACCACCTCCCCGCTAGGCCGGCAGCGTGGTGGTCGTGGTGCTCGACGTGGTCGTGGTCGACGACGTCGACGACGTGGTGGTCGGCTTCTGCGTAGTGGAGGTCGTGGTGGACGACCCGCTCTCGCCCGGCGCCTTCTCGTCGAAGGGCACCGGTGCCCGCTTGCCGCCCAGGACGTAGACCGGCGTGCCCGTCGGGACGGTGTCGTGGAACCACTTCGACACCGCCATCGGGATGCGCACGCAGCCGTGCGACGCAGGGAAGCCGGGGACCGACGGGGCGCCGTGGATGGCGATGCCGCCGTTGAAGTAGAGCGGGTTGTAGAGCTTGCCCAGCCTGCTGACCCGCAGCCCGTCGATCTTGCGGGTGACCCGGAACGAGCCGCCCGGCGTCACCGCGGTGGCGCAGTCGCCGTCCACGCAGTACCGCTTGCCGTTGCCGGTCGAGACGGGGAGCACGCGGAACAACGCGCCGTCTTTGAAGAGGAACAGCACCTGGCGCTTGAGGTCGACCTCGACCCGGTTGGCGCCGCCGTCCGGCATCATCGGGGCCGGCTTCGATGCGGTGCGCAGCTTGTCGACCACGTCCTGGGTGGCCCGGCCGGTGCGGGGGAGGCCCTCGACCTTCTGGAAGGCCATCACCGCGAAGGCGGTCATGCCGTCGAAGGTGCCGTCGATCTTGCCGGTGTCGTAGTGCATCGACGCCAGCCGCTCTTCGAGGGCCAGCACCTCGGGGCCCTTCGAGCCCTTTTCGAGGCCGGGCGGGATCGGCTTGGCGGTGGTGGTCGTGGTGGGCGCGGCGGTCGTCGAGGTGGTGGTCGACGACGTGGTGGTGGAAGAGGTGGAGGCGACCGAGTCGTCGCTTCCCGATGCGGACTTGCTGCACCCGGCCGCGACCACTGACACGGCCAGCAAGGAGGCGGCCGTCGTCAGCCAGCTCTTGCGCGCGAGGTGCACCATTGGAGTCCTTTACCGAGTGGGGAAGTGAGTAATACCGCCGTTGTGACGCACAAGTATGGGTGACTGTTCCCGACAAATCGAGCCAGGTGGCGAAACTAGGGTGACATCGCAGTCAGCCAACGAGGGGGATGCAGTGCGCTTCTTCAGCTTCCACCTGATGCCGTACCCGTCTTTGCCGCCGGACTACGACGGGCCTGCGTGGGTCACCTGTCCAAACGAGTTCTTCGACCCCGCTGTCGGCCACGAGGTCTACAACCGTTATCTCGACGAGCTCGTGTACGCCGAGGAACTCGGCTTCGACGGCGTCTGCGTGAACGAGCACCACCAGAACGCCTACGGGATCATGCCGTCGCCCAACCTCATGGGCTCGATCCTCGCCCGGCAGACCAAGCGGGTGAAGATCGCCATCGTCGGCAACGCGCTGCCCCTTTACGACCCGCCGACCAGGGTCGCCGAGGAGTTCGCCATGATCGACAACATCAGCGGCGGCCGGCTCATCGCGGGGTTCGTCGTCGGCGGCGGGCCTGAGTACTACTCGTTCTCGATGAACCCGGCCCACGCCAGGGAGCGCTTTGCCGAAGCCCACGAGATCATCATGCGGGCGTGGACCGAACCGGGTCCGTTCGAATACATCGGCAAGCACTACAAGCTCCGCTATGTGAACAGTTGGCCCCGTCCGTTCCAGCAGCCCCACCCCGAAGTCTGGATCCCCGGCGCCGGGTCGCTGGAGACCATGGAGTTCGTGGCCAAGCACCGCTATGCGTACATGGGGATCCCGTACTTCCACATCTCGGTGTTCGACCGGACCTTCCGCATGTTCCGCGAAGCGTGCGAGCGCGAGGGCTACGAGTACGACCCGCTGCAGGCCGGCTGGCTGGAGCCGATCTACGTCGCCGAGACCGACGAGCAGGCGCGTCAGGAGTACGAAGAGCACTTCTGGTACTTCGTGAAGCGGCTGCTGCCCGGCATCAACATCTCGCCGCCCGGCTACACGTCGATCCGCTCGATCGAGAACATCCTCAAAGGGGCGGGCACCTTCGCCATCAACCTGCAGACGTGGGACGAAGTTGTCGAGGGCCAGTACGCCATCGTCGGCTCGCCGGAGACGGTGGCCGAGAAGCTGACCGAGTCGCTGCGCCGGCTCGGCACCGGCAACCTGCTCGGCCTGTTCCAACTCGGCACCCTGCCCGCCCACCTCACCCGCAAGAACCTCGAACTCTTCGCCACCGAGGTCATGCCCAAGCTCCGCAAGGAGTTCCCGGAAGGCGCCCGCGTGCTCGGCGACCAGGCGGCGGTGGCCTGATGGCGGCGGTCACCGAGGGGCGGCTGTCGACGCAGGTCGGCAAGGTGCAGGTCTTCCGCGGCGGCCCCGCCGACGGCCCGCCGGTCGTGTACCTGCACTCGGCCCAAGGAGAGACGCCGGGCCTGCTGTTCCTGGAGACGCTGGCCGACTGGGCAGGCGTGGTGGCGCCGGTCTTCCCCGGCTTCGGCGAGTCGGAGGGCATCGACGAGATCGACGACATCGAAGACGCCGTGTTCCACCTGCTCGATGTCTTCGACTCGCTGGGCCTGGAGTCGCCCGCGGTGGTGGGGCTCTCGCTGGGCGGGTGGCTGGCCGCCGAGATCGCAACGCGGTACCCCGAGCGCGTCGGCCGACTGGTGCTGGTCAACCCGGCCGGCCTCTACATCGAGGGCCATCCGATCAAGGAGATCTTCGGGCGCCAGCTCGACGAGTTGGCCCTGGAGCTGTTCGCCGACCAGTCCCACCCGGTCGCCGCGCTGATGCACCAGATGGCGTCGCTGTCGATGTCGACGTTGAGCGGCGAGGTGCCGTTCGACCTCCTGCGCCCGATCATCCAGTCACAGGCCGCCACCGCCAAGCTCGGGTGGGACCCGTACCTGCACAACCCGAAGCTGCGCAAGCGCCTGTACCGCGTCACCGCGCCGACCCTCGTCGTGCACGGCGCCGTCGACGGCCTGATCCCGCGGGCCCACGCCGAGGCGTACGCGCAGGACATCGCCGGGGCGCGGCTGGTCGACGTCGACGGGGCCGCCCACATGCTCCCGCTGGAGAAGCCCGACGAGCTGTCGGCGATCGTGCGGGAGTTCGTGGCCGGCTGAGTCATCCGCAGCGGCACCCCCAGGCGATTACCGGGCGGCAACTACCGCCTACCGACTGGGGAACCTCCAATGCACAAGACTCTGCTCACACTCGCGGCCGCCGCCGGGCTGGCTGTGGCCGCCACGGCCCCTGGCACCGCCGCCACTCACCCGTTGGCCACCGATCCGGTCGGCGACGCGGGCCTCGGCTTCGCACGCGTCGACACCGTCATCATCGGGGCGCCGAACAACCCGGGAATCGACATCGTCTGGGCCGACATCAACGCCGACGCCACCACCCTGGCTGTGTCGTTCGGCATCGACGACCTCGCCGGCAGCACCACGGTGACCGGCTACGACGACTACAGCGCGGTGCTGCAGATCGGCGGCACTGAGATCGACCTGGAGGCGAGGCGCAACCCGCAGACCGGCGACCAGGCGGCGACCGCCGTCTATCGCAACGAGTCGAATCCCGTGGGGATCTTCGTGAGCGGGGTCGGCGCCGCGTTCTCCGTCGCATCGGGCACGGTCGTGATCACGGTGCCGCTGGCCGACCTCAACGCACTGGCTGCGTCGCTCGGCGACCCGCCGGTCGGCGTCGGGTCCGTGGTCGACCACGCGCCGTTCTGGACGAGCAGCCGGCACAGCCCGTCGGGCCCGGCCCACGCCCACGACGACGTCAACCCGATCATGGGCTACGAGCTCGGCACCTGATTTTCCGCCTCTTTCGGCGGCCCTGTCATCCGTTGGGGCTGCCCGAACGATTTGGTGAGCAGTGCTCGTCTCGGACTTCGACTCGCTGTTCCAACAGCTCTACGTGCCGGCGTACTCGGTCGCCCTGCGGATACTCGGTCATCCGCAGGACGCCGAGGACGCCGCGTCCGAGGCGTTGGCGCGGGCGGCGGCGTCGTGGCGGCGGCTGCAGTCGCTCGACTACCAGCGGGCCTGGGTGCTGCGGGTGACCGCCAACGTGGCCGTCGACATGATTCGCCGCCGCCGCCCGTCTGGCAGTGTGCGCGAGGACGCGGGGGCCGACGGCGGCTTCGACGACCGGGTGGTGCTGGCGGCGGAGTTGGCCAAGCTTCCGCGGCGTCAGCGGGAGGTGCTCGTGCTCCGCTATCTCGCCGACATGACCGAGGTGCAGGTGGCCGAGCACCTCCGTATCTCGCAGGGCTCGGTGAAGCAGCACCACCGCCGAGGGCTGGCTGCCATGCGCTCCGCGCTCGGTGGCCGAGAGGAGGGGTCCGTTGCCTATCGACTGGTCTGAGTGGCCGTCGCCCTCTGCCCCCGACGTCGTGCGGGCGCGGATCAGGGCGCGGGCCAAGACGCTGATCCGGCGGCGGCTCGCCGCGGCCGCGACCGCGCTGTGCACGGTGGTCGTCGTCGTGGCCGTCCCGCGGCTCGATGGGACGGAGTCGACCCAACGGGTGCAGTTTGCGGACGAGCCCGGTGGTGGCGAGGCGGAGGCAGTCGGCCAGGATGCGGGGCCGGGCGCTGACGACGCTTTTTCCGCGGACGGGGAGGGACCTGTCACGGTCGCGCCCGAGGGCGGACGCCCGTCGACCCTGGGCGGGTCGCGGACGGGGAGCGGGCCTGGGACGCCGCCGGCGGGGTCGAACCAGCCGGCGCCCGCGCCGTCGCCGTCGGACGGCAGCCGTCCGCCGCTGATGACCGACCCGGCCGGCGACGCCGGTGCCGACGGCGCTCCGTCAATCGACTTGGTCGCGGGATCGGTGCGGATGGAGGGAGGCGTGCTCGTCGCGGCCGCGGCAGTGGTCGACTTGGAGAGCGGCCCCCAACGCACCGACGACGACGCCGAAGACGTCGAGCGGTGGACGGCGTACTTCGGCTATGCCGACGGCGCGTTCAGCTTCGTGTGCGAGAGGATGATCGCCACCGGTGCGTCATCGTGCCGGGGGTGGTTCAGCCGAGGGCACGACGTGGACGAGGGCGCGGGCAGCCACGTCGAGGATGTGCCGATGGCTGCGTCGTTGGGCGGCGCGGGCGGCGCGGGCGCGGGCGATGCCGTGGTGTTCCGGGTCCGGGTCGAGGACATGAACGCGGCGTTGGCCCGAGACCCTCGTCGGGACTATGCGCCGCTGCGGACGGGGACGTCGTTGACGGTGGCGTTCGAGGCGGTGGTGGCCCGCAGCGCAGTGGTGGCGGCCGCCTACACGGGCAAAGACGCCATGGGCACCAACACCCGCTACCGGCTGGGCGACTGAGGG